>OCZS010000056.1_pt1 | contig 32307 bp, 26 predicted proteins | sample 1539071 | NCBI WGS metagenome assembly OCZS01 (sample SAMEA3113584, study PRJEB22503) | soil metagenome
AGAAGCGGTCGCCGTGCGCGGAGAGGACCTCGGACATCGAACGCCACCCCTCCGGAAGGTCCGGGAGGTGGCCACCGGAGGAGATGCGGTCCCGCAGCTCGGCGAACATGCGGTCACCGCCGAAGCCGCGTGTTCCGAGGAGCGCCCGCGACTCGGCAGCGACGTACATGACGGCCATCACCGCGACGAACGAGAGGATGACGAGAGAGGCCCGGCTCACGGCCAGGTTGGAGATCACGGGTGCCCCGACGAGGAGGATCGCCAGGGCCACCCCGTAGATGACGAGCAGGCGGCGGCCTGCGAGGAGGAGCCCGGCCACGACGATGATGGGGAACTGCAGGGCGCTCGGCACGTCGTCGGGCCACGCCATCGCGGCGGCCCCCGCCACGACCACCGCGGTCAGGCAGACGGCGGTGTAGACGCGGTCCTCGTTGACGTCCGAGACCCGTGACCGCAGCCACCGAGGACGGATCCCAGCGACGGCGAGGCCGTCGCTGCCGATGACGGGCGGCGCAGTCATCGCGATGCGTCCACTCGCGCCATTCCCATCCCCTTGCACTGGTCGACCGAGTCGCGCTCACAGTAGTGCTGCTACGGCGTCTCCGCTACAGGCGCCGGCGCGTCAGCGCAGGTCACGGCTCAGGTTCGTCGGGGTCGGGTGGGGCTCGACGGCGCGACGGGCGTGTGCGTCCTCACGGAAGCCGAGGAAGCGATCCGTCCGCTTCGTAGGCGCTGACCATGGCAATCCTTCGTGCATGGCGCTCGTCGCCACTGAAGGGCGTCGTCAGGAACACCCGCAGCATCGAGTGCGCCTCGTCGACGGAGGTCATGCGGGCACCGATGGAGATGACCTGGGCGTCGTTGTGCTCCCGCGCCAGACGGGCCAGCTCGTCGTCCGAGCACAGGGCCGCCCGGATGCCGGCGACCTTGTTGGCCGCCATCTGCTCCCCGTTGCCGGACCCGCCGAGCACGACCCCGAACGACCCCGGGTCGGCCGCGACCGCCTGTGCGGCGCGCAGGACGTAGACCGGGTAGTCGTCGACCTCGTCGTAGGCGTGGGGACCGTGGTTCGTCACCTCGTGTCCCTCGCCCTGGAGGAAGGCGACGAGGTCGACGAGCAGGTCGTATGCCGCGTGGTCGCCGCCGAGGTGGACCCGCACCTCAGGCCGCCGTGTCGAAGATGGGGCCGACGGTCCTGCTGCGCTTGAGCTCGAAGAAGCCGGGGGTGCTGGCGACGAGCACGCACCCGTCCCACAGCAGGCCGGCCGCCTCGCCCCGGGGAGCAGGGCTCACGACAGGCCCGAAGAACGCCGTCCCGTTGACAGCCACGACGGGGGTACCCACGTCGTCGCCGACGAGGTCGATCGCGCGCTGGTGGCTTGCTCGAAGTCGCGCGTCGTGGTCGTCGTGGTGCGCGGCGTCGGCGAGCTCAGCCGGAAGGCCGACCTCGTCGAGCGCTGCGACGATGACCTCGTCGAGGTCCTGCTCGCCCCGGTGGTGGATCCGCTCCCCCAAGGCGTCGTAGAGCGGCCTGACGACCCTGTCGCCGAGGCCCTCTCGGGCGGCGACGACGACACGCACCGGCCCCAGGCCCTTCTCGGTGCGCTCACGATGGCCCTCCGAGTCGTCGCGGCCCTCGTTGAGGATGGAGAGGCTCATCACCGACCACGTGACGTCGACCGGACGGACCTTCTGCACCTCGAGCATCCAGCGAGACGTCATCCACGCCCAGGGGCACAGGGGGTCGAACCAGAACTCGGCGGCGTCGCGATGCGTCATGCGGATCATCCTGCCACCTGTGGACGGGGAGCCGACCGCGCCGATCCAGCCGTGACAGGATGGTCGCCGCCCCAGGGAGGTGACCCCTCACCGGAGCCCTCAGGTACCGCACGCCACGCAAGGAGATCCCGTGCCCGGCACGAACCTCACCCGTGAGGAGGCCGCCGCCCGCGCGGCCCTCGTCACGGTCGAATCCCATGCCGTCGACCTCGACGTCACGACCGGCCCGGAGACCTTCGCGACCCGGAGCACGATCCACTTCTGGTGCTCGGACCCGGCGGACGAGACGTTCCTGGACTTCGTCGGCGGCACGGTCGATGGCATCCGCGTCAACGGCTCGGACCTCGACCCTCGGGACCACTACGCCGACAGCCGGATCCGCCTGACCGGGCTGGCCGCCGACAACGAGGTTGTCGTCACCGCAACAGGGCGCTACACCAACACCGGCGAGGGTCTGCACCGGTTCGTCGACCCGGTCGACGACGAGGTCTACCTCTACAGCCAGTTCGAGGTCCCGGACAGCCGGCGGATGTACCCGGTGTTCGAGCAGCCGGACCTCAAGGCGCCCTTCACGTTCACCGTGACCGCCCCCAGCCACTGGCAGGTCGTCTCCAACTCCCCCACCCCGGAGCCCGAGCCGACCGGTGAGGAGACGGCGGTGTGGCGGTTCGCTCCCACCCCCCGGATCTCGAGCTACATCACGGCCCTCGTGGCCGGCCCCTACGACGTCGTGCGTGACGTGGTGCCGAGTCGCCGCGGCGAGGTGCCGCTCGGCATCTTCTGCCGAAGGTCCCTCACCCCCTACCTCGACGCGGACCACCTGTTCGACGTCACCAAGCGCGGGTTCGCGTTCTTCGAGGAGGAGTTCGACTGCGCGTACCCGTTCGAGAAGTACGACCAGATCTTCACGCCGGAGTACAACATGGGCGCGATGGAGAACGCGGGCTGCGTGACGGTCAACGAGATGTACGTGTTCCGCTCCAAGGTGACCGAGGCCCTCGTGGAGCGTCGGGCGCTGACCGTCCTCCACGAGCTGGCGCACATGTGGTTCGGGAACCTCGTGACGATGCGCTGGTGGAACGACCTGTGGCTGAACGAGTCGTTCGCCGAGTGGGCCTCCACGACCTGCCAGTCCGAGGCCACCGGGTGGACCGACGCCTGGACCACCTTCGGGACGCACGAGAAGGACTGGGCCTACCGCCAGGACCAGCTGTCCACGACCCACCCCATCGTCGCGGAGATCCACGACCTCGAGGACGTCGAGGTCAACTTCGACGGCATCACCTACGCCAAGGGCGCCTCGGTCCTCAAGCAGCTCGTCGCATACGTCGGCCGCGAGCCCTTCCGGGACGGCCTTCGGGCGTACTTCGCCAAGCACGCCTGGGGCAACACGACGCTCGACGACCTCCTCTCCGAGCTCGAGGCGACGTCAGGACGTGACCTGCGGACCTGGTCGAAGCTGTGGCTGGAGACGGCTGGGGTGAGCACCCTCCGCCCGGTGGTCGCCGTCGACGACCGTGGCCGCATCACGTCCGCGGTCCTCGAGCAGTTCTCGGCGCCGGGCCTCGTGTCGGCGCGTCCCCACCGGCTGGCGATCGGGCTGTATGCCGCGCGAGACGGCGTCCTCCACCGGACCGACCGCCTCGAGCTCGACGTCGACGGTGAACGCACCGACATGCCGGAGCTCGTCGGTCAGGAGCAGCCCGACCTGCTCCTCGTCAACGACGACGACCTCGCCTACGCCAAGATCCGCCTCGACGAGCGGTCGCTCGCGACGGCGCTGGCGCACCCACGTGGCTTCACGTCGTCGCTCCCCCGCTCGTTGTTCCTCGCGTCCGCGTGGGACATGACCCGCGACGCGGAGATGGGGGCCAGACGCTTCGCGGCCCTCGTCCTCGACACACTGCCCGGTGAGTCGGACTCGACGCTGCTGCGGACGCTGTTGGGCCAGCTCCAGACGGCGGTGCTGTCCTACACCGCGCCTCAGCACCGCGAGGCCGCCCGGGCTGCGAACCGGGACCGTCTCTGGGAGCTGGCGCGCACCGCCGAGCCGGAGGGTGACGCCCAGCTGCAGCTCGTCAGCGCGGCGGCTGCGCTCGTCGCCGCGGGTGACGACACGGCATACGCGCGCGGGTTGCTGGACGGCAGTGAGGTCCTCGAGGGCCTCACCGTCGACTTCGAGATGCGCTGGACGCTGCTCACCGCCCTCGTCGCCGCCGGTGCGGCCGGTCCCGACGAGATCGACGCCGAACGCGCCCGCGAGGACACCGCGACCGGCCGGGAGCGGGCAGCGCGTGCCCGCGCTGCGCAGCCGACGGCCGAGGCGAAGGAGGAGGCGTGGGCGGCCGCGGTCGAGGGCTCCGGCCTGCCGAACGCCGTGCTCGACGCCGTGGCGCACGGATTCACCCGGCCGGGGACGCCCGCCGAGCTGCTGCGGCCCTTCGTCGGTCGCTACCACGCCATGCTCGACACGGTGGAGCAGCGTGGGTCCCACGCACTCGTCCAGAGCCTGGTCCACGGCTTCTACCCGAGGCCGCTGGCCGAGCCGGAGCTGCTCGCGGCCACCCAGGGCTGGCTCGACACCCACCCCCAGGCGCACGCCGCCCTCCGCCGCCTGGTCGTGGAGAACCGGGACCCGGTCGCCCGAGCCCTGGCAGCCCAGGAACGCGATGCCCGCGACTGAGGCACCGACCGCCGCCGCACCCCTCGTGCGGGGCGGCCTCGAGGCCGCCACCGTGACGCTGGAGCAGGTGCAGGACTGGCTCGTCACCGACGGCGCCCGGATCCTCGTGACCATCGTCCTCGCCGTCCTCGTCCGCTGGCTGGTGCACCGGCTCATCGACCGGGTGGTGGTGACGACGACATCGACGTCCGCCCGCAGGTTCGCCGAGTCCAGCCGCGCCGGCCGGGTCCTCGCATCCGCCGCCGGCCTCGCGAGCGAGCGGCACCGGCAGCGCGTGGAGACCATGGCGTCGCTGCTGCGCAGCATCGTCACCCTCGTCGTGGTGACCCTGACCGTCCTCACCGTCATGGCACTCGTCGGCATCCCCCTCGGACCGCTCCTCGCGTCCGCCGGCGTGGCGGGGGTCGCGCTCGGCTTCGGCGCCCAGAGCCTCGTCAAGGACTTCCTCGCCGGCATCTCCATGATCCTCGAGGACCAGTACGGCGTCGGTGACGTCGTCGACACCGGCGAGGCGATCGGGACCGTCGAGGAGGTCACCCTGCGGATCACCCGACTCCGCGACGCGAACGGGGTCACCTGGTACGTCCGCAACGGTGAGATCATCCGCATCGGCAACCGGTCCCAGGGGTACTCCACGGCCATCGTCGACATGCCCGTCTCGTACGCCGAGAACGTGGAGCGGGTCGTCTCGGTGATCCGTGAGGTCACGGAGGCGATGGGGTCGGACCCCGAGTGGGAGGACCGGCTCGTCGAGCCACCGACCGTCCTGGGTGTCGAGTCCATCACCGGTGCGACGATGGTCATCCGCACGATCGCGCAGTGCGCGCCGGGGGACAACCTGGCCGTCCAGCGTGAGCTGCGGGAGCGCATCAAGGAGGCCCTCGACACAGCGGGCGTCCAGGCACCGCCGCTCGGTCCGCTGAGCGGCCCCGTGGGAGGTCCCCCGTGAGCATCTACGAGGAGGTCGGTGGGGCGCCGACGTTCGAGCGGCTCGTCCACGCGTTCTACCGGGGAGTCGCGAGCGACCCCGAGCTGCGGGCGCTGTATCCCGAGGAGGACCTTGAGCCCGCCGAACGTCGCCTGCGGATGTTCCTGGAGCAGTACTTCGGCGGACCGCCGGCATACAGCCGGGAGCGCGGTCACCCGCGGCTGCGCATGCGGCACGTCCCCTATCCGGTGACGTCCGACATGCGTGATCGTTGGCTACGGCACATGCTGGCCGCGATGGAGAGCCTCGACCTGCCCGAGGACAAGGCCGAGCTCATGCGCGACTACTTCCAGCGGGCCGCACACATGATGGTCAACACCGGCCATGGGCCACCGCCGCCGCCTGCACAGGTCCCCGCTGAGTGAGGACGTCGTTGAGGAGCGACTGACGCTTGCCGCAGTCCTCGGCGGTACGCTGCTGCTGACCTTCCTGCCACTCGTCGCCTCGCCTGCGGCGTGCCCGGTGACGTGCTGCTGAGCCGGTCGGCGCGGACGCTCACCGGGACGGAGATCGTCCTCGTCGCCCGCGCCCTCGACCCGACGTGCACCCGGCCGACGCCGGCCGCCGGGTCGTGACGGCATCGGCGCGCACCGTAGTGCGTGGCTGGGCGCGGCATACGGAAACATGGGCGCGGTGAGCGACCCCACTCCCCAGACCGTGACGGCACCCGGCGCCATCGTGCACCGGGCCGACTCCCCCGACGCCCCGTGGTGGCGCGACGCCGTGATCTACCAGATCTACCCCCGTTCGTGGGCGGACTCGGACGGCGACGGGGTCGGCGACCTGCCCGGCATCACGGCGCGGCTGCCCTACCTGCGGGACCTCGGCGTCGAGGCGGTCTGGCTCAGCCCCTTCTACGTCTCGCCGATGAGGGACGCGGGATACGACGTCACCGACTACCGCAACGTCGACCCGTGCTTCGGCACACTGGACGACGCCGACAGCCTCGTGGACACCGCCCACCACCTGGGTTTGAAGGTCCTCGTCGACCTCGTCCCGAACCACACGAGCACCGAGCACGAGTGGTTCCGGGCGGCAGTGGCGGCGGGCCCGGGCAGTCCCGAACGCGACCGCTACATCTTCCGGGACGGCAGGGGACCCGGCGGCGGGGAGCCGCCGAACAACTGGCCCTCCGTCTTCGGAGGCCCGGGGTGGACCCGGGTCACCGAGCCGGACGGCACCGCCGGCCAGTGGTACCTCCACATCTTCGACGTCTCGCAACCCGACCTCAACTGGCACCACCCCGAGGTGCGCGAGGAGTTCCACGACATCCTCCGCTTCTGGTGCGACCGCGGGGTCGACGGCTTCCGCGTCGACGTCGCGCACGGGCTCATCAAGCGTGACGGTCTCCCCGACTGGCACGGAGCCGTGGGGCTCTACGACGAGATCGACGAGACGGGTCCTCTCGGGGTCGGCCGGGACGTCGAGGACCTGTGGTCCCCCGACGGCGACGTGCTCCCCCACGGCGCGACCGGCGAGGCCCCCATGTGGGACCAGGACGGCGTTCACGAGATCTACCGGGGGTGGCGCAAGGTGCTCGACTCCTACGGCGAGCCGGATCGCATCCTCTGCGCGGAGGCGTGGGTCAAGCCCGTCCAACGGGTCGCCCGGTACGTCCGTGGGGACGAGATGCACCAGGCGTTCAACTTCGACTTCCTCGACGCGCACTGGGACGCCCGGCAGCTGCGGACGGTCATCGAGGCCAGCCTCCGGTCCAACGACGTCGTGGATGCGCCGACGACGTGGGTGCTCTCCAACCACGACGTCATCCGCCACGCCTCACGCCTCGGCCTCGACCAGTCGAGGCCGCGCCCGAACGGCATCCGCGCCGACGATCCCCAGCCGGATGCCGTGCTCGGCCTGCGCCGGGCGCGAGCCGCCACGGCGCTCATGCTCGCGCTGCCCGGTGGTGCGTACCTCTACCAGGGCGAGGAGCTGGGCCTTCCTGAGCACACGACGATGCCGGACGGGTACCGGCAGGACCCGACCTTCCACCGGACCAAGGGTCAGGTCACCGGCCGCGACGGATGCCGGGTGCCCATGCCGTGGGTGAAGGACGCACCCAGCCTGGGCTTCGGCCCCGGAGGCTCGCCCTGGCTCCCCCAGCCCGAGGGGTACGCCGACCTGGCCGTCGACCAGCAGGAGGGAGTCGAGGGATCCACCCTCGAGCTCTACCGAGCCCTGCTCCACTACCGGCGCACGCACCGGATCGGCCACGGCAGCCTCACCTGGGACGCGCTGTCCTCGGACACCGTCATCGCCCTGCGCAACACCCCGGAGGGCGGCGGGCTCACCCTTGTCGCGGTCACCAACCTCGGGGCCGAGCCGGTTCGGCTGCCCGACGGCGAGCTGGTCATCTCCTCGGGTCCCCTGGCTGACGACGGGGCCCTTCCGTCGGACACCACGGCGTGGGTGCGGCTCCCGGTGACCTGACGTGCGCGCAGCCGACTTCCCCTACCTCGACGCGCCGACCCCCCTCGCCCTGGCGCACCGGGGCGGTGCCGCCTACGGGCCGAACCAGGGCCTGGAGAACACCCTGGCGGCCTTCCGTCGGGCCATCGACATGGGCTACCGATATGTCGAGACCGACGTTCACGCCACCTCCGACGGCCGGCTCGTCGCATTCCACGACAGCGTGCTCGACCGGGTGTCGGACACCCGCGGGGCGATAGCGGCGCTCACCTACGATGCCGTCCGTGAGGCTCGGGTCGCCGGCGCGGAGCCCATCCCCCTCCTCGCCGAGCTGTTCGAGGAGTTCCCGGGCGTCCGGGTCAACATCGACATCAAGTCCGACGCGGCCCTGGCGCCGACGATCCGTGAGGTGCTGCGGCACCGGGCGGCGGAGCGCGTCTGCGTCGCGTCGTTCTCCGAGCGGCGGCTCCGCGCCGCCCGGGCCGCCCTCGGACCTCGCGTCGCCACCGCGGCCGGACAGGTGGGCACCGCGCTGCTGAGGTTCACGCCGTCGTTGGTGAGCCGGCTGTTGCATACGCCTGCGCCGGTGCTCCAGATCCCGGCGCTCCACCGCCTCGGCAGCCGAACGGTCACGCTGGTGACCCCGGGGCTCGTGCGCCGGGCCCACGGGCTGGGGAAGCAGGTGCACGTGTGGTTCCACCCCTGGGCGCAGGAGGACGCCCCCGAGATGCACCGGCTGCTGGACCTGGGGGTCGACGGCATCGTCACCGACCACATCCATGTCCTGCGTGACGTGCTCGCCGACCGGGGACATCCCCTCGGTCCGCCGTCCTGAGAGAAGGCCCTGTCGTTCACCGCAGGACGACGTGCCCGCCGGGGGCGGTCAACCTCGTCCACCGGTTGCAGCGCAGGACCTGCACGGTGCTCCCCGGGGCCAGGAAGCCGAGAGCGTAGGCCGCGAACGCCCCTCCCGTGCGAACCGCGATGCCGTTGGTGGGGATGCCGTCCGCCGTCAGAAGGTCCGGGTGCGGGCCTGCGGCCTCGCGGACGTCGCGTGACCACACCCGGTCCCGGGCGAAGCCGGCGGCGGCGCCCCGCTCGCGCACCGCGGCGGCGACCTCGGCGACCCCGTCTCGCGCCACACTCGCCAGCAGGTCACCGGGCAGCACCCCGACGGGCTCCCACGGCCCCCGTGGCGGGGTGAGGGCGGACCAGGGTGCAAGTGCGCGCGTCGGGGGCACGTGGAGGTCCGCCGTCGATGTCGCGTGGGCGGTCCGGTCGGCCACCGCACCGAGCGGCACGAGGACGTCGAGCTCGGCGTCCTCGGCGAGGGCGAAGGTGCGCAGGCCGAGCACGGTTCCCTCGGCGAGGATCCCCGACCCGGGGAGCACGCCGACCCATGCCGCGAGCACGTCACCGGCGGCCTGCAGCCGCATCGCACCCTCACCGTCCACGGAGCGCGCGCGCACGGCATACCGGCCCAGGTCGGACAGCGACGCGACGTCGCGAAGCCGGAGGACGTCCGTCACCGTCCGGCCCACCGGAAGCGCACGGCGTCCCCCTGGTGCTCCGCCAGGCCCGCCCGCACCTCGGGTGTGAGCCGGCGCGGCCGACCGCTGGCGAAGTCGTAGAGGACGAGCCCGGTCTCGGCGACGGCGTAGACCTGCTCGCCGGCATCCTCGGGGTCGCGGACGACGTACCCCAGGTCGAAGCCCGCCCCGTGCACGGTGGTCACCCACATGTCGACCTCCACGGGCGCCGGGCGGTAGGTCAGCGGGGCGCGGTACTCGATGGCGTGCCGGGACACGACGATCCCCTCGTCGACCATGGACGGCCGGCCCTCGAACCACTCGCGGATGCCGACGACCCGGGCGTCCTCGAGCAGCCGGAGGTACTGCACGTTGTTGACGTGGCCGTATGCATCCATGTCGGACCAGCGCAGCGGCACCTGGACGCGGTACGGCTGGGGCGCGGGAAGGTCGGGCATGCCACCCATCCTCCCAGCCGGCGCGAGGGACCGCCCACGACGACGGGCGCTCCTCACACCTAGGGTGGTTCGATGCCGCTGCAGCCCACGACGACCGCGCACCTCGACCACGTCCTCGCCACTGCCCAGCACGACGCGCGGCTGCCGTCCGTCGTCGCCGGTCTCGTCCGCGAGGGGCAGCCCGTCTGGAGCGGTGCCGCCGGGACCGTCGACGGCCGTGCCGGAGGCCCGCCGCCCGACGCCGACACGCAGTACCGGATGGGGTCGATCACGAAGACGTTCGTCGCCGTCGCCGTGCTCCGGCTGCGTGACGCAGGGGGGCTCGACCTGAACGACCGCTTCGAGGACCACGTGCCCGGCACGCCGTTCGGGGCGGCCACCGTCGAGCAGCTCCTCACCCACTCCGGCGGGGTGCAGGCCGAGACCTCCGGTCCGTGGTGGGAGCGCACCGCCGGCGGCGACTGGGAGGCGCTCGTCGCCCAGCCGGTCGGTACGCGGTTCCGCGCCGGTCGGCGGTTCCACTACTCCAACGTCGGGTATGCCGGCCTGGGGCGGCTCCTCGAGGTGCACCACGGCCGTGGGTGGTTCGACGTGGTCCGGAAGGACCTGTTGGAGCCGCTGGGGATGCGGCGGACGACGCTTCGCCCCACCGGTGACGCCGCGCCCGGCCTCGCGGTGCACCCCTTCGCCGACGTCCTCCTGCGTGAGCCGGAGCACGATGCCGGGGCGATGGCTCCGGCGGGGCAGCTGTGGACGACCCTCGACGACCTCGCCCGGTGGGCCGGGTTCCTCGCCGGTGACACGGCCGGGTTGCTGTCGGCCGACACCCTCGCCGAGATGCTCGAGCCGCACCACGTCGTGGACGAGCCGGGGACGCCCTGGGTGGCTGCTCACGGCCTGGGCTTCTCGGTGTGGAACGAGGAGGGCGTGAGGTACGCCGGGCACGGGGGGTCCATGCCGGGCTTCCTCGCCCTCCTCGCGGTCCGCCTCGAGGGCGGGGACGGCGCCGTCGTGCTCACCAACACGACGGCGAGCCCGGTGACCGGGGACCTCACCCGCGATCTGCTCCGCGGGCTCTCGGAGCGCGAGCCACGGATGCCGGAGACGTGGACCGCCGGCGGTGACCCGTCGCTCCTCGAGCTCGTCGGGACGTGGCACTGGGGCGCGGCGACCCAGACCGCACGGGTCGACGGGGAGCACCTCGTGCTCGGGGAGCCGGGAGCGGCGCGCGGCTCCCGCTTCCGGCGAGTGGCCGCCGACGAGTGGGTGGGGCTGGACAGCTACTTCGCCGGTGAGCCGATGCGCGTCGTCCGCCGCGGCAACGGGACGGTCTCGCACCTGGACGTCGCCTCGTTCCGGCTCACGCGGACGCCGTACGACCCGGACGCGGACCTGCCGGGGGGCATCGACCCGGCCGGATGGACCTGAGCCGACTCAGGTGTCTGGGCGAGAGGTCGGTTGCCGCTGCAGCCGGGCCTCAGAGGTTCGCCGCGGTGAGGAGGATGACGGAGTCCTGGAGAGCCAGAACGGAGTGCCGCTCCTGCGGGAGCTCGGCGTGGTCTCCGGCCTCGAGCTCACCGGACCCGGTGTGCCAGTCCACCCGGACGCGCCCGACGAGCACCTGGAGGGTCGCCTCGCCGGGGTTCTCGTGCTCCGACATGTCGGCACCCGCAACCAGGGCGATGACGGTCTGGCGGAGGGTGTGGTCGCTGCCGCCGCACACCGTCCGGGCGGCTCGGCGGGCGGAGTCCGTGCGCGCCTCCTGAAGCAGGTGGTCGGTGAGTCCGGGCAGGGGCGTCGCCTCCATGGCGGTCCTCTCCGTGGGTCGGTGCGGGCCCGGGCACGGCCCCGCCAGGTCGAGCGGATGTCCTCGCACTGCCCTGTTCCGGGGGTGGGGAAACCCGCACGGCGTCCGCGAACCTCCCGACCGCGCCGTGATACCCGAGCCTCGGGGTCGGTGGAACATCGCTCGACGGCTCAGCCAGCCCTGTGGACGGTGCGGCGGTGACGTCGGCGGGGCGGCATACGGTGGACGAACCATGACGAAACCGACGGATGCCGTGACCCTGCCGCCTGCCCCGTCCCCACCGACGGCCGACCTCACGGACGACGCGCGCAGGGCCCTGCGCCGGCTGGTCGGTCGGGAGGATGCCGACTTCCGGGAGGGTCAGCTGGAGGCGGTGTCGGCCCTCGTCGCCGACCGCTCACGGGTCCTCGTCGTCCAGCGCACCGGGTGGGGCAAGTCCGCGGTCTACTTCGTCGCGACGGCGCTGCGCCGCGCCCAGGGCGCGGGCCCGACCGTGATCCTCAGTCCGCTGCTCGCGCTCATGCGCGACCAGATCGCGGCAGCCGAGCGGGCCGGCATCCGAGCGGTGACGATGAACTCGGCCAACGCCTCGGACTGGGACGAGGTGCGCGCCGCGCTCGTCGCCGACGCCGTCGACGTGCTCCTCGTGAGCCCCGAGCGGCTCAACAACCCACGCTTCCGTGACGAGCAGCTGCCGGACCTGGCGCGCCGCTGCGGGCTGCTCGTCGTCGACGAGGCGCACTGCGTGAGCGACTGGGGCCACGACTTCCGCCCGGACTACCGCCGCATCCGCGACCTGCTCGCGGGTCTCCCGGAGGACACCCCGGTGCTCGCCACGACGGCCACCGCCAACGCGCGCGTCGTCACCGATGTCGTCGAGCAGCTCGGCGTCGGCGACCGTTCGGTGCTCACGGTGCGGGGTGGGCTCGCGCGCGACTCCCTGCGCCTCGGTGTCCTCCGCTCGATGTCCCCGGAACAGCGCCTCGGCTGGCTCGTCGCCCACCTCCCGGAGCTCCCGGGCAGCGGCATCGTCTACACGCTGACGGTGTCGGCCGCGGAGGACGTCGCCGCCGCCCTCTCCGAGGCGGGACTCGCCGTGGCGTCGTACACCGGCCGCACGGACCCCGCCGACCGAGAACGCCTGGAGGGGGCGCTGCGCCGCAACGAGGTCAAGGCGCTGGTCGCGACGTCGGCGCTCGGGATGGGCTTCGACAAGCCCGACCTCGGCTTCGTCGTGCACCTCGGCGCCCCGAGCTCACCCGTGGCGTACTACCAGCAGGTCGGCCGCGCGGGGCGCGCGACCGAGGGAGCGGACGTGCTCCTCCTCCCCGGTCCCGAGGACCGGGACATCTGGACGTACTTCGCCTCCGTGTCCATGCCTCGGGAGGAGCAGGCGGATGCCGTGCTCCGTGCCCTCGCCGAGGCCGGCCGTCCGCTGTCGACCGCTGCCCTCGAGACTGCGGTCGACGTACGCCGCACCCGGCTGGAGCTGCTCCTCAAGGTGCTGGACGTGGACGGCGCCGTACAGCGCGTGTCGGGCGGCTGGGTCGCCACGGGACAGCCGTGGACCTACGACGCCCAGCGCTACGAGCGCGTTGCGCAGGCCAGAGCGGCCGAGCAGGACCTCATGCTGGGCTACGAGCGGACCGACGCCTGTCGGATGGCGTTCCTCCAGGAGTGCCTCGACGACGAGTCCGCCGTCGCCTGTGGGCGGTGCGACGGGTGCGCCGGGCCGTGGTACGCGACCCAGGTGCCCGACAGGGTCGTCGGCGCGGCACGCGAGCGTCTCGCCCGGGCGGGCGTCGACCTCGAGCCGCGGGTCCAGTGGCCGACGGGGATGGACCGTCTCGGCGTGCCGGTGAAGGGGCGGATCGGAGCCGAGGAGGCACTGCTGACCGGCCGGGCCCTCGCGCGGCTCTCGGACCTGGGGTGGGGTCACCGGCTGCGCGACCTGCTTCGCCACGACGTGCCCGCGTCACCAGAGCTGATCCGTGCGTGTGTGTCCGTCCTCGCGGAATGGGGTTGGGCCCGGCGGCCGGTTGCCGTCGCCTTCGTCCCCTCTCGCTCCCGGCCCGCGCTGGTCGGCTCGCTCGCTGCCGGTCTCGCCGAGGTGGGCCGGCTCCCCCTCCTGGGTGCTCTCGACCTCGCGCACGGCGGACCGGCCGGTGAGCCGGGTGGCAACAGTGCCTTCCGTCTCGCCGGCGTGTGGGAGCGGCTCGTCGTCGGTCCCGGCCTCGCGACGGCCCTCGACGAGCTCCAGGGACCGGTGCTCCTCGTCGACGACCTCGTGTCGTCTCGCTGGACCCTCACGGTCGCGGGCCGGGCACTTCGCCGCGCCGGGGCCTCGGACGTCCTGCCGTTCGCGCTCGCCGTCGACGGGTGACGGCGCGCCTCAGTCCCGCGCGGCCACCGGGTCGCCGGCCCGGGGAACGGTCGGCGGGGTGGTCACGGCACGCGCTCGCGTCGGCGGCTGGACGCGCACGGTGAGCACGGGCAGGAAGAGCTGGACGACGGGACCGATGAGCAGGGCGTAGAGCACCGTGCCGATCCCGACGATGCCGCCGAGCATCCAGCCCAGGAGGACGACGGTGACCTCGAGGGCGGTCCGCACGAGCCGGATCGAGCGCCCGGTTCGGCGCGAGAGCCCGGTCATCAGTCCGTCCCTCGGTCCAGGACCCAGCTGGCTGCCGATGTACATCGCTCCGGCGACCCCGTTGCCGAGGATGGCCGCGAGCATGACGACCACACGCCAGCCGACTCCCTGCACGTCGGGCACCACGGCCAGCGTCGCGTCGATGGCCACGCCGATGACGACGGCGTTGAGGACGGTCCCCAGGCCGGGCCACTGCCGGAGGGGGATCCACAGGAGGAGGACGACGAACGACACGACGATGCTCATGAGCCCGTACGACATGGGCACGTACTGGATGAGGCCGTACTGGAGGACGCCCCAGGGCTCGAGGCCCAGCTGGGCGCGCAGCAGGAGGGCCATCGAGACCCCGAAGAGCACGAGCCCGACGAGCAGCTGGGCCACCCGGTGCACCAGCCGGCCGGCCCGCAGCTGCTCGATGGGGTTCATGGGGACCAGCTCGACGCGGCGGCCCGCCCCGCGGCGCAGCGCCTGGATCGGAGTCATGGGAGCCATCCTCGCCCAAAACTGGCCTTGGTTTCGATGGCCAATTCTGACACAGTGGCCACATGTCGACGCCTCCCGTCTCGGCCGCGCGCACCGCCCGGCTCGTCGGCGGGCTCTCGCCCGGCCGCCCGGCATACCGCGCCCTGGCCGACGCCCTCCGGGTCGCCGTCGCCGACGGCCGCATCGCCGCCGGCGCCCGGCTGCCGAGCGAACGCGAGCTCACGGCGGCCCTCGACGTCAGCCGCACCACGGTGACGAGGGCGTATGCGGTGCTGCGGGACAGCGGGTACCTCACCTCGCGTCGGGGGTCCGGCTCGGTCGCGACCCTCCCATCGGGGAGCCGGCGGCGGGGCACGGGCTCGCTCTTCCCGGCCGACGCCTCCGAGGACGTCATCGACCTGACCTGCGCTGCCACCCGCGCCCCCGCCGGCGTCGTCGAGGCGTACGAGCGGGCGGTGGGGCAGCTTCCGGCGCACCTCGCGGGGGCCGGCTACCTCACCCTCGGCGTGCCGGAGCTCCGAGAGGTCATCGCCGACCGCTACACCGCTCGGGGGCTGCCGACGGGCCCGGACGAGGTCCTCGTGACCTCCGGAGCCGTCGCGGGCATCGGCATCGTCCTGCGAGCACTGGTCGCCCACGGTGACCGGGTCGTCGTCGAGAACCCGACGTACCCCAACACCGTGGATGCCCTGCGGCGCAGCGGGGCTCGTCTCGTGACCATGGCGATGGATCCCGACGGGTGGGACGTGCCCGAGTCGGCGCGCACGGTCCGCGCGGCGGGGGCCACGGCGGCGGTCCTCATCCCCGACTTCCACAACCCCACCGGCGCACTCATGCGCGACGAGCAGCGCGCCCAGCTCGCCCGTGCACTGCGGACGGCGAGAACGGTGCCGATCATCGACGAGACGATCGCCGAGATCGACCTCGATGAGGGTCCTCGTCCGGTGCCGTTCGGCGTCCACGACCCGCGGACGATCAGCGTGGGCAGCGCCTCGAAGTCGCACTGGGGCGGCCTGCGCACGGGGTGGGTGCGCGCCCCCCGGTCGGCCCTTCCCGCGCTCGTCGAGGCCCGGGTCACGACCGACCTCGGCGCGCCCGTGCTCGAGCAGCTCGTCCTCCTCGAGCTGATGCGGCTCGCCCCCGGGTTGACCGCGGAGCGGCGCGAGGACCTGCGCGCGTCGCGCGACGCACTCGTGACGGCCCTCCGGGCGCGCCTTCCCGACGTCCGCTTCCAGGTGCCTCGCGGCGGGTTGTCCCTCTGGTGCGAGCTGCCCGACGGCGTCGACGCTGCCGGCGTCACGGTCGCCGCCGAGGACGAGAAGCTCCTCGTCGCGGCCGGGCCCCGCTTCGCTGTGGTGGGCGGCCTGGAGCGGTGGGTGCGGCTGCCCTACGTCCTCGCACCCGAGGTGATGACCGAGGCCGTCGAGCGGTTCGCCCGGGCGGTCGAGGCGACCCGACTCCTGGGGTCGCGCCGCGCCGGCACACGGAGGCCGACTCCGTCCCCCGGGACGGGCGACACCACGCGCCGTCCGCTCGTGGCCTGAGCCGGCGGGGGACGCGGCGGCCGCCATCCACCCGGGAGGCGGCGGGCGCACGAGGTTCGGAGCCGCTGGCTATCGTTACCCCGGTGACGACCCGGCAGCCGGCCCCGCTCCTCGACCTGCTGGCCACCCTCGACCTCGAAGAGCTCGGCTCGGCGCAGGTGAGCGTCCAGCCGCTCTCGACCGCGGGTGGGCTGACCGGTGAGGAGCGCGTGCCGCTGCCGGAGACCTTCGCCGAGGACATCACGCTGTTCCGCGGGCAGAGCCAGAAGCAGCCCCATGGACGGGTGTTCGGCGGGCAGGTTCTCGCCCAGGGCGTCATCGCGTGCGGCCGTACGGTTCTCGCGCTCGAGGACGGCCCCGATCGGCGGTTGCACTCGATGCACGCGTACTTCATGCGCCCGGGCGACGACACGCAGCCGATCACCTTCAGCGTCGAGCGGATGCGCGACGGCAGGTCCTTCTCCACGCGCCGGGTGCACGCGATCCAGCACGGCAAGCCGATCCTCTCGATGAGCGCGTCCTTCCAGCTGCCCGACGGTGGTGTCGACCACCAGGACCCGGTGCCCGACGCACCCGACCCGCTCGTCGTGCCGTCGCTCGCCGAGGTCTTCGCCGGTGTGGACCACCCAGCCGCACGCCACCTGGCAGAGGACCGGGCCATCGAGCAGCGCCACGTCGAGGGCAACCTCTTCGTCACCCCCGCGACCGACCTCGTCGCCGACCAGCGGGTCTGGATGCGTGCGATCGGCGACCTCCCCGACGACCCGCTGGTCCACGACGCCGTGCTGGCCTATGCCTCCGACTACACGCTCCTCGAGTCGATCCTGCGTCGGCACGGCAAGACCTGGCGGACCCCCGGGCTGCGGGCCGCGAGCCTCGACCACGCGATGTGGTTCCACCGCCCGGCCCGTGCGGACGAGTGGCTCCTCTATGCCGAGCACTCCCCGTCCGCCCAGGGGGGCCGCGGGCTGGGCATCGGCCGCATGTTCACCCAGGAGGGAACCCTGGTCGCGACGGTCGCCCAGGAGGGCATGCTCCGCCTCCCGACTCCCTGACGTCGTCTGTCGGCGTCAGCGGAGCCGGAGCACGGCAACCGCGTGGGGCGGCAGGGTGACGACCCCCTCGCCGACATCCGTGCCGTCCTCCTCCCACGCCAGTAGCAGCGCACCGGGACCCGCGGCCACGGGCACCGCCTGCTCGCGCTCGGCGAGGTTCGCCACCACCGCGTACGCCGGTCGGCCGGCGGGTGCATGGACCAGCACCACCCAGTGGGCGTCCTCGTCGACGTCGACGGAGACATCGGCGAAGCGCGTCGGCGCGGAGGTGAGGAGGTCGCGGCGCAGGCGGGTGCACGCGGTGTACCAGCGGAGCGCCCGCGCCCGGGCTGGCTCCTCCACCTCGGCCCAGTCGAGCACCGAACGGTCTCGTGTCGCCGGGTCCTGCGGGTCGGGCACCTCGTCCTCGGACCAGCCGTGCGAGCCGAACTCGGCCCGCCGCCCGCGCCGGACGGCATCCGCGAGCACCTCCTCCTCGAAGCTCGTGAAGAACTGCCAGGGCGTCGACGCGGCCCACTCCTCGCCCATGAAGATCATCGGCGTCGTGGGAGCCAGCAGGTAGAGCGCAGCACCTGCGGCCTGCAGGCCCGGAGCGAGGGACGCGGTGATCCGGTCACCGGCCATCCGGTTGCCGACCTGGTCGTGCGTCTGCAGGTAGCCGAGGAGCCGACGTGCGTCGAGGCGGTCCACGTCCACCGGCCGCCCCCAGAGACGGCCACGGAACGTCGACATCGTGCCGTCGTGGAGGAAACCGCGGGTCAGCACCTTGGCGAGCACATCGAGCGGGCCGGCCTCGTCACGGCCACCACCGCCGGCGAAGTCCGCGTAGTACCCGTGCCGCTCGCCCGTCAGGGACACGTGCAGCGCATGGTGGATGTCGTCGTCCCACTGCGCCGTCATGCCGCGGCCACCCTCGCTCGTCGGGGTCACCATGACCGGGTCGTTGAGGTCGCTCTCGGCCACGAGGTCGAGGGGGCGGCCCACCTCGTCGGCCAGGCCGGCGACGACGTCGGAGAGCTCGGCGAGGTAGTGCCGTCCAGAGTCGTCCTTCAGCTCGTGAACGGCGTCGATCCGCAGGGCGTCGAGGTGGAAGTCGCGGAACCAGCGCACGGCGTTCTCGAGGAGGAAGGCCCGCACCTGCTCGGACCCCTCGTTGTCGAGGTTCACTGCCGGGCCCCACGGGGTCTCGTGCGCCGAGGTGAAGTACGGCCCGAACCGCGAGAGGTAGTTGCCACTGGAACCGAGGTGGTTGTGCACGACGTCCAGGCACACTCCCAGCCCTCGGGTGTGGCAGGCGTCGACGAAGCGCTGCAGCGCCTGCGGGCCGCCGTAGCCGTCGTCCACGGCGTAGAGAGCCACGCCGTCGTAGCCCCAGTTCCACCGGCCGGGAAACTCGGCCACCGGCATGAGCTCGACGACGTCGACGCCCAGGTCGACGAGGTGGTCCAGCCGAACCAACGCGGCGTCGAGAGTGCCCTCAGCGGTGAAGGTGCCGATGTGCAGCTCGTAGAACACGCCACCGAGCACGCCTGCGCCCGAACGGGGTCCGAGCCACGCGCCGTCGCTCCAGGAAAAGGCGCCAGCGTCGAACGTCCGGCTCGGACCGTGGACGCCGTACGGCAGCCACGCACCGCGAGGATCAGGAAGCGCCGGCCCGTCCCCGCCGAGCAGGAACGCGTAGTCGATCGGGTATGCCGTCCCCGCGCCCGACGCGTCACCTGGGGGTTCCCAGCACCACCAGGACTTCCCGACGGCCGTCATCGGGTCGCGCCGGGCCGGCTCACCGACCGGTGCCCACTCCAGGTCCACCCGGGTGGCCGCGGGCGCCCACACCGCGATCGGCACCCGGCCGGCCGGCCAGCGTCGATCCTCCACGGTCCCTCCTGTCCTTGCGTACTCCGGCCGTCCTACCCGATGGACGACGGGTCACCCTTCGGCGGGAGACGGGACGCCATCCACCGGCCGAGCGTCCCTGCGGACGAGGAGGGCCACCGGAGCGTCGTCCAGGAGGCCCGCGAGGCGGACACCCGACCCGTCCGTGGTGACCCGGCGGCCCGTGAGGACCTCGCTCCACTCCCCGGGTGGCAGCTCCACGGTGGTGTCACCGAAGCCGCCGGCGGCCTCGAGCAGGCCGGCCGCCCGGGTCACCACCGTGACGACCTTCGGCCCGTCGCCATCCCCGCGGGCGAAGGCGAGGGCATGCTCGCTGGCGGTGGGCAACCCGGCATACGTCGTCGTCTCACCGACGAAGACCTCGGGGAGCTCACGACGCAGCGCGAGCGCCCGTGCAGTGACGCGCAGCTTCTCGTCGTCGAGGTCGAACGCCGGCTCGTCGGCGAGCACGCGGTGGAGGCGCTCGGCCCGGTCGGTCCAGTCAACGGGCCGCCGGTTGTCCGGGTCCACGAGCGAGAGCATCCCGATCTCGCACCCCTGGTAGACGTCGGGGACGCCGGGCAACGTCAGCTGGACGAGCTTCTGGCCGAGGATGTTGGCCCGGACCGACGGCTCGTGCGCAGCGGTCCAGGCGTCGAGGTGCCTCTTCACCGCACCATCGCGGGCAACCGCCCGGGCGTAGGCGACGACCATGTCCTCGTAGTCGGCGTCCCCGTCGACCCACGCGGTGTGCACCTTGGCCTCGCGGACCGCCTTGAGCACGTACTCCTCGAGACGTGCACCGCTGATGGGCCAGGTGCCGACGAGCGTCTGCCAGAGGAGGTACTCGGTGGGGCCGTCGAGCGCCTCCACGCGGTAGGGAGCCGCGATCGTGCGGGCCTCCGCGACCCAGGCCGCCCACCCCTCGCCGTCCTCGGCCAGCGGCATGAGCCGGGCGCGCACGTCCTCCGACCGCTTGGTGTCGTGGGTCGTCAGCGTCGTCATCGAGGTCGGCCAGGTGCTCACGAGACGCTCGCACCAGGCGTGGAACTCCTCCACGGTGATGGACGGGTGGCCGGGGTGTCCGCCCACCTCGTTGGCACCGGCGAGCCGGAACCAGCGGTAGTAGGCGGTGTCCTCGATGCCCTTGGCCATCACCGGTCCGCAGGTCTGCTGGAACCGCAGCCGGAAGTCGTCGGCCACCGCCCGGGTGTCGAGCTGCGCCTCGGGCAGGTCCCGGCCGAGGACGAGGTCGACGACCAGTCCCAGTGCGTCGAGGTCGCTGGGCGCGAGGAGCTGCTGCGCCCGCTCCGCCGCCTGCTCGACGACCGCCTGCTGCTCGGGGTCGACACCACGGCTGGGGACGTAGGCGCGATAGCGGTCCATGGCCACGAGAAGCGCTTCGAGCGCCCGGCGGACCGCGGCGCTGTCGATGTCCCCGAGCACGCGCCGCACGAGCCGCATGAGCCGGTCCACCTCGGCCGCCTGGACGTCGTCGACGACCAGCCGCTTGGCGTCGGTGACGACGTCGTCCAGGCTCACACGGTCTGGCGCCGCGTCGGCCCACAACCGGTCCAGGACCTCGAGGCCTGCTGTGGGGGTGAGCACCTGCTGCACCCGGAGAAGGGCGTCGTACCCCGTCGTCCCGGCGCAGCGCCACGACTCGGGCAGGACCTCCTCGCCCTCGAGGATCTTCTCGCCGACGACCCACGCCCCCCCGGTCGCGTCGGCGAGCCGGTCGAGGTAGCCCTGCGGGTCCGCCAGCCCGTCCGGGTGGTCGATCCGGAAGCCGTCCACCTCCCCGTGGCCGTGCAGCGAGAGCAGGAGGGCGTGCGTCGCCATGAAGACGACGGGGTCCTCGACCCGCACCGCCACGAGGGACGTGACGTCGAAGAAGCGCCGGTAGTTGAGGGCCTCACCGGCCTCCCGCCAGCTGGACAGGCGGTAGGCCTGTGCGCCGAGCAGCTCTGGAAGGGGCAGGTCCTCGGTGCCGGGTGCCACCGGGAACTCGGCGTCGTAGTAGCGCAGGACGTGCTCGGACCCGCTCGGCCCTCCGTCGTCGGCGACGACCAGCTCCCCCGACTCCACGGCCTGCTCGAGCGTGCCGCCCAGGACCGGCATGAGGATGCGGTCGTCCTCGGCCACCCAGTCGACGTCGAACCATCCCGCATACGAGGAGCGTGCGCCGTCGCGCAGGAGGGACCAGAACGGCGCGTTGAGGTGAGCCGGCCGCGGCACCGCCATGTGGTTGGGGACCACGTCGAGGATGATGCCGAGGCCGGCCTCCCGGCACGCCGTGACGAGCCGCTCGAAGGCCTCGCGACCTCCGGCCTCCTCGTTGATCCGGGTGTGGTCGAGCACGTCGTAGCCGTGCGTCGACCCCGGGACGGCTTGGAGGACGGGTGAGAGGTAGAGGTGCGAGACGCCGAGCGAGGCCAGGTATGCCGTGTGCTCGGCCGCCGCGTCGAACCCGAAGCCGGCGTGGATCTGGAGGCGGTAGGTCGCGACGGGTACGACGCGGCCCGGGTCAGGGCGGTGGGGGGACGGCATCCTCACGTCCGATTCGTCGTCGCCACTCCGGAGGGTGCCGTCGGGGTCTCCCTGGGGCTGCGCAGGAGGATGACGGACCGCGGCTTGGCCGACAGCTCGCTGCCGGGCTCGTGCCAGCCGGGGTCGACCGCGCTCCCCCCGGTGTCGACCTCGACGAGCCAGTGCTCGCCCCACTCCTGCCCGGGGAGGCGGAAGATTCTCTCTTCGTGGTCGGCGTTGAAGAGGACGAGGAAGTCGTCGTCGACCACCCGTCGGCCCCGGTTGTCCGGGGTGGGGATGGCGCGGCCGTTGAGGAACACCGACACCGTCGCCTCGCCGACCGACCAGTGCGACTCGGACATCGGCTCGCCCGAGGGCTGGAACCAGGCGATGTCGCCCATCTCGGACTGACCGCCGTGCTGGGCGCTCCCGGCGAAGAACCTCCGCCGACGGAACACCGCGTGCTCCCGCCGCAGTGTCGTGAGGGCGGCCGTGAAGGCGAACAGCTCCTTCTCGGAGTCCTCGAGCTGCCAGTTCACCCAGGACAGCTCGTTGTCCTGGCAGTAGACGTTGTTGTTGCCCTGCTGGGTGCGGCCGATCTCGTCACCGTGGGCGATCATCGGGACGCCCTGGCTCAGGAGCAGCGTCGTGAGGAAGTTGCGCTGCTGCCGCAGGCGGAGCGCCTGGACCTCAGGGTCGTCGGCCGGGCCCTCCACGCCGCAGTTCCACGAGCGGTTGTGGCTCTCGCCGTCCCGGCCGTCCTCGCCGTTGGCCTCGTTGTGCTTCTCGTTGTACGACACGAGGTCTCGCAGCGTGAACCCGTCGTGGGCGGTGACGAAGTTGATCGAGGCGATGGGCTTCCGACCGCTGTGCTCGTAGAGGTCGCTGGAGCCGGTGAACCGTGAGGCGAACTCGCCGAGAGTGCGTGGCTCGCCACGCCAGAAGTCCCGCACCGTGTCGCGGTACTTGCCGTTCCACTCGGTCCACAAGGGGGGGAAGTTGCCGACCTGGTAGCCGCCGTCGCCGACGTCCCACGGCTCGGCGATGAGCTTGACCTGGGAGATCACCGGGTCCTGCTGGATGAGGTCGAAGAAGGCGGAGAGCTTGTCGACCTCGTGGAACTGGCGGGCCAGGGTGGCGGCGAGGTCGAAGCGGAAGCCGTCGACGTGCATCTCGGTGACCCAGTACCGCAGGGAGTCCATGATGAGCTGCAGCACGTGCGGGTGCCGCATGAGGAGGCTGTTCCCGGTGCCGGTCGTGTCGTAGTAGTGATCCTTCGCGTCGTCGACGAGCCGGTAGTAGGCCGCGTTGTCGATACCCCGGAAGCAGATCGTCGGCCCGAACTCGTTGCCCTCGGCCGTGTGGTTGTAGACGACGTCGAGGATGACCTCGATGTTGGAGTCGTGCAGGGCCTTGACCATCGCCTTGAACTCCGGGACCTGCTCGCCGCGCTGGCCCCGGGCGTACCCGTTGTGCGGCGCCAGGAAGCCGATGGTGTTGTAGCCCCAGTAGTTCGTGAGGCCCTTGGCCTGGAGCGAGGTGTCCTGGACGTACTGGTGCACCGGCATGAGCTCGATCGCCGTGACGCCGAGGGTCGTGAGGTGGTCGATGATCGCGGGGTGCGCAATCGCGGCATACGTCCCGCGGACCTCCTCCGGCACCTCCGGGTGGGTCATCGTCAGACCCTTCACGTGGGCCTCGTAGATGACGGTGTCGTGGTACTCGTGGTTCGGTGGCCGGTCGTGCCCCCAGTCGAAGTAGGGGTTGATGACGACCGAGAGCATGGTCTTGCCCAGGCTGTCCTCGGCGTTGCGCCTGCTGGGGTCCTTGAAGTCGTAGGAGAAGAGCGCCCGGTCGTTGGTCACCTGCCCCTCGATCGCCTTGGCGTAGGGGTCCAGCAGCAGCTTGCTCGGGTCGCAGCGATGTCCCTGCTCGGGCTCGTAGGGCCCGTGGACCCGGTACCCGTACCGCTGGCCCGGCTGCACGCCCGGGATGAAGACGTGCCAGACGAACCCGTCCACCTCCGGCATCTCCACGCGGGTCTCGACGCCGCCGTCGTCGATGAGGCACAGCTCCACGTCCTCGGCGACCTCGCTGAACAGGGCGAAGTTCACCCCACTACCGTCGTACGTCGCCCCGAGGGGATAGGGCGTTCCGGGCCAGATCTCCACTACTTGCCTTCCGTGTGTGGTCACCACAGGCCAGCGACGGTGCTGGGCGCAGCGCGCCATGGGGCCCGCCGCAGTGGAGGTCAACCTACCGTCGGCATGGGGGACCGACGAAAACGTCACCTACCCGCCGAGCCATGGCTCGACACGGCCGGTCGGTAGGGTCAGGATCTCGCCGTCGAGGCCGTCGGCCTCCGCCGTTCCCCGAGGAGCCGCATGTCCCCCGAGCGTGTCGCGATCGTCACCGGAGCCGCCCGCGGGATCGGCGCGGCCACCGCCGAGCGGCTGGCCCGGGACGGCTTCGCCGTCGGCGTGCTCGACCTGGACGAGCCGTCGTGCGAGGAGGTGGCCGGGCGGATCCGGGACTCAGGAGGCCGGGCCGCCGCCGTGCAGGTCGACGTCACGAGTGCCGAACAGGTCGAGAGCGGCGTGGCACGCGTGGCCGAGGAGCTCGGCGCGCCGGACGTCCTCGTCAACAACGCCGGCATCATCCGGGACAACCTGCTCTTTCGGATGACCGAGGACGACTGGGACGCCGTCCTGGCCGTCCATCTCAAGGGCGCCTTCCTCATGACGAGGGCGTGCCAGACCCACATGACCACGCAGCGGTACGGGCGAGTCGTCAACCTCTCGTCCTCCTCGGCCCAGGGCAACCGCGGGCAGGCCAACTACTCGGCGGCCAAGGCGGGACTCCAGGGCTTCACGAAGACCTTGGCCATCGAGCTCGGCAGGTTCGGGGTCACGGCGAATGCCGTCGCGCCGGGCTTCGTCCAGACCGACATGACGGCTGCGACGGCCACGCGGCTCGGCGTGTCTTTCGAGGACTTCATCGAGCACTCGGCCCGGCAGATCCCCGTCCAGCGGGTGGGCCAGCCCGAGGACATCGCTGCCACCATCGCGTTCCTCGTCTCCGAGGAGGCCGGCTTCGTCTCTGGCCAGGTCATCTATGTCGCCGGTGGGCCGCTGGACTGACGGACGCACGCGGATGCCGGCGGCGCGTGGGTGCGGCGACGGCATCCGACGCGTGGGGAGAGGTGGTCAGAGACCCAGGTCCCGGCCGATGAGCTCCTTCATGATCTCGTTCGACCCGGCCCAGATCTTCGTGACGCGGGCGTCGCGCCAGGCGCGAGCGACGCGGTACTCGTTCATGAAGCCGTAGCCACCGTGCAGCTGGACGCACTCGTCGAGGACGTCGTTCTGCACCTGGGCGCTCCACCACTTGGCCTTCGCGGCGTCGACCGCTGAGAGGCGGCCCTCGGCGTGCGCCTCGATGCAGTCGTCGACGTAGGCCTCGGCGACCTCGATCGCGGTCACCAGCTCGGCGATCTTGAACTTGTTGTGCTGGAAGGAGCCGATGGCCTGCCCGAAGGCCTTGCGCTCCTTGGTGTACTCGATGGTCTCGAGGAGGATCTGCTTGGCGTGCGCGACGTTGGCGCAGGCGGCGCCGACCCGCTCCTGAGGAAGGCGCTGCATCATGGCGACGAAGCCCTGCCCCTCCTCGCCGATGCGGTTGCTGTCCGGCACCCGCACGTCGGAGAAGAACAGCTCCGCGGTGTCGGACTCCTCCTGGCCCACCTTGTCGAGCTTGCGGCCGCGGGTGAAGCCCTCCATCCCCTCCTCGACCATGAAGAGGGTGATGCCCTTCGCCCCCTTGCTGGGATCGGTGCGGGCCGCGACGATGACGAGGTCGGCCTGGTAGCCGTTGGTGATGAAGGTCTTGCTGCCGTTGAGCACCCAGTGGTTCCCGTCGCGCACGGCGACGGTCTTGAGGGCCGCGAGGTCCGACCCGCCTCCGGGCTCGGTCATCGCGATGGCACAGATCTTCTCCCCCGCGGCCATCGGCGGCAGCCAGCGCTCCTTCTGCTCCTGGGTGCCGAGGTCGACGATGTACGGCGGGCAGACGTCGCTGTGGATGCCGAAGCACGACCCGATGGCGGCGTTGAAGCCGTTGATGACCTCCGCCGCAACGGCGTTGAAACGGTAGTCCTCGGCACCCATGCCCCCGAACTCCTCGGGGATGTCGAGACCGAAGAGGCCTTGGCCCCCGGCCTCCTTCCAGATGTCGCGGTCGATGGACTTCACCTCGAGCATCTGCTCGACCCGGGGCTTCAGCGTGCGCTCGACGAACTCCGTGACCGACGAGCGGAAGTCCTCGTGCTCGGGACCGTAGATGTTGCGGGGCATGGATCTCCTCGGACGGCTCGGGCGGGGCGTTCGCGTTGACTAAGCGCTTGCTTAGTGTCACGCCGGTGCGGCATGCTGTCAACCGTGCCGAGTCCGCCGCCACTGAGCGAGACCGACGTCCTGGCCGCCCTTGCGCCCGAGGGTGGTCGGCACGAGGCCGTCGGTGACGTCACCGACACGGCGGTGCGGATCATGCTGGCGGCGGCGGACGCGTTCGCCGAGCGTGGCTTCCACGCGACGACCACGCGCGACATCGCGTCCCGCGCCGGCCTGTCACCCGCGGGCGTCTACGTGCACTTCGCCTCCAAGGAGGTGCTCCTCTTCGAGCTGAGCCGGCGGGGTCACAGCCGCGCGCGTGACCTCCTCGTCGCGGCCGCGCAGGCCGCCCCCACGCCGACCGACGCGCTCCGGGCGATGGTGGGCGGATTCTCCCGGTGGCACGCCGAGCACTACGAGCTCGGCCGGATCGTCCAGTTCGAGTTCCGGCACCTCCGCCCCGAGCACCGCGACGAGGTGCTCCACCTACGCAAGGAGATCGACCACGTCGTCGCCGGCGTGCTGCGCGAGGGCGTCGCCACCGGCGAGTTCGAGGTCGTCGACATCCCGGGCACGGCGTTGGCGCTCCTGTCGATGGCCATCGACGTGGCCCGGTGGTACACCCCCGACGTCCGCCGCACGCCCGAAGGGATCGAGGAGACCTACGGAGAGCTCGCCGTGCGCCTCGTCCGCGCCGCCTGACCTCGTCGGCTCTCGTCGGTCGCCTGCTCGGGTCGGGAGGGGGTCGGGCACGCCGCTACAGTGACGCGGTGATGAACGCGCCCGGTCACGGGGGATCCCCCTCGATCGCCGTCCCGGACTACTGGTGGTACCTCGTCCGCGCGGACCTGCTCGAAGTGACCTTGCGCTCCTACGTCGACGGCGCCCGGCTGACGCTGGACCTCGGCAGCGCCGACGGACCGAGTGCGGCCTGGCTCCGCGACGCGGCCGAGAGCACCGTCTCGCTCGACATCGACCCGCGCGGACTCGACGCGGACGGTGTCTGTGGATCGGCCCTCGCCCTTCCCTTCGCGGACGGAGTCTTCGACGCTGTCTCCGCCTTCGACGTCATCGAGCACTGCGACCCGGAGGACCAGGCGCTGGCGGAGGTACGCCGCGTGCTCCGCCCCGGCGGACGGCTGGTGATGTCGGTCCCGGCGTACAGCTGGGCCTGGAGCGACTTCGACGTGGCGAACGGTCACCATCGCCGCTACACCCGCAAGCGCGCGGTGGCCGCGGTGAAGCACGCGGGCTTCACCGTGCACCGGGCGACGTACGGCTTCGCGTCGGTGTTCCCGTTGTTCGCTGCCGAGCGGCTGGCCCGGAAGGTGCGCCGTCGCGGCGCCTCGGGGCCGGCGGACATCGTCCAGGTCCCCCGCCTGCCGAAGCCGCTCAACGACGGCCTGATCGGGATCTCCCGTCTCGACCGGATGCTCCTGCGTCGGCGTGACCTGCCGTTCGGGTCGTCCGTGTTCGTCGCGGCGACCCGCACGGGCTGAACAGGGTCGCGGGTCGCAGGCCGCCCGCCGGGCCGGTGATCAGCGGTCGAGCGCACCTCCGGCGACGACGCGCGAGCGGACGTCGGCGGAGGTGCTCGCGAGGCCCGCAGCGAGCGGGGTCGTCGCGAGCGCGTCGACCCCCGTCCACACTCGGGACTCCAGTCGCAGGTCGAGCACCTGGCCTGCGGACACACCGCCGACGGGAATCATCCGCAACGGCCGGTGGAAGACCCGCCGTGCCTCCGAGACGAGGTAGCCCACGGTGACGGGTCGGCCCGAGGCGAGGACCTTGACGACGACCGAACCCTCGGGTTCCTCGCGGGCGCGGGCGATCGTGCGCACCACCATGCGCGCGGCGTCACCGGCATACAGGTAGTCCCGGATCGTGTCGAGGGAGACGAACACGGGAAGTGGGCGGCGGGTTGCGTGCGCGAGGCAGAGCTGGGAGAGCAGGCCCTGCGGCTTGCCGAGCCTCTGGCCGGGGCCGTAGACGTTGGCGAGCCGGCCGAGCACCACGCGCACGCCGGTGCGCTGGGCGACGGCGGAGGCGTGGCCCTCCATGGCAAGCTTCGCCCGGCCGTACGCCACGAGAGGATGCGGCTCGGTCCGCTCGTCGAAGGGAGGGCCAGCCGACCCCGCATAGACCCCGCCGGCCGAGGACGCCAGGAAGAGGACGCCGTCCTCCCCCGGGCCGACGGACGCCGTGAGCGCTGCGGCCACCCGATCGAAGACCCGCACCTCGGTGGCCAGCTCCGCCTCCCCCGTCGCGACGACGCCGGCCCCGGCGCACCACGCGACACTCCACGGGCGGCCACGTCGCGCCCGAGCGAAGTCCTCGACGGCCCCCGTGAGGACGCGGATGCTCGCGTCCTCGTCGGCCCAGGGCACGTTCGTCGTCCGGACCTCCTGGCCGCTGCCCCGCAGCTCGGCGGTGACGTGCTGTCCCACGAGCCCGCCGGCCCCGACGACCCAGGCGAGCTCGCGCGGTGTGGTCGGCGCGTCGGTCACGCGTGGTCCCGGCCCAGCGGCCCGTCGTGGCGGTCGCGGACGGGAAGGTAGAGGGGTTTGCCCATCGCCATGTTGACGGCCAGGCCGACGTACTCCGCGATGACGCCGAGGCTGAAGAGGATCACCCCGGTCGCCACCATGAGGAGGATCATCGTCGAGGTCCAGCCCGGGACCTGCCACCGCCCGGACGCTCGACCGGCGATGAGCACCACGGCCACGAGTGGCGCCAGCAGCACCGCAGCGGCGCCCAGTGCGCTGACCCACCGCAGGGGCCGGGTGCCGCTGGAGAGCACGAGCCGCCAGAAGTGCGAGGCCAGTCGGCGCAGGTCGTATCCGGACGGGCGGGCCCCCTCCGCGCGCATGGGCATGGGGCAGGTCGTGACCCGCCGCGCCACCCACGAGATCGCCACGTCCAGATAGATTCCAGGGCCGGCGTAGGCGGCGACCGACCGGGCGACCTCGCCGAGGAGGAGGCGGTAGCTCGCGAAGTCGGATGCCGGTGCTCCCTTGGCGAGCCGCATGACGAGCCACTTGGCCCCCCGGGACGCGGCGTTGCGCACCGGTCCGTGCGGGGGCTCGTTCGTGGCCCGGGCGTAGACGACGTCTGCCTGTGCGTGCATCGCGGTGTCGATGAGCTGACCGATCCGCTCGGGGTCGTGCTGGCCGTCCTCGTCCATCGTGACGACCCACTCGCCCCCCGAGGCGGCGATGCCCGCGAGCGTCGCGGCGTGCTGGCCGAAGTTCCGGCTGAGCCACACCGGTCGCACCCATTCGTGGTGTGCCGCGAGCCGACGGATCACCGCGTCCGAGGCGTCCGGCCCGCAGTCGTGCACGAGGACGACCTCGGTCACGCGATAGGCCCGCCCCGCGGGTGTCTGGCGCTCCGGGAGCGACGCGGCGATCTCCTCGACGACCGCCTCCAGCGTGAGTTCACCCTGGTAGACCGGGATGACGACCGAGACGAGATGTGGTGCCGTTGCCGAGGTCTCCGTCTCCACGCGGCACACCCTATCCGTGGGCCTCGTGGGGTCGGTTCGCTCGGTGCCGGGGGCGGCGTCGGCCTCAGTCGCGGGTCAGCTTGCGGTAGGTGACGCGGTGCGGGCGGGCTGCCTCGACGCCCAGGCGCTCGATCTTGTTCTCCTCGTACGAGGCGAAGTTGCCCTCGAACCAGTACCACTTCGAGGGGTTCTCCTCGTCACCCTCGTACGCGAGGATGTGCGTCACCACGCGGTCGAGGAACCACCGGTCGTGGCTGATGACGACGGCGCAGCCGGGGAACTCGAGGAGAGCGTTCTCGAGGGACCCCAGCGTCTCGACGTCGAGGTCGTTCGTCGGCTCGTCGAGGAGCAGCAGGTTGCCACCCTCCTTGAGCGTCAGCGCGAGGTTGAGCCGGTTGCGCTCCCCGCCGGAGAGGATGCCGGCCTTCTTCTGCTGGTCTGGTCCCTTGAACCCGAACTGGCTCACGTAGGCGCGCGACGGGATCTCGACCTGGCCGACGTTGATGTAGTCGTGACCGCCCGACACCGTCTCCCAGAGGTTCTTCGACGGGTCGAGGCCGCCGCGGCTCTGGTCGACGTAGGAGATCTTGACGGTCTCCCCGACCTCCACCACGCCGGCATCCGCCTGCTCGAGACCGACGATCGTCTTGAAGAGCGTGGTCTTCCCGACACCGTTCGGGCCGATGACGCCGACGATGCCGTTGCGCGGCAACGTGAAGGACAGGTCGTCGATGAGGATTCGGTCTCCGAAACCCTTGCGCAGACCCTTGACCTCGATCACCTTGCTCCCGAGGCGCGGGCCGGGAGGGATCTGGATCTCCTCGAAGTCGAGCTTGCGGGTGCGCTCCGCCTCGGCGGCCATCTCCTCGTACCGGGCCAGTCGTGCCTTGGACTTGGTCTGGCGGGCCTTGGCGTTGCTGCGCACCCACTCGAGCTCGTCGGCGAGGCGCTTGGAGAGCTTTGCGTCCTTCTTGCCCTGCACCTGCAGCCGCGCCTGCTTCTTCTCGAGGTAGGTCGAGTAGTTCCCCTCGTAGGGGTAGGCACGCCCTCGGTCCAGCTCGAGGATCCACTGCGCCACGTTGTCCATGAAGTACCGGTCGTGGGTCACCGCGACGACAGCGCCGTGGTACGCCGCGAGGTGCTGCTCGAGCCACAGCACCGACTCCGCGTCGAGGTGGTTGGTCGGCTCGTCGAGCAGGAGGAGGTCCGGCTTCTGGAGGAGCAGCTTGCACAGCGCCACCCGGCGCCGCTCACCTCCGGACAGGACGGTGACGTCTGCCTCCGGCGGGGGGCAGCGAAGGGCGTCCATGGCCTGCTCGAGCTGGGAGTCGAGGTCCCACGCGTCGGCCGCGTCGATGGCCTCCTGGAGCTGGCCCATCTCCGCCATCAGGGCCTCGAAGTCTGCGTCAGGCTCCGCCATCAGCGCGGAGATCTCGTTGTAGCGGTCGAGCTTCGCCTTGATCTCCCCGGCACCCTCCTCGACGTTTCCGAGGACCGTCTTCTCCTCGTTGAGCTCTGGCTCCTGCATGAGGATGCCGACCGAGTACCCCGGGGTCAGGCGCGCCTCCCCGTTGGACGGCTGGTCCAGTCCCGCCATGATCTTGAGCACCGAGGACTTCCCAGCGCCGTTCGGACCGACGACCCCGATCTTGGCGCCGGGAAAGAAGGACAGGGTGACCTCGTCGAGGATGACCTTGTCGCCGTGGGCCTTCCGGGCACGCGACATGACGTAGATGAACTCGGGCATGGGGCAAGGCTAACGACCAGCAGCCCTGCGGCCCGAATCCGTCGGCCAGCGGCTGGAGCCGGGCGCCTCGCCTCCTCAGGCGGCAGGTTCCGTCGCGGCGGGGACGAGCGGACCGGTGTCCTGACCGTCCGCGCCGTCGCTGTCGCCCTCCGCTGGGTCACCCCTGCCGTCCGCTCGGCTCGCGGGAGCGCCTTCGACGACGTAGGGATCGCGCTCGGGATCCCCCAGGCCGACGTCTGCGAACGTCTCGGGCGCCTCAGGCACGGCCGTCCGGTCGCCGTCGGAGAACTGGCCACGGCTCACCCTGGCGAAGGCGGCGGTGCCGTACGAGAGGTCGTGACCCACGGCATCCGCGACGACCTCGACCCCCCACCACGTCGTCCCGTCGTCGCGGGCCCTCGACACGATGTGCTGCCGTCCGTGGATCGTCACGGGGTGGCCCTTGCGCACCGAGACGCCGACGTTCGCAGCAAGAGCGCGGTAGGTGACGACGTCATAGAAGCTCGTCTCCGCGTCGGCCCAGACGCCCGGCTGGCCGGCCACGGGGCGCCTCACTGACGAGGCGATCCGGAACGACGCCATCGGCGCTCCGGCCCTCGTGGTGCGCACGGTCGGGTCGGCGACGAGCCTCCCCTTGATCGTCACGTACGTCTCGTTCATCGTGTCTCTCCCTTCGGGCCCCGTCCCTCGGCACCCGTGGACCAAGCCTTGGCCGAGAGCGCCGCCTGGTGGAGAACCGCCTGCGACCTGTGGACGGGATGCACGGCATCCAGAACCTGTGGAGGACGGCTGCGGGGCCGACGCAGGCGGCGTCAGACGTCCGCTGCCCGGGTCAGTGCCACGCGCGTCGCGCCGTGCCGTTCGAGCACGAGCTC
>OCZS010000057.1_pt1 | contig 32167 bp, 38 predicted proteins | sample 1539071 | NCBI WGS metagenome assembly OCZS01 (sample SAMEA3113584, study PRJEB22503) | soil metagenome
TTTTTGAATATCTTTACTGCCTGAGGCGGACAGACATTTTCACATGCCATACAGAATATACAGTCCTTTTCTCTTATCATGAAAGCCTTCTTGTCAGATGCAGGATGGCCTGGCGTTTCAAGCCATTCGTAGACATTGACAGGGCACGCTTCAATACATGCTCCGTCTGCAACGCAAATGTCAAAGTCTATGCACACTTCTTGACCCCATATGCCCAATTGTCCTGGTGGGTCAATTGGCCCCCATACTTTGATTCCTTGATAGGTGCCAGTTACCTGTCTTTTTTCTTGGAACTTGGGGTCAATTGGACCTTCAGCTTTGCTGTAGCTTGTTCCCGTGCCAGTAAGTGATATCGTCGTTTGACCACCACCACCTCCTCCTCCTGCCGCTGGTGGTGCTGCTGCTGCTGCAACAGTAGATGCCGCTGCTGGAATAGCGGCTGGTGGCGAGGTTGCAGTTGCTGATGCGGCAATAGGTTTGGAACCAGCTGACTTATCCGGTGTGGAGGCTAGGGCAGTTGCACTTCGAGCTTTGGGGTTCTTTGCCAGTGGAGTCATTTCTTCCAACTTCTTGATCGCGGCTTCAAGTGACAATTTTTCCGCCTTCTGCAAGTGGGCGATAAACTTGTCACCTATCTTCGTATTGCGTATAATAGTGTCAATGACCATCTTTGCACTCTGATCTGCTTTCTGGCGGTAGTTTTTAATCCAGTAGGGATCTCCAAAGTATTCTAATTGCCTTATCTGGTAAATAAGATCCACGACCTCTCCTGTAACGATTTCAACGGTGATATTCAGGTCTGCTGAGAGCTCTTTTCCCCTGACTGAATCAATGCCTTTCTCTGTCCATTTGTAGGTCACATATATTCTGTCAGCGTGAGTGTCCATCTTGAAGCCAGAGCTTCTAAGATCGTTGAGGATACTTTGTATTTCTGAGCTTTGAGTAATCTCGAGTGGGATCCTGTATATGCCCAGCTTGTTGCCGTGCAGTGGATAAACGCCCCTCTTGGCGACTTCAGATAGCATCGTCCAGACCCTATCCCTCAATAAGACAGACATGATATCTGGAATTATCTAGTATTTAGTTCTCCTAAAAGTATTTCGATCTAATATTAATCATCCGGACATGTCATTTCCCGTATGGCCTTGTACCGCAATTCCATTTCATTTCCAATCTTTATGACATGATCTAACCTATATTTTGACTTCGGGAAATACCATCGAATCCCAACCTTATGGCCTATGCCGTCTAAGTCATATATCGTGCCTTTGTCTGCTTGTACGCCAAGCTTTTCGTCAAAGATATTCTCTCGCACTTCCAGACCACGCTTCGTCTTGTCTTCGAGTACAAGATTGAGATTATGGTCATAAATGAAGTAAAACTGGCCTTTCTTGATCAGGTTTCCTTGCTCTTGCATCGATGACAGAAGGAAGAAAAGGACTTATTTCTCTATCGGATTTCCGATCATGTTGCCCCATTCGGTCCACGAGCCATCATAGTTACGAACAGATGGATAGCCAAGCAGATATTTGAGTACGAACCAGCTATGTGATGAGCGCTCTCCGATTCTGCAGTAGCAGATGACAGGCTTATCCGGGGTTACGCCCTTACCTTCATAGAGGGCCTCTAGCTCTTCTCGGCTCTTGAACGTGCCATCTGTTTCCCTGACCGCCTGGCCCCAGGGGATATTCTTTGCACCGGGTATATGGCCACCTCGCTGAGCATGTTCTGTCGGGTACTCTGGGGGCGCAGTGATTTCACCGGAAAACTCTTTTGGCGAGCGTACATCTACAAGCACCGTCTGCTCTGCTTTTTCGATCGCCCTTCTTATGTCAGGCATGTAAGCCCGTATGCCTTCTTCTGGTGGTTTTGCAACGTATTTTGTCGGCGAAGTTATTGGATCATCCTTTGAGTACTCGCGCCTTTCAAGCTCCCACTTTTTTCGGCCACCGTTCATTATCTTGATTTTTTTGTGGCCATAGTACTGGAAGACCCAGAATGCAAAAGCGGCAAACCAATTATTAAAATCGCCATACAAAATGAGCTCCGTGTCATGAGTTGCGCCAACCCTGCTCATGAGGGTCTCGAACTGCTGCTTGTCAATGATATCGCGCCGGATAGGATCATTAATGTCGCGCTTCCACCATACAAGGTGTGCGCCGGGCAGGTGTCCCTCCTTGTATGCATTTTCTGGATCATAGTCGACTTCCAAAATTCTGATGTTTGGGTTATTAAGGTTCTCCGCAACCCATTCGGTCTCACATAGAACTTCGGGATAAGCATATCCACTCACCGTCATAATGATGGCTACCTTCAGGCGCTACTTATAATTCTTGTCAGAGGTAAAGGGATTTAATAGCATGTCTGCTGCTATAGCAGTGCGGCGAGATGGCACAGAACATCCGCAATGTAGCGATAATCACTAAGACAGGGAGTAATGAAGCCGACAGTGCAGCTATAAAAGTTGCAACTCTGCTCAACAGAAGGAAAATCAAGGTCCACACTGTGCTTCCCTTCATTATGGAAGATGCAACGCCAATCACGCCTGATAAAGAATTGAAGGACATTAAGCTTGACCTTGTCTTTTCAATAGGTGGAGACGGCACGACGCTGCGAGCTTTTCGTACTGTACCAGGAAAGGTGCCGCTCTTTAGCATAAATAGTGGAGGTCATCGCGGCATCCTGTCTGAAATCGACACAGAATCAATAGACGAAGCACTCAAGACAATACTTGCAGGCAAGTATTTTTATGATCGTCGCATAAGGATCCAGGCTTCTGTCAACGGCACGCTTTTTCCGCCTGTCCTAAACGATATACTCATTATAAGAGTGAACCTCACAAGAACTCCGCTATTATCCGTTATGTTGATGGGTGACGAAATAAAGCAGAGGATGGATGGCATAGTAGTCTCTACGCCTACGGGATCAACGGGTCATTCTTTTTCGGTTGGAGGGCCAGTCTTGCACGAAGGCATGAGCTGCCTGAGTCTGACTCCGATTGCATCTGTGAACAGAATGCCACAGTTAGTGATCCCACCGGAAGAAATCCTTATACGGAGCACGCACGAATCTCACATGATACTTGACGGTCAAGAAACGTTCAAGATTCATGCAGATGAGCCCATCAACATTTTGCGTTGTTCTGACGATGCCATATTCTTACGGCTTCAGAAAAAAGGAATGAGGCAGCTGGCGAAGCTTGGATTCTCAAGATTCGGCTTTTAAATATGCTCTTGATGCAGGTGCATTTTACACAGGCTTTGTATTTCTGTCATCAGGGTACCGACACTGCACTACACAGGCCGTTTTTGATGAGGTAAAGCATATCAAAAGGTCACACGGGGCGATAGAAGCGTTGCTTGAATCCAATAACTTGCAGATACTAAATTTAGACACAAAAAGCATCAAAAAAGTTGTTGCCGCATCAAGGAGGACCGGAGACTATACAAAGCTTTCAGAGGCAGATATATCAATAATTGCCCTTGCGCTGCAGCTGGAAATTGTTTTGGTAACTGACGACTTCGCAGTTGCAAATGTTGCAACCACTTTGAAGATTCCCGTTAAGTCTGTGGCCAGTAAAGGTATTACGCATACAAGAAGGTGGATCGCCTATTGCAGCGCATGTAGCAGGGCGTTTGGACCTAATGCAAAAGAGTGTAGGTTGTGTGGCAATAGGTTAAGGCGAAAATACAAAGTTATCTGAGCGAACTGCACTTCTTTTCGGGGGATTATCGACTTGCGATATAGCCGAGCTTGTGGTAAGAGCTTTTTTTTGACTCGAGTTAGCCTTTACGCGCCGCCTCCTTGCCAGCGTATGCCTGATTAATGGCATACTTCAGTATAGCTTCATAATATAAGATACCGATTATAAACATCTGATGCAAGCCACTAACAGACAACTGCATCCTTTATTGTCCGATGTTTTGAATTGAGCTTTTATTTTTCTTGATCGTCAAAAAGAGTCCTCTGCATTACTTGTTTGACATTATTGGATGTATTGAGGACCTTACGCACTCGCTCAGCCCTTGCAAGACCAAAGCCTGGTATCGTGGCGAGCTCTGCCGCAGAGGCGTTAAGTGCCCTAATCGGAGTATGGAATTTCTTGAGCATTCTGACGGCAAGTTTTTCTCCTACTCCGGGTAAAGATGCAAGCACGGAAAGTTGCTGTATGTAAATTGGATTTTCCTTCTTAATTTTTCTTAACAGTGGACCTGTGGCCTTGCCTTCTCTTAGGCTCCGGTTGACTAATGTGACTAGCAACTGCGCTGTCTGTTCTGCGGAAGGGGTATGAATAATTGGGATTCTGAACTCTGTTGCGACTGTTATGAGGGCATCGTATGCAATCGGCATTTGCTCGGCATGCGGCTTAATATCAGAGTCTTCCATATCCTCAGAAGTTTCAGCAAGCTCGGCAATGTTGCCTTGCACAACCAATAGTGGTTTTTGATAGTACTTCACTAAATCAGAGCACTGTACAAAGAGCCGACCATCGTAGATTGAGCTTATTAGGTCACGCACGGTTTTCCGCTCTACGGCTGTTTCAGATGAAACAACATAGTCACCTACTTTTAATTGTGTAAAGTCAATGACAGCGCCTGCATTTTTCAGTAGCTGAGGTATATTGCTGTTCTTTTCCCTCTCGTCAACTACAATTCTAACAGGCACCTGACATACTCTGTTTTAGGCCCTCTATAACTATATTTCACGACATGAGCAAATCAACTGCAACAATATGTAAGGCTCTCTCTCTGCATAGTCACTCGCTATACATCTCCACGTTGTGGCTAGTTCTAAAATATTCGTGGCAAGTGCTCCATCATATAACAAAATAGGCTGTTGAAAATTCCATAGTACTAGACGCAGTAGTAAGCGGGACCACTATCCCAATGACCTTGGGCCGGCACTGCCGCTTGATCCAGCCGTCGAAGATCCACCAGCCTGCATACCTCGGATCATCTCGTTTATCTTGTTTTCAACTTCCTTTAGATTTTCTTTTACTCTTGCCTCCTGCTTGCCAAGAACCATAATACGTGTATTTGATAGTTCTTTCTTTTCTTCTAGCTCCTTGAGGACGTCTTCCTTCTTGGCCTTGATGAGTACAGAACCTGCGTTCTTGTAGATTGCATCATCAGGGCTGGCTTTTTTCAATTCCTGAAGACCTCTGTCTGTCTCTACCATCTCAACCTCTAGCTGTTGCTTTTGCATCATGATTCCCTGCAGGTTCTGTTGGAGCTGCTGTAATCGCGATACCTGTTCTCTTACCCATGGGGGAAGTTCCTGTTCACTCATAAACTGCAGAGCTACTGAGATCGGCAGCATATAAAATCATAGCGTTAGGCATCTATAAGATGCATCTGCCAGCCTTAAATAAGAATTGATACTTGCACGCAGAGATGCAATATCAGCAGTCTCAATTTCTAAAATAACTTCGGAGTTTTTTAGAGATATTTCCGCTCTGGATCGAGTCGATGGCATGAGCCGGAGATCAGGAGCAAGCGCGCGGGAAATACCAGCTGCTGTACGCTTGGATCTTGTGCATATCTTGACTCTAGCTTTGTAGTTTTTCAAGTTCAATGTCATATGCCCCTGAAGCGATCTTGCAGTTGCACTTAGGGCAGTGCCATATCCCTGCTGCCAGGCGGCGGAACCTGACGGAGCCACAGGATGGACACCTCCGCTTCTTGTGAAGCGTGCGATGCACTTTCCCATAACGTTTACGTACCGTGGCTCCAAACTTGACTCCAAGTCCGGTTAGGGATGTCGAGCTTTTTTTCCTCTTAGCCATTGTTTACTGCCAACCCCTTCAATCTTGCCCGTACTTCCTTTCCTTTAATTGTTGCTGCTTCTGCTGCTTTTTTAATCTGATCTGGTGTGAATGAGCCCGTGTGGCCCTTCTGAGTTGCACAAAAGCCTTCATCTGTAGTGGTTATGGTTATTCTTGAGTCCATGCAGGCTTCTTCTTCTGCACTCGGATCTATTAATACAGAATCACCAATTCTTGCAGCAGTAATTGAAACTGGCATGCTCGTCACAGGCATTGGTTGCGTGCTGCCACTATCTACTACTTTTTGGTCCTGCATTTCAAATACGGGCAGCTTGGACGTAATTAGCGCTGCAACAGTGGCATACGATGTTGCATCAAACAGGTTGCCGTCAGCATTGAGCACGCTGCAATCCACAAATATTGTATATACTATTTTGCCCGGCACGAGCACAAGCTTGTCAAGATCAATCATCTCCGATTCTCTGACGCCTCTGTCGACTACCCTTGCCAGCTCAACTACCTCTTCGTCGGGTGGACCCGGCTCAACGTAGGGGGATGCTGTAGGCAGCACTTCTGCCGAAATGATTAATGCACCCTTGTTCTCAAGACCTTCAAAAGGCTCACCTGTCTCTACTTTGACGCCTGCAATAACTTCAGTGTCACCAAGCTTGACTCTTGCAGAACCGTTTGCCTTTTTGATAACATCAGTCTCAATTACAAGCTGTCTGGTTTCGCTAAAGTCTCTGCCATCAAGCCTCTTCCCTCTTGATAAGGCATCCCACATCTGCTGCTTACGGAGATGCTCAACGATTATAGTTGATCTCTTTGATGAGCTCATTGTACTTCCTCCCTTAGTTCGGTTTCATTGCCAAAGTACTTTTGCATCAATGCCTGCTTTTGGATTTCATAGACCATCTTGCAGCCACCAATTGCCTTGTCAAGACATTCCCCAAATTGCTCAGGCGCCAGTCTGCCGTCCAGCTGCAAAAGCGTCACTTGTTCTAACCTAGGCATGTACGCAACCGGCATATCTGCCTGACCTTCCTTATCCTCTTCATCGTTAATATCCAGCACGACCTTGTTATCGACTTTGCCTGCAGCGCACGAAGCCACTAGATCATGCATATTGATGCCAGCATCTGCCAATGCAACCGAAGCAGCCGTGATCCCCGCACACCTGGAGCCACCATCAGATTGAAGTACCTCCACGAAAACATCTATTGCTGCTCTAGGATAATCTTGGAGCATCAGCGCCGGCTCTAGTGCCTCGCGCATTACCTTAGAGATCTCGATTTCCCTTCTAGAGGGCGCAGGATTCTTGCGCGTGTCAGTGGAGAACGGTGTCATGTGGTAACGGCATCGAAGTACGCATCTGTCGGGAAGTGCCATATGCTTCGGATGCACTTCTCGAGGGCCATACACCGCTGCCAATATCTTATTCTTCCCAAATTCGATGAACGCTGAACCGTCCGCATTTTTCACCGACCCCACAGTTATTTTGACAGTGCGTAGATCGTCGCTGCCTCTTCCGTCTATCCTTTTGCCATTTTCATCTATCAAATTTCTTGTTTGAGTCATTTTTCACCTTCAACCTCCAATTCTTCCTCCACCTCATCGATGGTAGATTCAACTTCTGCAGGTTTAGGAGCACCTGCAATCAGCGAGCCCCTCTCTTGCGGTGGTGGTGTATCTGGCACATTCAAAAGTCCCTTGATACGTTGTGTCAGGTTTGCTGTGTGTGCTTCCTCTTCTACCATTCTGATTGCCCTGACTGCCAAGTTTACTCCTTCAGGAGACCTGCCTGTCACGACTACAATTCCATTCTGACCTATAAGCACCCGGGTCTGGGTTGCTTGCTCTATGGTTTGGATCATAGATCCACGCTTGCCTATCAAGCGTGGAACTCGTGTGGCAGATATCCTGAGCAGTTCTCCTCTTGGGATCTTGCCAAGGTCTCGGTCCTGAACGGTAAGCATCGGGTCCCTGGTGCGGTCGAAGGCAATAATCCTTGCTGTTATCATGTCACCTATCGCAAAGTGCTTTGTCATGTCATCCCTTGCTGGTGAAAAATCTCTTCCAAATACATCTTGGGCAGGCAGATGAGCAGAGAAGCAAGAGTTGATGTCTACTTCCCACGAGAGGGACGAGTGGTCTATGATCTTGCCGATCACAAGGTCATTTACGCGTGGGATATAAACGCCTGATAGCGGTATAACTTTGATGCCATCGCGTCCAGTCTCTGCAATCCCAATTCTCGTAGCAATGAGAGCATTGCCTGACTTTATAACATTCGTGAGTGGCCTAAAATTCCCCTCGGCAATCTTGTCTCCAGGAATGACGTATCTTCTCTTCATTTCATGCATGGCTCAAAAGCTCACCACTGGGGTAAAAAATCCTTCTGAAAGCATATGATCATTTTTCATTATTTTCTTTTATCTCCCTTTGCTGGTAGGTTACAGCGCACTTATATTTTTAAGTGTGGGTCATTTGTTTACTCTTGCTTTACCTGGGCAGACCCCTTTGTAACTGCACCAAGCCGGTCAAGAAATTGCCCCTTGATACTGGCATTCATATCAAGCACTGCCCTGAGCGACCCATCTGCTAGCCACTCCTCAGATTTAAGGTTCCCGGTAGATTTTAATACGCTGTATGACTGGGCTGCAAATTGTGGCGGGACTGTTACTGTCATCTTAGTAGTCTCTGACTTCAATGGCAGTATCTTGCGGAGTGCATCAACTAAGGTCTTGGCTTGATCCTCCACCTTTTTGAATGGGTCTATCGGTACCCTAACTTCTTCCATCGCCGCCTCTATCCTCACTATGGGATGCGGCAAGTGGGTCTTGGGGTCAACAAAACTCCTGTTTATGAACTGCACTATCTGCCTTTTCTTCTCCTCAACCATCTTCCTACGCTGGTCCGTAGTGAGATTAAGCTCTCCTCTTGCGAGGATCTGCTTGGCCACATCCGCTGAATCGGTGGTCTTGAAGTGCTTCATCATTTTCTCGCTTGATGCCCTTGAGCCCTTGTTGGCGTCAGAGTAAATCTCATCTGACACAAGCGCGCTTGAAATATCAGATCTCTTGCCCATCTTATATTCGAGGGCTGGGTCCGGCTTGACTAGCAACTCAAATTTGTCGCCGTCCAAAATGAGGCGAGCGACCATGAATTTGTCTGTCATTTAATATGATCATTCATTTGCGGAATATATATGCCTGTCAAGACGCAGAATTTTTTGCAAGTTTCGGTAGATTTTTAAGGTTGTTTTGGATAGTTCTCAGAAGTATTGGCTTCTGCTTCTGCTGAAATTGTTGAAAAATCAAATGAGAGGATTGTTGTCAGATTTAGCAATGTTCCAAGACAATATGTAAATTCCCTCAGGAGGCTGGCGATAAGTGAAGTCTCCACGCTGGCAATAGATGATGTCGTCGTTCTTGAAAACTCGTCCGTTATGCACGATGAAGCAGTTGCACATAGGCTTGGGCTAATACCCCTCCGCACTGATCCGGGTAGGTTCATAATGCCTCATGAGTGCGACTGCAAGAGCACACTCGGGTGCAGCAAGTGCAGAGTTCTCTTGGTGCTTGACGCAGAGGCAAATGAAAAGACTCTGGCTGTGACCTCAGGCGAGCTGGTGTCAGAAGATGAGATGGTCAAACCCGTCAGCAGAGACATTCCGATCGTGGTTCTGGCGCCCAATCAAAAATTAAAATTTGAAGCTTATGCAAGACTTGGCGTTGGCAAAGACCATGCAAAGTGGCAGCCGACGTCCGCTGCAGTAGTAAAAGATGGCAAGAATGAGGATGAGACAATACTTGTTCTGGAATCAAATGGTGCCCTTACGGCCGAAGAGATACTGCTGGCTGCAGGCGAGCGGCTCGTTGCAAAGATCAAGAGCTTCAAACAGTTAGTTTCATCGTTAAAGGTTCCAAAGAAGGCCTAGATATCGGACTCCGATAAAAGGTTCTGGTCATTGTCAAGGCTCGAATCATCAGAGGGCTTGCATGTAAAGCAGTATAAATTTTAAACGAATTTGATCCCAGGATATGCAAGAGAGTTAAGCTGCACGCTCCAGCGGTCGAATTGTCGCCGTAATTTCACCTAGCCACTACATTTATTTGGGGACTTTCGAATACGAGTTCATATTACACATGTTTGCCCAGACGGCGATTGATAACACGATTTGGAGTCTTCGTAGTGCCTTTAAGAGGAGCAAGGCACCGATATGGCGTGCTCTCCAAGAGGAGCTTGCGGGTCCTAGGGCTAATCGGCGTGAGATTAATGTAAGGAGGCTTTCAGAGATATCCAAAGCAGACGAGGTGGTAGTCATCCCTGGCAAGGTTCTAGGAACTGGCAGTCTTGGCCACAAGCTGACGGTTTGCGCTTTTTCCATATCAGAGACCGCCGCCAAGAAAATCATTGAGTCTGGCGGCACGGTTTTGACGTTTGATGATTTGATAAATAAGCACCCTGACGGTAAAGGAGTGAGAATAATTGGCTGAGCAAAAAACGGTACAAAAGCAGCAAGAGACTATAGTAGTAGTTGATGCAACCAACTGCGTTGCGGGTAGGATGTGCTCACATGTTTCAAAACTGCTACTGCAAGGTAACAGAGTTGCGATCGTCAATGCCGAGAAGGCAATGCTATCAGGTAACCGCTACAAGACAATTGAGTCATACAAAGAACATTTGGAAATCAATTCTGTGACAAACCCTATTCATGGCCCCTTCCACCCACGGAGGCCAGACACCATCATCTCTAAGATGGTAAGGGGAATGGTGCCAAAGCGTAAGCCAGACGGCATAAGTGCATTCAAACGCCTGAGGGTATATATGGGAGTTCCTGAACGTATGAAAAATGCCAAGATGGAGTCGTTTGATGACTCAAAGATTACCAAGCCAGAATCGTACTATATTTCTCTTGCCGAAGTTGCCAAGCAAATAGGATGGAAGGGAGAATGATAAACAAGATAGAGCTGTATCCGGGGCAACGGAAGACAAGTAAGGCTGTCGCTACAATAGCTAAAGGAAGCGGTAAGGTAAGAATGAACAATAGGCCGGCAGAGCTGATGACTCCTGAAATCGCAAGGGAGCTTCTCCTTACGCCACTTACGCTCATAGGCGAGCTGCGCAATAGGGTCGATGTTGATGTCCAAGTGCACGGCGGTGGCTTTATGGGACAGGCGTTTGCAGGTGCCGTTGCAATTTCACGTGCCCTCACTGGTCAGGAGAAGGGGGGCAAAGACACAAAGGAGCATCCTCTCACAAAGAGCATGCGCGAAGAGATAAGGAAAAAGATAGCAGAATATGACAGACACCTGCTATCGGGAGACAGCAGGCAGACGGAATCCAAGAAATTTGGAGGGCCTAGCGCACGACGCAGAAAGCAAAAGTCGTACCGTTAAATTTTTCTTTTTTTTGACAGATTTATTCTGTATGACAAGTCCGTCCGTCCTCACCTACCGGCATCGCTCATCGAATACACCTTGTAAAGCTGGCCTGTGTGCCTGTCCGTGTACCTCCATTCCTCCGCGCTGAATTTGACCTCACTGAATCTTGACTTGATCGAGGGATGTAACATCTCATACACATATTGCCCGATCGAGATCTTGTTTGGTCCTGTGAGCGAGGTTATCTTGGCTGCTATGTTCATACAATATCCCAGAATGTCGATCTGGGAGCTTCGGTCATGGCCATACTGCACAATAACATTTTCACCCTCGTCCATCCCTATCTTGACGTTCAGCTCTGGATAGTCATATTGGTTAAGAATTGGGTTGATGCCATTTTTTACTACCGCAAGCATCGACTTGGAGCATTGTACTGCTCTATCGCATGCAAGCAGCTTGTTATAACTTGCAGGAAAGAACGAAATGACTGCGTCTCCCACGTATTTGAGCACGTAGCCTTTGTGGTTGTAAATAACTTGTGACATTTCATATGTGAAAGCTCGGATTATGGTGGTCAGCTTATCAGCCGGCAAGGTCATGCTCATATTGGTTGACCCCACTAGGTCAGCATACGTTATCACAAGTGGAACCTTTGTGCTAACGTGGTTAAGAAGGAATTCTTGGCCAGACTGGAGCGATACGTCATATTGAAAACGGCGCTTGAGGGCCCTCCACAGCCTGTCCTGAGTCTGCGAGACAAGGGTTTCGGAGTCAACTATCTTAGCCTCTTCACTGCTCTTGCTCTCATTATTCATTATCATGTTGAAAAGGCCCTTGCTGGCATTGTCCTGTCCACCCTCATTCTTTTGCTCTTTTGCTGCAGCCAAATCTGAGTTGAATTTGTCGTCTATTCCATTTAAACGTGAATATATTAGGCCGTGTTACACACCTTTTTGATTGTGAGGGCACCAATTAAAGGAGAGGACTATTTTTGCAGGAAGGTAAATTCAGCGGCTGAGAAGGTGCAGGGGGCTTTTCTTGAGGCCATCAAACCAGCCATTGCGATGCACCAAGCAAACGCAATGTTAGGCGACGGCACAATAACTCAAGCCGACACTTTTGACCCACAGAACGTGCAGAACTTCTTCCGACAGCTTGGAAACGCGCTTGAAGGTTGGACGTTTAGTGGCATTCTTGAATCAGCTACAGATGACATGCACAGGCTATACTGTACATTTACGAAAGAGGCCGACAAGTTTTACATCAGTGTATATTTTGGCATCCAATTCCATGTTCTACTTTATTATAGGGTCGAAAGGCGTGTAATCGATATACAGAAAGAGCTTGTAAAAATCGAAGATATTGCTACTTCAGCATTAAACAAGATGGCAGGTGCTGCTGATAGTGTGCTTGCTACCGAGTTGAAAAAAAGAGGCTACACTAATTTAGGGTCTGATGAACTTTTTGTAAGATTGTTTGAAGAGGAAGGACTTGTCGAGGAGCTTAATGAGAAGACTGCAGTTGTTGAAGGTCAGTTCCCCGAGCTTAGGAATACGCGCAGCAAGAAAAGCGGGCTTCTTTCAGAATTAAATGATCTACTTATGAAACTGTACCAGACATCGCCGGTCCTTATAGATTACAATAGGCTCATGCAAGGCGAGGAAGGTATCACCACTTACTTCGACATTGAGGTCTTGAAGAACAAGAAGACAAAAAAAAGAGAAGCGTTCCTTGATACAATAAGGATGTCAAAGGAGGCTACTGATATGCTGTCAGGAGAGCTTGGCGCTGTAGAGGAGACGCTGCGCGAATTTGCGCACTAGTTTCTTATATTATTAATCGTCTCAGCCGAAGCCATAGCAAATTGCGAGTAGAAGATTGACACGACAGAAGTGAGTACACAGCAGGAAGCTGGTAAAAACAAGAAGAGGCGCTATCCATGTTGCGACCATAAACAACCTATAGACAATTTCGTCAAGATAAGCATATTAGATGTCCCGACATTCCTTAATATCGTGATATCCGCGCTGCCAAAGGTCAGATTTCTTTTATCAGTTCAGTCAGCTTCCTCTTGGGCTTTGGATGCAGCATCTTTTGTGAGTAGCCAAGGCACAAGATAGACCCCGGGACAAGATCAGTGACAAGTGCCTGCATCACCTTTTGCTCGTCTATCATACCGATCCATACCGACGTCAAGCCCAGCGCGTGGGCCGCCAGCTGGGCATAGGCAGCTGCAAGCGTAGCATCCTGCACCGAGAACTTTTTGATAATATCCTGCGGGAAATTCATCTTGACCCTTGACGGATTCATACAAAATACCAACACCACTGGTGCATTGACGTACGGCTGGTTGTTTGCAGCCTGTACAAGTTTGAGCTTAACATCTAGGTTCTTTACATGATAAACTTCAAACCCTTGAAAGCCTCCCGCTGTTGGAGCGGTATCTGCTGCAGCAAATATCATTTCAAGCTTCCAGTCCTCTATTTCCCGGTCCTCAAACTTACGCTGTGATCTGCGGTTCAGCATAACATTGAAGAGGTTGGTCTGCAGGATATCATCCAGTTCTGAAGGGGCCTCCTCTTTCTTCGGGGAAAGGCTGATGTTTCTTTCACCGGCGTACATCCTTGATAAAATATCGCTTGGATTCATCCAAGTATTTAGATATGTACTTGCAATAAAGATTTTCCATATGATGTAAGACTGAAATAGCGTCATGAGCCTGGTATAGTCGTCAGCAAAATGGTCAAAATGAAAAAGATGATCCTTGACGTGCAGATAGAGATCGATATTCCGGTTGACATCGTTCAGGACAGCCAGAGGATAAAGGCTGTAGAAGACGGCCTTAGCCGTAGCATTTCAAAGGGCCTATACGATCAAGGAGTTTCTTTTGAGATAAAGAACTGGAATTCCAAGATCACATAAGAGAGGTCGACAGTAATTGCTGTTATGTCTTTGAGTAAGCAAGCTACAGTCAGGTTGTTAAGAACTATGCCTGATATCTCTCTTGCTTATGTGAACACGAGCATATACATCAATTAATCGCTGCAATGCCAGATTCATTCAAGCCTGCAAATCATATGTAACATATTCTCATCCAAGGCCGGGATTGGGGAATTACAGATGTTTTAATCGAGGTTGATTGGGAAATATGAACCTCAAATCGACTGTTCTTCAAGAGGACTACTTTTTTTTGATGAAGCGAATATCTTACGTGCAAAAATCTTAACTACTGAGGCCAGGAATTCACACTATATTGCCGACGCGAATAATCACCTTGTAAGGATATTTGAGCTCGATAAAAAGGTGCTCAGGACGATGGCCATCGAAGAATAAGCTGGGTCTTCTTTCCCCGCTATCAAACGCTCAAAAGTTTAAGCTCTTCAATCTCTAATCAAGAAAAAAGAAATCGAATAAATACCACAAAATCTATTCCGTCCCAATATGGAATGTGCAGTATACGACACTTACGTTACAAAGAAGGACGGAAAGGTAATGCACTTTGATGTGGTTGTAGACGCAAGTACACCGCACGAGAAGGCGATCGAGTACGGTAAAGAATACCTTTCCAAAGCAGGACAAGACGGACAAAAAATGACACAAGAAGAATGTCAGTTCTGCCACATACAGGAAGCACCGCCATTCGTAGAAACGGCCATAGGTCAAAGGGGCTACTGGATTCAAAAGATGGAGGGCTGTCCTCCATAGAAATTCTTTTTATTTCATGTGTTGTTATATAATATCAGTATGCTGTAATAATATTCTTCATTCATCTACTAATTATTTCGTGTTGCAGAGGCTTGCCCGTGGAACTGTGATGTATTAGTTGGACAAGATGTCTATGAAGAAGTGCAAAAATAACATAGAAGTTCGGCAACGGGACAGCAAATCTAGATTTATTCATGAACGATAATATTACATGAAATAAAATTTGACATATATTAGAAGCGATTATGCATAGGCGTAGAAAGCTGTCTATTCTTATTACTCGCCTTGCTGTCAGAACTTTGGGCTAGCATAAATTATAATTAAGGTGTGAACTGCTGATGCATTGCATACATAAATGAATGACGAGAGCGTGTGGAACCCCGAAAAAAAAAGGCGTATGCCGACTATTGAAGACATCGTCAAGGCGCAAGAGCTGTTATCAGGAACGGTTAAAAAGACACCTCTTCAAACTTCCAAAACCTTCTCGGGTCTTAGTGGGACAAACTTGTTTCTCAAGCTGGAATGTCTGCAGGTGACAGGTTCTTTCAAGGTACGTGGAGCTTTTGTCAAAATCAGTAGGCTCTCTGACAAGCAGGCAGCCTATGGTGTAATTGCAGCATCCGCCGGTAACCACGCCCAAGGTGTGGCATATGCTGCCATGATAAAAAAGATCCCATGCACAATTGTCATGCCGGAGAACGCATCGCCAGCCAAAGTTGCAGCGACAAGGTCATACGGTGCCAAAGTAATTCGGCGTGGAGCAAATTATGATGACGCTTGGGAGGCGACACAAGATATTGCCAAAACAGAGGGCAGTACAATAGTGCATGCTTTTGACGATCCCGATGTCATTGCAGGCCAAGGCACGATCGGCCTTGAGATCCTCGAAGACCTCCCAGACGTTGACAGGATATATTTGCCCATAGGCGGCGGAGGCCTTGCTGCTGGCGTCGCAATTGCAGTCAAGTCGAGAAAGCCAAATGTCAAGATAATAGGCGTCGAGTCAAAGGCCTTTCCTGCCATGAAAGAGTCGCTTGCTAAAGGTTCGCTCCAATCTACAAAGCGTGGCTATAGCATAGCAGATGGTATCGCAGTTAAACAGCCAGGCGAACTTACGCACCAAATATTAAGTAAATACCTAGAGGATATTGTCCTAATTGATGACACGTCGATAGTAAAGACAATGTTTCTCATGATGGAGCGCGCCAAATTGGTTGCTGAGCCGGCAGGAGCGGCCAGCCTCGCTTACCTACTATCAGATGACGGCTATGAAGGCAGTAGTAAGGATAAGGTCGCCACCATACTATCAGGAGGAAACGTCGACATGTACCTCTTGGGACAAGTTGTGGCGAAGGGCTTGATGCAAATGGGCAGGTTGCTTAAGATTTTTATCTTACTGCCAGATAAGCCTGGTGCGCTTAAAGGTGTAGTAGATGGCATCGCAGAGCTAAGCGTTAACATAGTCGAAGTAGAGCATGACAGGTTGAGCGCTCATATCCCCGCAGGAACAGCAGGCGTTTACCTGAGTCTTGAGCTCGAAAACGAAAAACACGCTCACCGCTTGATAGAATTTCTAACACAAAAAGGAATAGAGTTCAAGATAGTCAGTTAGCTAACTAACTGACATAGTTGTATTCTCTTAACCCTGCCTTCTCGGCAGTATTGCCGCCAACCTTAACGAGTACAAACTCTTTATGGGAGTGGACAATCGAATCATTAAAGTCGCGTTCGTTCCTATGGAGCCTTTCATACTCACGCATCGTGAGTTTTTGTCTTGGGCCAATCTCTGCATCCAAGTCCATTTTACTTACTATTTCCTTGTATTGTGACTGTACTGTCCCGCTAAAGACCATTGCGCTGCTGCCGCTCCCGTATGAGCCAAAGCCTATCCGCTTTTGTTCGAGGTCTATCCCTTTTTTGAACTCAAACTCTAACATACTTCGGAGCCCCATATACATGGATGCAGTATACAAATTGCCAATGATCGCAGAAGCTTCAAGCGAGCTAGTCATCTTTTTCTCGTATACTTCGTTGTAAAATGATGTCTGCATGAAAGCGCGTCTGAACTTCTCATCAGCCTTCATGAATTCAGTGTCAGCAAGAATTGACTCAATAGTTCCACGAGGATCCTTTGGTTGTGGCTCGGTCATCCCGACCTCTTTGATAACATTCTTCCACCTTGGGAGATGGCGCCACTCATGTCTTAGCAGATAGGCAAGTGCCTTCTCGCCCATCTTCCTGTATGGAAGGTGCACTGCAAAAAAATCGATGTGATCAGTTATCGATTCGCCGTCCTTGAGCTTTATAAGCCCTGTTCTAATTGCCTTTTCCTTGTAGGCATCAAATGCCTTTCTAACCGATATCAGGTACAACAAATTTGAATAGCTTCCATTCACAAGAGGAGTTTCTTTACCAAAGGGACGATAAAAATCGTATTCGTTCTTGATCGTTGTCGAAGGTACTTTGGGATCAAAGGCCAAAAGCCTTGGATTTTCTTTTACCAAGAGGGCAACTGCGCCAGCACCTTGAGTGTATTCCCCAGTAGAACCAATATCATATTTGGCTATGTCGCTTACGACAACAATGGCTGCCTTGCCATCATTTTCGTCAGCCCTTATCCAGTTTGTATTGTCATAGAGTGCATAAGATCCACTTACGCAGGCAAATTTACATTCAATGCCGCCGGCGTGTTCAAAGGAGCCTTCACCGTAGATCTGTTCTAACATTCCAATAACAAAAGAGTTCATCGCCTTTGATTCGTCCAGCGATGATTCAGTGGCGACGTAAATTCTTCCGATATGCTCTGGATGAAGGTGATCTTTCTGCATCAACTTCATGCAAGCGTTTGCAGCCATGCAGGCAGAATCCTGGTTAGTGTCAGGAATAGCCATCTTCTTAATCCCGATACCATACTCGAGTTTCTGGGGATCCATACCCCTTGCTTCAGCAAAATCTTTGTAATCGATGTAAATCTTGGGTATGTAGATAGCAAGATCATCAATACCTACAACTGGCATTACTAGATCGCACTAACGCGAATAGTCATTTAAAGGTATTTCTAGAGACATTATTTGAGCTAGACGTATCAATTTATTTGAGCAAAAATTCATGGAATAATGTGTATGCCAGCGTGCGGGGTATCTCTCTGAAAGTGGTTTGATAAGCGGCAATACCAGAGCACTCGTTAGCGTTCAGTAAGGCCGTCACTGAACTTGAAGTGAAGCTTCTACTCGCCTTGGACAAGGCTATGTGGTCAACGAATCTTTCATCTCCTTTCTCTACAGCTACTGTCATCTGGTCAGCATGCCGCCTTTAGACGAAATTAAATTTAAGAATATACGGATATTGTTTAAGCTGAGCGGACTGCTGGTATTCTAAATAGGAGAGGCGACATCCAGATTGTGTCTGCTGTAGATAGTCCATGAATGTTATCAATGTTCAGGCTGCCGGAAGGTGTTAGTCATGATGAAAGAATCCAACGTCATACCGGAGCATTAGCTTTCAGTATAGTTATTCGGGCGATCGCTCAAAATACATCTTGACCCACGTCATCACAGTCACATAATATAATATAATATTTGGAGCAAAAGATTCAAGCTAGAGAGTGCTTTGAGCATAGCAAGCATCCATGGAGGTTAGACATGCAACTTTGAACATGCAGAAAAAAGAACAGGGTATACATGGAAGGTGGTTATACAAGCAAGATTTCATCATTATAGCCCATCGCAGACCTATCTTTAACAGCAGGCTCGAATCTGATCAGCTAGAGTAGACATGGGAACTTCCCAGCGGGAGTTTGGCAAGATGGAGCTTCTTATGATGTGAGTGTATCAGTCCAACAGACTGCAATTAGATATAAGATAAGTCTAGTAGCATCTAATGCGTATAGATATACTCTGAAATCATCCGAACAGTTCCTGAAATCATGAGCTCAATAATCACAATAACCATCACATTTAAATTCTCAATGTGCTATACTATTTTTACATCGACCAAACCGATGGGGAACAAACGGGTCTGGTTGAAGTGCAGCAGGTGAGAAACTCTGCGCTTCGCCAGACTATTATTCTTAGTCAATCACTCTGATGTCCAATTCATCATATGCATCCTTTACCGCTAGCAAGAAGAGATCGTCTTCATAGATTAAAAGCCAGTCTTTAGCACCAATTACAGGTAGCTTACGTACAAGCACCTCGCCTGTGTCTTTTATCGTAGTCATAACGTATGCAAACCGCGGCCATCTGCCCTTGAGATTGAAGAGTGTTTCCTGCAATTCGATGCCCTGGGTCCCAGCTTGAATATTTACCTTGATGGTGTCACCATATCGATTCTCCACTTTGGCAGTGACGTAGCTCTGTCCTGCTTCGAACTGTTCTATATTGAGCATTACTTTGTTAGTCGCAATAAAGGTGTCAGGCATTTCCCTATACAGCTTCTCTGAGATATCGTCATAAAAGATGTTCATTAAAGTCCCGAGCCCGTCTCTATTTTTACAAACCTGCGCAGCACGACAATTATTGCACCAGTAATCCCTGTGATGGCAGCTGCTGTCGCAAGGGAGCCAGTGGGAAACTCTGGCACAACTACAGCACCTCTTGCAATACCGTTCCTTGTCTGGTCTATAGACTGTCCATCTCTTGCAATGCCTGTGACTTCAACCTCCATGCGGTAATTCTCATTTGCCGGAAAATCAATAGACTGCATGCCAGTTCCGCCCTCGGCAACGAGGCTGGTCTGGCTGTAGACTTGACTGCCATTGTTATCGAAAATACGTAGGTTGTAGTTTACGTCATCTACTATTCTTTCTCCAGAGAACCCATCATGGAAGCTCAGAGTCAAGGTTGACTGTGTATTTGCATTCAGCTGGTCTGGAGCCCATTCAAGTACAACATTGATATTTCCTGTATCTGTTAGTATTTCGCCTGTTGTCTGCGTGACTTGGCCAGTGGCTGGTGCAAGAGTAAATATCATGTCAGAATTGCCTTGAGGGACCGCGCTGGCCATACTGATAATGTCGTTTTTGTTGAGCAAGTAGTGGAGAGTAAGCTCCTGCTGCGAAGAATAGGGATCGACTGCAAGCATCCTTCCAGATATCGGATTGCCGTTCACAGCAGCAGTAAATGAAGTAGTATCTCCTATTCCTGCAAGAGATTTTGGAATTTTTACTTCCTCATGTACAAATATGTTTGTGTCTTCCAATCGCGAGACATTCCAATCAAATGGCATCGACCATGTGAACTGCTGGTTGTTGGCATCAAAGCTCAGGTCACGTACTCTATCGTAATATGATATTACGGTAGTGTTGTATGACTGACCCTGGTAACCGATACTTTGAGTAAAGACGTCCCCTACACTGAGCCACGAATCAAACTTGGGAATATTCTCATCTGCAAATATGTTGCGTATATTATCAACGCCAAAGATCTCTACCCTAAGATGATATAGGCCGCCTTCCAGGAACAGAGGGCCTTGGACGTTCACGGTTCCGCCAGGGTCTGCAACCCAGGCGTTGAGGAATTGCTCCTGCGTCCCAAAGATCTGCAATTCGCCTTCTGCAGGCTGCACCTTAAGCCTGAGCATGCCACTTTCCGTATGAAAGAGAGTGGGAGGCATTATCGTCTCGGCATCTTCTCCAATTCCTTTTTCTACGCTAACGAAAAAAGTCGTATACGGGATCGTCTGGTTGTTATTTGCATCATATAGCCTGAAGAGTATGAATGCGTCATTTCTGCTTGCATCTGTCAGGATAGGAGGGTTCACTTGTACCAGCAACTCGGCATTTCTGTCGCCGAGTGTTGCACTGAATGTCTCAGAAGTCAGGCCGTCTCCAAAGGCATTCTGATTAGAGAATATGACTGCAATTATTAACAATACTGCGAGAGTTGCAGCAAAAGCAAAATATGAAATGCTTTGTCTGCCTGGTCGCACATCAATGACTTCTTGCTGTGTATATTTAATTCTTAACACGAAAGAGGTTTGCATAAGCACGCTCCTATGATTTAATTATGTCATAACACATAGACATTATACCAGTGTCAGGAAACAGAGTCGCTGTGATAGCATCGATATTGGCTGCAGCAGTGATTATATCCGCAGTTTTTGTGGTGCTGCAAAGTCAGAATATCTTGACAATTTTTGCTACAAACAGCTCTAACGCCGGAAAAATTACAATAATTTCTGTTTCGGAAAGCTCGCTGACTAACCAATCGAAATATGTCATTTCTCCGGATCCTTTTGGCAATTCGGCCAATTATACTATTCAGGATGATAGCAATGTGGACGAAAATAATGCAGCAGGCATTATAGAAATTTCAGGGTTACCGCAGGCCAGGTATGTAGTAACGCAGGTTGAAACTTCCTCAAGATACCAGATCGACAAGGTTCCTAAGATAGTTGAGATAGCAAATCAGAGCAGCGTCAATGGCATTGCTACGTTCAACAATATACCATGGGAAGAAGGTGAACAACAGCAGGAGCAGAAGAAATCTTCCAGGATAAGGAACCTTACTTACAACGTAAAGTTCGAGTGCGGCACAATATCGGGCGATGAAGGACCATTAAGACCAGGTCACTATGACACCGACATCGGAATATTGAACAAGCAAGACTTCGCAGCACAAATCCAATGGAGCGTCACAGCAAACAATAGCAAAAACACAAATTCCATAATAAGGATGCTTGAGCCGCAGGGATCTACCAATATAGTGTGCAAAGATCTGCGTAATATCATGGGAAATGATCAGAGGTTTGTCGAAGGATTTGTCATAATTAATGTGCCTCTTGAGCCGGGGCTTTTGGGATCGCTGTCAGATGGAACCCAGATCCTTGGTCGGGATTTCGAAGATGTGAGCAACTTATTTGAAGTACAGGCATTTTATACTGCTAATGCACTCGACGAGCTTCCCCATGAAGTATTTGTGGACAAGATCATGTTTGCTATAGTAAATGATACCAGCGGCAAGATACCGTTGGAGATGATCAACAAAACTCTGGATATTACTATGCCATCTAGCCTGAATGAAATATCCGATCCAGAAATAAAGATCAAAGACATGCTGGCCGGAAAATATACTCTGTCGACTCAAGATGTTGTCAATTTGCAGATAGCAATCCAAAGTGTAACGGGAAGCGTCGGCACAATGATAGATGATCATGCTATTTCATTATCGACGGTAATGCCCCAAGCAAGCGGATAGCTGTGGGCTTTATATGAAAAAACAATATATATATTCTCTCGAATGTCTTCTAAAATATGGCTAACTTTACTCTTCCTTCAGTCCCTTACTCGTATGACGCATTAGAGCCACACATTGATGCAAGAACCATGGAAATTCACCACACGAAGCATCACCAGGCCTACACGGACGGTCTGAACAAAGCGCTCAGCAATCTTGGTCCAGAATGGCAGAACAAAAATGACATTGTTGGAATCTTAAAAGACATTGATTCGATCCCGGACAACGCAAGAGGTGCTGTAAACTTCCATGGGGGAGGATATAGCAACCACACACTATTCTGGAACAATATGAAAAATGGAGGTGGTGGAGAGCCGGATGCTGAACTCTCAGATGCAATCAATAAGACATTTGGCAGCTTTAATGACTTTAAAGACAAATTCTCAAAGGAGACTGTCGCAATACAGGGAAGCGGCTGGGGCTGGCTCGTATACAACCAGAATACAAATGGCGTCCAGTTCATAACCATGCCTAACCAGACAAGCCCTTGGACAAAGTGGAAGACAGAAAAAGTCACCCCGCTTTTGGGTCTTGATGTATGGGAACATGCCTATTATCTCAAGTACCAAAACCGCCGAGCGGACTATGTATCTGCTTGGTGGAATGTGGTTAACTGGGACGAAGTAAAAAGAAACCTTCAACAAGCCCTTCAAAGGTAATTCTACCCCTTTTTATATTTTTTTCAACCATTTTGAAATTATTAGACGGCAAAATCATGCTGCTACAATATTAGCTGATGCCATAGTATTTGGTTATATGTCTCTGCCTGCGATTCAGCCTTTATAGAATATGAAAAGTGCGGCAACCCATTTTTGGTGGTATATCCACACGCCGGCTCTCTGTAGTGAATATACAGAATTCTGCGCAGGAGCTGCTAACTCTTACGCAGATCTACAAAATTTAAAAACCCATAGCCCTCGCGGGTAGTTCTGCTTATTGCCATATTATAGTCATAAATTTTAGTAGAGTATTCTTGTAATACTGGCATCATGCTGTCTATCGATCCGTCAAGGTAAAAGCCGGGACAGTCTCCGGTAAATTGAAAGGTGGCATGTACAGCAGGCTGCCCTCTCGCATCAACTTCAATCCACGATGCAAATGGATAGAGCCAGCAGACACCCGGCTTGTCTGGGTGAATGCCGCAATAGCCTTCTTCGTTTAGGAACCTGCAGCGAAGCGGTGTCCCATCCTCCTCAGGCTTTTCATCTTTTTTTCTTTTGAGCGAGAGCATACTCAACGTTGTTATAACATTTCCAAACGCTTCCTGCTCTTGCCAACTAGAGATCGTTGTCTCGTTCCTAACAAATTCGGCCTTCGAGTTATAGCCAACCTTTTTTGATATTCTGCCGATGTCATCCTTTGTCAATGGCAATCTGCCCTGCCGTTCGCAGCAGTTGTGGCAGTCAGGCCATAGGCACTTCCACAAGATGTACAGGCCATCCTTTGACAAGGTTGGGATGTGGTAATTGATCCCTCCTACATTAAGGGAGGTGTCAGATACTACTTCCTTGTACTTTCCACTCTGGAAATCATACAACTTGGGATCTATTTTCCATTTTTTGGAAAGAAGGTCAAGTGCATCCTTGACCGGATTGTTATCATGCTGCACTATGTTATAGGGTTATAAAACCGGGGGTTTAAACGTACTCTCAATTGCTCAGCCATCGGCAGCCACAACCCATGAAAGAGCAGCAGCAGGAGGATGAGGAGGAGGAGGCAGCGGTTATCAGAATAAAGGGCAAGCATGCATCTTCTACTGAGAACCGCAGGATGGTCTGGGAAAATGTCGTTTGGCCCCTTGTCTTAGAGATGAACAGGTCTTACTTTACATTAAAGGAATACCACGCAAAAAGAAATGCATTTTGCAGGAAAACCGGTGTCTCGCCTTCAAAAGTCGCTGGTGGTTTTGTGTCATTACTGGTAAAAGGCATCATCGTCAGAGACAAGAATATGTACTCTATACACTACCGTCTCATCCCCTACATGAGGAAAAAAGCGGAGCTTGAATACGGTCTTGTCACTAGGGAGATCTATACTAAGCGTTAAAATATCCGATCAAAGAGCCGGCTTGATGTAGCTCGTGTTAGCCCGGTCGAATCCAATAAAAAATTGGGTGCCGAATCTAGTGGCCAATCTCCAAGGTTGAGGGCTAGGGATTCCAGGCTCTGGATCTCACAAAGATAGAGAAAAGAAACCTGGAGACAGCAGTTCGAATCTGCTCCGGGCTACCATCTTTTTTCTAAATTCTTGGACCTGCTTTCACTATCTCTTTTGGTATGTTGCCAAACTTTTCAAAGTTCTTGACAAAGAGCGCCGCAAGTCGCCTTGCTGTGGCATCATACTTCTCCCTGTCAGACCAAGTGTTACGTGGGTTAAGCACTTCATCAGGTACGCCAATACATGATGTGGGCATGTCAAGGTTGAATATTTCATGATGCTTCACAGTCACATCCTCGATCTTGCCTTTGATTGCTGCAGTGACCATCGCCCTTGTGTATGTCAGATTCATTCTCTTGCCTATGCCATATGGACCACCTGTCCACCCAGTATTGATCAGGTATACTCTTGTTCCGTGCTCTGTTATTTTTTTGCCAAGCATCTCGGCGTACTTGGATGCATGCAGTGGCATGAATGGAGCTCCAAAGCAGTGCGAAAATGTCTCCTTTGGTTCAGTGATGCCGCGTTCAGTTCCGGCCAGCTTGCTCGTATAACCAGACATAAAGTGATACATTGCGCCTTGCTTTGTCAGCTTGGCTATTGGGGGCATGACTCCAAAAGCGTCTGCAGTAAGGAACACAATTACTTTTGGATGGCCTGCAATGCTTGGGATTACTGCGCCATGGATATAGTCAATAGGATATGCGACGCGTGTATTTTCGGTAAGACTTCCATTGTCAAAATCTGGTTCCCTTGTGCCGTTATGCATTACAACATTTTCCATGACTGATCCAAAACGGATTGCGCTCCAAATCTGCGGCTCGCTCTCCTTTTCAAGGTTGATGCATTTGGCATAACAGCCGCCTTCAAAGTTGAAAATGCCATTGTCAGACCAACCGTGCTCGTCGTCGCCTACCAGCCTGCGATCTGAATCAGCTGAAAGTGTGGTCTTGCCAGTGCCTGACAGGCCAAAGAATAAAGCAGTATCACCCTTCTTTCCTACATTAGCAGAGCAGTGCATAGGAAATACGCCTTTCTTTGGCAGGATAAAGTTCATAATGGAAAACATTGCTTTCTTGATCTCACCAGCATACGAAGTCGACCCAATCAGGACCAACTTTTTCTTGAAGTTGATGATGATAAAGGTCTCAGTTCTTGTGCCCATTTCTTCCGGCTTTGCGGCAAAGTCGTCACATGAGAGCAAAGTGAAGCGGGGTACTTGATTCTCTAATTCCTCTGGCTTGGGCCTAATGAATAGCTGCCGGGCAAAGAGATTATGCCAAGCCCTGTTGTTGACGATCCTTATGGGAAGCCTGTTCTCCTGATCTGCCCCCACAAAGCCATCAAAGATAAAGAACTCCTTATCTTCTACGTGTTTCCTCATCATACGAAATATCTTTTCGAAGCTCGCCTCAGAAATTGGGTGGTTAACTTTCCCCCAGTCGATGGTATTGTGTGTTTCTTCATCATCGACTATATACCTGTCATCTGGCGACCTGCCAGTGAATTTGCCAGTTTTGACAGAAAGAGCGCCAGTTGACGAAAGGATGCCTTCTTTTCTTTTGATTATGATCTCGACCAGCGACGGAACCGACAAGTTGTTGTAGGCTCTGCCGAACGTGATATCCATCTTGCAAGCTGTATCATAGACTTTGTAGTTATAATCTTTAGGTTGTCTTCGGTAAGCAAACATACTACTAATATTCTATGTGACTACAGGGTCTTGTGTAATAACATAGAAGCGAATTCCAATTTTCTCTCTATACCTAATTCTCCTGCATCGTCTTTACAGTCTCTAATAGGTCATATTTTTTCTTCTTTATTGTAAGAAGAGAGATATTTCATAGCGCGACTTAAGCATGCAAATTAAGCGAAGATTTGGTCAGATTTTGTACGTATGGTATGACCATTCTCCAGGTAGTAGACAATCATATTTCTACAGGCAGAGGGTCATTCTTAAAAAGAGGGACATCAGCTATAGGTCTATCTTTTCACTTTTGGGTAATTGTTAGCTTTCAGATATCACCAAAATGTATGCGTTTCAGGAGTGCTATTGCTGTTGCTGCTGTTTTAATGCGTTCCTAATCGCGTCAGCTCTTTTAGCCAAAATGTCAAGAAATTCTGCAAACTCCTCCTCAGTTGCATTGCGCTTCAACGCACGCCTTGTCTGATAATGGAAGGAGTTGTAAATGCGCCCCAAGGCGATGCCAAAAGCGAAATCCTCGAGGCTGCATACGGGGATGTGGGAGAGCATCTGTTGTTGGATCTTTGAAATTTCATCAGTGTTTGATATTGTTTCTTGTATCTTGGCAAGCAATGCTTTTCTTACTCGGACATCCATGGCCAGCAGGACGGTAATTTCATTGATGTGATATTAAAAGAATCCTGCATGGTTATCCAGAATTCTTAGGATGCATGCTTTCTCTTTATCTTTCCATGTAGCCAAATTGAAAGAATATATCAGCTCCTTTCCATTATCCCCTGAACCTATTTTTCAGGGTCTAATAGGGTTTTGGGGGTTCCAAGTCATTGCGGGCTGCAGTTGAGCTTGAATTGTTTACAAAGCTGCCGGACGGCTAGCAAATGGTACTGAATGAATTGTAGAAGCTACTTGGTATGGAGGCGCGTCTGACCGGCGTATTTGTATCAGCACATGGGAGAAACTTGCTGAATCTTCTAAGACAATCAAGCCTGGAAATGCAGCAGAGGGAGAGGGTGCCGAGAGTATCTTTGATCGGGCAAATTGCAAACAGGCACTCAAAGAGATGCTTTAAAGTCCGACGCAATCTCTAGAATAAACCATCCTCAAGGCTCAACTGAAATATTTGGTGACTGAAACATTGATCAAATAACATTCACGCTAGCAACACATATGTCTGAAGCAAAAGAGAAAATCCTTCATGCTCCCAAAAGCTCATGACATGGAGGTTGACACCAAATTTATCTGTGTCTTCCATATGTTACTTTCTATCATAATAATAAATGTCAAATCTTATAGAAAAAAGAGTTAGGCCGCAGACCTGTATTGCCTTTCCCTTCCATATGACTGCATCCACAGACCGCTAAATACTAGGGTGCTTGTCAGTGCTGCCGCTAATAAGACCTGCTCTACTGGCAGTTGCATTATGACTCCGATAACAAAGGGAATAGCAGCACCTATTGCACTCATTGGCAGCCATTTTGTTGCGGCCAACTTTGCTCTATCTAATTTTTTTTCAGGCTCGTTTTGCATTTCTCTTCGACTCACCCCTTGTTCTCGCAATAATATCTTTGCATAAACAGTACTTAAGGTATACGGATCATTGGATAATGCAACCATAGATCCATCCTGCTACCATAAAAAATTCAGGCTCAAAGACTTTAGAAAACAACAACAATAGTCATATCCGATTTGCAGGAAAAACTAGAAGGACATGAATGGTCGCTATCCGTTATCTTCAAGATTCAGCTGGTCTGGACAGACAGCTAGATAAATGAAAGAAAATGACCAATGCTTTATCCTATGACAAGCGTTTTGTAGTTGTATGATATGCAACCAAGGTCTAGCAAGATATTAAATAAATATTAGATATAGCTACTATAGCATGAGCCACCGCCATATGGTCGGAGATAGGATAGAGGTTTTTTCTCCTAGAACCACAAAAGGTGATCTGCAATAAAGAGAGAGGAAATGAAATGACAAGCAAAGATAGAAAAGAACAGTTTATCCAAATTCCCGTAGGTTCCGTATCTCTTTCAGGGGACTTGACTATTCTAGAGGGATCGCTAGGAGTAGTACTATTTGCCCATGGAAGTGGAAGCGGGAGACATAGTCGGAGAAATAGATACGTTGCCAAAGTATTGCAGGATGCTGGGCTAGGTACTTTGCTTTTTGACTTACTTACAGAAGAGGAAGAGGTAATTGATGAGCGAACACGTCATCTAAGATTTGACATAGGATTGCTCACTGATAGGCTGGTAGCTGTGACAGACTGGCTGGTTCAGAATCGTGTTTCTGGTAATAATCTGAATATAGCCTACTTTGGAGCCAGCACAGGAGCAGCAGCTGCGTTGGCTGCTGCAGCTAAAAGAGAGGAAATAATCAAAGCAGTTGTTTCACGAGGAGGGAGACCAGATTTAGCAGACCAATATTTAGATCAGGTCAAAGCGCCAACTCTTCTCATTGTAGGAGGATATGACACACCTGTAATACAAATGAATCAAGAAGCATTTGACAAACTGCAACAACTGTCTGCAGAAAAAGGCGAAAAAAAACTTGTTATTGTCCCCGAGGCAACCCATTTATTTGAAGAACCAGGCAAGCTTGAGATTGTAGCACAGCTTGCAAGTGGATGGTTTGCTCGCTTTCTTTCTTCATCCTAGCAAACAGCAGCAAAATGGCGTTAAGCTGGTGGCCCGGGTTAAGAGTAGGCTATATGCACATGCTTAAAAAATGCAGAACATGATCTTGACCTGTTGTTGGACTGATCCAGTAATTGTAAACTATCAAAGTATCGGTTGGAGAAGCAACTCACGGTAAGTCAGAATTTGGACTGACAGGAGCAATAATTGAGTCCACCTCAGGAAAGAAGCTTTCATAAACATATTTGGTTGTAATAGAAAACCTAAAGTAAGCCTGTGCAATGCGTTGACTTGTGCTATCACGCCCCGCTGTTGGTCATTAGATACCAATATTACAGACGGTCTCTGCAGGTCAGAAATAAGTCTATATTTATTACAATACTAATGGCGAATATTGAGGGCTCTATTCTGTGGGTGCGATGCGTTAAAGAAAAAAGGGAACATTTCCACTAGCCAAGAGTATGTTTCCAAAGTTGCTAGATGGGTATGATACAGCAAGTGGTATCAATTTGTTTTGCATATCTGACTATAACCAATACAAAACAGCTATGCACTTTCTCCTATGGTTCTCGTTATTGTCCTTGTCATTCCTATGGTGACAAATCTTTCATTTAGAATTTCCTTTAGGACATCTGATCGTGAGCACACACCTATTAGCCTGCCATCATTCTTTTCAACTACTGGAAGCATCATTACGCCATTTTTATCCATTATATCAATTATCTCATTTACATCTGTGTCTTCATTGACTGAAAGTGGCTCTGGAGACATTATCTCCTTGGCAATTATTGTAGTCAAATCCCTGCCACTTCTTATAGCACGCAGGATATCGATTGTTGTAACCACTCCCAGCAATTTGCCGTCATCTTTGCTGATTACAGGCATGCCATTTATTGCGCTTAAAACTATTCTGGTCGCAACTTCTATTGCACTTACAATTTCTGTCGCTGCTATGATATCGACAGACATCAAATCTAAGGCTTTCATGACTTCTTCATCCAATACATGTTTGCAACAATGCATAAGAAGGTAGCACAATGATGGGCGCTCAAATCTCTGCAAGCTTACCTCTCCATATATAGAGAATTCCTCCTAAGAGCTGACATAGACCCGGTTTTAGAAAAAACTGAACAACGCAACGTTTCCGAATGCATAAAAAATTTTTGTTTTGAAAGCCTGACAGGCCTAGGAAAACTCTTAAAATAAAACGATACAATAAGATGAAGAGCGTTTGACTAGTGTCTTGCTGAATTCGTGCTTAACGACTTATACAAGATCAAAAAACTAGATCGAGCCAGAAGAAGGGTTTGAAGGTGATCTCCCTTAAGGGTCATCGATTGCCTTCCACATGAATAATACGTTACCCTTAACTTAAAATTCTCGTTAGAATTAGAATTAGTTTGTGATTTAATACTATTAATAAAGGGATTCGAATGTAGAATCATAATTCGTTGTGCAATTCGACCAGTTTCGTCAAAGATTTAAATACTTCGATAATATTTGTCTCGCTTATGCATGAAAACCATATGTGCGGATATTGAAAGCAAATCTAAGAAGCATATGATACTTCTGGTGGATGATGACCCCGACCTAGTCAAGGTTTTCAAGGGAGGGCTTAAAGCTAAGGGTTTATTGATTGATGCTTACACTTCGCCTAGAGAAGCGCTCCAATCATTCAAGCCAAACGCATATGACCTTGCAATCTTGGACATCAGGATGCCAGAGATGACCGGCTTTCAGCTCTACAGAGAAATAAGAAATCGAGACCCAACAATTACAGTATGTTTTCTTTCCGCTTTTGAGATCCAACCAGACGAGTTCAAGAGCCTATTTCCATCTATGGACGGACTCAAAACTGTTATAAAAAAGCCAGTATCAATCTACGAACTGTTAAAGCAAATAACCCCTTTTTTGAAGATGTCCGCTGCAGGTGCCGGAGAAGTTCCAGGATAGAACTTATTCTTGTTGATCATGTAAAAAGCTTAAGAGCTAATTGAGTAAAATTTAGAAAACCTGAAAGTTGGTCTGATGAAACGAAGATGATGCTCCAATGGTCTAATCAATGTGAAGAAGGAGTGAATTTTGATAGAACTACCTCAATATAATAGCATTAGATTGATAATAGAATCATAAGATTGCTTAATCTCGATTGGCTAGACAGGATAAATGTTTTTTTACTATACAAATTATGATACGGATTCGATGCATAGTTGTAGGCCGGATTTCAGATTTCCATATTATGTTTGGTTCGAATAGTTATGAACCAGATCTTGCTTATTCTTATTGTTTCATGAAACTTCTAAAGAAAGACCAGGGGAGCAGAGGCTTTCTGTCTTTCTTGCGGCTCTTGTGTTTGGTTGTTTGATTTATTAAAAAAATGGTTTCAGTTGGCCTCTCTCTCTGTTATGTTTTATTATTTTTGCAACTTTTTTATTTCATCTTCAAACCATACAATGTATAGCCTTTTGGTCTTTCTAATCTCAATGGCATCAAATGCAAGAGCTCTAACTGTATTTTTGATAGTATCCCAGTGCTTTCGCATGAAGTAGTTTCCTATGTAACTTGGATAGTCATCAATCAATTCCAATGGCAGTCGAGTTAATGCCCAAACATCGCAAGCTCTTTCACCATGGGGTATTTGTAGTTCTTCTTTTTTTCTTGCTTGAAGCAGATGTGTAAACTCATGTGCTATCGTAAAGTTCCTTTCATTGGGCTGTAGATTTATTTTCAGTGGCTTACTTGACGAGGCGCTGGAACACGAACAACTACCTCTCGCCCAACCATTAGGTGCTATCAATCCAACATGGACAATCTCGTTGTGGAGCTCTGGAAAATACTCGAAAACGTCAATTATTCTTTGTTTGAATTTGTCACTAAACTTAGTATTTGCCTTCTTTGTGAATGTCAGTCGGCTTGTGCCATAGTTTGAAAGATCAGATTGCATTTTTCCGTCATCTATGAATCCAGGCGAGCTATTTATTAAATTCATTAGATGAAGAATTATCTACTACCAGCAAAGCATTCAAATAGAAAAACAGTCATAAAAGTCTGATAAATCAGACTCGCACAGAATGAAAATTTTACCTGCAGTCTTTTTTTATGATGCCTATATTAGTTATGGTCTATCATCTGTATCCATGTTTTAAGACCCTGCATGCTTTCGCACAAAATAAGGGATTCTTATGCAAAAGTAGGAGGGAGAACCTTTGCAAGAAGTTCCACATATCATGAATGGCAGAAATTTGACCATGAATAGCCAGAATGTATTGTTAGTCTTATTACGTGATACTGCCTCCTCTCCCATGAATTTCTCAGTTGCCACAGCAATGTGTGAAACGCCGTCGCACATTCTCAAGAAGGAAGTTCAATTGAAGGTCTGCTACTCTCATTCAAGAAAGTCTTGCAGCCTCTTCATTTTTTTCCCTAGTTTCGTGGGTCCTGAGCAATATTATGCTAATCTTTGATGCTGCGGCATAATCACTGATGTTGATCCATATAGTGTGGAGTGTCCTTCTCAAAGGAAGGCAGAAACAAGTTTTAGATAAAGAAGTTTTTGACCCGAATAGATGATCTGAATA
>OCZS010000058.1_pt1 | contig 32077 bp, 40 predicted proteins | sample 1539071 | NCBI WGS metagenome assembly OCZS01 (sample SAMEA3113584, study PRJEB22503) | soil metagenome
CCGGACCCGCGCATCGACCGCGACGCGAAGTGCGCCCTCTCCGTGGTCGGGAAGTCGGCCGTCGAGGACCGGCCGATGGACCCCGTGTGCGGTCCCGCGACGAGGCGACGAGCCACGACGTCGCCCGCCACGACGAGGTCGTCCAGCCGTATGCCACGACCCGCCACCTCGCCGAGGTCGACCCACGTGTCGGCCGGCTCGACGACTCGTACGCCATCGACCTCGACGACCGCGCGCCGCTCGAGACCCCTGTGGCCGACGCATCCGGAGCGGCGGACCCGCGGTCGTGCGGAGTCGCGCATGACGTGCAGGTCCGCCCCGTCGTCCACGAGCTGACGGGGCAACGGCAGGTCCAGCAGCCGGGCCGCAGTCACGTGGGAGAACGCGACGTCCGCGGGCAGGGCTCGCGAGAAGGCGGCGACCCGGGCGCGAAGGCAGTCGGGCTCGGCCCGGCAGCGAACAGCTCGGGTGGGGATGTGGAGGCCGGCGGCTCGTAGGTCAGTCGGGCGAACACCGGCATCCCGAGCCTCGGCCACCGTGAAGGCCCGGCCCTCGAGCGCCGCCGGTAGGACGAGCTCCCCCATGCCGGCAGCCTGCCCAGAACCGCCGATCGGCCGGCCGGGTCATCCACAGGGCTGGGTGGCTCCCCCGTCGAGGGGTCGCGACACGCGGATGCCGGGCGCCTCCCGTCGGCATGTCGTGACCCCTCGTGTGGCGCCGCCGCCTTCTCGGACGCCTCGTCGACCGGCGCGACGTCCGTCAGGAGCGGGGGAAGATGCGGAGGAGCTTGTCGTCGTCGCCGTTGGTCGTCGTGACGTAGAGCGCTCCGTCCGGGCCCAGGCGGGCCGCCCGGAGCCGGCCGAACGGGCCGTCGGTCTCCTCCGGAACAGACACCTCGGCCAGGGTTCCGTCGTCCTCGAGGGTGAGGAGCAGGAGCTTGGCCCCCTTGAGCGCGGTGACGACGAGGGCACCCTCCAGGCCCGCCCACTGCTCGCCCTCGAGGAACTCGGCGGAGCAGACGGCCTCCGTGCTGCGACCGGACTGCCAGATGGCGGGCACGGCATCCGGGAAGCGCTCCCGGTCCGTCATCGGGACGCTCTCGTCGTAGCCGTCCCGGGTGCCGCCGCGAGAGGGGTCCCAGCCGTAGTTGGCTCCGGCGCGGATGAGGTTGACCTCGTCGTTGTTGCTGGGACCGTGCTCCGCCGTGTAGATCTCCCCGGTGCCCGGCTGCACCGCCACCCCTTGGATGTTGCGGTGGCCGTAGCTGTAGACGTACCGCTCCCGCTGGTTGCCCGAGGACGCGAAAGGGTTGTCGGGCAACGGGTCTCCGCTGTCGAGGTCGAGTCGGAGCACCTTGCCGCCGAGGCTCGTGCGGTCCTGGGGGTTCCGCCCCCGCGCGACGTCCCCGGTGCCGACGAGCAGTGCGCCGTCGGCGGCGATCTCCGGGCGGCAGCCCGAGTGCCGTCCGGTCGAGATGGGCAGCCCGGTGAGCAGGTCGCGCACTCGCTCGGCCGACGACCCGTCCGCGCTCAGCCGCCAGGTGACGAGCCGGACGTCGTCCGGAGAGCCACCGTCCTCGTGCGTCTGGCAGGTGGTGAACAACCGCGAGGACGCGAAGTCGGGGTGCACGACCATCCCCATGAGCCCGCCCTCGCCCTGCACGAAGACGTCGTCGAGGTCCGCATCCACCCGGCTGACCCTGGCTCCCTCCCGCAGCCCGGAGACGAGCGAGATCCGCCCGGGCCGCTCGGACACCAGCGCCCGTCCGTCCGGGAGGAAGCCGATGTCCCACCCGTGCTCGAAACCCTCCGCGACGACCTCCACGTCGAGGTCCGGCACGGCGGTGCTGCGCGGAGCCGGGCTGGCCGACGGCGCCGACGTACTGGGCGTGGATGACGTGGCGCCCGTCCCGGGGGATGCGGGGACCTCTCCCACCTCGTCGCTTCCCGAGCAGGCGGCGAGGCCCGTGGCGGCGAACATGCCGAGCACTGCCAGCCGGGCGGCATACCTGCTCCTCGTCATGCCGACATCCTCACCCGGCGAGGTCGGCCGTGGCGCGTTCCCAGTCCGCGGAGAGGCGAGAGAGGTCGGCCCGGTGGTCCTCGATGCGGCAGCCCCGACCGTCGCGACGAAGGAGGATCCCCTCGGCCGCCCACCGCTCCCGGACCTCGTCCATGAGGGCGGTCGGCAGGGCCCCGGACGCGTTCGTCACCCGCCACCACGTGACGTTGGACCCGTACAGCCGCATGATGGTGCCCACCTGACGGGGGCCGATCCCGACGAGGGCGGCCAGGTCGCCGTAGGACACGACGCGGCCGCGGGGCACCTGCTCGACGGCCCGCAGGACCCGCTCCACGACGACGTCGTCCACCCCGGCAGTCTGCCCGGTCACGCCTCCGACCAACGATGGAGACGCGGGTCCGCGGTCCTGTTCACCAGAGGCCGGCTGGCCCTACCCTCGCACCCAGGGCCCCGACGGCGGGGCCACCAACAGGAAAGGCCGGTGGTCGTCGTGTCGACGCAGCGTGTCGCAGCACTCGTCATTCTCCTCGTGCTCGGAGTGCTGAGCCTCCCGCTCGTCGCGGCGGTTCTCGACGGCGAGTCGACCGAGAACTGGATCATCCCGGTGCAGCTGCTGCTCATGGCCGCCATCGGCGCCCTCGTGGGCCGGATGGTGCCCGCCCTGGCCGGCCCCGGCGCGACCCGAGGCCGGGCGGTGCTCGTCGGCGCGGTCGCGGGTGTTGCTGCGGCCGTGCTCGGCCTCCTCATCTTCTTCCTGCTGCTGAGCGGGCTCGACGGCGCCTGACGGCGGCCCCGGCCGTGCTGCGAGACTGAGCGCCATGCGTCGGATCGTCCAGAGCAAGAAGCTCCAGCACGTGCGCTACGACGTGCGCGGCCCGATCCTCGTCGAGGCCCATCGGCTCGAGAGCGAGGGCCACAAGATCCTCAAGCTCAACATCGGAAACACCGCCCCGTTCGGGTTCGAGGCCCCCGAGGCGATCGTCGCCGACATGATCCACAACCTCCCCGAGAGCCAGGGCTACGCCGACTCCCAGGGGATCTACTCCGCCCGGACCGCGGTCGCGCAGTACTACCAGTCCCACGGCCTCACCGACACCGGCGTCGACGACGTCTACATCGGCAACGGCGTGTCCGAGCTCATCGGGATGGTGCTCCAGGCGTTCGTCGACGACGGGAACGAGATCCTCGTGCCCGCGCCGGACTACCCCCTGTGGACCGGCGCCGTCACGCTCTCGGGCGGCACCGCGGTCCACTACCGCTGCGACGAGGCGAACGGCTGGAACCCTGACCTCGAGGACATCGAGGCGAAGATCACCGAGAGCACCCACGCGATCGTCGTCATCAACCCGAACAACCCCACCGGAGCCGTGTACTCCGAGGAGACCGTGCGTGCCCTGGTCGACATCGCGCGACGTCACCGTCTCGTCGTCATGGCCGACGAGATCTACGAGAAGATCCTCTTCGACGACGCCGTCCACCACCACGCCGCGACCCATGCGGGCGACGACGTGCTGTGCCTGACCTTCAGCGGGCTGTCCAAGGCCTACCGCGTCTGCGGCTACCGCGCCGGCTGGGTCATGGTCTCAGGCCCCAAGCACCTGGCCGAGGACTTCCTCGAGGGCCTGACCCTGCTCGCCAACATGCGGATGTGCGCCAACGTGCCCGCGCAGCACGCCATCCAGACCGCGCTGGGCGGCTACCAGTCGCTCACCGAGCTCATCGTGCCCGGCGGGCGCTTCCACGAGCAGAGCAAGCTCGCCTCCCGCCTGCTCAACGAGATCCCGGGTGTCTCGTGCGTCGAGCCGAGGGGCGCCCTCTACTGCTTCCCGCGGCTCGACCCGCAGGTGTACCGCATCGAGAGCGACGAGGAGTTCGTTCTCGACCTCCTGCGGGCGAAGAAGATCCTCGTCACGCACGGCACCGGTTTCAACTGGTTCGAGCCCGACCACTTCCGCCTGGTGACCCTCCCGGACGTCGACACCCTGACCGAGGCCATCGGGCGGATCGCCGACTACCTCGAGACCATCCGGGACTGACGGGTGGCCGAGCGCCGCACGGCGGTCGAGCCATTGGTCCTGGCTGCCGTCGCCCTCGGTGGGGTGGTCGGGTCCCTCGGCCGGTATGCCGTCGGCGTGGCACTCCCCCAGCCGGCCGAAGGCTTCCCCTCCGCCACGCTGCTCGTCAACGTCACCGGGGCCTTCGCGATGGGCGTGCTCGTCGCCTTCCTCGTCGACCGCCCCGGTGGGCACCGGCTCGCCCGTCCCTTCGTCGGGGTCGGCGTGCTCGGCGGCTGGACGACCTTCTCGGCGCTCGCCGTGGAGGTGGTGGCCCTCGCGACCGTCGACCGGGTGCAGGTCGCCCTGCTCTACGTCGCCGCGACGTTCCTCCTCGGCACGCTCGCCGTTCCCACCGGTGCTGTCGTGGGTCAGCGCATCTGGCCCGGCCCGTGAACGGGCTCGACGCCCTGCTCGTGGCAGCCGGCGCCGCCTTGGGGGCGCCGTTGCGCTACCTGGTCAGCCGCACCGTGGGTGATCTCGGTGGGGCACCCCCGGCCGGCACGCTGGTCGTCAACGTCGTCGGCTCCCTCTTCATCGGACTCCTCGTGGGGGGAGGCACCACCGGCTGGCCGCTGGCCCTGGTCGGCATCGGCTTCTGCGGCGCGCTCACCACCTTCTCGACCCTGGCCCTCGAGCTCTGGGACGCGATGGCCGACGGCCGGCCCCACCACGCCGTGGCGAACGTCGCCCTGTCCCTCGGCCTCGGCCTGGGTGCCGCCTGGCTCGGCTGGGCTCTCGCGGCGGGGTGACTGCACACACAGCGGGATGCCGCCCGCTCGGTCGAGCGGACGGCATCCCGGATGGTGCGTTGCTGCGGTCGTCAGCTGACGGCCGCCAGCGCGTTGACGATGCCGTCGCCGTAGAACCCGTTGAAGTCCGCGGTGCCGACGCAGAGCGCGTTGAACTCCGCCGACCGGCCCTCAGCCAGGTAGGTCTCCAGCGGAGGCTGGGGGCAGGCGTGGTTCGTCGCCGTGTCCATGAGGATCGCGCGGGTCTGGGCCGGGGCGAGACCGAAGTTCGCCTCGGATGTTCCGGACCCGTGCGCGCCCACGATGAGCGCCGCGACACCGGAGGCGTGCGGGGCGGCCATCGAGGTGCCCTGCAGCCACTGGTAGTAGGCGCACTCGGACGTGTTCTCGTTGTGCTTGCCGTTCTCGCACGACTTCAGCACACCGAGGTCCCGGCCGAGCTTGGTGATGTTGCCGTTCTTGTCGACCTCACCACTCGCCTGCAGGACGTTCAGCGGGGCTGCCGACAGGATGAGGTTGCCGTTGGTGCGGTAGGAGTCCGTCCCCAAACCGTCGCGGAACCAGCCACCGGGAGCGGAGACCTCGATCTCACCGGAGGTGAGGTCGGTCGTGTAGTTCGAGTAGTCCGCCTTCGCCCCCGACGGGCCGAGCGCCGAGACGCCGATGACGTTCGGACCCTCGACCGGCAGGTCGAAGCACTTGGCGTTGTCGATCGTCCGCTCCCAGGGAGCCGTGTCCCAGGTGTAGAGCGGGTTGTCGTAGTCGGGGCTGGAGAAGTCGTGCCGCGGCTTCGCGAGGTCCTCGTGGTTGTTCCCGAGGGAACCGACGAGCGCGACGCCGTGAGCCGTGGCGTAGCCCAGGGCCCGGGTCATCGCGTCGATGACGAGGTTCTGCTCGGCGACCGCCTCCGGGTACTTCTGGTCCTCGGGCGCACCACCCTGGCAGTTGTAGAGCCACGGGTCCACGTAGAAGGACATGTTGACGACGTCGAGGCCGTTGTTGCCCGCGTAGGTGAGGGCGTTGACGACCGGGCCGAGGAAGAAGTAGCCGCTGTCCTGGCCGCCTCGGATGTTGACGAGGGTGGCGTCGGGAGCGATTCCGCTCATCCCGACCCCGTTGAGCGCCGCGCCGATGGTTCCCGCGACGTGGGTGCCGTGCCCGTTGTCGTCGTGGTCCACCGGGTCGAGGCAGCCCGCGAACTCACAGGCGCCGTCGACGGCGGGGATGTCCTTCGCGAAGTTGCGCGAGAGGGCGGCATCGAAGTTCGGCGCGATGTCGAGGTGGTCGCCGTCGACCCCGGTGTCCATGACGCCGACCCGGACCTTGTCGCCGGTCTCCAGCGCCCGGGCCTCGAACGCGTTGACCATCTCGTGGCCCCACAGGAGGCCGTCGAGCGGGTCGGCGTCCTCCGGAGCGGCCGGGAGCTTGGTGGAGCCGTTGGCACGGCTCTTGTTGAAGACGTGCTCCTTCTCGACCGGGTCCGGCTTGACCTTGAGGTCAGTGGGCGCCCGGCCGACCGTGCGGTCGGCGGCGGCCCCCTTGACACCCGCCAGACCCCGGGCCTTGGCCGCGAACCGGGAGTCGGTGGACGTGACCGTCACGAGCCCGATCGCCGTGTTCTTGGCCGTGACCGTGGCCCCTGCTGCCCTCAGGGTGCGGGCCAGCGCGTCGGCCGAGACGCCGGCCTTGGCCAGGACCTGGAAGGTCCGCGCCTGACTGGTGGCCGTGCTCACGGCCGGTGCCGCGGTCGCGGGTCCTGCTGCCGCCGCCGCGACGCCGAGACCGCTGATGGCCAGGGCCACGGCTCCGGTGATGGCGACTGTGCGAGATCGTCGCATTCGTCTACTCCTTTGTAGGGAACGAGCCGAGACATCAACGGCCCATCCGGCCACCGTAGCGACCTGCTCGCCGGCATCGGCCGCTAGCGACGCGCGGGCATTCGCGGCGCCGAACCGTATGCTCGGGCCATGCCTCGCCGCCCCTCACGCCCCGTCCCGGACGTCTTCGAGACGTTCGCCCACCGGGTGGACTCCGACGAGGAGGCAGGGCTCGCTGCACCCACGGCGGGTGCCGTGGCCCGCTCGGCCGGGATCACGGTGGGGTTGATGGTCCTCACCTCGGTGGCCTTCGTCGCGGGCGCCTGGCTGGCGGGGCGGGCGCGACCGGACCTCGTCTTCACCAACCTCTTCTGGGAGGGCGTCGTGATCGCCGCCTGGTCGTTCCTGTGGGGTGCGCTCGCCGCGGCCGCGGTGCTCGCGGTCGGCGTCGTCGCCGTCGGGATGCCGTGGGTGCGGCGTCAGCGCGAGGCGCGCGCCACCTCGACCTCGACGCCGTAGGACCACCCTGCGCGCATCGGCAGGCTGTCGCCGCTCCAGAACCTCCCCGGGTCGTACCAGTTCGACGGGGCGCTCCCCTCGAGGACGCCCATCTCCTCGAGGGTCACGGCGACGACCTCGGCACAGTAGGCGTCCTCCGGTCGGGTCGCCTTGTGCTCCGCGGCGCGACGGGTGAGGTGACCGTCGCGACCGCGGAGCCACCGCCAGGCGAGCGCTGCGGATGACGGGAACGAGACGCCGTCGAGCCGGGCGATCGTGCGCAGAAGCGCGTCCTCCTGCTCCGCGGCGACGTCCGGGGTCAGCTGGCGCAGCCAGGCACGCTGGCCGTAGCGGACCTGCCAGGTCGTCACCGCCTCGCGGAGGTCGTGCAGCTGGACACCGCGGTGGTGGCCACCGGTCCAGTGGTCGCGCAGGGAGCGGCCCAGCTCGGCGTGCCACATCAGCGGGGGGAGGTCGTCGAGCACGACCGCCATGCCGACGTGGTTGACGGGTGCGTTGCTCGCCGTCTGGATGACCCGGTCGGCCACCGTCCCGCCGCGGAAGGTCCAGAGGTCGCCGGTCCGGGTCGCCGCGACCGCCTCCTGGAACGGAACCGTCGTCGTCCGGGTTCGCACCATGGCGACAGTGTGCCGAACGGCTGGCTAGGGTGTCTGCGTGCCCGCCTCGAACCGCCTGTGGAAGCTCGCCGGCCTGGCCAGCATCGTCGGAGTCGTGGCCACGGGCGCCCTTCTGGCCCGGAGTGAGCGCGAGCGTCGGTCCTACACCCCCGACGAGGTGCGCGACCGCCTTCGCGAGCGCTATCGGGCGACCGAGCGCGGTACCGGCGCCGACGCCGGCTGAGCCGCGGAGCGACGCCCGGCCCGACCGCTCGGCTCACCCCAGCTCGGCCGCGGTGCGCGGGATGAGCGGTCGATCGGCCCGGGCGCGGAGCTGCTGGACCGCCCACGAGTTCCCGTCGGGGTCAGAGAACCCGAACAGCGTGCCGCCGTCGCGTTCGTCGATGACGACCACCTCGCTGCACTCGACGCCGCGCGAGACGAGCTCCGCCCGGGCCGCCTCGGCGTCTGACACGACGAGCTGCAGACCGTGCAGCGTGCCGGGCGCCATCTGGTTCTGCGACGGCAGGTCACCGATGACGATCGAACAGCCCGAACCCCGTGGGGTCAGCTGGGCGACGTGCATGTGCTCGTTGCGGGTCTCGTGGTCGAGCGCGAAGCCGACCTGGTCGCGGTAGAAGGCGATCGACGCCGCCAGGTCGCTGACCGGGACGACGACGACCTCCAGGGTCCAGTCCATGGGTGCTCCTTTGGTGTGGATGGGATGCCGGTATGCCGTGCGCCGGCCAGGCGTGCTGCGAACTGCGGGATGCCGGGCCCGCGACCCGCAGGCCCGGCATCCCTGGTGTGTCAGCTGCGTGCGAGCTCCTCGAGCCGGTCGTAGCCCTCGGCCATGCCCTTCTCCATGCCGGACTCGACCATCGCGTCGCGGCCCTCGACGGTGCGGCCGATGCTGCGTCCGCGGAGCCGCGTTCGTCCGTTCCCGAGGTCCTCGAACCACATGAACTCGAGAGCCACCTCGTCGGGCGCCCCGTCGAACTCGAAGGTCTGGAGGGCGAACTCGTTCTCGCGGATCGTGTGGAAGACACCACGGAAGCCGAACGTCCCTTGGTCGCTCGTGTGCGTGTAGCGGTAACCGCCGCCGGTCTTGAAGTCCCAGCTGTCGATGTCCATCTGGTAGCCGTGCGGGCCGAGCCACTGACGGACCTTGTCGGGGTCGCGGTGCGCCTCGAAGACTGCGGCGACCGGAGCGTCGAAGTCCCGGGTGAAGTCGATCCACGGGACGCCGGCCGGGATGTCGAGGTGAAGGTTGTTGCTCATGACTGCTCCTGTTCGGTGGGTGGGGTGTCGACCTCCGTGGCCGACGGGGGGCTGAGGACGGCGTCGAGACGCCGGAACCGCTGCTCGTGGACGAGCCGGTAGCGGTCGATCCAGGCGGTGAGTGCCTCGAGAGCCGCCGGGTTGAGGTGGACGGGCCGCCGCTGGGCGTCCCGTGTGCGGGTGACCAGGCCCGCGTGCTCGAGGACCTGGATGTGCCTGGACACCGCCTGGAGGGAGATCCCGAACGGCTCGGCAAGCTCGTTGACCGTGGCCGGGCCTCGGCTGAGGCGGGCGATGATCGCGCGCCGCACCGGGTCGGCCAGGGCCGTGAAGCCCAGGTCCACTCGCTCCTCTGCGGTGCTCATGACTCTCATTCAACACGCTCATTGATCAACTGTCAAGTTGATTAAGAGCGGGATTCCGGCCGCACGAAGACCCGGAGCGTCGACCCCTAGAGGGGGGCGCCGGCGACGACCACCAGGCTCGCCGCCGCGGTGGCGGCCCGGCGGTAGCGCTCGCGCGTCGAGCCATCCGGCGCCGAGACCCGCGTCTCCACGGCACCCGCGTGCCAGGCGGGCGGATGGTCGCCGCCGGAGAGGACCCACGCCGCCTGTCGGGCAGCCCCGTCCGCCACCGCCTCGCCGGGTGGGGGGACGACCACCGGGACGCCGAGGATCGACGGGGCGAGCACGCGCACCGCCTCGGACCGCGCTCCACCGCCGACGAGTGTCACCTGGTCGATGGTGATCCCCTGCGCGGTCATGGCGTCGACACAGCCGGCCATCAGGCCCAGGAGCCCTTCGACGGCGGCACGGGCGAGGTTGGCACGAGTGGTCGACTCGAGGGTGAGCCCGAGGAGCGACCCGGTGGCCGTCGGGAGGTTGGGGGTCCTCTCCCCCTCCAGATAGGGCACGAGCACGAGGCCGGCCGCGCCCGGTTCCGCGGAGAGCGCCAGGCGGCTCAGCTCGGCATGGTCGACGCCGAGGATGCTGCGGACGGCATCGAGGACCCGGGAGCCGTTGAGGGTGCACGCCAGCGGGAGGAACCGTCCGGTCGCGTCGGCGAACCCGGTGACCAACCCCGAGGGGTCCGCGGTGGGTGTGTCGGACACCGCCGACACCACCCCGGAGGTGCCGATCGACAGGCACGCCTGACCCACCTCGAGCCCCAGGCCGAGTGCGGCACCGGCGTTGTCCCCGCACCCCGGGCCGAGGACCAGGTGCTCCCACCCACGTCGCGGGTCACCGGCACCGGCCACCTCGCTCGGACCGAGCACCCGGGGCAGCACGAGGTCGTCACCGTCCCCACCCCTGCCCTCGAGAGCCAGCGCCAGCAGGTCGCGCCGGTACGTGCCGCGCACGGCGTCGAAGTAGCCGGTCCCCGACGCGTCGGACCGGTCGGTGGTCAGGGTGTCGATCGACGAGGAGCCGCAGAGGCGCCACGTCAGCCAGTCGTGCGGAAGCGCCACGGCGGCCACCCGTTCGGCGTGCTCCGGCTCGTGGCGAGCCAGCCAGCGGAGCTTGCTCACCGTGATCGACGCCACCGGCACGCTGCCCACGGCGTCGGCCCAGGCCGCCGCCCCGGCCGCGGCGTCGCCGTCGCCGAGGGCGTGGACCAGGTCGGTCGCGTCCTGGGCCGATCGGGTGTCGTTCCACAGCAGCGCGGGGCGGACCACCTGCCCCCCGGCGTCCAGGCACACCATGCCGTGCTGCTGGCCTCCGACCGAGAGGGCGGCGATGTCGTCCAAGCCGCCGGCCTGGGTCACTGCTGCCTCCAGGGCCGCCCACCAGGCCTCCGGGTCGACCTCGGTGCCTGCAGGGTGCGGAGCCGAGCCGGAGCGGACGAGCGCACCGGTCTCCGCGTCCCGGACGACGACCTTGCAGGACTGCGTCGAGGAGTCGACGCCGGCGACGAGGGGCATCGTCCTCAGCCGATGAGGTGCTCGAGGGCGAGCTGGTTGAGGCGGACGAAGCCGTAGTCGCGCTCGGCGGCCTTCTCGGCGTCGAAACCGTCGTCGCCCTGGAGGAACGCGTCGACCGTCTCCCCGTCGTCGAGGGTGGGCGTGGCGAGGTCCGGCACCCCGGCATACGCCACGGCCTCGGTCACCCGGGAGTCGGCCCGGAACGCCCGCGCCTTGTCGGCGAGGAGCAGGTAGGTCGACATGCAGGCGGCCGCCGACGCCCACACACCGTCCATGTGCTCGGTGCGTGACGGCTTGTAGTCGAAGTGGCGAGGGCCGGTGTAGCGGGGCGCGTCCGGACTCCCGGGGAACCCGTTCTCGAGCAGGTCGACGGTGAAGAACGCCGAGAGCAGGTCGCCGTGGCCGAACACGAGGTCCTGGTCGTACTTGAGCCCGCGCTGACCGTTGAGGTCGATGTGGAAGAGCTTGCCGCACCACAGCGCCTGGGCGAGCTGGTGGGTGTAGTTGAGGTTGGCCATCTGCTCGTGGCCGGTCTCGGGGTTGAGGCCGACGATGTCGCCGTGGTCGAGCTCGGCGATCATCGCGAGCGCGTGACCGAGGGTCGGCAGGAAGATGTCGCCCCGCGGCTCGTTGGGCTTGGGCTCCAGGGCGATGCGCAGGTCGTAACCACGGGACTTGATGTAGCCCGCGACGGTGTCCAGCCCCTCCTTGTAGCGCTCGAAGGCGGAGAAGAGGTCCTTCGACCCGTCGTACTCGGCCCCCTCGCGGCCACCCCACATGACGAAGGTGCTGGCTCCCATGTCCGCGGCGATGTCCACGGCCTGGAGCACCTTGCGGAGGCCGAACCGGCGCACCGACCGGTCGTTCGAGGTCAGCCCGCCATCCTTGAAGACCGGGTGGGTGAAGGTGTTCGTCGTGACCATCTCGATCGTCAGCCCCGCCTTGTCCGCTGCGTCCTTGAGCCGGCCGAGGCGGTCACGACGAGTTGCTTCGTCGGCGTCGAACGGGAAGACGTCGTTGTCGTGGAACGTGATCCCCCACGCGCCGAGCTCGGCGAGACGGTCGGAGTACTCCCACGGGTCGAGGGCGGGTCGCGAGGCGGTGCCGAACGGGTCGGCGCCGGTCCAGCCGACGGTCCAGAGCCCGAACGAGAACTTGTCCTCAGCTGAGGGACGACGTGTTTCCACCGACATGAACCTGCTCCTCCACGTTTGTTGTTTCACAAAACTAAAGCCCGAGACCCGGTACCGTCAAGGGGTGCCGACCCTCCCGCCGCCGCCGGACGCCGCCGCGCCGGGCTCGACCTCGGCCGGAACGGGAGGCTCCGACCAGGCCGGCATCCGGGCGGCGAACCTGGCGCTGGTCACCCGGACCGTCTTCGCCGCCACCGAGCCCCCTACCCGAGCCGACGTGGCCCACACCACGGCGATGACCCGCTCCACGGTCTCCCGCCTCGTCGACGACCTCGTGAGCGGCGGCGTGCTGACGGAGCTGCAACCCGTCGCCAGGGCGGGCCCAGGACGCCGCGGCACTCCGCTCGTCCCTCACGGCGACCGGTTCGCCGCGCTGGGCCTGCAGGTCAACGTCGGCTACCTCGCTGCCCTCGTGGTAGACCTCGAGGGTGAGGTGCGGGGGCGGCGCGTCGAGGCCGACGACCTACGGTCCTCCGACCCGGCCGACGTCCTCGACCGCCTCGCGCTCATCGCTGCCGAGGCCGTCGCCTCGGCCCCGGGCCTCGTCCTCGTCGGAGCGGGCCTCGCCGTGCCCGGGATCGTGTCCCCGGGCTCCGGGCAGCTGCTGCGCGCGCCCAACCTGGGGTGGTCCGACGTCGACCTGCCGGCCGCGCTCTCGCGTCACCTCGGTGACCTGCCGCTCGTCGTGGGCAACGAGGCCGACCTGGCGTCCCGCACCGTGTCCTCGCAACGGCCGGGACGACCGGGGCGGCTCCGCGACTTCATCTACGTGTCCGGAGAGACGGGCATCGGAGGTGCCGTCGTCCTCGGTGGGGTGCCGCTGGCCGGCCGCCATGGCTGGGCTGGCGAGATCGGCCACGTCACGGTCGACCCGTCCGGACCTCGGTGCCCCTGCGGCTCGACGGGGTGCCTGGAGCAGTACGCCGGAAAGAGGGCGCTCTTCACGGCGGCCGGACTCGACCCGGAGGCCACGGCATCCGAGCTCACCGACCGGGTTCGCGCTGGGAACGCACGAGCGTCGGATGCCGTCGACCGTGCGGCCTGGGCGCTGGGGTGCGCGGTCGCCGGAGCGGTCAACCTCGTCGACGTCCCCGTCATCGTGCTGGGCGGGCACCTCCGGGAGGTCGCGCACCTCATCCGGCCCCGTCTCGAGTCGACGCTGCGGGACAGGGTGCTCTCGGCGCGGTGGGTGCCGCCCACCATCGAGACGGCGGGCAACGACCCGGCTCCCGGCGCCCTGGGGGCCGCATACGTCGAGCTCGAGCGGGTGGTCGGCGACCCGGCGCCATGGCTGGCGCGGACAGGTGCGGCGCGCTCAGCGCCGGGGTCTGGAAGGATCGCACGATGACCACCTCCCCTCGCCGGATCGAGATGCGCAGCAACAACATCCGGCTGGAAGTACTCAGCACCGGGGCGGCCGTGCGCGGCCTCGTGGTCACCGGCCCCGATGGCTCGGAGACCGACGTGGTCCTCGGCCACCGGGACGTGGAGGCGTACGCCGCCGTCGGTGGCTACTTCGGGGTCGTCGTGGGCCGGGTCGCGAACCGCATCGACGGCGGCCGCTTCTCGCTCGACGACGTCGAGTACGAGGTCCCGACCAACGACCGCGGCCATGCGCTGCACGGCGGGCCGGACGGGTACGACCTGCGAGAGTGGGACGTCGAGTCCACCGGTCCGGAGGCCGTGACGCTGTCGCTGACGAGCCCCGACGGCGACCAGGGTTTCCCCGGCGAGCTGCGGGTCTCGGTCACCTACACCGTCTCTCCCGGTGAGGTGGCCATCGACTACGTCGCCACCACGACCCGGGCGACGGTCGTCAACCTCACGAACCACGCCTACTTCAACCTCGACGGCGAGGGCCGCGGCACCATCGACGACCACCTCCTCCAGGTGCACGCCGACGCCACCACCCCGGTGCGGCCGGACATGATCCCCACCGGCGAGGTGGCTCCGGTCGACGACACGCCCTTCGACCTCCGGCGCCCTCGGCGCCTGTCGGACGTGCTCGCCGAGCCGTCGGAGCAGCTCGGGCACGCCGGCGGCCTCGACCACAACTTCGTGCTGTCCGGGAGCGGGCTCCGGCCGGCGGCGCGCCTGACCGGCCGCTCGGGTCTCGGGCTCGAGGTGCTCACCGACCGCCCGGGCCTCCAGGTGTACTCGGGCGCCTACTTCGACGGCTCCGTCGTGGGTCCCTCGGGTGTCCGCTACACCGAGCGGGCAGGCATCGCGCTCGAGACCCAGGGCTTCCCGGACGCGCCGAACCACCCGCACTTCCCCTCGGTGGTCCTCCGCCCGGGCGAGACCTTCTCCTCGCGCACGGTATGGCGGTTGGGGCACAACGGCTGACCGGGGGCGACAGGGCCGCCGGCGCATTCGAGGGGGCAGGACACTCCGAACGCGGGTGCCGGTTCTCCGCGTGTCCTGCTCGGTCGTCTGCCGCAGGTCAGCCGTCCCCCGCGGCAACCTGGGGTCCCGCCGGTCCGGACGGTCCGGACCCGTCGGGCCCTTCGGACGACGCGGCGTGCTGGGCAGCTGCTCGGGCGGACCTCGTCCGCCATCCTCGCCGGGCCGCCTCGCTGCGGCGTCGCCGCGCGGCCTGGAGCTCTCGTGCCGCGCGTTCGGCATCCCGCTGGCGTGCCCTTTCCTCCCGGCGCTCGGCGTTCTCGGCGCGGCGGCGCTCGCGCTCCACGACTGCGGGTGAGCGAAGCGGCCAGTGGTAGGGGAGGTCGGGGGGAACACCGGCGAAGAGCGGACCGTAGTGGTCGGGGTCCTTGCGCACGAGCGCCGAGCGGTGCGTGCGCTGGAGCTCGTCGTCGAACAGCCAGGGTGGCAGCGCGCCGGCGTCCAACAGCTCGTCGTAGCTCCGAATACGGTCGATGCCGGCTGCGGCGAGATCCTCACGAATGGTCGACTCGCACGTGTCGGCGAAGCCCAGCTCGGTCCACACGTCGCACATCGTCAGGCCGTACCGGCCGAGCGCCTCCTCGTACCCCTTCCACATGAGCACGGCAGGGTGCGACGACCACGCGTACCCCGGAACCGTGAGGGCCCGGACGATCTGGATGACCTCGACCCGCTGCTTGCCGAGCCGCCTGGGGTCCAGGACGCGGGCGGTGTCCTCGAACGCGGCATACGGGACGAACGTCTGCATGGCACCGGTGGGTGTCGGGGTCGGATGTCCGAGGAGTGTATGCCGCTCAGGCGTCCACCGGGCGCACGCCGAGTGACTCCAGGAGGGCCACCACGCGGCGCCTGACGTCGTCGCGGATCGGGCGCACGGACTTCACGCCCTTGCCGGCCGGGTCGTCGAGCTCCCAGTCCTCGTAGCGCTTCCCCGGGTAGATCGGGCAGCTGTCGCCGCAGCCCATCGTGACGACCACGTCGGACCGCTGGACCGCCTCGTCGGTCAGCATCTTCGGTGTCTCGGCGGAGATGTCGATGCCGTCCTCGGCCATCGCCTCCGCGGCCGCCCGGTTGACCTCGTCGGCCGGGGCCGAGCCGGCGGACCGCACCTCCACCGCACCGCCGGACAGGTGGGCGAGGTAGGCGGCGGCCATCTGGGACCTACCGGCGTTGTGGACGCACACGAAGAGCACGCTGGGCTTGTCGGGCACCACTCGACGCTACAGCGGACCCGACCTGCCGGGTGGAGCTGACGACGGCTCGCTCATCGCCCTGCCCTGGTGTGGCACGGTCACGCCTGGCTGCCTTGCGGGGCTTCGAGCCCGGGCGCAGTGTCCAGACCTCGAGCCGGTACAGCAGCAGGACCAGCCCCAGCACCAGCAGAGGGCTTGCCAGCGCGATGGCCTCCATCATGGTCGGGGCATCCCGTTCGCATGTCGCCGCCGCAGGCCGCTGACCGTTCTCTCTCTCGCCACATCGGTGAAGACCCCGTCGACGCCCCTCCATGACGCGACCACCGTGAACGCGACGGCGACAGGGGACCACGCCCGCGGCAGCCGGTGGGAACCGCACTCCCCCGCGACGTCGTGTCACGCGGTGCGGTCCACGGCGTCCGGGAACGTGGGCCGCCCCTCATCGCCGCGTGCTGCGGAGCTCAGCCGAACGTGCCACCGATGCCGCCGAGCAGGTCGGCGGGGTTGATGCCGAGCTGCTCGAGCTTCGCGCGGTGCTGGTCGGTGTCCACCTCGTCCGGGAGCTCGTTCTCCGCCTGGTCGGCGGTGTCGTGCTCACCGCGGCTCCTCAGGAGCTCGAGAATCTCCTGCTTGTCGATCTGCATGACACTCCTCCTTCTCGGATCCTTCTGGTGTCAGTCGCCGAGCCCTGCGCGGTCGACCTTGCGGTGGAAGCGCATGCCGGCCAGACCACCGAGAACAGCCCCGGCGAGGCTCGCCACCGCCACGCCGATGGCGGCCAGGATGCCAGCCGTCGAGAGGTCTCCCTCGCCGACGGGGATGCGAGGAAAGCTGTTGAGGTTCGCGAGGACGTTGAACTCGTCACCCGCGGCGGCTCCGAGGGCGGCCACCGCGATCGCGGCGACCACGGCCCAGAGCCATACGGCGAAACCCTGCTTCGCCCCGTCGAACCGCGCCATCCGCCCGGCCACGTAGCCGCCGCAGTAGTAGGCGACGAAGAGGATGACCAGCAGGATGACCCCGCCGACGAGGCCGACGGTGGCCGGGTCGCTCGTCGCCTCGGATGCCGCGTCCTCGGGAGTGGTGCCGGTCGCCAGACCGACAGCCGTCCCCGCGGCCGCGACGAGCGAGATGAGGAGGATGGCCGTGCCCGTGGCGGTCAGCCACCCGAAGAAGGCCGAGCCGACCTTGATCCCGCCGTACTGCTCCCTCTCCAGGCCGACGACCTCCCGACGGGTGGGAATCGCCGCCGGGACAGCCGAGCGGTCACCATCCGCTCGCACGTCGTCATACCGCTGGTCCACCCGGTCGTCGGGCAGCGGGCCGTCGCGGTGGCGATCGGGTGTCGCGTCCGGGGTGGTGCTCATGGTGCTCCTTTCCGGGGCGTGCTGCCCCGTGCGAAGCGCTCTGCCGCGGCCCGCGGGGATACGCGGGCCGCGGCACAGCCAGGGGTCTCAGCGCAGGTCGCCGCGCCGCTCGTCGACGCCCTCGGCCTCGATGCGCTCCTTGCGGACCTCCTCGGTGACCTTCTCCTGCTCGGTGACCGTGTCCTTGCCGAGCCGCACTCGCTCGACCGGGACGGCCTCCTTCTGCACGACCGGCTTCTCCTCGTGCAGGACCACCTCGTGCTCCTCCTCGGAGATGCTGGGCCCGTCCATCGCCGCGCCGACGTTGGCGTCGGTGATGGGCTCGCGCTCCAGCGTCACCTTCTCACGGGTGACGGGCACGTTGACGGTCTGCTGCTCGGTGACGACGTACTTGCGAAGCCGCGCCCGGCCCGCCTCGCGGGTCTGGGTTCCCACCTCGAGGTGCTCCTCCGAGCGGGTCATGGCGTCGTCGGTGCTGGGTCCCGACGTGTCGTGGCCCACGGTTCCGCGGTCGCGACGTGCGGAGGAGTCCTCGAGCCCGTAGTGGCGGTACAGCTCGGCCTCCTCCTCCTTCGACAGGTGACCCTGGTCTGCGTCGACGCGAGGGGCACCCTTGATGAGGTCCTTGTCGTACGGCACCCGCAGACCGTCGTCGGTCATCTGTGCCTGCGAGACGGGGACGAAGCTCTCCTTGGTGCCGAACAGGCCGGTCCGCACGGTGGCCCACTCCGGCCTACCCGTCTCGTCGTCGAGGTAGACCTGGCCGACCTCGCCGATCCGCTGGCCGTCGGAGCCGTGGACGGACTGGCCGATGATGGTGCCGATGTTGCTCTGGTCGATGCTCATGTACTTCCTCCTGTGATGGTGGTGGTGGTGTGCATCGGTGTCGGACGTCGGGCCGAGGCCCAGTCAGTACCGCTGGTTGGGGTCGTATGCCGTGGACGGCCGGTTCGGGTCGTATGCGGTCGAGGGCTCGTTGGGGTCGTAGGCCGTCGACGGAACGTTGGGGTCATACGCGGTCGCCCCCACGGTCTGGTCGTAGACGGCGGTCGGTGCCTGGCTGTCGACCGTGGTCGGAGCCCGGTAGTCGGACTGCATCTGCTCCTTCTTGTCCCGCACCTGCTCCGTGACGCTCGGCGCCATGGCGGCCTCCTGGCGGATGCGCGGAGCCTCGGCCTCGGCCTTGGTGAGGTATGACTCCCAGCGGCTCTGCATGGGCCGGACCAGCCCGCCGCCCACGCCGACGATGAGGATGCCGGCGATGGTCGCGAGAACCGCGATGAGCACGGGCGTGGTCACCGTGGTCGCGATGCCCACCTGGTTCAGGGCGGCGATGATGCCGAGACCGAGGATGAAGACAGCCGCGATGTTGGCGAGCGTCCGTCCGTAGGACAGGCCTCCCAGGGTGCCCTGGATGAGGCTCTTCACCCCGGCGGCGATGGCCGCGGCCACGACGACGATGACGATGGCGACGAACACCCGGGGAAGGAAGGCGATGATCGCGGTCAGCAGCTCGCTGATCGGGTTCGGGCCGAAGGCGCTGAACGCGAGCTGGAGGGTGAACAGCAGCACGGCGTAGTAGACGATCTTCGCCAGGATGTCGGAGGGGTCGTACTTCGACTTCTCCATGACGCGGGCGACTCCGCCGCGCTCGATCGCCCGGTCGAAGCCGACGCGCTCGAGGATGGCGTTCACGGCCTTCGCCAGCAGCCGGGCCACGATGACACCGATGATGAGGATGACGAGGAACAGCACGAGCTTCGGAACGAACGTCACGACGGCCGTGAGGGCGTCGTCGAGTGCGTCTTCCACGGTTGTCTCACTTTCTGTGGGGCTTGCCCGGACGCCTATGAAGACGCCGACCGGGCCGGTCCATGACGCAGTGCCCGCTCGTTTACGAGGTAAACCTTCGACAAAGATGTGATCCTCAGGCCCCTCTGGGCGAGATCCCCGCCCGCAGCGGCTGGCGCGGGACCCGAATCCCCGGCCGGGATGCCGGAAGATGGGACGCGGATGGAGGACTTGATGTCGGATGCCGGACAACCACCGGGAGCGGCTCGCCAGCCGCTGAGTCGTGGAGTGATCGTCGAGGAGGCGATCGCCGTCATCGACGAGCAGGGCCTCACCGCGCTGACGATGCGCTCGCTGGGAGCCCGGCTCGGGGTCGAGGCGATGGCGCTGTACCGGTACGTCAACGGCCGGGAGGACCTCCTCGAGGGCGTCGTCGACGACCTCGTCGACAGGATCCGCCTACAGCCGCACGACGTGACCGGGGCGCTCGACGGCTGGCAGGCGGTGCTCCAGCGGCTCGCCCACTCCGTTCGGACGATCGCCGTGGAGCACCCGAAGGTGTTCCCCCTCGTGGCGACCCGGCACCCGTCAGCTCCGTGGCTCCGCCCGCCCCTGCGCAGCCTGCGTCTCGTGGAGGAGTTCCTCGGGGCCCTCACCAGTCGTGGGTTCACCGACCGACAGGCGGTGGGGGCCTACCGGATCTTCACGAGCTTCCTGCTGGGGCACCTCCTCCTCGATGCGGCCGAGCACGGAGCGACGACCGGCCCGGTGGAGGAGCCCCTGGACGAGGGGGATGCGGCCGTCCCCGCGCCGAGCCCGAGGGTGGACGTGTCGGACTACCCCACGCTTCTGCGGACCGCCGACCTGCTCGCTGAGGACCACACCGAGGCAGAGTTCGAGGCCGCCCTCGAGGCCCTCCTCGACCGGTTGGACCTCCTCCTCTCCCAGTGAGCGCAGCCATCGCCGCCGGGACCCGTGTCATGCTCAGGTCGTGAGCAGCCTGGAGGACGCGGCCCAGGAGCTGTACGCCGTGGCGCCAGGCGACTTCACGACGGAGCGCAACCGTCGCGCGAAGGAGGCCAGGGCGGCAGGTGACGCTCAGCTGGCCGAGCGGATCCAGAAGCTGCGCAAGCCCACCACGGCCGCATGGCTGCTCAACACCCTGGTCCGTACGCACCGCGAGGAGGTTGACCAGGTGCTGGCACTGGGCGCCGAGCTGCGCGCTGCACAGGGCGTGCTCTCGGGAGACGAGGTGCGGGCCCTCGACCGTTCCCGACGGCAGCTCACCCGTGCGGTGACCGAACAGGCACGGGCGCTCGGACGCCAGGCAGGGCACCCGGTGAGCGAGCAGGTGGCCGGCGCCGTGGAGGAGTCCTTGCGGGCCGCGATGGCGGACGCCCCTGCGGCGGCGGCCTTGTCCACCGGTCTGCTCACCGACACCTTCTCCTCGACCGGCCTCGACCCGGTCGCCGTCGACGGCGTGGTCGCGGTCCCGACCGCCCTGACGGAGGAGGATGCCCCGGCGCCCGCACCGCGCCGGCCGTCCCCCGAGCGACGCACCGGGCCGGACCCGACCGAGGTCACCGCCGCCCGCACTGATCTCGAGAACGCCGTCGCTGAGCTCGAGGAGGCCCGCCGCCGCGCCGACGAGGCCCGGGACGTGGCCACCGCGGCGCACCGGCATCGAGAAGGCCTCGAGGTCAGGCGGCGAGAGCTGGAACAGCAGCTGGCCGAGGTGCAGCACGGCATCGGCGAGGCGAAGGATGCCGAACGCGCGGCTGGGCGGGCGGCGGAGTCCGCTGCGCGGGACGAGCGGGCGGCCGCGACGGCCGTCCAGCGCGCAGAGGACCGGCTCGGCCGGCTGGGTTGACGACTCGTCAGGCCCCGCCGCGCTGGACGCTCGCGAAGCGTGGCCTACGGCTGCTCGGTCAACGTCATGCGGGTCGTGTCGTCATCGAGCGTCAGGACCTCCCCGTCGACCTCGAGGGCCGGTGAGGACGTGAGGAACGACGCCAGCCACTGGTCCTGCGCCATGAGAGCCTGCTCGCACGCCAGGCGCGTCGAGGCCATCGGCTCCTGCACGTCGAGGGTTCCCCCGTCCCACGACGCGGCCCCGTTGAGTGTGTTGCACCCCGCCTGGGCCGAGATCCCGTTCTCCTCGAACGCCAGTGTGACAGTGCTGCCCTCGACGAGGTCGTGACCTCGGACCTCGGTGGTGGTGAAGGTGCGGCCGGCGAGGTCTGCCTCCTCGCCTGCGCAGGCACCGAGCACGAGGGTCGCGGCGAGAGCTGCCAGGACAACGAGCCGGCCATCGGTGGTCATCGGGTCTCCTCGTCGGTTGCCTGACCCTAGCGCCACGGTGTCGAAGGCCCGTGGAGCTTCAGGGACGCTGGGTCAGGCGGAACTCGTGGCAGTCACCGCGGACTGCTCCGCCGACCGCCAGAAGAGCCAGCCGGACAGCCCGAAGAGGCCGGCATACATCACCGTGAGCATGAGGATGTCCGCGACCGAGGCACCCTCGGAGTCCTGGAGCCCGGACGCCAGTGCGACGACGGCGACGAGCACCTGCGTGGCCGCCGTCGCGGCGAGCGCGACAGCCATGCCTCGTGGTCTCAACCGCGCGACGATGGTGCCGACGACGAGGACGGCGAGGACCGCGAGGTACATCCGGTCCGCTCGCCCACCGTCACCGATGATGCCGAGGGCCCCGATGCCGAATGCCAGGAACAGCACGGTCCCGAGCGCAACGGCGACGGCGAGGCGGTACGAGGTCTTCGCGTTCTTCATGTCTGCTCCCTTGGAAGGTGTCACCGGTTGGCGTCGGTCCGCATGAGGCGCCAGCCCCCTGCGAGGAGCGCGGTGACACCCCACGCGGCGAGGGTGAGTCGGGCGGAGGTGGTCGTCATGTCGTCGCTCGGCCCTTCGCCGAAGATGAGGAACAGTGCGCTCGAGCCGGGCATGAGGGACGAGAGGGTGACGGCCCACTCGTAGGGAAGCTGGGCCATCAGCGGAGGCAGCACGAGCACGAGCGCGATGACGGTCACGAGACCCCCGGCGGTGCTGCGCAGGACGAGGGCGAGGCCGACCGCCAGCAGGGCGCCGCACGCGTAGACGAGAGCAAGTCCACCGAGGATCTCGGCCCCGTCCCCGACCGGGAGCCCGAGATGCGGCAGGAACGCCCAGATCACCACGCTGGCCGCCGCCACGAGCAGCACCCCGAGGAGGGTCGTGGTGGCGACGACGACGCCGGCTCGGGCCGCGAGGAGAACACCCCGGCGCGGCGTCCACTGCAGGGTCGGCACGATGGCGCCGGTGCCGTGGTCCGCCGCGCTGGTCACCACGGACAACGCGAGGATCCCGAAGAGCGCGAACATCCCGGTGAGCTGCCCTCCGTCCCACGCGCTCGCGTCCGGGGGCGGCCCCGAGGGGTCGTCGGAGCTGTCGATGCCGATGATCGTGCCCAGGCCGACGACGGCAACCGCCGTCACCACGGCAAGGATCCAGCTCGAGCGCACGCTCCAGATCCGGGTCCATTCAGCCCGAGCGGACCGGGCGAGGACCGTGGTGGCGCTCATCGTGCTGCTCCGTCCATCATCGGCTCGGCGGAGCGGCCGTGGTAGTCGACGCTGTCCTCGGTCAGGGAGAGATAGGCGTGCTCGAGGGACTGCTCGACGTCCGCGAGGTGGTGGATCGCCAGGCCGAGAGCCTGGGCGAGGTCGCCGATCTCCGGCGCGCCCAGCCCCGTGACCTCCAGCTCTCCGGGCGTGGTGCGGACTACTGCGGCGCGGTCGGCCAGGGCACGGTGCAGGTCGTCGTCCTGAGGAGTCCGGACCCGCACCCGTCGGCCCCCGAGTCCGCTCAGCACCTCGTCGATGTCGGCGTCGGCGATCAGGCGCCCCCGACCGATGATCACCACGCGGTCGGCGATCAGCTGGATCTCGCTCATGAGGTGGCTGGACACCAGCACCGTCCGCCCCTCGTCGGCGAAGCCACGCAGCAGCGCCCGGATCCAGCGGACGCCGTCCAGGTCGAGGCCGTTGACCGGCTCGTCGAAGAGCAGCACCTGCGGGTCACCCAGCAGGGCAGCCGCGATCCCGAGTCGCTGCCGCATCCCCAGGGAGTACCCCTTCACCCGCCGCCGCGCGGCGGCACCCAGGCCCACCTGCTCGATCACCTCGTCGACCCGAGACAACGGGATGCCGTTGCTCCGGGCGCCGATCCGCAGGTGGGACCGCCCGGAGCGGCCGGGATGCATCGCCCCCGCGTCGAGCAACGCCCCCACCTCGCACAGCGGCGCCGCGATCTCCACGTACCGCTTCCCGTTGACGGTGGCACTGCCGGCCGACGGGCGGTCGAGTCCCATGACCATGCGCATGGTCGTCGACTTGCCGGCCCCGTTCGGTCCGAGGAAACCGGTGACCTTCCCCGCCTCGACGTCGAAGGTGAGGTCGTCGACGGCCCGCACGTCGCCGTAGTCCTTCGTCAGTCCTCGCATGCTGATCATGAGGGGAACGCTATGAGGGACGTCGCGCACGGGGCGCGGGGAACGTGTGGAGGTTGTGTGTGGATCCCGAGTGACGCTGCGAGAGGTGTCAGGGTCGAGGCGTCTGGGGACGTTCCTGCAGCCGGTGCGCCATGTCGAAGGTCGAGAGCACCTCGACGAGGAACGCGGCCGCCGCCGAGCTCAGGGCGGGCGTGTCCTCTGCCGGCGTGTCCACGAGGACCTCGGCGAGGACGGTGTGATGCACCTGGACGACGTCGAGCAGGCTCACCCCGTCGACGACGGCTCGGCGCCCGAGCTCGTACCCCAGCGTGAGGGCCGCCTCGCTGCGGCCGGGCAGGTACCGCAGGAAGGCGGCTCGGTAGTCGCGCGTGAGGTCCTCCACCTCGGTCACGGAGCCGCCTTGTGCCGGCCGTTCCGCATGGACGACAGGTAGGCGAGGCCCTCCTCGAGGTCCAGAGCCGTGTGGGCACCCACCCGGCCCATGCCGAGCTGGACCATGGCGTACGCGACATCCGGCTGGATGCCGACGATCACCGTGGTGGCGCCCCGCAACCGCGCCATGTCGGCGATGGTCCGCAGCGTTCGTGACCCGAAGCTGTCGAGCACGTCGAGCGCGGCGACGTCGATGATGACGCCGCGGGCCCGGTGCTCCCCGATCTGGTGGACGAGGTCGTTCTGGAACCGGATCATCTCGGAGTCGTCCAGGGCAGTGTGGATCGACGCCACGAGGGTGTCACCCTGGCGCAGGATGGAGACGAGGGCCGGCCCAGTGCTCACGAGGCGTCGTCCGCCTCCATCCGTGTCACCCGGTAGCCGAGCAGGCGCTCGGCCTCCTCGAGGCCCCCCTGCAGGTCCCCGATGGTGTTCATCTTGCTGAGGTCGACGCCGATTGTCACGAGCGTCTGCGCGATGGTCGGCGAGAGGCCGGTGATGATGACGCTGGCGCCCATGAGTCGCGAGGCGTCTACGGTCTGCACGAGGTGGTTGGCGACGGTCTCGTCCACGTCGGGCGCCCCCGTGATGTCGATGACGACCACCTTGGCCCGGTGGGTGCGGATGCCGCGCAGCAGCTGCTCCGTGAGCTGCCGAGCCCGCTCGCTGTCGAGGACACCGATGATCGGAAGGATGAGGAGGCGCTCGCGCACCGGCAACACGGGCGTCGAGAGCTCCCGGATGGCGTCCTGCTGCTGGGTGATGACCCGCTCGCGCTCCTCCACGAAGCTCACCGCGACGGTGTTGGCGATGCGGTTGGCGGCCGGCTCGTAGGCGTCGAGCACCTGGTTGAGCAACGGGAAGTCGCGCTGGTACTTCTCGAACAGCGAGCGAGCGAGCACGTCGCGCAGCAACAGCACGATGCCGACGACCTCGTGAGTCTCCACTCCCCGCGGGATGATCCGCTCCGACAGGTCCCGCGCATAGTGCTGGAGTGCCTCCACGCTGCCGGTCTCGAGGACCTCCACGTAGTTGTCGTAGACCGAGGTCGTCTCGGCAGCCATCTCCTGTGGCGTCATCGCCTCGAGGAGGTGGGCATCGCGGATGCGGGACGCCCACTCGTCTCGCAGCCGGGCGCGGTGCTCTCGAAGGTGCGCGACCAGTTGCGGGAGGAGCTGGTGCCCGTCGATGGGCACAACCGTGTCCTGCTGCTCCTCGGTCTGCTGATCGTTCATCGTCATCCCTTCTTGTCGAACCACTTGGTCATGCTGACGGTGGTGCCGCGGCCCTGCTCGGAGACGATGGAGAACTCGTCCATGAGGCGCCGGGCGCCCGGGAGGCCGAGACCGAGGCCCTCGGCCGTGCTGAAGCCGTCCTCCAGTGCACGGCCCACGTCGGGGATGCCGGGTCCGGTGTCCCGCGCCACCACGCGGATACCGGGCTGGGGTTGGTCGAGGAGCTCGATGGTCACGTCACCGCTGGTCGCGAACTTCACGATGTTGCGAGCGACCTCCGAGACGGCCGTTGCGAGCAGGGTGAGGTCGGTTCCGGAGAATCCGGCGCGCACGGCCAGCTCACGAGCGGCCTGCCGCGCCGCGACGATGTCCGGGTCGCTGGTGATGGGGACGTGGACCTCGTCCTCGCGCGTCGGTCCCCGGCCGAGGAGCGGCGCGCTCAGGCGGGCACAGAGGTCGCACTCGAGCAGGTGCCGGGGAGCATCCAGCTCTCGCTGCCGCCGCCGGTCCGCGCTGGACAGGGCGAGGAGGACCGGTCGGCATCGGTCCGTCGGAGGCTCGACCTTCTCCAGCGCCAGGAGGTACTCGACGCGGAGCCGGGCGCGGGTCCTCTTGAGCTGCGCGGCGACCGCACCCGCGGTGCTGCCCGTCTCGTCCGCGAGGGAGCGGGTGTCACGCCCACTCACCTCGTGTGCGAGGAGCACCTCGCGCTCCCGCTCCGTCAGCCGCCCGAGCGCCTCGGTGATCGCCGACTGCTCCTCGGTCGCGACGACCGACTCCTCGATGTCCCGGGGCTCGTTGGGGTCGTGGAGCCGGTGGCGGTTGCGCTGCTCCCGGTCGCCGCTGCGCCACATCGTGGCGACCAGGTTGCGCACCGTCGTGATCGCGTACGGCTCGATCATCCCCGGCTCGATCCGGTCCTTGGCGGCGAGGACGCGGGCGAGGGTCTCCTGCACGAGGTCCTCCGCGGCCGGGTGCTGGCCCACCCGAGCGCCGACGATCCGCCGGAGCATGGGAATGAGAGCCGCCACGTCCTCATCGGGTCCGCCCGGCTCGGACGACTGCTCAGCCGCCGCTCCAGAGGTCACGGCTGTGACCATACGCGCGGCCGGACGGTCGGGTCCGTCGAAGCTGCAGGCCGTCGTCACCCGGAAGGAGGGAGCCGGCCGCCGGCAGACGTGCCGCCCCGCACCGACGTGCACCGCGCGGCGCCAGGAGAGTCTCCTCGAATCCCGGCGCCGCGCGGCTGTTCGGGTGCCCGCCGTCAGGAAGGGCTCCTGGTCCCCTGGACGTCGGTCGTCGCCATGGAGCCCTCCGGCTCCGGACCGCGGATGCCCTCGAGCGAGGGGCTTTCCGCCAGCGGGTCGACGTAGCCGGGGGGTGGGGGCGGATCGCGCAGCAACGAGATGCGCTCGATCTCCTCGGCGGATGCCGGGGACGGCTCAGTCATCGTTGCGCTCCCGTGGAAAGGTGGGCCCGGTTGTGGGTGCTGTGTACGTGCATCCACCTCTCCAGCCGGTCGAGGACAGCTGCAACGATCAGGGAGAAGACCTGGCCGACCACCGTCAGGGCGGTCACGAGGGCCCACCGCCTTGCGCGGATCGACGGCGACTGGCGGAGCGGCCAGAGAGCGCGTCGAATGTCGGAAGGTCTACCGGCCGTTCGATCGTGAACCGGTGCACCCGAACCGTGATGCCCATGAGGTCGAGCTCGAGGGGGTCGACGACGAGCTGAAGACCACGCTCACCGCGCACTGGGCAGGCGGTCAGAGTCGCTCGACGGCTGTCGACCCCGATCAGGCCACCGTCCGCCTCGCGCAGCTCCGCGGTGATGACCCCCGTCACGGACACCCCACCCGGCGAGGGCAACAGCCTGCGGACCCGAAGGATGCCGTTCATGTGGCCGGATCGGCCACGCGGGGACTGGAACGCGCCGGTCACGGACAGGTGGCTCCCGGCATACGCCTGCTCGGGGCGCGAGGAGGGATGCGGAAACGCGATCACCGTCATCGCTGGCCTCGGGCAACGGGCTGGTCATGTGGCTTCACACCATTGAAGACGCCAACCCGCACAGGTCATGACGCGGAAGGCCACGGGAGAGGCCATCGAGCCGCGCGCGTCGCGGAGGAGGAAGAATGAGTGCCGATCACCGTCTCAGCGCAAGGGTGCGAACGACCATGGGCAGCGATATCCCCACCGACCCCACGAAGAACATCCTCATGTCCCAGCGGCCGTGGGGGGAGTTCCAGCAGTTCGTGTGCAACGAGCAGGTGACGGTCAAGATCATCACTGTGCGGCCCGGGCACCGGCTCTCCCTCCAGCGTCATGACCACCGAGGCGAGCTGTGGCAGGTGCTCGACGTCCCGATCGACATCACCGTCGGGGACCGCACCTGGACGGCCGATCGCGGCGAGACCGTGTGGGTTCCCCGCGGAGCAGTGCACCGGATGGGGAACCCGGGCCGCTTTCCCGGGCGGGTGCTCGAGATCGCCTTCGGGAGTTTCGACGAGGACGACATCCACCGCCTCGAGGACGACTACTCGCGGTGAGCGGACTCGACCGGAGGCCCTGGGAGCGCAGGGGGTGCTCCAACGGCGGCCGGTCGGCGGCGCGAAGCGAGTGACCGGACCGTCCAGGGATACGCCCGCACGGACCATTGTCATCGGTGGTTCCACAGTGCCAACCTTGGGTGGTGGTCCTCGGGAGGGCCGAGGGCCAGTGACGATGGAGGGGAAGATGAAGACACGAACAGCAATGCGAGCAGCCGCTGTCGCAGGAGTGACCGGCGGCCTCCTGGTCGCGCTGTCGCCGTCGGCCTTCGCCGACCACACCCATGCCAAGGTCGTGGGGAACGGTCAATGTGTCGTGTTGGCCGAGGGCGCCGGTGAGGAAGCCGTGGTGCTCCCGGCATCCGTGTTCGACCACAACCCGAACGTCGACATCGCTCGGACCGAAGGGCGGAGCCATCCGCTGCACGTGCTGGTCCACCTCGGCCAGGCCGGCGAACACACCGCGTTGTTCGTCTACGGCACCCCGGCTGCCAACGCGGCCTGTGCTGCGGGCTACGTGAACCGGTAGCCCAGGTCCGTTCCCGGACTACTGCTTCCTACTGCCTCGCACTCAGTGAAGCCCCGACCGGTCGCGACTGGTCGGGGCTTCGCGCTGTGCCTCGTTCGTGCTGGGTGCGCCTCCCACTGAGCCACGTCCCCCTCCGTTCTCAACGTATAGCGCAGTGGGGGGCTTGCCGCAAGGCCCCGTCTCGGTCGCAGGATGTGCGGACCGAGCAGGCGTCGAGGGAGTGGGGGTTCGGACATGAGTGGGTCGTTGCCGGACGTGACGACGAGCGCGTTCCATCTCCCGGACCGCCTCGCTGACAAGCGTGACCCGAGGTTGATCGCCGTCGACGAGCGGCAGTTCGCGGCGATCACGACGGCGCTCGAGCAGTCGGTTGCCGACCTGTCGGAACGCCTCGAGGCGGAGCGCAGGGCACCGGCCGGCAGGGGCCAGCAGGCGATGGACCGCGACCTGGAGGTCCACCGCCTGACCGCTCGTTTGCGGTCCCTGCGTCGCTTCGGTCTCGACCTGTGTCTCGGCAGGATCGTTCCGGCGGACAGCCGGGAGCCGGTGTACATCGGACGCCTCGGCCTCACAGACCCCGCGGGTCGTCGGGTGCTGCTCGACTGGCGCTCTCCGGCATCCGAACCGTTCTTCGGTGCGACGCACGCGAACCCGATGGGTCTGCACAGCCGCCGGAGGTATCGGTGGTCCCGCGGGCGGATCAGCGACTACTGGGACGAGGTGTTCGCCCCGGAGGGGTTCGAGGGCCAGGCAGCGCTCGACGACCAGTCGGCCTTCATCGCCAGCCTGGGCAGCAGCCGGTCGAGCAGGATGCGGGACGTGCTCGGCACGATCCAGTCGGACCAGGACGCGATCATCCGAGCCGGCTCCCGGGGCGCCCTCGTCGTCGACGGCGGTCCGGGCACGGGGAAGACCGTCGTCGCCCTGCACCGGTCGGCATACCTGCTGTACTCCGACCCCCGCCTGGGGCACCGCCGGGGCGGAGTGCTCGTCGTCGGTCCGCACGAGCCCTATCTGGCCTACGTCGCGGACGTCCTCCCGAGCCTCGGAGAGGAAGGCGTGCAGACCTGCACCCTGCGTGACCTCGTCGCAGAGGGGACCGGCGCCTCGGAGGAGACGGACGCGGAGGTGGCTCGCCTGAAGTCCTCGATGGAACTCGTGCGGGCGATCGAGCCGGCCGTCGGACTGTACGAGGAGGCCCCGACAGAGGGGATGTGGGTCACGACCCCGTGGGCCGATGTCTGGCTGGGCCCTGACGACTGGGCTGCCGCGTTCGACGCGCCAGACCCCGGCACCCCTCACAACGAGGCCCGCGACGCCATCTGGGAGGAGCTGCTGACGATCCTCATGGACAGGCACGACGACGGCGAGGCGCCACCCGAGCTGGTGCGCCGGTCGCTGGAGCACAACCGCGAGCTCCGCACCGCCCTCAACCGCGCCTGGCCGTTGGTGGACGCGACCGAGCTCGTGGGCGACCTGTGGTCGGTCCCGGCCTACCTGCACCGGTGCGCGCCCGGGCTGAGCCGCGAGGACGTCCGCCGGCTCCAGCGCCCAGAGCCCACCGCGTGGACGGTGTCGGACCTGCCGCTCCTCGACGCTGCCCGGATGCGGCTCGGCGACCCCGAGAGCTCGCGGCGCAGACGTCAGCGCGAGGCGGCCCGCGTCGCCGAGCGCGAGGAGATGGCAACCGTCATCGACGACCTCATCGCGACCGACGACTCCGAGATGATGGTCATGTCGATGCTCCGGGGTGACGACCTGCAGGCAGCACTGGTCGACGAGGTCGACGAGGTGGCCGGGCACGCCGCCGCCGATGTCGACCTGCTCGCTGGCCCTTTCGCTCACGTGGTCCTGGACGAGGCGCAGGAGCTCACCGACGCGCAGTGGCAGATGGTGCTGGCTCGCTGTCCGTCGAGGAGCCTCACCATCGTCGGAGACCGTGCACAGGCGAGGCACGGGTTCACCGAGCCATGGGGGGAACGGCTCCAGCGCGTCGGACTCGACCGGGTCACCCTGGCGTCCCTGAGCATCAACTACCGGACGCCACAGGAGGTCATGGCGGTCGCTGAGCCCGTGATCCGAGCCGTGCTCCCGGACGCCAACGTGCCGATCTCGATCCGCGACAACGGCATCCCGGTGCTTCGGGGCTCCGCCTCGGAGCTGGACGGGCTGCTGGACACGTGGTTGGAGGAGCATGGTGAGGGGATCGCCTGTGTCATCGGCGCCCCGTGGTTCCGCGCCTCGTCCCGTGTCCGGTCGCTGGCGCCCGAGCTCGCCAAGGGCCTGGAGTTCGACCTCGTCGTCCTCGTCGACCCGGACTCCTTCGGCACGGGCATCACGGGCGTCACGGGGGCCGTCGACCGCTACGTCGCCATGACCCGTGCGACCCAGCAGCTGGTGATCCTCACGGGCCCCTGACCTCGGGCAGGCGGGACCGAGTGAGCCTCGCCCCGGGGAACAAGCGGTCGCGGCCGTCATCAGGAGCGGTTGACCGCGGCAGTGACGGGTTGCCACGCCGGCTGCCCGTCGAATCCGGGCGCCTGCGTGAGGGCCCGACTGTCGCCCGTCGCGACATCGACGACGTAGACGTCCCACGACCCGTCCGCGTCCGTGTAGTACGCCAGCGACCGGCCGTCCGGTGACCACCGTGGCCGTTCCTCCGACGCCGACTCGGCGACGACCGACCGGTGACCGGTTCCGTCCGCGGCGACGACGGCGATGTCGAAGCCGGCCGACGTCACGACGTTGTACGCCAGCCGCGACCCGTCGACGGTCCAGGCCGGGTTGATGCCCCGCACCGGCTGCGGCAGGAGCGGCTCCTCCACGCTGGTGTCGGGGTCTACCGCGCGGAGCTCTGGGACGCCGCTGCGCGTGGTCGCGAAGCCGATCCGCGAGCCGTCCGGCGACCACTGCGGCTTGTCGTCCAGCCCGGGGGAGTTCACCAGCTGGCGGACGTTCGACCCATCGACGTCCATGACGAAGATGTCCCAGTCGCCGTCCCGGTTGGAGCTGAAGGCGAGGCGACGTCCGTCCGGCGACCAGCTCGGGTAGAAGTTCGCGGCCGCGTCGCGGGTGACCTGCGTGAGTCCTGACCCGTCCATGGAGATGAGGTAGATGTCGCTCGTTCTGGATGACCCAGCGTTGAACGCGAGCCGCCGGCCGTCGGCTGACCAGGCCGGGTGCGACACCGCAGGCAGCTCCTCCGTCAGCCGCCGCACATCTGAGCCGTCCGGGTCCATGAGAAAGAGCGCGTCGACGCCCTCGCGATCGGAGACGAAAGCGATCAGCCCAGCCTGGCTCCCGGACGGCGGAGGCGCCGTCGGCTGACGGGAGGAGGGCTCGGGGTCTGGCGACGTGGTCGTACACCCGAGGGCCGTGCACACGACGAGCCCGGCCGACAGCGCCGTGCTGCGCAGCCTCGGTCCGTGCACCGTCCGCACGCTCCCGAGTCTGGGCGGCATCCGGCGGCCTGCCAAGGGTCCGCACCCCACCGTGTCCCAACCGTTGCGTCGCGGGAGGCTGCGCTCTTGCGGCGGCGCCGTCCCTGACGGCACGGACCCCGACCGCGCATCCGCAGGTCGGGGCCGATGTCCTCTGTCTCAACACAGAGCGCGCCCGAGGGATTCGAACCCCTAACCTTCTGATCCGTAGCAACTCAATCGATCCGACCCCAACCGAAGCAGCCCGCCCTCAGACGAAGCCAGATCAGATGTTTGCGCAGCTCAAAGGCGTGAGGACGCGCCAGGGCGGGCCTCGTCGGGGTGTTGCGGAACTGAGATCCCGCGGAATTTTGGGTCACATTCTGGGTCCGTCAGCAGAACGTCAACAAGGAGATGGGCGGGCCGGGCGCCAGCTACGACCTGTGCTACCGGGTGCGGCGAGAAGAAGTTTTTACGGCACGCCGCCGTAAAGGGCGTGGT
>OCZS010000060.1_pt1 | contig 31880 bp, 24 predicted proteins | sample 1539071 | NCBI WGS metagenome assembly OCZS01 (sample SAMEA3113584, study PRJEB22503) | soil metagenome
TTGGCCCGGGGGTCGTAGTTCTTGTAGACGCGGTGCCCGAAGCCCATCAGCTTCATCTCGCCCTGCTTGACCCGCTCGACGTAGGCCGGGACCTTGTCGACCGAGCCGATCTCGTTGAGCATCCGCAGCACCAGCTCGTTGGCCCCGCCGTGCAGGGGCCCGTACAGGGCGGCCACGGCGGCCGCGGCGGCCGAGAACGGGTCGACCTTGGAGCTGCCGACGGCCCGCATGGCGTTGGTCGAGCAGTTCTGCTCGTGGTCGGCGTGGAGGGTGAAGAGCACGTCGAGGGCGTGCTCCAGGATCGGGTCGGGATGGTACTTGGGCTCCCCCATCTTCCACATGAGGTTGAGGAAGTTGCCGGCGTACGACAGGTCGTTGTCGGGGAACGGGTAGGGGTGGCCCTGGGAGTGGCGGTAGGCGTAGGCGGCCAGGGTGGGGATCTTGGCGATCAGCCGGACGATCTGGCGGCGCCGCACCGCCGGGTCGTCGAACCTCTTGGCGTCCGGGTAGAAGGTCGACAGCGCCCCCACCGTCCCGACCAGGATGCCCATGGGGTGGGCGTCGTGGTGGAAGCCGTCGATGAACTTCTTGATGTTCTCCTTGACGAAGGTGTGGTGGTTGATCTGGTCGGTCCAGTCGGCCAGCTGCCCGGCGTCGGGCAGGTCGCCCTCGACCAGCAGCCAGGCCACCTCGAGGAAGCTGACGTGCTCGGCCAGCTCCTGGATCGGGTAGCCGCGGTAGCGCAGGATCCCCTGCTCGCCGTCGATGAAGGTGATGGCGCTGCGGCAGCTGGCCGTGTTCATGAACGCCGGGTCGTAGGAGAGCAGGCCGAAGTCGTCCTCGTCGACCTTGATGTCGCGCAGGGCCATGGCCCGGATGGCCCCGTCCTCGATCGGGACCTCGTAGGTCCGCCCGGTCCGGTTGTCGGTCACGCTGAGTGAGCTCTGGCCCTGTTCGCCGGTCATGGAGTCTCCTTCGGCTGCGCAAACGTGCTCATTGAGCAGGCTACCCCGCCCCGCCGGGACTTAGGCGGCGGCGCGGTCCAGCAGCCAGGTGACCGACCCGCCGGCGGAGCGGACGGCGGCCACGGCCCGGGTCAGGGGGAGGCGGTCGTCGCCGGCCCTGGCCCGGGCCACCGGGTCGGCCTTGCCGAGACCGGCGGCCAGGACCAGCAGCCGCTCGGTCCCGGCCAGGGCGGCCAGGGTCAGGCTGATCCGGTCGGGGGGCGGCTTGGGGCTGTCGTGGACGGGCACGACCAGGCGGTCGGCGACCTCGAGCTCGGGACGGCCGGGGAACAGCGACAGGCAGTGGCCGTCCTCCCCCACCCCCAGCCAGACGACCTCCAGCCGGGGGGCCCCGCCGGGGGTGGCCGGCAGGGCGGCCAGGGCCGCCTGGTAGGCGTCGGCGGCCGCCTCGGCCCCGAGCTCGCCCTGGGGGCGCAGCAGGTGGTGGCCGGGGACCGGGACGTGGTCGAGCAGGGCGGCGGCGGCCTGGCCCCAGTTGGACTCGGGATGGCCGGCGGGCACGCAGCGCTCGTCGCCCATGGCCACCCGGACCCGGTCCCACTCGACCCCGGCCCGGAGGTCGTGGGCGGCCAGGCGCCGGTAGGCCGCCCCCGGGGTGCCGCCCCCGGTCAGCACCCAGGTGGCCGTGCCGTGGGCCTCCACCGCCGCCTCCAGGTCGGCCACGGCCGCCCGGGCGGCCGCCTCGGCCAGCTCCTCCGGCCCGTCCACCACCTGGACGCGCTCCGCCGCCGTCACTCGGGCACCAGGGCGGCCGCCTGGGCCAGGGCGTCCTCGAACACCCGGTCGCGGCCGAACAGCTGCAGCTCCGCCCCGAGGCCGGCCGGGCCGGTGGACGGGCTGGGGTCGCGGCCGACCTTGCGCCGCCCGGTCGGCTGGCCGGGGACCTCCACGGTGGCCACCAGGTGGCCCGGCGGGGCCTCGACCCGGACGCTGGCCGGCCCGTCGCCGGTCTCCATCTCCAGGTGGACCCGGGTCAGGTTGGAGGAGCCGATGCCGGCCACCACCCGGGCCTGGCAGGTCCCGTCGGGGGTGCGGTAGTCGGCGGCCAGCTCGTCGCCGGCCTGGCGGACCGACGCCAGCTCCCAGCCCAGCCGGGAGGCGAACCAGCCGAGCAGCTCCTGGCCGGCGGTCGGCTCCACCGCGTCGACCCGCAGCCAGCGCACCCGGTCAAGGGCCGGGCGCAGCTGGGGGCCGCCGAACGGGGCGGCCAGCAGCTCCCGCCAGGGGGTCAGCCGCCCCCAGGCGCAGTCGGTGACGGCCGGCTCCAGCACCCCGACCACCGCGGCCAGGCGGCGCAGGTCGGCCACGGGATCGACAAAGGCGGCCGAGTCGATGATCAGCCGGTCGGTGACCGAGGTCAGCTCGTCGAACACCTCCTGGCCGAACGGCGGGGTCCCCTCCCACCAGGTGAACACCGGCAGCTCGGGCAGGAGCAGGGGCAGGACCACCGCGGTCAGGTGCCGGGGGTGGACGTTGGTCTGGACCACCACCTCCTCCCAGACGACCTCGGGGCCGGAGGCGGGGCGGCGGTTGACCACCCGGGCCCAGGAGCGCACCCCCTGGCGGCCCTCGGGCGGCTCGGCGATCAGGACGACGCAGCGCGAGGGGGCGCGGCTGCCCAGCTCCTCGACCGCGGCCAGGGCCCGCTGCCCGGCGGCCCGGTTGGCCGTCACCACCACCAGGTTGGCCACGCTGGCCCGCGACACGGCCCCGCCGCCGTTCTCGCCCAGGGCGCGCTGGCGCTCCAGGGCCTGCTCGATGTCGCCCGGCGCGACCTCCTCGAACGCCTCCGCCGTCTGCGAGGGGGAGGTCATGGCCGGCGCCAGCGACGGCCGGGGCGGCCCCGGCCGATCAGCTCGTCGGCGGCCTTGGGGCCCCAGCTGCCGGCCTCGTAGTTGGGGAACTCGGGGGCCGGCGCCTCGGCCCAGCGGTCCAGGATCGGCTGGACGGCCTGCCAGGCCTGCTCGACCTCGTCCCAGCGTGGGAACAGGGTCGGGTCGCCCAGCATCACGTCCAGCAGCAGCCGCTCGTAGGCGTCGGGCAGGTCGTCGGAGAACGAGGTGCCGTAGGAGAAGTCCATGCTGACCGAGCGGACCTCCATGGACGGCCCCGGGACCTTGGCCCCGATCCGCATGGTGATGCCCTCGTCGGGCTGAATTCTGAGAACGAGCGCGTTGGGCTCCAGCCCGTCCTGGGCCGCCTCCCCGAAGGGCAGGTGGGGGGCCGACTTGAACTGGACCACGACCTCGGTGGCCCGCTTGGGCAGGCGCTTGCCGGTGCGCACGTAGAACGGCGTGCCCGCCCAGCGCCAGTTGTCGACCCGCAGCTCGGCGGCCACGTAGGTCTCGACCGCCGAGTCGGGGTGGACGTCGGGCTCCTCGCGGTAGCCGACGACCTCCTTGCCGTCGATCCAGCCCGGCCCGTACTGGCCTCGGACCACGCCGCTGTCGACGGCGTCGCCCTCCAGCCGGCGCAGCGCCTTGAGCACCTTGGCCTTCTCGTTGCGGACGTCCTCGGGCTCGAAGCTGGCCGGCGGCTCCATGGCGATCAGGGCCAGCACCTGGAGCTCGTGGTTCTGGAAGATGTCGCGGATGGCCCCGGCGGTCTCGTAGAAGTTGCCCCGGTGCTCGATCCCCAGCGACTCCGACACCGTCACCTGGACGTGGTCGACGAAGTGGTGGTTCCAGACCGGCTCGAAGATCCCGTTGGCGAAGCGGAAGGCGATGATGTTCTGGACGCTCTCCTTGCCCAGGTAGTGGTCGATCCGGAAGACGTCCCGCTCGGGGAACACGGTGGTCACGAGGTCCTGCAGTTCCCGGGCCGAGGCCAGGTCGTGCCCGAAGGGCTTCTCCACCACCACCCGGGAGAAGCCCCGGTCGAAGCCGCGGCCGCCCAGCCCGGCCTTGCCGATCCCCCGGATGGTGTCGGGGAACAGCTTGGGGATCAGCGACAGGTAGAACAGCCGGTTGCCGTCGGTGCCGTGCTCGCGGTCGAAGCGGTCGAGCAGGTCGCCGATGCGGCCGTAGGTGCCGGGGTCGCCCGAGGAGCCGGCGATGTAGTGCAGCCGGCTGGCGAACGACTCCCACACCTGGTGCTGGATGGGCTGGGTGCGGGAGAACTCCTCGACCGCCTTGCGCATGTCGGCCCGGTACTCCTCGTCGGAGTACTCGCTGCGGCTGGAGCCGACGAAGGCGAAGTTCTGCGGCAGCAGCCGGTGCAGCTCCAGGTTGTAGAGGGCGGGGACGATCTTGCGGTGGGCCAGGTCGCCGGAGCCGCCGAACACCACCATGGCCGTCGGCGGCGGGATCGCCCTGACCCGCTCCCCAGCAGCGAGTGGGTTCTCCACCATCAGCGGCTCAGCTTCCCAACCTTGGCCTCGATGGTCTCCACGGCGCCTTTGTAGCTGTCGCTGAACTTCTCCACCCCTTCGCGCTCCAGCCGGTCGCCGACGTCGTCCTCGTCGATGCCGAGGGCGGCCAGGTCGGCCCAGAGCCGGTGCGCCCGGTCCATGCCCTCGGTGGCCGTCTGGCCGCGGACCTCACCGTGGTCGGCGAAGGCCTCGATCGTCTCCAGGGGCATGGTGTTGACCGTGTCCCTGGCCACCAGCTCCTCCACGTAGAGGACGTCGCGGTAGTCGGGGTTCTTGGTCGAGGTGGAGGCCCACAGGGGCCGCTGGACCCGCGCCCCCTGGCCGGCCAGCTCCTCCCAGCGCGGCCCCGAGAAGGCCTCCTGGAAGACCTCGTAGGCCAGCTTGGCGTTGTCGATGGCGGCCGTGCCCAGCCGCTTCCGGGCCTGCTCGGCCGTGGGCCCGCCCTTGTCGACGATCGCCTGCAGCTCCTTGTCGACCAGGGTGTCGACCCGGCTGACGAAGAACGAGGCCACGCTGGCCAGCTGGGTCAGGTCGCCCCCGGAGGCGGCCAGCTCCTCCAGCCCGCCCAGGTAGGCCTCGATGACCTCCCGGTAGCGCTGGATGGAGAAGATCAGGGTGACGTTGACGTTGATGCCGCCGGCGATCGAGTCCCGGATGGCCGGCACCCCGGCGGCCGTGGCCGGGATCTTGATGAAGACGTTGGGCCGGGCCAGCTCGTCGAACAGGCGCCGGGTCTCGCGGGTGGTCGCCTCGGTGTCGTCGGCGATGTCGGGCGGCACCTCGAAGGAGATGCGGCCGTCGACCCCGCCCGACCGCTCCCAGACCGGCTCCATCTCGGCGGCGGCGGCCCGGATGTCGTCGAGGGCCAGCAGCTCGAAGATCCTCCGGGCGTCCACGCCCTCGCCGGCCAGCCGGCTGATGTCGTCGTCGTAGAACGACCCCTCCCCCATGGCCTTCTGGAAGATGGTCGGGTTGGAGGTGACGCCGACGACCTGGAACTGGTCGCGCAGGCGGCGCAGCTCCCCCTTCTGGATCCAGTCGCGGGCGATCGAGTCGACCCAGACGGCGACGCCCTGGTCGGTGAGCTGCTGCAGGCGGGACGTCATGATGATCCTCCTTCGAGCCGGCCGAGCAGCGAACGTGCCCGGTCGGCGACGTTGCCGGGGGTGAAGCCGAACTTCTCCAGCACCAGCTCCCCGGGGGCCGAGGCGCCGAAGTCGTCCCTGGAGACGACCTCGCCGTGCTCGCCGACCCAGCGGCTCCAGCCGAAGCTGGAGGCGGCCTCCACCGCCACCCGGGCCTGGACGCCCGGGGGCAGGACCTGGTCGCGGTAGCCCTGGTCCTGGTCCTCGAACAGCTCCCAGCAGGGCATCGACACCACCCGGGTTCCGATGCCGTCGGCCTGGAGCCGCTCCCGGGCCTCGAGGGCCACCCAGACCTCCGAGCCGGTGGCGATCAGCACCAGCCGGGGCTGGCCGCCGTCGGCCTCGGCGAGCACGTAGGCCCCCTTGTGCAGGCCGTCGGCCCCGGCGTTGGCCGCCCGGTCGATCGGGGGCAGGTTCTGGCGCGACAGGGCCAGGGCGGTGGGGCCGTCGGTGCGGGCGATGGCCGCCCGCCAGGCCTCGGCCGTCTCCGGCCCGTCGGCCGGGCGCATGACCCGCAGCCGGGGCATGGCCCGCAGCGAGGCCAGGTGCTCGACCGGCTGGTGGGTCGGCCCGTCGCCGCCCAGCCCGATCGAGTCGTGGGTCCAGACGTACACCACCGGCAGGTCCATCAGGTTGGCCAGGCGCACGCTGGGCCGCATGTAGTCGGAGAAGATCAGGAAGGTGGCGCAGTACGGCCGCAGCCCGCCGTGCAGGGCCAGGCCGTTGCTGATCGACCCCATGGCGTGCTCGCGGATGCCGAAGTGGAGGTTGCGCCCGACCTCCTCGGGGCCCATGCTGCCGCCGTCGGAGATATCGGTCTTGTTGGACTCGGCCAGGTCGGCCGAGCCGCCGAGGAAGGTCGGCAGCCGCTTGGCGATGGCGTTGATGCAGGCCTCGGAGGCCGACCGGGTGGCCTGCTTCTTGGGCTCGGCGAACAGCTTGTCCAGCTCGGTGTCCCAGCCATCGGGCAGCTCGCCGGCGATCCCGGCCCGCAGCTCGGTGGCCAGCTCGGGCTCGGCCCTGGCGTAGTCCTCCAGCCGCCGTTCCCAGCCGGCCCTGGCCTTCTGGTTGGCCGGCACCCGGGCCCGCCAGCGGTCGTACACGCCGTCGGGGACGAAGAAGTGCTTGTCCGGGTCCCAGCCGTAGGCCTGCTTGGTCGCCCTGACCTCGTCCTCGCCGAGGGCGGAGCCGTGGGCCTTGGGGGTGTCCTGGGCGTTGGGCGCCCCCCAGGCGATGTGGCTGCGCAGCCGGATGAAGGTCGGGCGGTCCGGCTCGTCGACCGCGGCCTGGTAGGCGGCGGCGATCTCCTCGGTGTCGTTGGCGTCCTCGACGGCCACGGTGTGCCAGCCGTAGGCCCGGTAGCGGGCCTCGACGTCCTCGCCGAAGGTGATCTCGGTGCGGCCGTCGATGGTGATGTGGTTGTCGTCGTACAGCAGGGTCAGCTTGCCCAGGCGCAGGTAGCCGGCGTACGAGGAGGCCTCGGAGGCGACGCCCTCCATCATGTCCCCGTCCGAGCAGAAGGCCCAGGTCCGGTGGTCGACCACCTGCTGGCCGCCGCGGTTGTAGCGGTCGGCCAGGAACCGCTCGGCCAGCGCGAACCCGACCGCGTTGCCGACCCCCTGGCCGAGCGGGCCGGTGGTGACCTCGATCCCGGGGGTGAGGAAGTGCTCGGGGTGGCCGGGGGTGATCGAGCCCCACTGGCGCTGCTGCTTGAGGTCGTCGATGCCGACCCCGTAGCCGGTCAGGTGCAGGGCGATGTACTGGAGCACCGAGGCGTGGCCGTTGGAGAGCACGAACCGGTCCCGGTCGAACCAGTCCGGGGCCTCCGGGTCGAAGGTCAGGAACCGCGTCCAGAGCACGTAGGCGGCCGGGCCGAGGGCCATGGCCGTGCCCGGGTGGCCGTCCCCGGCCTTCTGGATGGCGTCCATGGCCAGGGTCCGGACGGTGTCGACGGCCAGGGTGTCGAGGTCGGTCCCTCGGGCGGTCTCGGTGGTCACGGCGGCTCCTCGGGGGGCAGGTTCCAGGCTGGTCGCGCCAGGCCCTTTAGGCTACCCGCTTCCGCTCCCCGATCACCCCGCCGGGATCAGCGTTGGCTGGCCTTGGCCCCGGCCCGGGCCTCGACCCCGCGGCGCAGGGCCAGCTCGCGCAGCCGCTTGTGGCTGGCGACCCGGCGCTCACCCTCGGCCGGCTCGCTGCGGTGCCAGCTGCCGTCCTCGGACAGCTCCCAGGCCTGCACGTTGTCGGCCAGCATGACGTCCAGGACCTCCTGGAGCCGGCCGGTCAGGTCGGGGTCGGTGACCGGGGTCACGCACTCGACCCGCAGGTCGAGGTTGCGGGGCATCAGGTCGGCCGAGCCGATGTAGTACTCGCGCCGCTTGCCGTTGGCGAAGTTCCAGATGCGGCCGTGCTCCAGGAACCGGCCCACGATCGAGCGGACCCGGATGTTCTCGCTCACCCCCGGGACCCCCGGCCGCAGCCGGCAGATGCCCCGCACGATCAGGTCGATCTGCACCCCGGCCTGCGAGGCGGCGTACAGGGCGCGGATGCAGGCCGCGTCGACCAGGGAGTTCATCTGCAGGGTGATGCGGCCCGGGCGGCGGCTGGAGTGCTTCTCGGCGACGCCGTCGATCAGCTCGATGACGCCCTGGCGCAGGAAGTTGGGGGCGACCAGGATCTTGCGGTAGCGGCCGCCGCGGGCGTAGCCGGTGAGCGAGTTGAACAGCTCGGTCAGGTCGGCGCCCAGGTCCTCGTCGCAGGACAGCAGGCCCAGGTCGGTGTAGAGCCGGGCCGTCTTGGCGTTGTAGTTGCCGGTGCCGATGTGGACGTAGCGGCGGATGCCGCCGTGCTCGCGCCGCACCACCAGGGCGGTCTTGGAGTGGGTCTTGAGCCCGACCAGCCCGTAGGCGACATGGCAGCCGGCCCGCTCCAGGGCCCTGGCCCAGCCGATGTTGGAGGCCTCGTCGCCGCGCGCCTTGACCTCGACCAGGACCACCACCTGCTTGCCGGACTCGGCCGCCTTGATCAGGGCGGTGACGATCGGCGAGTCGCCGTCGGTCCGGTACAGGGTCTGCTTGATGGCCAGCACGTCGGGGTCCTCGGCGGCCTGCTCGATGAACCGCTGCACCGAGGTCGAGAAGGCGTCGTACGGGTGGTGGACCAGCAGGTCGCCCTCGCGCAGGGTGGCGAACAGGTTGACCGAGTCCTCCTCGGTGCCGAGCAGCCGCGGCTGGGTGGTCCCGACCCAGGGCTCGTCGGCCAGCTCGGGCCGGTCGAGGGCCGAGACCAGCCCCATGAGGTCGCCCAGGTTGAGCGGCCCCTCCACCGTCACCAGGGCGTCGTCCTCGACCTCGAGCTCGCGCTGGAGGAGCCGGACCACGTGGTCGGGCATGCTCGAGGCCACCTCGAGGCGGACCACCACCCCGAAGCGCTGGCGGCGCAGCTCCTGCTCGACCGCGACCAGCAGGTCGTCGGCCTCGTCCTCGGCCAGCTCGATGTCGGCGTCGCGGGTCACCCGGAAGGGGTGGGCCTCGACCACGTCCATGCCCGGGAACAGCTTGTCCAGGTGGGCGGCGATCACCTGCTCCAGGGGCACGAAGGTGTTGCCGTCGCCCAGGGAGACGAACCGGGGCAGGATCCCCGGCACCTTGACCCTGGCGAAGCGGTCGCGGGCCGTGCCGGGGTCGCGCACGGTCACGGCCAGCGACAGCGACAGGTTGGAGATGTAGGGGAACGGGTGGCTGGGGTCGACGGCCAGCGGCGTCAGCACCGGGAAGACCTGGCGCTGGAAGTAGTCGCGGGCGAAGTCCCGCTGCTGGTCGTCCAGGTCGGCCATGTCGGCGATGCGGATGCCGGCCTCGGCCATGGCCGGGCAGATGTCGTCCAGGTACACCCGCACCTGGTGCTCGATGGTCGGGCCGACGTGCTTGGCGATCGCCTCGAGGGTCTCGCTGGGGGTCCAGCCGTCGGAGCCGCGGGTGACCATGCCCGCCTCGACCTGGTCGCGCAGGCCGGCCACCCGGACCATGAAGAACTCGTCCAGGTTGGAGGCGAAGATGGCCAGGTACTTCAGCCGCTCCAGCAGCGCGATCTCGGGGTCGGCGGCCATGGCCAGGACCCGGTCGTTGAACTGCAGCCAGGAGATCTCGCGGTTGATGTACAGGTACGGGTCGTACAGGTCGCGTTCCGCCGCTTCCGGCGCGGTCTCGGTCTCGGTCACGGCGGTTCGGCTCCTGGTTCGGTTCCTGCGTCGATCAGCCAATCATGTCTCGACCGGCGCGGCTAGCCCTTGAGTCCCTCCAGGGCGGGGGCCATCAGGCCCAGCGGCGGCGAGCCGAGGCGCAGCAGGGCGTCGTGGAAGCGGGCGTGGGAGTAGCCGGCGCCCCAGCGGGCGCGGGCCTGGTCGCGGAGGCGCAGGATCTCCAGCTTGCCCCAGGTGTAGCGGCCGTAGGTGGGGTCGAAGGTGGCCCGGGCGGCCTCGGTGCGGGCGGCCGGGCCGTAGCAGAAGGCGTCGGCCTCGAAGCGGGCGGCGCCCTCGGAGACCGTCATGGTGCCGGCGTGGGTGCCGATCGACACGGCCAGGCGGGTGACCCGCTGGAGCGCCTCCAGGGCGACCCCGGCGGCGAAGCGCGGGTCGTCGGCCCGGAAGCCCTCCTCGATGCAGACCTCCTCGGTGTAGTGGGCCCAGCCCTCGACGAACGACAGCGAGAGCAGGGTCCGGCGGACGTCGGAGGTGAGCTGGCGCAGCCGCCGCCCGTGGGCGAAGTGGCCGGGGGCGACCTCGTGGACGGTGATGGCGGGCAGGGTGGCCCGGCTGAACACCTTCAGCCAGTCGTCCTGCTCGGTGGCCGGCCAGTCCGGCTCGGGCGGGGAGATGTAGTAGCGGGAGGGGGCGTCGGCCTCGTACGGGGCCGCCCAGGACATCATGGCCAGGGCCCACCGGCGCGACGGGGGCGACGGCGCGACCAGGCACTCGCCGTCCAGCCCGGGGACCAGGCCCCGCTCCAGGGTGAAGGCGATCGACTCGGCGGTCAGGGCCTCGGCCTCGCGGAGCACGCCGTCGGCGTCGGGGTGGTCCTCCAGCAGCCAGGCCACCACCTCGGCGGTGGGCTGGCCCGGCCGCAGCCGCCCGCAGGCCTCGTCCAGGATGGCCCGCATCCGGTCCCGCTCGGCGTCGGCCCGCTCCTCCAGCCGGCCCAGGTCGGCCTCCATGGCCTCGCCGGTGCCGAGCAGCCGCTCCAGCGGCCCCCGGCCCAGCGCCGTCTCGGGGTGGCCCTCGGCGGCGGCCGCCTCCAGGTGGGCGACCAGCCGCTTGTGGGCCTCGACGGCCCGCTCGACCACCGGGTCGGCCCGCTGCACGTCAAGGTCGGCGGGGAGGCCCTTGGCGGCGGGCAGGAGGGCCTCGGCGACCGGGGCCGGGACCCGGTCGAGGGCGGCCACGGCGGCCTCGACCGCGTCCGGCCAGGCGGCCAGGTGGCGCCGGCGGGCCTCGGCCCGCTCGGTGGCCGGGGCGTACTCGCGGTCGTAGCAGGACACGTCCAGGGCGGCCACGTGGTACAGCGGGTTGGCCCGGTGCAGCTCCAGCTCGCCCAGCTCCAGGCGGGCCAGCCGCTCGAAGGCGGCCAGCTGGGCCTCGTCGTGCGGGTCGTCCTCGGGTGGCCCGCCGAGCCGGGCCAGGGCCGCCCGGACACCCTCCGGGGAGAGGTCCTCGACCCGGCCGTCGTACTCGTGGCGGCCGATGTACTCGCGGACCGAGCTCATCGACAGGTCACAGAGCGCCCGCAGTCGCTGGTTCATGACCGCCGAGCCTACGGGGGACCGCCCGGATCGTCCAGTTCCTTCCCGCGCGCCGTTCGAGTAGCTCGAGGAGTGTGAGAGACTCCGCGGGACCGGTTCAAGAGCTTGGGGGGCACATGGCCGGACGGCTTCGTCCTCGGCGGCGCGGGCTGGTGGCGCTGTCGGCTGCTGCTGGGCTGCTGGTGGTCGGCTGGCTGGCGACCACGCCGTGGCTGGTCGACCACTGGCCGCGGGTCCTGGCGGTGGTGCTGTTCCTGTTCGTCTTCGTGGTCCCGCGCTGGTTCGTGCCCGCCCGCTCGGCGGCCTCGCTGGCCGGGGTCGAGGACCCGGCGGCCAGGGGCCGGCTGGAGGACGACCGGCTCAAGCTCCAGAACGACGTCCGCATCGGGCTGCTCCAGGCGGTCGCCGGGGTGGCCGTGATCGCCGCCGTGGTCGTCACCTGGCAGCAGCTGGAGACCGACCGCCGCCAGCTCCGCCAGCAGCTCGAGGTGGCCGGCCAGGAGCAGGCCGGCGAGCGCTTCGCCCGCGCCCTCGACCAGCTGGGCAGCGAGCAGCTGGACGTCCGCCTGGGCGGCATCTACGGGCTGGAGCGGATCGCCGCCCGGGCCCCGGGGGCGGCCGCGGCGGCCGCCGGCGGCGCCTACCGCCCGCCGGGGTCGGGCGACCCGCCGTCGGTGTTCTGGGGGTCCCAGGACCGGGCCCAGGTGTTCGAGATCCTGTCCGCCTATGTCCGGACGACCTCGCACCGCCCGCCGATCGGGCCCGGGGGGGCGGACGCGACCCTGCAGACGAGCCAGCCGGACGTGAACGCGGCCGTGACCGTGCTGGCCCGCCGGACGGTGCTGGAGGGCGACCCGCCGCTCGACCTGAGCGGGTCGCTGCTGCCCTCGGCCCGGCTCGGCTGGGCCCGGCTGGCCAGGGCCGACCTGCGCGGCGCCGACGTCCGCGGGACCAGCCTCCAGCACGCCGACCTGGCCGGGGCGCACCTGGAGCAGTCGCTGCTCTGCGGCACCCAGTTCCAGGGGGCCGACCTGCGCGGAGCCCACCTGGCCGGGGCCAGGGCGAGCGCCGACACCCGCTGGCCGACCGGCTTCGACTGGCGCGCCGCCGGGGCCCGGCTGGTCGAGGCCTGCTAGCGCTGCTCAGGCGAGGCGGGCGGCCAGCAGGCCGGCGGCCCGGTGGGCCAGGGCCATCACCGACAGCATCGGGTTGACGCCGCTGGCCGTGGGGAACAGCGAGGCGTCGGCGACGTACAGGCCCGGCAGCTCGTGGGTCTGGTGGTCGGGGCCGACGGCCGAGCTGGCCGGGTCGGTGCCCATGCGGCACGAGCCCATCTGGTGGTAGGAGGCCAGGGTGGCCCGGCCGCCGCCGAACCCGGCCCGGCGGGTCGCCTCGGCCCAGGCCCGCTGGGCGTCGGGGTCGCCGGGGCGGAAGGCGAACCGCTGGCGGTGGACGCTGAACACCTCGCTGGCCCCGGCGGCGGCCAGCACCTCGCCGGCCGCGGCCAGGCCCTCGGCCATGCGGGCCTCGTCGGCGGGGGCGAGGCGCCAGCGGACCCGGGGGCTGCCGTCGCGGTCGACCCGGACCCGCCCGGCGCCGCTGTCGCGGCACAGCACCCCGACCAGCGACAGGTTGGCCGACCGCTCCATCAGGGCCCGGTGCTCGGCCGCCGACCGCCAGGGCAGGGCGACCGCGGCCGTGCCCGGGTGCACGGGCACGGTCTCGAAGATGGGGGCGTACGGCCCCAGCCGCTCGCGCAGCTGGGCCGAGTAGCGGGCCTGCAAGGTGCCTTCCCACCAGCGGACCGGCTCGCCGAACACCCCCATGGCGGCGGTGCCCGGGTGCAGGCGCAGGTGGTGGCCGACCTGGCCGCCGAGGCCGGAGCGGAGCAGCAGGGCCGGGGTCTCGATGGCCCCGGCGGCGGCCACCACCGCCTGGGCCCTGACCACCAGCCGGTGCCCGCCGCCGGTGCGGGCCTCCACCCCGATCGCCCGGCCGCCGGCGGTCAGCACCCGGCGGGCGTCGGCCCCGACGACCAGCCGGGCCCCGGCCGCGGCCGCCTCCTCCAGGTAGGTGACCAGGGTCGACTGCTTGGCCCCGACCCGGCAGCCGAACCCGCACCAGCCGCAGCCGGCGTCCTGGGGGCAGCCGCGGACGTTGCGGGGCAGCGGCCCGGCGTGCCAGCCGAGCCGGGCCAGGCCCCGCTCCAGCAGCTGGTCGCGGACGCCGGGGCGGCTCTGGCCCTCGGTGACCCCGACCCGGGCGGCGACCGCCGCCCCGGCGTCGGCGAGCTCGCCCGAGGCGAAGGCCTCGACGCCGGACACCTCGGCCCACTCGGCCAGGACCGCCGGCGGGGTGACGAACGAGGTCGAGTAGTTGACCACCGTGCCCCCGCCCAGGGTCGACCCGGCGATGATCCGGCAGCCCAGGTCGTCGGTGGTCAGGGTCATGGCGTACAGGTACAGGTCGCGGTAGGCGTCGCCCTCCTGGTGGGTGAAGTCGCGCTCGGCCGCGTACCCGCCCTTCTCGAGCACGACCACGTCCAGGCCGGCCCGGGCCAGCCCGGCCGCGACCACCCCGCCGCCGGCCCCCGACCCGACCACGACCACGTCACAGGCCAGCTCCTCCTCGCCCTGGGGGCGCAGCGGCTCCAGGCGCCGGGGCACGTCGGGGGCCGGGCCGAGCGGCCCCGGGTAGCCGGTGGCGTCGCGGGCCGGGCCCGGCCAGGCGTAGGCGGCCAGCAGGGCCACCGGGCCGACGGCGGCGGCCAGGCGCCGCTGTGGCGGCAGCCCCTTGGCCCAGCGCCGCACCACCGCCTCGGCCGCGGCCGCGCCGGCACCCGGCAGCGGCACCGCCCGGCCGGTGAGCAGCAGCGCCCCGGCCCGCGAGTCGAGCGCCCGGAGCACGCCCAGCAGCTGCTCGCGGTCGCGCCGGTTGGCCGTCCGGCCCAGGATCTCCAGCATCCGGCCGGGCACCGCCGGGTCGTAGGCCTCCCCGAGGATCCCGGCGGCCAGCGCGGCCAGGACCGCCGCCTCCCGGGAGGTGACCGGAGCCGTCTTCATGGCAGCGTTGTAACCCGGCGAGGGCGGCCACACCAGCCTCCAGATGCCCGGTCCGGCGCAGCTGTGGTGTTCAATTGCGCACGCAACCACGGCGATCAAAGGAGGCCGGCGACGGCGGCGGTCGAGCTCGGGGGCGTCTACCGGCGCTTCGGGCGAACCATGGTGCTCGCCGGCCTCGACCTGCGCGTCGACGAGGGCGAGCTGTACGGGCTGATCGGGCCGAACGGGGCCGGCAAGACGACCGCCCTGCGGGTGGCCCTCGGGCTGCTCCGGGCCGACGCCGGCCAGGTACGGCTGCTCGGCCGCGACCCGCGCTCGGCCGCCGGGGCGCGGCCCCGGCGGGTCGGCAGCCTGATCGAGGCCCCGGCCCTGTCCCCGCGGCTCACCGGCCGCGAGTACCTCCTGCTGATCGCCCGCTGGGCCCAGGCCCCCGACGCCGAGGCCGACCGGGTGGTCGGGCTGCTCGGGCTGGGCCGCATGGCCGACCGGCCGACGGCCACCTACTCCTCGGGCATGCGCCAGGTCCTGGCCACCGCGGCCGCCCTGGTCGGGCCGCCCGACCTGCTGGTCCTGGACGAGCCGACGGTCGGGCTCGACCCGGGCCACCGCCGCCGGGTCAACGACCTGCTGGGAGACCACGTGGCCAGGGGCGGGACGGTGCTGCTGTCCAGCCACCAGCTGGACGACGCCGAGCGGCTCTGCACCCGGGTGGGGCTGATGGCGGCCGGCCGGCTGGTCGAGGAGGGCCCCCCGACCGAGCTGGGCCCGGCCGCCGGCCGGTTCGAGGTCACCGTCGGCGACCCCGAGGCGGCCCTGGCGGCGCTGCGGGCCCTGCGCCTGATCTGCTGGCGGGACAACGGCAAGGTGCTGGTCGAGACGGGCGCCGCCTTCCAGGTCGGCCGGCCCGACGGCAGCGTGATCGCCCGGGCCCTGGCCGCCGCCGGGGTCTACCCCTCCGACCTGCGCCGCTCCCCCACCCTGGAGCTGGCCTACGCCGAGGTGACCAGCGGCCTGGCCCCCGACCCGCCGCGCCCGCCGACCGACCGGGAGGCCAGGCTGGAGCCCCCGTTCGACCCGCCGGTCGCCGAGGCGTTCCGGTGAGGCGGCAGCGGGTGGCCGGGGCGGCCGCCGTGGGGGCGCCGCGGCACCGGGCCGAGCGGCGCAGCCGCCCGTTCGCCGGGGCGGTCGGGCTGCGGGCCCGCGAGCTGGCCAGGCGGCCGGTGGTGCTGGCCGCGTTCTCGGTCCAGGCGATGGCCCTGGCCGGGGCCGAGCTGCTGGGGGCGGTGACCGCCGAGGGGCTGGGCGGGGCCGGCGACGACCTGGTCCTTGGCGGCCTGCGGGTGCTGGCCGTGCCCGGCGGGCTGGTGTTCGGGGTGCTGGTCGCGGCCGTGGTCGGGTCCGAGTTCGGCTGGGCCACCGAGCGGGCCCTGCTGGCCCGCGACCCGCGCCGGCTGCGCTTCGCCGGCTACCAGCTGGCCGTGGCCGCCGTCCTGTCGCTGGCCTGGTGGGCGGTCCAGAGCCTGCTCGCGGTCACGGTCGCGGCCCTGCTCCAGGCGGGCGGCGGCATCGTCGCCGGGGCGGCCTGGAACGCCCCCGCCCACCAGGCCGCCCTTGCCGCGGCGCTGGCCGCCACACTCACTTACGGCCTCCTGGGGGCGGCCTGCGCCCTGATCCTGCGGGGCGCCCTGGCCGGAGTGGTCGCCCTGCTCGCCTACGCGCTCCTGGGCGAGCTGGTGCTCGCCCCCCAGTGGGCCCCGGCCGCCGGCTGGACGGTGTACGCCGCGGCCGCCCGCCTGGCCGGCCAGGGCACCATCCCGGTGGCCCGGGCCGGCCTGGTCGTCACCCTCGCCTTCGTGCTCGCCCTGGGCGGCTGCCTGGCCCTGTACGCCGGCCGCCAGGTCCGCGACTGATCAGCGCTTCAGCTCCTGGACGGCCCAGGTGTTGCCGTCCGGGTCGTCGAAGAACGCGAAGCGCGAGCCGGGCGTGCCCTCGGGCCCGAGCTGCTGGATGTCGCTGACGCCGACGCCCCGGCCGGCCAGCTGCTCGCGGACGGCGTCGAGGTCCTCGACCACCAGCTGCACGCCCTTGACCGAGCCGGGCTCGCCCAGGGGCAGGCCCTGGCCGATCACCACCGAGCAGGCCGAGCCGGGCGGGGTCATCTGCACGACCCGCATCTGCTCGGTGGGGCGGGCGTCGTGGTCCAGGTTGAAGCCGACCTGCTCGACGTAGAAGGCCTTGGCCGCGTCGACGTCGGAGACCGGGATGGGGATCACTTCCAGCTTCAGGTCCACGCTGCATCCTTGGGGTGAGGGTGTGCGGTCGGTGCCGGCGAGCATACGGTAGTGGGAGCATGTGACGGCCGGGCCCCACCGTCGGAGGCTGGAGGAGGCTGGGAGTGGACGAGCTGCTCGCCTACCGTGACCGGTTCCCGACCCTGGCCCGCGGCCCGTATTTCGCCGCCCACACCTTGGGCCCGATGCCGGAGGGGGCGCCGGACGCCCTGGCCCGGTTCGCGGCCGAGTGGGCCGCCGAGGGGGTGGTGGCCTGGACGGGCTGGCTGGAGCAGATCCGGGCCACCGCGGCCCTGCTGGAGGGGCTGTTCGCGGCCCCGGCGGGGTCGGTCGCCCTCGGGCCCAACGTGTCGGTCCTGGCCGGCCAGGTGCTGTCCTGCTTCGACTGGTCGGGCGAGCGCAGCCGGCTCGTCACCACCGACCTCGAGTTCCCGACCTGCGACTACCTGTACCGGGCCCAGGAGACCCTCGGGGCCAAGGTCGAGGCCGTCCCCTCCCGGGACCTGACCGTCGACACCGAGCGGCTGCTGGAGGCGATCGATCACCAGACGGCCCTGGTCGCGGTGACCCACGTCGCCTTCCGCTCCTCGGCCCTGCTGGACGCGGCCCCCGTGGTCGCCCGGGCGCACGAGGTGGGGGCGCTGGTCATGCTCGACACCTACCAGTCGGCCGGGACGGTCCCGATCGACGTCGGCGCCCTCGGGGTCGACCTGCTGGTCGGCGGCTCGGTCAAGTGGCTGCTGGGCGGCCCCGGCACCGGCTACCTGTACGCCCGCCCGGAGGTGGCCGCCACCCTGGCCCCCCGGCTGGTCGGCTGGTTCGGCCACCAGGCCCCGTTCGCCTTCGAGCCCAGCCCGATCACCCTGGCCGCCGGGGCCGGCCGCTTCGTCACCGGCACCCCCAACGTCGCCGCCCACGTGATGGCCGCCGAGGGCTACCGGATCGTCGCCGAGGCCGGGGTCGACGCCATCCGGGCCAAGTCCCGCCGCCAGGTCGCCCGCCTGCTCGAGGGCTTCCAGGCCCAGGGCGCCGTGGTCCGCGGCCCCACCGACCTCGACCGCCGCGGCGGCAGCGTGGTCGTCGACTTCGACGGCGCCGAGCGGGTCACCGCCGCCCTGATCGCCCGCGGCTACACCTGCGACTACCGCCCCGGCGCCGGCCTCCGCCTCGGCCCCCACCTCTACACCACCGACGACGAGTGCGACGCCGTGGTCGCCGAGGTCGCCGCCCTGCGCCGCTAGCCGAGCTCCCGGTCCGGCAGTCGCGCCAGATCGGACACCGGACCGATGTGACCAAGCTTGTCGGGATTGGCCACCGCGCGGATCGTCTGGACCACGCCGTCGGCGACGTCGAGCTCGACCACGCCGACCACGCGCCCTTCGGCGTCGTAGAGCACGGCCCCCGGCTGGCCGTTGACCCAGGCCAGCCGGAGGGAGGCGCCGAGGGTCCGGGCGCGGCGGAGCCCGCCGGCGAGCAGCCGCATGACGCGCTGCCGCCCGGCCAGCGGCTTCCCGACCGCCTGGGCCTTGCCGCCGCCGTCCCCGTGGAGCACCACGTCGGGCGCGAGCATGCCGAGCAGCGCGTCCATGTCGCCGCCGGCGGCGGCCTCGAAGAACCTGCGGGCGAGCTCCTCACCTTCGGCCCGCCGCGCCGGGGGTCGGGCGCTGTCGCGCCCCTGCCCTCCGGCGGCGATGCGCTGCCTGGCCCGGGCGAAGATCTGCCGGCAGTTCACCTCGGTCTTGCCGGTGATCCTGGCCACATCCGGGTAGCCGTAGCCGAACACCTCGCGCAGCATGAACACCGCCCGCTCCACCGGCGAGAGGGCCTCCAGCAGCACGAGGAACGCCATCGACAGCGAGTCGGCCAGCTCGGCGTGCTCGGCCGGCCCGTCGGCGGGCACGACGACCGGCTCGGGCAGCCAGTCCCCCACGTACGTCTCCCGCCGGACCCGCGCCGAGCGCAGGTGGTTGATCCCCAGCCGCGTCACCGCCGTGGTCAGGTACGCCTTCGGGTCGGCGATCGTGGTTCCCGCCTGGCGCGCCCGGGTCAGGCCGAGGAACGCGTCCTGCACGATGTCCTCGGCGTCGCCCACCGATCCGGTCATCCCGTAGGCGATGGAGAACAGCAGCGGCCGGTACCCGGCCGCGCCCGTCTCATCCGCCGGCCCAGGCACGGAATCCCTCCCGCCAGCTCGGGTACCGCGGCTCCCAGCCGAGCTCTTTCCTCGCCTTCTCGTTCGAGGCCCCACGCCAGCTGGTCATCTGGTCCACGACGAACGCTCCGGCGAGCAGCCGCCCCAGCCAGGCGGGCATGCGCGGCGGCGGCTTGGCGCCGGCGACCTCGGCCAGGTACGGCAGCCACTCCGCGACCGGCGCCGGGTCGCTGTCCACGACGTTGTAGGCGCCAGGACCGCCGCGCTCGACCGCGGCGAGCGTCGCGGCCGCGGCGTCGGTGATCTCGATGAACGACGAGATCCCGGTCCCGCCGCCGATCACCGGCACCCGCCGCTTGCGCACCATGTCCAGCAGGGGATCCGAGACGCCCGGCCCGTAGAAGCCGCCGTAGCGCAGCACGATCCCCTCTGGTGCCGCCAGCGGCACGGTCGTGTCCACATGCGTGATCGCCGCCAGCGACCGCGCCGACGACGGGGAGGGCGGCCGCGAGGCGAGCGGATCCTCTTCGGTCTTCACCGGGCCGCCGGAGCGCTCGTACATGCCCGCGTTGCTCTGGGCGACGACCCGGCGGGTGCCCGCCCGCGCCGCGGCCGCCAGCAGGTTGTCGGTGCCCCTGGTCCGGAGCTCGTTGGTGGCGGCGAACCCCTGGTCGACCTTGCGGAGGCTCCGCAGGTCGGCCAGCGCGGTCATCTGGTGCACGATCACCTCCGGCGCGGCGGCCAGCACCGCCGCCATCACCGCCTGGCGATCCAGCCCGTCGACGACCACCGGCTCCGCGCCCGCCTCGCGCAACCGCGCGACCTTGCCGGGCGTCCTGGTGGTGGCGGTGACCTCGTGACCCTCGGCGACCAGCCCAGGGACGAGGTGCCGCCCCAGCGCCCCGGTCGCTCCCGCGACGAACACTCGCATGATGGTTCCTTCCGCGTGGTGTGTTCCCTTGAAGACAAGGCACCACCCGGAGCTGTGACAGGAACGCCGGCGCTAGAGGCCGGACAGCTTCTGCTGGCTCTTGGAGGGCTCGGTGCGGGCCCGGTTCCTCGACCTGGCGCGGGCGGCGGTGGCGGCGGTGGCCTTGCGGGTGTTGGTGTCGCGGGGCAGGAACTCCTTGACGCCCAGGGTGGGGAGGAAGCGGGGGGCGTGGCGGTGCCTTGTGCCGTGCTCGAAGCCGGAGGCCAGCTTGATCAGGGTGGGCTCGGACCAGCGGCGGCCGATGAAGTTGACCCCGACCGGGAGCTCGCCGAAGGCGTAGCCGCCGGGCACGGTCAGGTTGGGGTAGCCGGACACCGCCGACGGGGTCGAGCTGGAGGTCAGGAAGTGGTCGCCGTTGACCAGGTCGGTGGTCCAGGGCGGGCTGCCGGTGAGGCTGAAGATGGCGTCGAGGTCGAAGCGGTCCATGGTCGAGTCGATGCCCTCGCGGGCGACCCGCTGGGAGGTCGCCAGGGCCTCCAGGTAGGCCGGGTCGTCCAGGCCGCCGGTGGCCTCGGCGAGCAGGAAGATCTCCTGGCCGAACCAGCGCAGCTCCCGCTCGGCGTTGGCCTCGTTGAAGGCGATCAGGTCGGCCAGGGTCCGCATCGAGGTGTTGCGCAGCTCCGACAGGTAGGCGGCGATGTCGGCCTTGAACTCGTACAGGAGCACGGTGAACTCGGGGTCGAACACGTCGGGGACGTTGGGGATGTCGGCCGGGTCGACCACGGTCGCGCCCAGCCGGCTGAGGTCGGCGATGGCCGCCTCGGCGACCGCGTCGGCCTCGGGGCTGACCCCGAACACGCCCTCGCGCCAGATGCCGATCCGGGCCCCGCGCAGGCCGTCGGGGTCGAGGAAGCGGCGGTAGTCGCGGTAGCTGTGGCCGCGGGAGGAGGCGGTGGCCGGTCGCGGGGGTCGACCCCGGTCATGGCCCCGAGCACGGGTGGCCGCGTCGGCCACGGTGCGGGCCATGGGGCCGGTCACGTCCTGGCTGTGGGCGATCGGGACCACGCCCGAGCGGCTGGTCAGCCCAAGGGTCGGCTTGATCCCGACCAGGGCGTTGTGGGACGACGGGCAGACGATCGACCCGTCGGTCTCGGTGCCCAGGGAGGCGGCGGCCAGGTTGGCGGCGATGGAGGTGCCCGACCCGCTGCTGGAGCCGCACGGGTTGTGGTCGAGGACATAGGGGCTGAGGCACTGGCCGGCCCGGCCCGACCAGCCGCTGGAGGACTGGGTGGAGCGGAAGTTGGCCCACTCCGACAGGTTGGCCTTGCCCAGGATGACCGCCCCGGCCCGGCGCAGCCGCCGGATCACGAACGCGTCCCGGGGCACCTCGGCCCCGAGCAGGGCCAGCGACCCGGCGGTCGTCTCCATCTTGTCGCGGGTGGCGAAGTTGTCCTTGACCAGCAGCGGGATGCCGTGCAGGGGCCCGCGGGGGCCGCGGTCCCGGCGCTCGGCGTCGAGCTCGCGGGCGATCTCGAGGGCGTCGGGGTTGACCTCGATCACCGAGTTGAGCTTGATCCCCGACAGGTCGATCTGGCGGATCCGCCGCAGGTAGGCCTGGGTGAGCCGGCGCGAGCTGAGCCGCCCCGCCGCCATCGCCGCACCGAGCTCGGCGATGGTGGCTTCCTCGAACGGGAACGAGGGCACCTCGTGGTCGGTGTCGGCCATGGCGGCCCCAGCATTGGCGACGGTCCCGGCGCCGGCAAGCGCCCCGGCCGCCCCGGCCGTTCCCGAGGCCTTGAGGAAGCTCCTGCGGCTGATCCGATCGGGCATGGGAACCCTCCTAGGGACGACGTGGGTGGACGACCAGGGCGCTGCCGCCGCCGCGGCGGACCGGCTCGGCGGCCGCCTGGAGCAGGCCGTGGCGGCCGAAGGCGATCCCGGCCGCGGCCCCGATCTCCGACGGCAGCGGCGCCGTGGCCGGGGCCGGGCGGAACAGCTCGCCCAGGGCCTGGAGCTCGGCCGCCTCCGGGCTGGCCAGGAAGGCCGGCTCGGCGTCGCCGGGATCGCTGTTGCGCTGGGAGACCCGGGGGGCGGCGATCGCCTCGGGCAGGCTCCGGCGAAGGTCGAGGTGCTCGACCAGGATCTGGAGCACGGTGGTGATGATGGTGGCCCCGCCCGGCGACCCGATGGCCAGCACCGGCCGGCCGTCGCGGAACACGATCGTCGGGCTCATCGAGGAGCGGGGCCGCTTGCCCGGCGCGGGCAGGTTGGGGTCGGGCACGCCCTCGAACAGCGGCACGGGGTTGAAGTCGGTCAGCTCGTTGTTGAGCAGGAAGCCGTGGCCGGGGACGACGATGCCGCTGCCGCCGGTCTGCTCGATGGTCAGGGTGTAGCTGACGACGTTGCCCCAGCGGTCGGCCACGCTCAGGTGGGTGGTCGCCGGCCGCTCGGCCGGGCTGGCCACGGCCACCCCACCGGCCGGGCATCCGGGGCCGAACGGCGGGAACGGGTCGCCGGGCGGGACCGGGCTGACGTTGGCCCGCTCGCCGATCAGGCAGCGCCGCTCGTCGGCGAAGCCCTGGCTGAGCAGCCCCCGGAGGGGCACGTCGACGTAGTCGGGGTCGCCGACCCAACGGTTGCGGTCGGCGAAGGCCAGGCGGGTGGCCTCCAGGTAGCGGAACAGCGCCTCGGTGTAGGACCCGCCGGCCAGGTCGTAGCCCTCGAGGATGTTGAGGGCCTCGCCGACGGTGGAGCCGCCGCTTGACGGCGGGCCCATGCCGTAGACCCGGTAGCCGCGGTAGCCGACCCGGGTCGGGGCCCGGTCGAGGGCCCGGTAGGCGGCCAGGTCGGCCTCGGTCATCAGGCCGGGGCGGACGTTCAGGGTCGAGGCGGGGTCGACCGGCGGGTCCTGGACGGTGTCGGCGATCGCCTCGGCGATGCGGCCCCGGTAGAACGCGGCCCCGCCGGAGCGGGCCAGCCGCCGGTAGGTGTCGGCCAGGTCGGGGTTGCGCAGCACCGACCCGACCGCCGGGGGCGCCCCGCCGGGCAGGAACAGCTCGGCGGTCGCCGGGAAGGCGGCGAAGCGGGCGGCGTTGCTGGCCGTCTGGTCGGCGAAGGTCTGGTCGACCACGAAGCCGCGCTCGGCGACCCGGATGGCCGGCCGCAGCAGCTTGCCCAGCGGCCTGGTGCCGTACTGGCGCAGGGCCCGCTGCCAGGTCGCGACCGTGCCGGGCACGCCGACCCCGAGGCCGCTGGTGACCCGCTCGGCGAAGGGGATCGGCTCCCCGGTGGCCGGGTCGATGAAGCTGTCCTCGGCGAAGGCCGCCGGGGCGGTCTCGCGGCCGTCGATGGTCACCACCCGGCGCTTGCCGGCCAGGTAGACGACCATGAACCCGCCGCCGCCGATGCCGGCCGAGTACGCCTCGGTGACCCCGAGGGTGGCCGCGGCCGCGACCGCGGCGTCGACCGCGTTGCCGCCGTGACGCAGCACCTCCAGGCCGGCCGCGGAGGCGTCCAGGTCGACGGTGGCGATCGCCCCCCCGGTGCCGGTGGCCACCGGCTGCTTGGTGAGCTCCCGGCCGCCCTTGGCCGGGGCGGCGGGGGCGGTGGCGGCCAGGAACAGGGCGGCGAGGAGGGCGGCCAGCAGGGCACGGCTCGGACGGCGCTTCATCGCGGGACCTCCGGCAGGGTGCGACGGCAGCCCCCGGAGTCTAGTCCACCATGCAACCTTTAGACAGGTTTGTCCAAGCTCGGATTGCTTGCCCTCAGAGCAGGTCGTCCAGGGACTTCTTGGGCTTCCGCTCGGCCCCGGCGACCAGGTCGTCGAAGCTGGGGGCCTGCTGGCGGCGGGTCATGGCCTCGCTCAGGGGGTCCTTGCCGCCGAGGTCCTTGCCGGCGACCAGCAGGTCGTCCAGGGAGGCCCGCGACTTGCCCTCCAGGCGCAGCCGGATGGCGGTCAGGGTGGCCGACTGGTCGGGCTCAAGGCCGTGGTGGTTGTTGAGCTGGGTCAGGGCCAGCTCGGCCCGTCGCAGCAGCTCCCGGTCGGTGGGGCCGAGGTCGTCGGAGGGCTCGGTCATGGAGGTGGCCTCCTACAGCTTGCGGGCGACCAGCTCGGCGACCGGGCTGCGCTCGCCCTTGACGAGGGTGACGTGGCCGAACAGCGGCTCGCCCTTGAGCCGCTCGATCATGGCCGCGACCCCGGAGTCCGGGTCGACATAGGGGTGGTCGACCTGGGAGGTGTCGTGGCACAGGACCAGCTTGGAGCCCTCGCCGAGCCGGCTGGCCAGCGAGCGCAGCACCCCGTACTCGACGTTCTGGGCCTCGTCCAGGATGGCGAAGGTGCGGGCGAAGGTGCGCCCGCGGATGAAGGTCAGGGGCTCCAGCTGCACCGTGCCGTCGTCGAGCAGCCCCTGGACCAGGTCCTGGGTGTAGCTCTCGCGCCGGTCGGCGTCGTGGCTGCCCCGGAACAGCTGGGCCAGGGTGTCGTGGATGGCCTTCATCCAGGGGGAGATCTTCTCGTCGACGTCGCCGGGCAGGAAGCCGAGGTCCTGGCGGCCGACCGGGACCACCGGGCGGAACACCAGCACCCGGTCGTACGCGCCCTGCTCCAGGGTCGCCTCCAGCCCGGCGGCCACGGCCAGGTAGGTCTTGCCGGTGCCGGCGTTGCCGGCCAGCGACACCAGCGGCACCTTGGGGTCGTGGAGCAGGTGCAGGGCGAACTGCTGCTCCTTGGAGCGGGCCCTGACCCCGAAGGTCTCGGGCGGCTCCCCGACCAGGGTGACCTCGACCGGCTCGCCGGCCTCGACGGTCCGGCGGACCTGGCCAAGGGCGCTCTGGCTGCCCGAGCGCAGGACCACGAACTGGTTGGCCCACAGGGGCTGGTCGGTGGTGATCTCGCCGCCCCGGGCGGCGTAGATGGCGTCGATCCCGGCGGCCTGCTCGCAGATGGCCACCCCCAGGTAGCCCTCCTCGATGGCCACCCGCTCGTGGCGGTACTCCTCGGCCAGCAGCTTGAGGGCCTCGGCCTTGATGCGCAGGCTGGCGTCCTTGGAGACCAGCACCACCTCGCGCTCCCCGGCCAGCTCCTTGGCCAGGTTGGCGGTGGTGGCCAGGATCCGGTTGTCGCTCGAGTCCGCCGAGAGGGCGTCGGGGAGGTCGAGCCGTGAGGCCAGGCTGACCTCGACCCGGATGCGGCCGCCCCCCGCCAGCTCGACCCCCTCCGAGAGGTTGCCCTGCTGGCGGAGCCGCTCCAGGGTCCGGATGGCCCGCCTGGCCGACGCCCCGGTCTCGTCCGGCCTGGTCTTGAGCTTGTCCAGCTCCTCGACCACGGTCAGCGGGATCGCGATGTCGTGCTCCTGGAAGCGACCCGGGGCCTCCGGGTCGGCGATGAGCACGTTGGTGTCGAGCACGTAGGTCCGGGCCATCCCCTCAACGGTACCGGACGAACGGGGGTTCGGGGGCCGAAGCCCCGGCCCCCGGTGGACGAATCGGGACTTGCAATGACTAGTTACCTCGAACTAGACTCCGCGATGCGGGTACAGACCGCCCCCGATTATGGGGACGGCGGGACCCGGGACCGCTCTTCTCCGGCGGCCTGCTCTGGGGGATCAGGCCGTTGCGGGGTCCTGGGACACGCCGTGGGGGCGGGTAGCGTCAGTCGTCACGACGACGCCAGAAGGGGGCCGCGGAGCCACCGCGGCCCTTCTTCTTGTGCGGACAAGCCCCTTTTGCCGGTACTTCTACCTAGCCGAGCGCGGCCAGGTCGTCCGCGTCCAGCCGCAGGTTGCCGGCCGGCAGCCAGCCGTCGACCTGGGAGGGGCGGCGGGCCCCGACGATCGCCCCGGTGACCCCGTCGGTGGCCAGGGCCCAGGCCACGGCCACGGCGGCCACCGGGACCCCGTGGCGCTCGGCCAGCGGCTCCAGCCGCCGGGCCAGCTCGAGGTTGGCCTCCAGCCGGGGCGGGCGGAAGTCGTCGTCGGTGCGGCGCCAGTCGCCCTCGGGCAGGTTGCGGACCCGCTCGGCGTCGAAGCTGCCGGTGAGCAGGCCCGAGCCGAGCGGGCTGTAGCAGATGACCCCGGTGCCGTTGGCCGCCGCCCAGGGGATCAGCTCGGCCGCGGCCGCCCGGTCGAGCAGGCTGTAGGGCGGCTGCAGGGAGTCGACGTGGCGGATCCGCTCACAGCGCTCCAGCAGCCCGACGTCGAAGTTCGACACCCCGGCCCAGCGGACCTTGCCCTCCTCGACCAGCTCGGCCATGGCCGCCCAGGAGTCCTCCACCGGCGTGCCCGTCTCGGTGTCCGGCCAGTGGAACTGGTACAGGTCGACGTGGTCGGTGCCGAGGCGCTTGAGGCTCTGCTCGAGCTCGAACCGGATCGTCTCGGGGCGCAGGTCGTAGGTCGGCTCGTTGCCCTCCCGCCCGTACCAGGGCCGGCCGCACTTGGTGAAGGTCAGCACCTCGCCGCCGTGCTCGCGCACCACCTGCCCGACGACCTCCTCGGAGTGGCCGAGGCCGTACACGGCGGCGGTGTCGACCCAGCTCACCCCCGACTCGAACGCCTTGTGGAGGGCGGCGATCGACTCGTCGTCGTCCTGCGGCCCCCAGCCGAACTTCCAGGGGCCGCCGATCGCCCAGGCGCCGACCCCGACCACCGAGATCTCCGGCCCGTCCCTGCCCAGCCTGCGGAACTGCATCGCCGTCTCCTCGCCGTCAGCCGCGCCGGCGCAGCCAGCCGCCCGGGTTGAAGGTGAACAGGAACTTCTCCCGCGAGCGGTCGACCTCGAAGTCGTCGCGCTCCTTGAGGAAGTCCTGGACGGCCTCCATCGGCCCGGGCCCGAAGGCCTCGTACACCGGGTGGCCGTTGACGTTGGTGTCCTCGACGACCAGGTAGCTGCCCGGGGTGACCATCGGGGCATAGGCCCGCAGCTCGGCCAGGACGTGGTCGCGGCTGTGGTCGGAGTCCAGCACCACCAGCACCGTGCCCGCCCCCTGGGCCCGCTCGGCCACCTGGGCGACCACCTCCGGGTCGGTCGAGGAGGCGGTCAGGTAGGTGAGCCGCGGGTGGGCCGGCCGGTCGGGCCAGTGGCCGATGTCGACGCTGACCACCTGGCCGCGGCCGATGGCCTCGCACAGGGTGGCCAGGTACAGGGCGCTGCCGCCGTGGGCGGTGCCGGTCTCGACGATCAGGCCGGGCCGCAGCTCGGCCAGCAGCTCCTGGTAGACCCACAGGTCGAGGGGGACCTTCCAGGTGGTGACGCCCAGGAACCTGGTGTCCTTCCAGGTCCCGCCGGCCTCCCCGGACTCGTAGTAGAGCCGGTGGTAGCCCTCGGTCACCGCCTCCCGCCAGGCCTCCCCAGGCGCGAGCAGGTCGAGCTCGTGGCGGACGTGCCGCTCCCATTCGGGGCCGGTGGACAGCCGCCGGGAGGCGGCCAGGGCCTTCTGGCGCAGGGCGCGGCGGATGCCGGGAGGTAGCTGGGGCATGGCCGGCAGTCTATACCGGGGCCTCGGCGCCCCTGTGGGCGCTGAGGTCGACCGGCCGGAGGCGGGCCGACGGGCGGTGGGTCCGGCCGACCTTGGCGCAGGGGCGGCCCTCGCGCAGGACCACGTCGGAGGTGTAGTCGGCGCTCCCCTTGAGCAGCGCGGAGCCGACGGCGTAGGAGTCGACCGGGACCCCGGTGGCCTCGAAGGCGGCGATCCGCTCGGCGGTGAAGCCGCCCGAGACGATCACCCGGACGTGGTCGAACCCCTCGGAGTCCAGGGCCTGGCGGACCTTCTCGACCAGGCGCCGGTTGACCCCGGTGGGGGCGAACTGCCCCATCTCCGACCACAGGGCGCGGTCGACCATGGTCCCGGAGGTGTCCAGCCGCACCCCCCACAGCCGCTCCCCGAACGCCCTGGCGCAGGCCAGCGAGGTCGCGACCGAGTCGTTGTCGAAGTCGACCAGGGCGATCAGCGGCACCCCGGGGAACTGGCGGGCGAAGGCGGCCACCGCGGCCACCGTGTCGCCGCCGAAGGTGGCGATCAGGGCGTGGGGGATGGTGCCGAGGCCGCGCTCGCCCCACCAGGCGGCCTGGGCGTCGGTGGCCACCCCCTGGGCGCCGCCGACGAAGGCGGCGTAGCCGTCGCCGCCCTGGGTCGCCCAGTGGTCGAAGCGGTCGGCGAAGAACAGCACCGGCTTGCCCCCGGCCGCGTCCACCACCCGGCGGACGTTGCTGGCGACCAGGGTCCGGCGGGCCAGGGCGCCCAGGTAGACGCTCTCCAGGTGGGCGACCAGGCGGTAGGGGCCGGTGAGCTCGATCACCGGCTCCCAGGCGTCGACCCGGTCGCCGTCGCGCAGCGCCGACACCTCCAGCTCGCCCGGCCCGGCCCGGCGCCAGTGGCGGTCGAAGGCGGCCTCGGCCTCCACCTGGGCCCGCATCCCCTCGACCCAGGCCTCGCCGCCGCGGGAGCGGGCCCGGCGGGCGGCGTCGCGGGCGGTCAGGTAGGCGGCGAAGGCCTGGTCGGCGGCGTCCGGGTCGCGGAACTCGCCCGCCCCCAGGGCGAGCACGGCCAGGGCCTCGTCGACGCCGCAGGCCACCATGGCGTCCGAGCGCTGGAACACCTGCATGGTCACCCGGGTGTGGTCGCCCTCGGCGGCCAGGATCCTCCGGGACCGGTCGAAGTAGACCGCCGACCGGTACCCGGCCCGCAGCTCCACCACCGGCAGGTCGAAGATCCAGGCGGCCAGCCGCCCGTCCCCCGTGCGCGTCTCCATGGTGCAACACTATGCTCCGACCATGGCTACACGGACGACCACTTGACCCGGTTCCGGCGCCTCGCCGTCGTCACCATCGCGGCCACCTTCGTGCTGATCGCGGTCGGGGGCCTGGTCCGGGCAACCGACTCCGGGCTGGGCTGCCCCGACTGGCCGCGCTGCTTCGGCAAGCTCGTCCCCCCGGCCGAGCTGCACGCCTGGATCGAGCACTCCCACCGGCTGATCGCCTCGGTGGTGATGGCGCTGGTCGCCTGGCTGGTGGTCGCCGCCTGGCGGACCGGCCAGGACCGGGTGGTCCGCCGGGCCTCGGTGGCCGCCCTGGTCATGGTGCTGAGCCAGGCCGTCATCGGGGCGTTCGTGGTCTGGTGGAAGCTGGAGGCCGAGTCGGTCACCCTGCACCTGGCCACCGCCCTGGCCCTGGTCGCCCTGCTCATCTACATCGGCTTCCGGGCCCGGTGGCCGGCCGACCGGTCCCGCCGCCAGGGCCAGGACCGCCGCTTCGTGCGCCTGGTCGCGGCCGGGGCCGGCCTGACCTACCTGCAGATGCTGGTCGGCTCGACGGTGACCGGCTACCACGCCGGGCTGGCCTACCCCCTGAACGTGCTCCTGCCCGACCTGGGGCCGAGCGTCGCCCGCATCCAGCTGCTCCACCGCACCCTGGCCGTGCTGGTCGGGGCCCTGGTCGTCGCCACCTTCCTGGTGGCCCGGCGCACCCAGCGGGCCCACCCAACGGTGACCAGGCTGGCCGGCTACGCCGCCGGCCTGGTGGCCGTCCAGATCGGCCTGGGCGTGGCCAATGTGGCCAACCGTCTGTCCGCCCTGACCGTCGTCCCCCACCTGGCCGTCGGCGCCCTGCTCTGGGGGACCATGGTGGCCCTGGTGCTGCACGCCGACCGGTTCTGTGGCACCCCGGCCCGCGACCCGGCCGAGCCCGAGCCGGCCCCGGCCCGCAGCGCCGGCCAGTCGGCCAGGGCCTACTTCCTGCTGACCAAGCCCCGCATCATCGAGCTGCTGCTGGTCACCACCGTCCCGACCATGTTCATCGCCGCCAGGGGGGTGCCGTCGCCCTGGCTGATGGCGGCCACCCTGTTCGGCGGGGCCCTGTCCGCGGCCAGCGCGAATGTCCTCAACTGCTACCTGGACCGCGACATCGACGCCCTGATGCGCCGGACCGCCCGGCGGCCGCTGCCCGCCCACCGGGTCGAGCCGGGCGACGCGCTCCGCTTCGGGCTGGTCCTTGGGGTGGCCGGGTTCGTGTGGCTGTGGGCGACCGTGAACCTGCTCTCGGCCGTGCTGGCCACCTCGGCCATCCTGTTCTACGTGTTCGTCTACACCATCGGCCTCAAGCGCCGCTCGACCCAGAACATCGTCATCGGCGGGGCCGCCGGGGCGGTGCCGGTGCTGGTCGGCTGGTCGGCGGTCACGGGCCGGGTCGACCTGCCGGCCCTGGTGCTGTTCGCGATCATCTTCTACTGGACCCCGCCGCACTTCTGGGCGCTGTCGCTGCGCTACAAGGACGACTACGCGGCCGCCGGGGTGCCGATGCTGCCGGTGGTCAGGGGGGCCAGGGAGACCTCGACCCAGATCCTGTACTACACGGTGCTGCTGGTCGCCGTGACCCTGCTGCTGTACCCGGCCGGGCGCATGGGGGCGCTGTACCTGGCCGCGGCCGTGGCCCTGGGCGGGGCGTTCATCTGGCGGGCCCTTGAGCTGCGCCGCGACCTCGACGGCCGGCGGGCCATCCGGCTGTTCAGCTTCTCCAACACCTACCTGGCCCTCCTCTTCGGCGCCATGGCGCTGGATGCGGTGGTCCGGGGAGGGGCATGAGGTACAGTCGTTCCCGACTCGAACACCCCAGGAAGCGAGGCGACCGGACTCCGATGCGACGCGCACGACTGATCGGCATCGTGCTGGTGGCGGTGCTGGTGCTGGCGGGATGCGGCTCGCTCACCCCGGTCACCGAAGAGGGTGTCGAGATCCGCGACCTCTACAACATCCTGTTCGTCGCCGCCGCGATCATCTTCGTGCTGGTCGAGGCGGCGATCGTGTTCGCCGTGGTCCGCTACCGGCGCCGCAACGACATGCTCCCGCCCCAGTTCCACGGCAACAACCTGCTCGAGGTGGTCTGGACGGTGGTGCCGCTGCTGATCGTGGCCGGCCTGTTCGTGGTCTCCTGGGGGGTCCTCAACCGGGTCGAGGCCAAGGCCGACGACCCACGGGTGACGGTCAACGTGCTCGGCTTCCAGTGGCAGTGGCAGTTCACCTACCAGGGTGAGCGGGTGCCCCTGCCGGCCGGCCAGCCGCCCGAGGACCTGACCATCAAGGGCACCATCGCCAAGCCGCCGGTGGTGTACCTGCCGGTGGGCGAGCCGATCCGGTTCAACACCCAGGCCCAGGACGTCATCCACTCGTTCTACGTGCGCGAGTTCCTGTTCAAGCGGGACGCCTTCCCCGACCACACCAACACCTTCGACATCACCATCACCGAGCCGGGCGACTACGGCGGCCAGTGCACCGAGTACTGCGGCCTGGCCCACCAGGCGATGCGCTTCACCATCCGGGCCGTCGACCGCCCCGAGTACGAGCGCTGGCTGGCCAAGGCCAAGAAGGAGGCGGCCAGCGGCTGCCCCGACGACCCCAACCCGCGGTCGATCGCCGCCAAGGACATCGCCTTCAACAAGGACTGCCTGGCCGGGCCCGTGAACCGCCCGTTCGAGATCGAGTTCGAGAACCAGGAGGCGGTGCCCCACAACGTCGCCTTCTTCGAGGGCAAGGACGCCAGCGCCCCCCGGGTCCTCCCGCAGGATGAGACGCCGGTGTTCCCCGGTCCTGAGACGAAGACCTACCAGCTGCCGGCGCTGAAGGCCGGCGCCTACTACTTCCACTGCGACGCCCATCCCGGCATGTCGGGCAAGCTCAACGTTCGGTCAGGGTAAGGAGCGCACCACCATGGCGATCACGCAAGCAAGGCCCGAGGCAGCCGCCGACGCCGCCCACGGCATCGGCCCTCGGCGCCACCCGATCGCGGAATGGCTGACCACCACCGACCACAAGAAGATCGGGATCATGTACCTGGTGAACTCGTACTTCTGGTTCGGGGTGGCCGGGCTGCTGGCGGTGTTCATCCGGGCCGAGCTGGCCCAGCCGGAGACCCAGTTCTTCGCCGAGCAGCGCTACAACGAGCTGTTCACCATGCACGGCACCACGATGATCTTCCTGTTCATCATCCCCATCCTGGCCGGCTTCGGGAACTACATCGTGCCGCTCCAGATCGGCGCCCTGGACATGGCCTTCCCGCGGGTCAACGCCCTGTCGTTCTGGATGCTGCCCCTGGCCGGGATCGTGCTGTTCTCCAGCTACGCCC
>OCZS010000061.1_pt1 | contig 31738 bp, 27 predicted proteins | sample 1539071 | NCBI WGS metagenome assembly OCZS01 (sample SAMEA3113584, study PRJEB22503) | soil metagenome
CGGGGGGCGGCCGCCGACCCGGTGGACGTGCCCGGGCTGGAGGGGCCGGCCAGGGTCGACCGGGACGCCGACGGGATCGCCCACATCCGGGCCGGGTCACGCCACGACCTGTTCTTCCTCCAGGGGTGGGTCCACGCCCAGGACCGGCTGTTCCAGATGGACGTGCGCCGCCGCCAGGCCGGGGGCACGCTGGCCGAGCTGCTCGGGCCGGCCGCCCTCCCCACCGACGTGCAGCTGCGGACCATCGGGCTGCACCGGGCGGCCGCCCGGTCGCTGCCCGCCCTGTCCGCCGATGCCCGGGCGGTGCTGGCCGCCTACGCCGACGGCGTCAACGCCTGGGTGGCCGGCAACCCGCTGCCGCCCGAGTACGGGGCCCTCAGCCTGACCTCGTTCCGGCCCTGGACCGCCCTGGACAGCGTGGCCGTGGGCAAGCTCCAGGCCTTCGGGCTGTCCTTCGACCTCGACATCGAGCTGACCACCGCCCTGCTCGGCTACCAGCAGGCCGGGCAGGCGGCCGGCTTCGACGGCACCGCCCTGTTCTTCCAGGACCTGTGGCGCTCGGAGCCGTTCACCGACGCCTCGACCGTGCCCGACGCCACCGGGGCGGCCGCGGCCACGGCCTCGGCGGCCGGCCGGGCCGCCCGGGCGACCGGGCCGGCCGGCGAGCGGCTGGCCGCCGCGGGCCGGCTGGCCGAGCGCTACGCCGCCCTCGCGGCCAAGGTGCCACTGCTGCGCCAGGCCCTGTCCCAGGACCGGGGCCAGACCGGCTCCAACCAGTGGGCGGTGTCGGGCCGGGTGGCCGCCGGCGGCCACCCGCTGCTGGCCAACGACCCCCACCTGGCCCTGGACTCGCCCTCGACCTTCTACCCGGTCCACCTCCAGGGGGGCGAGACCGACGCCAGCGGAAGCGGCTTCGCCGGGACGCCGGGGGTGATCGTCGGCCACAACCGCTTCATCTCCTGGGGCGCCACCGTCAACCCGATGGACGTCACCGACACCTACGCCGAGCAGCTACGCCCCGACCCGTCGTCGCCCAGCGGCCTGGCCACCGTCTACCAGGGCCAGCTGGAGCCGGTGATCCCCATTCCCGAGACCTTCCGCCAGAACAACCCCGGGTCGGGCACGCCCGACAACCTCACCGTGGTGCCCCCGGGCGGGGCCATCCCGCCGGCCACCCTGATCGTGCCCCGGCGCAACAACGGCCCCATCATCCAGCTCGACCAGGCGGCCGGGACCGCCCTCAGCGTCCAGTACACCGGCTTCAGCGCCACCCGGGAGCTCGACACCTTCCTGATCTGGGACGACGCCCGCAACCTGGACGACTTCCGCCGGGGCCTGCAGCTCTTCGACGTCGGCGGCCAGAACTGGGCCTACGCCGACGTCGAGGGCAACATCGCCTACTTCACCAGCGCCGAGCTGCCGCTGCGCGAGGACCTCCAGGCCGGCACCGTCAACGGCCTGCCGCCGTTCTTCATCCGCAACGGCACCGGCGGCAACGAGTGGCTGCCGGTCCAGAACCCCCAGCCCGGCCAGGCCATCCCGTACGAGATCCTGCCGTACTCCGAGATGCCCCAGACCCTCAACCCGCCGGCCGGGTTCTTCGTCAACGCCAACAACGACCCGGCCGGGGTCACCCTGGACAACGACCCGCTGAACCAGACCCGTCCCGGCGGCGGCATCTACTATCTCAACAACGGCTACGCCGGCATCCGCGGCGGCCGCATCACCGCCCTGCTCCGGGGCGAGCTGGCCGGCGACGGCAAGGTGTCGTTCGCCGACATGCAGCGCATCCAGGCCGACACCGCCCTGGTCGACGCCCAGTTCTTCGTCCCCCACCTGGTCAGGGCGCTGGCCAGGGGCGCGCTGGACAGCGACCCGACCCTGCGCGGGCTGGCCCGCGACCGGGCCGTGGCCGAGGCGGTCGGCCGCCTTGCCCTGTGGAACCGCCGCACCCCGACCGGCATCGCCGAGGGCTACGACGCCGCCGACGTCGACGGCCAGCGCCAGCCCCCGACCCGCCTGGAGCAGGCCAACAGCGCCGCCGCCACCATCTACGCGGTCTGGCGCAGCCAGGTCATCAAGGGCGCCATCGACGCCCGGCTGGCCCCCTTCGGGGTGCCGGTGCCCGACGGCGAGCGGTCCCTGACCGCCCTCAAGCACCTGCTGGAGACCTTCGGCCAGACCCAGGGGGTCGGCGCCTCCGGGATCGACTTCTTCGCCGTCGACGGGGTCGCCGACGCCACCGACCGCCGCGACGTGACCCTGCTCCGGGCCGTCAAGGCCGCCCTGGCCAAGCTGTCCGGCCCCGACTTCCAGGCCGCCTTCGGCGGGTCGACCAACCAGGGCGACTACCGCTGGGGCCGCCTCCACCGGGTCACCCTCGACCACCCCCTTGGCGGTCCGTTCAACATCCCCCCGGCCTTCGGCGCCTTCCCGCCGCCCCTGGCCGACCTGCCCGGGATCCCGACCGACGGCGGCTTCGAGACCGTCGACGCCTCCACCCACGACGCCCGCGCCGACGCCACCGGCGAGTTCGGCTTCGGCGGCGGCCCGGCCAACCGCTACGTCAGCGAGCCCCGAGCCCCCGGCGACATCCACGCCGAGTCAAGTCTCCCCGGCGGCCCCAGCGGCGTCCCCGGCACCCCGTTCTACGTCAACCTGCTCGGTGAGTGGCTGACCAACGACACCTTCACCTGGCGGCCGGACGGAGGCGCCTGAGCCGCACGCCATGATGCCGGGAACCGTCCTCAGATCTGGGCGGCGAACCCCTCGACGGTCGACTCCTTGGAGCGTTCGCCGCGGGTGAGGCGGCGGTAGACACCGAAGCCGAGGGCGACGGCCAGCAGGGAGGAGAGCAGCATGATGGTGGCCAGGGCGTTGAGGGCCGGGGTGGGGCTGGAGCGGGCGCTGTTGTAGATCTTGACCGACATCGGTTCGGAGGCGGCGTCGGCCGAGAGGTAGCGGACCAGGACGAAGTCGTCGATGACGTCGGCGAAGACCAGCACGGCGCTGGCGAAGATGGCCGGCCAGAGCAGCGGCAGCAGGACGTGGCGCAGGGCCCTGACCGGGGAGGCGCCGAGGTCCATGGCGGCTTCCTCGTACTCGTTGCCGATGGAGAGCAGGCGGGCCCGGCAGATGATCACCGGGTAGGAGAGCTGGAAGGTGACCAGGCCCAGGAGCTGGGCGATGGTGCCGAGCTGGACCGCCTTGAGCAGGTTGGTGAACAGGAACAGCAGGGCCACGGCCAGGATGATCTCGGGGAGCACGAACGACAGCAGCATCTGGAAGTTGAAGCCGGCGGCCAGGCGGCCCCGCCAGCGGTCGAGGCCGATGGCGAAGGCGACCCCAAGGGGCACGGCGACCAGGGTGGTGAGCACGGCCAGGCGGAGGCTGTGGAGCAGGGCCCGCTGCAGGTCGGGGTCGTGCCAGACCGACAGCACCGGGTCCTCCCAGTACCAGCGGAGCGAGAAGCCCTGCCAGCTGGAGCGGGAGCGGCCGGCGTTGAACGAGAACCAGACGGCGATCGCCACCGGCAGCACCGACCAGGCCAGGTAGCCCCAGACCAGCGCCTCCAGCAGCCGCGGCTTGCGCCACGGGTCGGTCAGCCATCGTCGCACCGGGGCACCCCCCTGGGGGTTCCCCGGACCCCTCCCGGGCTTCACGGCGTCATCTCCCCGCCTCCCGGGAGGCCTGGCCGGTGGTCCGGATGTAGGCGAGCATGGGCACGGCCAGGATGACCATCATGACCAGGACCAGGGCGGCCGCCTGGCCGCCCTGGCCGGGGCTGCCGATGGCGTCGTTGACCAGGTTGCCGACCATCGAGGTGCGGGGCGACCCCGACAGCAGGTCGTTGGTGAAGTAGTCGCCGAACATGGGCAGGGCGGTCACGACCAGGCCGGCCAGGATGGCCTGGCGGGACAGGGGCAGGGTGACCAGCGCGAAGGTCCGGCGGCGGCTGGCTCCCAGGTCGCGGGCCGCCTCGAGCAGCCGCTGGTCGACCCGGTCCAGCCCGGCGTACAGGGCCAGGACCATGTAGGGGATGTAGCCGTAGACCAGCCCAAGGGTGACGGTGACCGGCTGGCCGGCCAGCCACGGGAACGGCTCGCCCAGCACCCCGATCCCGACCAGCAGCCGGTTGATCATGCCGTCGCTCTCCAGCAGGTTCACCCAGGCCAGCATGCGCATCATGTAGCTGACCCAGAACGGGGCCAGCAGGGCCACCAGCAGCAGGCCCTTGCGGCGGCCGGCGTAGCGGGTCACGTAGTAGGCGACCGGGTAGGCCAGCAGCAGGCACAGGGCGCTGGCCGCGGCCACGAACGCGAAGGTGCGCACGAACGCCGGCCCCAGGAAGCCGTCGGGGCCGAAGATCCGGTCGAACAGCAGCTGGAACTGGAACGGGTTCCACTGCACGGGGTTCCACACCGGCACCGGGGTCCGGAACAGCGGGTCGACGGCGCCGAAGGCGATCGACAGGACGACGTAGAACGGCAGCAGGAACAGGACGACCAGCCAGGCCATGCCCGGGGCGGCGAAGGACGGCCAGAACCAGCGGGGGCGCCAGGCGCCGGCGCGGTCGGAGGTCGCCACTAGGCTCCGGCCTTGAACTCCTGCCAGGCCGCGTGCCAGCGGTCGTCGACCTCGCCCGGCAGCTCCAGGTAGCGGTAGCCGGTGTCGAAGTAGGACGGCAGCACGGTCGCGGCCTCGAGGTTCTTGGGCAGCAGCTCCTGGCTGACCAGCTCGGCCGGGTCGAGCTTGTTCTGGGGCGGCTGGTAGCCGTTCCAGCTCATGTTCTCCACGGCCACGTCGTAGTCGAGCAGGTGGTTCATGAACAGGTGGCCGAGCACCGGGTTCTTGCCGGTGCGCAGCAGCACGATCAGGTCGCTGTTGACCGGCCCCTTGCCGTCTTCGGGGAACCAGTAGCGCATCACGTCGGCGCTCTGGCCCTTGGGCATGTAGTACTGGGCGTTGACCATGTCGCCCGACCAGGCCTGGGTGATCCAGGTCTTGGACTCGGGCAGGTCGATGTAGTCGTTGGTGTTGACCCGCGGCCTGACCGCCTTGGCCAGGGCGACCAGCTGGTCGCGGGCCAGGTTGAGGTGGTCCTGGTTGCCGGTGTTGAGGTCGGTGATGCCGTTCTTGAGCAGGGTCATGCCGATGCCCTCGCGGTAGTCGTCGAGGATGCCGACCTTGCCCCGGTACTGCTCGTCCCAGAGGGCCTCGTACGGGTTGGGCAGCTTGGCGATGTCGTCCTTGACCTTGTCGACCCGCCAGGCGATCCCGGTGCTGTAGATGGTGTACGGCACCGAGTAGTTCCAGCCCTGGTCGTACCAGGGGTTCTGGAAGGCCGGCCAGACCTGCTCGATGTTCGAGATGTAGGAGTGGTTGAGGGGGCGCAGGAAGTTCCCCTGGACCAGCTTGCCCAGGTAGTCGTAGGTGGGGAACAGCACGTCGAAGGCGACCTGGCCGCCGCGGAGCTTGGCCACCGCCTCGTCCATGTTCCCGTAGGTCGAGACCTGCACCTTGACGTCGTACTTCTTGTACTTCTTCTCGAAGTCCTGGACGACCTTCTTGTAGATGTACTCGGACCAGTTGTAGACCCGCAGGGTGGCGCCCTGCTCGGGGGCCAGGCCGTCGGCGATGCGGCCCGCGTCGGCCGGGACCGGCCAGGTGACGGGGTTCTCGGGGCTGGCCAGCTGGGGGCCGCCCGCTCCCGGGGGGGCCCCGGTGGGGTCGCGGTCACCGCAGGCCGACAGCAGCACGCCGCCGGAGACGGCCAGCGCCGTGGCGGCGGAGCGGTTGAGGAAGGCTCGGCGGCTCATCCTGGCCATGGCTGCCTCCTGCGTTTGCAGATGCGCCGGAAACTACAATAAACTGAACGTTCAGTCAATGTTCTGCGTTACACTCCGGGGAGTCCGTTTCGTGGGTCGAAGCTATCCGATGTCGGAGGCTGACAGGGAGATCCAGACGGCCGCCCGCGGCCTGGCCGACGAGCTGCTCCCCCACGAGGTCGAGGCCGAGCTGGCCGGCGGCGAGCTGCCCGAGGGGCTGCTCGAGGAGCACCGGCGCCGGGTCGCCGAGCTCGGCTTCGAGGCCATCAACATGCCCAAGGAGCTCGGCGGTGGCGGCTTCTCTGCCTTCCAGCAGGTGCTGGTCCAGGAGCAGATCGGCCGGGTGACCAACGCGCTCGGCTGGGTGGTCCACACCCCGGCCTCCTGGCTGCCCACGGTGGCCACCACCGAGCAGCTGGACCGCTGGGTGGTCCCGACCATCCGGGGCGAGCGCCGCGAGTGCTACGCCATCACCGAGGAGGGGGCCGGCTCGGACGTCGACGCCATCAAGGCCACGGCCACCCGCGACGGCGACGGCTACCTGCTCAACGGGGTCAAGTGGCACGTGACCTCCTTCAACCACGCCGACCACGTGTTCTTCCAGGGCAAGCTGGCCGGCGGGGCCAACGCCGGCGCCCACGCCATGTTCGTGCTCGACCTGGACACCCCCGGCATCCGGGTGGTGCGCATCCCCGCCTACAGCCACACCCATGTTCGTGGTCGACCTCGACACCCCCGGCATCCGGGTGGTGCGCACGCCCGCCTACAGCCACACCTACCCCTACCACCACCCGGTGGTCGCCTTCGAGGACGTCCGCGTCCCGGCCGGCCAGCTGATCGGCGCCGAGGGCGACGGCATGCGCTTCGCGTATGAGTGGTTCCGCTACGAGCGGCTGATGATCGCCGCCCGGTGCCTGGGCGCGGCCCAGCGGCTGATCGAGGAGGCGACCGCCTTCGCCCGCGAGCGCCACGCCTACGGCCAGCCGATCTTCGGCTACCAGGGGATCCAGTTCATGCTGGCCGACTCCCTGACCGAGCTCTGGGCGGCGCGGCTGATGACCTACCAGACCGCCCACGGCATCGACGGCGACCTCGACGTCAAGGTCCAGCACGCCCAGTGCTCGATGGCCAAGCTGTACGCCTCCGAGATGGCCGGCCGGGTCGCCGACCGGGCGGTGCAGATCTTCGGCGGCCGCGGCTACATGCGCGAGAACGTGGCCGAGCGGTTCTACCGGGAGCTGCGGGTGGACAGGATCTGGGAAGGAACCTCGGAGATCCAGCGGTCGATCATCGCCGACCAGCTGGCCAAGCGCGGCGCCGGCCCGCTGACCGGATAGGAGACGGCCATGACGGTAGCGGACCGCCTTGACGAGCTGATCGCGGCCCAGGAGAAGCAGTTCATGGACCGCCAGCCCCGCTCCCGGGCCCTGCTGGAACGGGCCGCCGGGTCGCTGGCCGGCGGGGTCACCTCGAGCTGGCAGATCTCCCGGCCCCAGGCCGTCTGGATCAGCCACGGCCAGGGCAGCCGGGTCTGGGACGCCGACGGCAACGAGTACGTCGACCTGCACGGCGGCTACGGGGTCATGGCCGTCGGCCACGCCCACCCGGCGGTGGTGGCCGCGGTCCGCGACCGGGTCGCCAGGGGCACCCACTTCGCCCAGCCGACCGAGGAGGCCATCGTGGTCGCCGAGGAGCTGGCCAGGCGCTTCGGCCTGCCGCTGTGGCGCTTCGCCAACTCCGGCACCGAGGCCACCATGGACGCGGTCCATCTGATGCGGGCCATCACCGGGCGCTCGCGGATCGTCAAGGTCGAGGGCTGCTACCACGGCCACCACGACTCGGTGCAGGTGTCGGTGTACCAGCCGCTGGAGGAGATCGGCCCGGCCCACGGCCCGGCCAGCGCGGTCGCCTCCAGCGGCATCCCGGCCGAGATCGTCCAGCTGACCTCGGTCGTGCCCTACAACGACCTCGAGGTCACCGAGCGCGTCTTCGCCGAGCACGACGGCCAGATCGCCGGCATGCTGCTGGAGCCGGTGATGATGAACGCCGGCATCATCCCGCCCCAGCCCGGCTACCTGGAGGGCCTGGCCGAGCTCGTCCGCCGTCACGGCGCCCTGCTGGCCTTCGACGAGGTCAAGACGGGCGTGACCGCCGCCCCCGGCGGGGCCACCGAGCGCTACGGGGTCACCCCCGACATCATCTGCCTGGCCAAGGCGATCGGCGGCGGCCTGTCCACGGCCGCCATCGGCGGCAGCCAGGCGGTCATGGACCACATCACCAGCGGCCACTACGACCAGGTCGGGACCTTCAACGGCAACCCGCTGGCCATGGCCGCCGCCGGGGCCGCCCTCACCGAGGTCCTCACCCCGGCCGCCTACCGCCGGATCGCCGGCCTCCAGCAGCAGATGGTCACCGGCGTCGAGCAGATCCTGGACCGGACCGGCCTGCCCGCCCACGTGGTCGCGGTCGGGGCCAAGGGCTGCGTCACCTTCTCCCCCACCCCGGTCCGCAACTACCGCGACTTCCTGGCCATCGACGACCGCTGGAGCCACTGCCACTGGCTCTACCAGCACAACGGCGGCGTGTTCCTGCCCCCCTGGGGCAAGGCCGAGCAGTGGCTGCTGTCGGCCCAGCACACCGGCGAGGACGTCGACCGCTTCCTGGCCAACTTCGCCGCCTTCGCCGACGCCGCCCGCGGCTGAGCGGTCCCGGATCGGCAGAACTACCCAGGCCGGCTCGGCAGGCCTGCCGATGGGGCGTTCGGACCTCGTCGCCGATGCACCGGAACAAGGAAGCAGTTCACGGCCGCCGCCGAGCACCCAGAGGAGGCAGCATGCTGGAGGATCGCAGGCGGTGTGGCTGGGGGGCCGTGGTGGCCGCCGTGACCCTGTTCGCGACCTTGGTCCTGACCGTCCCGACCGGCCCGGGCCTGGGCTGATCGCGGGCGCCCGGCCGGTTACGATGCCGGCGGCGGAGCGTCGCTGAAAGGGGTCGGCCGCATGGGCGGAGGCGAGATCCGGCTGGTCGGGCTGGTCAAGCGGTTCGAGGACGTCACCGCCGTGGACGGCATCGACCTGGACGTGCCCGGGGGCGAGTTCTTCGCCCTGCTCGGCCCGTCGGGCTGCGGCAAGACGACCACCCTGCGCCTGGTCGCCGGGTTCGAGCAGCCCACCGACGGGCGCATCCTGCTCGACGGGGTCGACATGGTCCGGACCCCGCCGCACAAGCGCAAGGTCAACACCGTGTTCCAGAGCTACGCGCTGTTCCCGTTCCTGAGCGTGGCCGACAACGTCGCCTTCGGGCTGCGCTTCCAGGACGTCGACAAGGGCGAGGCCAGGCGGCGGGTCGCCGAGGCCCTGGCCCTGGTGCAGCTCCAGGGCCTGGAGCGGCGCCGGCCGGCCCAGCTGTCGGGCGGCCAGCAGCAGCGGGTCGCGCTGGCCCGGGCCCTGGTCCTCAACCCGTCGGTGCTGCTGCTGGACGAGCCCCTTGGCGCCCTGGACGCCAAGCTCCGCAAGGCCCTCCAGGTCGAGCTCAAGGCGCTCCAGGAGGCGGTCGGGATCACCTTCGTCTACGTCACCCACGACCAGGAGGAGGCCCTGACCATGTCGGACCGCCTGGCCGTGATGGCCGGCGGGCGCATCGAGCAGGTCGGCCCCCCGGCCGAGCTGTACGAGGAGCCGGCCACCACCTACGTCGCCGGGTTCCTGGGCGTGGCCAACCTGTTCACCGCCACCGTCGCGCGCCCGGACGGCGGCGGCCGCTGCCGGGTCCGGCTGGGCGAGTTCGAGCTGGAGGCGGAAGGCGGCGACACCGGCGCCAGCGGCGAGGTCCAGGTGGTCATCCGGCCCGAGCGGGTGCGGCTGGAGGACTACGGGACCACCGGCCCCAACCGGGTCCCGGGCATGGTCGAGCGCCTCGTCTACCAGGGCCCGGCGACCCAGCTGGTGGTCCGCCTGGCCAACGGCGAGCTCCTCCAGGCGCTGGTCCAGAACCAGGGCCAACCCATCTCCTGGCAGCAGGGCACGGCCATCGCCGTCCACCTCCCGGCCGACGCCCTGCGGGTCCTGCGCGAATCAGCCTGAGGCGGCGTGCCGGTGGGGCCGGACCAGGTGGGCCCGGTCCTCGGGGGTCCAGGAGAAGCCGAGCTCGCGGGCGCAGGTGTCCATGCAGAGGTCGAACATGCGCTCGCGGGTGACCTCGGGGTCCTGGAGCACGACCAGGATGGCCAGCCCGTCGATCAGGGCGGCCAGGCGCAGGGCGAAGGCGGCGGCGTCGACCGGGACGAACTCGCCGGCGGCCTGGCCCTCGCGGACGATGTCGGCGATGGTGGTCCGCCAGCGCTGGTCGAGCGCCTGGCGGTCCCGGGCCACGTCCGGGTCGCGGGGCGCCCTGGCCCACAGGTCCAGCCACAGCACCCACTCGTCGAAGTCGTCCTCGGCCTCCCCGACCGAGCACGAGCAGCGCACCAGCTCGACCAGCCGGTCGCGGGCGCTGGCCATCTCGGCCACCGCCTCCGCGGTCCGGGCGTAGAACTGCTCGTCGGCGAAGGACAGCGCCTCGGCGAGCAGGATGTCCTTCTTGCCGAAGTAGTAGATGACCAGGGCCGGGCTGGTCCCGGCCTGGTCGGCCACATCCTTGATGCCGGTGTCGCAGAGGCCTTTCTCCGCGATCACCTGCACGGCCGCCTTGAGGATCTGCCGGCGCCGTGCGTCGGAAAGCTTGCGTCGTGGGCTCATGCCTGCTCCAGGATGTCGGCGTCGAGGTGCAGTATGTCCTGCCGGGCTTGTCCGGCGCCCACCCACATCTTAGACTGAACGTTCAGTCAATAACAGGGAGGCGCCATGTCGACCTGGGACGCGATCGTCATCGGGGGCGGCCACAACGGGCTGGTGGCCGGCGCCTACCTGGCCCGGGCGGGGGCCAGGGTGGTGGTCCTGGAGGCCCGGTCCAAGACCGGTGGCGCGGCCGCCACCGACGCCCCCTGGCCCGAGGCGCCCGAGATCAGGGTGACCCGGCTGTCGTACGTGATGAGCCTGATGCCGCCAAGCATCATCCGCGACCTGGAGCTGGAGCGGCACGGCTACAAGCTGTTCCCCATGGGCCCGGCCTACCAGGCCTGGCCGGACGGGCGCTCGCTGACCATCTACGACGACGACGCCGGCCGCAACCACGAGCAGATCGCCAAGTTCTCCAAGAAGGACGCCGACGCCATGCCCCGCTGGGACGCCTGGCTGGAGGGCCTGGCGTCGGTCCTGGGGCCGCTGCTGACCCAGGTCCCGCCCAAGATCGGCTCCCGACGGCCGTCGGACCTGCGCGAGCTGCTCCGGCTGGCCTGGCGCTACAAGGGCCTGGACGTGCGCACCGTCGGCGACGTGACCCGGCTCATGACCATGAGCGTCAGCGACCTGCTGGACGACTGGTTCGAGTCCGAGCAGGTCAAGGCGAGCCTGGCCATCAACGGGGTGATCGGCACCTGGGCCGGGCCCGACTCGCCCGGGACCGCCTACGTGATGGCCCACCACTCGATCGGCGACGTCGGCGACGGCCACCTGGGCAGCTGGGGCTTTCCCGAGGGCGGCATGGGGGCGGTCTCGGACGCCATCCAGCGCTCGGCCCTGTCCCTCGGGGCCACCGTGCGCACCGGCGCCCGGGTCGAGCGGGTGCTGGTCTCCGGCGGCCGGGCCACCGGGGTGGCCCTTGCCGGGGGCGAGGAGCTGCACGCCCCCGTCGTGGTCACCGCCATCCACCCCCGGACGACCTTCCTGGAGCAGGTCGACCGGGTCGAGCTGCCGCCCGACTTCGTCACCGACATCGAGCGCTGGAAGTCCCGCAGCGGCGTGGTCAAGATCAACCTGGCCCTGGGCGAGCTGCCCGACTTCACCGCCGACCCGGGCACCGAGGTCGCCGAGCACCACACCGGCGCGATCGCCATGGCCCTGTCGGTCGACTACATCGAGCAGGCCTTCCAGGACGCCAAGCAGGGCCGCGGCGCGACCCGGCCGTTCTCGGACGGCTGCATCCCCACGGTGTTCGACAAGACCCTGGCCCCCGAGGGCGTCCACGTCATGTCGCTGTTCACCCAGTGGTGCCCGCACGAGTGGTCCGAGGCCCCCCACACCGAGGAGCTGGAGGCCTACGCCGACCGGATGATCGACTGCTACGCCGAGCTGGCCCCCAACCTCAAGGGCGCGATCCTGCACCGCGAGGTCATCGGGCCCTGGCAGATGGAGCAGGAGTGGGGGCTGGTCGGGGGCAACATCTTCCACGGCGAGCTCTCGGCCGACCAGCTGTTCCACATGCGCCCGGCCCCCGGCTACGCCGACTACCGCAGCCCGATCGCCGGGCTCTACCAGGCCAGCTCGGCCACCCACGGCGGCGGCGGGGTCTGCGGCATCCCCGGCTGGCAGGCCGTCCAGGCCATCCTCGCCGACCGCAGGCGGGCCAAGCGCCGCCGGTGAGCCGGAAGGGCCGCCCCGCGCTCGCGTCCCTGCTGGAGCCGCGGTCGGTGGCCGTGGTGGGGGCGAGCGCCCGTCCCGGGTCGTTCGGCGACCAGCTGCTCGGCCAGCTGCTCGCCGGCGGCTACCGGGGGACGGTGCACCTGGTCAACCCCCGCTACCGCGAGGTCGCCGGGCGTCCCTGCCACCCGTCCCTGGCCGACCTGCCCGGCCCGGTCGACCTGGCCGTGCTGGCCGTGCCCAACGCCGCCCTCGAGGCCCAGCTCACCGCGGCGGCCGAGGCCGGGGCCCCGGCGGCGGCCATCTTCGCCAGCTGCGCCGATCCCCCGACCCTGGCCGACCGGCTCCGAAGCATCGCCCTGGAGGCGGGGATGGCGGTCTGCGGCGGCAACGGCATGGGGTTCTTCAACCTCGAGCAGAGCTTGAGGGTCTGCGGCTACCCGGAGCCGGCCGACCTGCCCGCCGGCCCGGTGGCGGTGGTCACCCACTCCGGGTCGGTGTTCTCGGCCCTGCTCCACAACCAGCGCGGCCTCCGCTTCAACCTGGTCGTCTCGGCCGGCAACGAGCTGGTGACCAGCGCGGCCGCCTACCTCGACCACGCCCTGGAGCTGCCCACCACCCGGGTGGTGGCGCTGTTCCTGGAGACGGTCAGGGAGCCGGCGGCGTTCCGGGCCGCCCTGGCCAAGGCGGCCGCCCGGGCCATCCCGGTGGTCGCCCTCAAGGTCGGCCGCGGCCAGGCGGCCAGGGCCATGGTCGCCGCCCACTCCGGCGCCCTGGCCGGCGAGGACGGCGCCTACCAGGCCCTGTTCGACGCCTACGGGGTCGCCCAGGTGGCCACCCTGGACGAGCTGGCCGACACCTGCGAGCTCCTGGCCGGCCGGCGCGCGGCTCCCGGCGGGCTGGCCGCCATCGGCGACTCGGGTGGCGAACGGGCCCACCTGCTCGACCTGGCCGAGCGGCTCCGGGTCCCGTTTGCCACCATCGGGCTGGCCGCCATCGGCGACTCGGGCGGCGAACGGGCCCACCTGCTCGACCTGGCCGAGCGGCTCCGGGTCCCGTTCGCCACCATCTCCGAGGCGACCCGCCGGCGCCTGGCCGCCGTCCTGGAGCCCGGCCTCCCCCCGACCAACCCGCTGGACGCCTGGGGCACGGGCAACGACGCCGACCAGATCTTCGCCACCTGCATCCAGGCCCTGCTCGACGACCCGGCCACCGCCGCCCTGGCCCTCAACCTCGACCTGACCACCGAGCCGACCCCCGACACCAGCTACACCGGCCTGGCCATCGCCGCCGCCGCCTCCACCCCCAAGCCCGTCGCCGTCCTGGCCAACCTCGCCTCGGCCGCCGACCCCGCCGAAGCCGCCACCCTCCGCGCCGCCGGGGTCCCCGTCCTGGAAGGCACCGCCACCGGCCTGTCCGCCCTGGGCCACCTGCTCGCCTACCGCGACTTCCTGGCAGCGGGGGCCGTGGACGACCCCGTGCTCCCATCACCCGGGTCGACGACGCCAGCGGCTGTGGATGATGCAGCGCCTCCCGCTTCCGGGTCAGCGATTCCGGGCGCCATGGACGAGCCAGCGCCTCCCGCTTCCGGGCCGGCGGCTCCGGGGGCTGTGGACGAGCCAGCGCACCCCGCTCCCGGGTCGACTACGCTCCCCCACCAGGGGACCCGGCAGCGGCGGGTCGCGGTGCCGCGCGCCCGGAAGCCTGTCGCGCGCGCCCGGGAGCCGGTGGCGCGCGCTCAGGAGCGGGCGGCGCGCTCGGGGCGGGTCCGGGCGCAGGATGGGCGGGTCCGGGAACGGTGGCGAGCGCGGCTGGCCGAGGCGGGGCGGCCGCTGGACGAGGCGGAGGGGCTGGCCCTGCTGGGCGACTGGGGGGTGCCGGTGGTGGCGGCCGAGGTGGCGACCAGCTTGGAGGAGGCGGTGGCCGCCGCCGGGCGGGTCGGGTGGCCGGTGGTGCTGAAGACGGCCATGCCCGGGATCGCCCACAAGTCGGACGTGGGCGGGGTGCTGCTGGGCCTGGACGGGCCCGACCGGCTGGCCACCGCCTACGCCGACCTGGCCGGCCGGATGGGGCCGCGGGTCCTGGTGGCGGCCATGGCCGGACCGGGGGTGGAGCTGGCCCTCGGGGTGGTCGACGACGCCCAGTTCGGGCCCCTGGTGATGGTCGCCGCCGGCGGGGTGCTGGTCGAGGTCCTCCGCGACCGCCGCTTCGCCCTCCCTCCGGTCGGCCACCACCAGGCCATGGCCATGCTCGACCGCCTGGCCGTCCGCCCCCTGCTCGACGGCGTCCGGGGCGCCCCCCCGGCCGACCTGGACGCGGTCGCCGACGCGATCGTCAGCCTGTCCGCCCTGGCCCTCGACCTCGGTCCGTCGCTGGCCGCCCTCGACGTCAACCCCCTGATCGCCGGACCCGGCGGCTGCGTCGCCGTCGACGCCCTGGTGGTGGCCCGGAGCGCCTAGCCGCCCCGCAGGCCGAACCAGGGGCCGGTGGCCAGGTCGCCGGTGAAGATCTCGCGGTCCTCGTCGTCGGCGATGGCCGCCCCGGCGGCGCTGGCCCGCGCATGCCAGGCGGCCGCCTGGTCGAGCTCGCCGGCACAGGCCAGGGCCCTGGCCATCGCCTCGGCGGCGTACGCGTGGTCGAAGTCGGCCACCCCCGGCCCCGCATCGGCCAGCTCCAGGCACCGCCGGGCATGGTGCAGCGCCGGCTCACCCCGCCCGAGAACCGCGTACACATGGGACACCAGCCAATCCCCCCGCGTCCCCGGCGGCCCCCCGGCCTCACGCCAGTGGTACTGGGAGGCATGCGCCGCGTCGACCATCCGCGCGTCATCCCCCGCGGTCCGGTCGGCCCTGCCGAGCAACTCCCACACCAGCCCGTTCAGCGACCGTCCGAGCTCCCGATGGTCCGTCATCTCCATCCCACTCCAGCGACGCCCCGCCCCGCTCCAGCAAGGCCCCGGCGCTACCGCTACCCCTGCCTACTCCACCGGGCGCCTACTCCGGTGGGCGGCCTTCACCTCTGGAGGCCCCTCCGGAGGCCCTGCCTCCGCGCGGCCCTCACCCTCAGAGGCCCGGTTCGGGCCCCCCGGAGGGGGAGCGTAGCGGACCCGGAAGCGGAAGGTTCGCCCGTATCCACAGCCCCCCAACCGTCTCCCAACCGTCCCCCAAACGACCCCACAGCCCGCCAAGACCCCAGCCTTGGCCGCGCACCAGGCCCTGCCCCACCACGCCCGCGATCCGTGCACCGCGACCTGACATACTGGCGCGCGTCATGGGAGCGAGCGCCGACCGCCGGCTGGTCGCGGGCCGCTATGTCCTCGGGGGGCCGCTGGGCCGGGGCGGGATGGGCACGGTGTGGCGGGCGGACGACGTGCTGCTCGGCCGGCCGGTGGCGGTCAAGGAGGTCGAGCTGCCGGGTGGGCCGCCCGGGGCGGGGCGGGAGGCGCTGCGGGAACGGGCGCTGCGGGAGGCCAGGGCGGCGGCCCGGCTCAACCATCCGGGGGTGGTCACCCTCCATGACGCGGTCGAGGCCGACGACCGCCTGTTCCTGGTCATGGAGCTGGTCGAGGCCCCGACCCTGCGCGACCTGGTCGACGGGTCGGGGCCGGTGGGGCATGCGGCGGCGGCCCGGATCGGGCTGGAGCTGCTGGACGCGCTGGACGCGGCCCACCGGGCCGGGATCGTCCACCACGACGTCAAGCCGGCCAACGTCATGGTCACCGCGGGCGGCCGGGTCAAGCTGGCCGACTTCGGCATCGCCTCGCTCCAGGACGACACCCAGCGGACCCTCACCGGTGCCGCCGGGGCCCCGGGCGGGGCCGACCGGGCGCTGACGGCGGCGTTCGGGTCGCTGCCGTTCGTCGCCCCCGAACAGGCCAGGGGCGGCCATGCCGGGCCGGCGGCCGACCTGTGGGCGCTGGGGGCGACGCTGTGGTTCGCGGTCGAGGGGGTGGCGCCGTTCGAGCGGGCCGGGCCGGCCGCCACGCTCGGGGCCATCCTGCACGACCCGCCCGGCCGCCCGGCCAGGGCCGGGCCGCTCGAACCGGTCCTGCTCGCCCTGCTGGTCAAGGACCCGGCCAGCCGCCCCCGGGCCACGGACCTGCGCCGCATGCTGGAGCGCCCAGCCACCGGCACCGCCATCCCGAGCCCGCCGGTGGCCGGCGCTCCCGGCACAAGCCCCGCTGCTCGCACCCCGACGCCGACCGTCCCTGTGGCCGGCCCGCCGGCCCCCACCCTTCCCGTGGCCGGCGCCCCTGTCCCGATCCCCACCGCTCGATTGCCCGGCGGCCCGGGCGCCGCCACCGAGGCGCTGGCCGGGCCCGCTCCCCCGTCCGGCTGGGGCGATCCCCGGAACGTCCCCCGGCGGCGGCGTCCGGGCCGCCAGCAGCTTCCCGGCTGGACCAGCCCACCACGCAAGCGGCGGCGCTGGGGGCGGCGGCTGCTGGTGGCCGTTGGCGTCCTGCTGGCGCTCTCGGTGGCCAGCAACCTCGAGGAGGACCGGCCTGGGGCCTCGGGTCCGGCCGGGCTGGGCGACCCGGCGCGGGACGGGCAGTTCGAGTTCGTGGTCCGGTCGGTGGACTGCGGGGCCCGGTCGGTGGGCGAGGGCATTGGGCGCAAGCAGGCGCTGGGCCAGTTCTGCCTGGTCGCCTTGCGGGTCGAGAACAGCGGCACCGAGGGCCGCACCTTCGGGGGCGGCCACCAGTACCTGTTCGACGACGCCGGCAAGCGCCACGACCCCGACCTGGACGCGACCGTCCGCCGCGGCGACGGCCACCTGTGGTCGACCCACCTGAACCCGGGCCAGCGCCTGGAGGGCACCCTGGTCTACGACGTCCCCGACCCGGTCACCATGGCCCGGGTCGAGCTCCACGACGCCCCCTTCAGCGGCGGGGCCAGCGTCGAGCTGGGCTGACCGCCCCGGTCACCAGTAGCCGTTGCGGCGGGCCTCGGCCACCGCCGCGGCCACGCCGTCGCGCCAGGGCTCGCCGTGGCCGGGAAGCAGCAGCCGGGCGTTCAGCACGGCCAGCTCGTCCAGGGAGGCGCGGGCCTGGTCGTTGTCCTCGTTGACGCCCTTGATGAGCAGCCGCGGCCCCCGGCGTCGCCGGTAGGGGTCGAAGGTGACCAGGGCGTCGCCGCTGAAGACGACGCTGGCGTCGGCCAGGTGGAGGGCGCAGTTGCCGCGGGTGTGGCCGGGCAGGTGGCGGGCCCGCGGCCGCCCGGGGACCTCCAGGACCTCGCCGTCGGTGTAGGTGCGGACCTCGGCCGCGTCGGGGGTGGCCAGCAGCCCGTTGCGGAGGCCGTGGGCCAGCAGCGGCCAGGCCGTCGGCCGGAGGTAGAGCCGGAACGGCGGGAACCGGCGCAGGCCGGGCTCGGCGTCGCGCTCGTGCACCCAGATGACGGCGTCGGAGTTGGCCTTCACCTGGTGGGCGAAGCCGACGTGGTCGGCGTGGGCGTGGGTGAGCACCACCGCCTCGACCTCCTCGACCTTGCGGCCGAGGGAGCGCAGGGCGTCGGTGAGCTGGGGCCAGTAGCCGCGCATGCCGGCGTCGACCAGGGTGAGGCGGCCACCGCGCTCGATCAGGTACCAGTTGACCATGCGGGTGCCGAACCGGTGGACGCCGTCGGCAACTTCCATGGGTACGACCTTGCACGGGACCGGCGGCGGAAACCTCCCGATTACCCGGCGTCGCGGCCGGCGGTGACCACGGCGTAGGCCAGGGCGACGGCCAGGAGGTCCTCGACCGCGCCGATCAGGGGGGCGGGGAGGCTGGTGCGCTCGGCCACGAAGACCCTCGCCCTGGTGCCGGCCCAGGCGCCGGCGCCGGCCCCGGCGGTGCCGAGCAGGGCGCCGAGGGGACGGGGACGGCCGGCGTCGTAGTGGACGGCGGCGCCGATCGTGGCCCCGGTGGCCAGGCGCTGGAGGAACGGGCCGGAGGTGGTGCGGCGTGGCGTGATCGGGAGCTTGTCGGCGACCAGCTCGCCCCGCGCCCGGGTCGAAGCGGCCCTGCTGGGACTCGATGGCCAGCAGGGCCACCGGGACCTGGGAGCGCAGGCCGGTGACGAACCCGAGCAGCAGCGCCCGCGCGGGCGGCGGCAGCGGGGGCAGCGGGGAGGGGATCCGGTCCACGACGGCTCCTTGGGTGCGGCGGGGTGCATGATGATCCCTGCATGGCCGCGATCCAGCCACCCGAAACCGACCAGGTCGGCCAGCTCCTGCGCCGCCGCCCGCCGGCGGCCGCGCTGGGTTGGGCGGCGGCGGCGTTCGGCCCCGGGAGCCGGGTGGTGTCGGTGCGGCCGCTGTCGTCGGCCTGGCTGGCCAACCACGTCGTCGAGGTGGCCGACGCGGCCGGCGCCGTCCACCCGGTGGTGTTGCGCCGCTGGGCCCGGCCCGGCTGGGACGAGGAGGACCCCGACTTCACCGCTGCCCGCGAGGCGGCCATCCTCGACCTGCTCGCTCCGACCCCGGTGCCCGCCCCGGCGCTGCTCGCGGCCGACCCCGGCGCCACCGTCTGCGACGTGCCCGCGCTGCTCCTGGCCCTCCTCCCGGGCGGCCCGCCCGACCTCCGGGGCGACCCCGGCCGCCTGGTCGAGGGCCTGGCCGCGGCCCTGCCGCCGATCCACGCCGTGGCCGTGCCGCGGGCCGAGGGCACGGGCACGCCGGGCACGCTGGGATCGGCGAACGGCCCCGGATCCCGGGTCGTGCCCGACCATCACCGCTTCTACGACCCGGCGCGGCTGGACCCGCCGGCCTGGTCGACCCGGCCCGGGCTGTGGCGGCGGGCCTTCGAGGTGGCCGCCGGGCCGCCGCCGGACGACCACGCCTGCTTCATCCACCGCGACTACCACCCGGCCAACACCCTCTGGACCGGGGGCCGGCTCACCGGGGTGGTCGACTGGATCGGCGGGTCGTGGGGGCCGCCCTCGGTCGACCTCGGGCACATGCGGGTCAACCTGGCCGCCGACCTCGGGCTGGAGGTGGCCGACCGGTTCCTGGCCGCCCACCGGACCCTGACCGGCTTCGAGCACCACCCGTGGTGGGACGTGGCCTCGGCGGTCGACGTCACGCCCGAGGCGCCCGGGTCCTGGGACGGCGTGGAGGACCTGATCGCGGCCGCCCTGGCCCGCCTCGGCGGCTAGGCCTTGGCCCCGGCGCTCTCGTCCTCCTGGTGCATCCTCCCGGCGCCCTCGTCCTCCTCGTGCATCCTCGTCCTCCTCATCCTGCTCGCTCGGCGATTCCGGCCGCGATCATCAGCACGGCCCCGATCAGGTAGCCACCGCGACCAGGGCAGCCGATCAAGCCGCCCCGGGATCCGGGTCTCGGCGGAGCAAACACCCGCTCCCGTAGCATGGGACCGATGACCGATACGCGACGAACCCGGGTGGCCATCGCCTGCCAGGGCGGGGGCAGCCACACCGCCTTCACCGCCGGGGTGCTCAAGGGGCTGCTCGGGTCCGAGGAGCTTGCCGGCTACGAGGTCGTCGGCGTGAGCGGCACCTCGGGCGGGGCCATCTGCGCCCTGCTCGCCTGGTCGGCCCTGCTGGAGGACGACCCGGCGGCCGCCGGCCGGCGGCTGGAGGACTTCTGGGCCGACAACTCGGCCACCACGCCGCTGGAGCAGCTGGTCAACGCCTGGGTGGTCTGGGCGGCCAGGCTGGAGAACCTGGTCGTGCTCCCGGCCGTCAGCCCCTATGACAACCCCGGGTCGGTGACCGCCCTGGCCGAGCTCCGGCGCATGCTGGAGCGGCGGGTCGACTTCGGCCGCTTCGCCGCCCAGGCCGACGGCGCCGGGCCGATGCTGCTGATCGGGGCCGTCGACGTCCTCTCGGGCGAGTTCCGGGCCTTCAACAGCCGGCGCGAGGCCATCACGGCCGAGATGATGCTGGCCTCGGCGGCCATCCCCACCCTGTTCCGCTCCGTCCGGGTCGGGGACGGCACCTACTGGGACGGCCTCTTCTCCCAGAACCCGCCGGTCCGGGAGCTGGTCGACAGCCGGCCGGACGAGCTCTGGGTGATCCAGATCAACCCGAGGCGCTGGGACGGCGAGCCGACGACGATGGCCGAGATCGCCGACCGCCGCAACGAGCTGTCCGGCAACCTCTCGCTCCACCAGGAGCTCGGGTTCATCGAGAAGATCGACCAGCTGCTGGCCGAGGGGCGGCTGGCCGCCGACGGGAGGTACAAGCAGATCGTGGTCCGGGTGGTGGAGCTGGCCCGGCCCCGGCTGTCCCGCTCGCTCGGCACCGCCTCCAAGCTGAACCGCGACCCGGCCTTCCTCCGCGACCTGATCGCCCACGGCGAGGCCAGGGCGGCGGAGTTCCTGGCCGCGCTGGCCTTCGAGGCCGCCTGGCGGCGAGGCGACGCCAAGGCCGTGCTGGCCTGCTTCGCCGACGACGCCGAGCTGGTCTCGGCGCCGCCGTTCCCCGACCGGGGCAGCCTCCGCGGCAGGAGCCAGATCGGCCGGTTCGTGCGCCAGCACCTGACCACCGGCCTGCACGTCGACCCGACCCGCAAGCAGGTCGCCCACGACCGGGTCACCTGGACCGTCAAGGCCTTCCGGGACGGCGCCGCCGCCGGTGAGCCGGTCCTGGGCCGGGCCGAGGCCGAGCTCCGGGACGGCCGGGTCACCTCCCTGCGCCTGGGCGGCTAGGCGTCGTCGGCGTCGAAGCGGAACACCTCGTAGGCACGGCCGATCACCGGGGCGGCGACGTTGCGGACCGGCACCCCGCCGGGGGTGGCGCCGTTGCGGCTGCCCCGGTGGGCGTGGCCGTGGATGACGAGGTCGGCCCCGACCCGGTCGACCGCCTCGGCCAGCAGGTAGCTGCCGAGGAAGGCGTGGATCTCGCGCGGCTCCCCGGCCAGGGTGTCGGCCACCGGCGAGTAGTGGAGCAGGGCGATCCTGCGGTCGGCCCGGATCCCACCGAGGGCCCGCTCCAGCCGGCCGGCCAGGGTCTTGGTGTGGCCGACGAAGGCCTTCATCTCCGGCTCGCCGAAGTCGCTGGCGCTGGCCCCGGCGAAGCCGCCGCCGAACCCCTTGCTGCCGGCGATCCCGACCCGGCGGCCGCCGACCTCGACCGTCACCGCCGCGCCCTCCAGGACCCGGATCCCGGCCTCCTCCAGCACCTCGGTGACCCCGTCCTGCTCGTCGGAGTGGTAGTCGTGGTTGCCGAGCACGGCGATGGTCGGCACCCCCACCCCGCGCAGCTCCTCGGCCAGCACCTTGGCCTCCTCGGGCCGGCCCCGGTGGGTGAGGTCGCCGGCCAGCAGGAACAGGTCGGCCTGGTCGGCCAGCCCGGCCAGGCGCGGGGCCAGCCGGCCGGCCGAGTCGATCCCGACGTGGACGTCGCCGACGGCCGCGACCCGGATCATGGCAGCGTCTCCACGAACGGCTCCGCCGTCTCGTCCTCGACGCTGGTCAGGTTGCGGACCTCCCGGCCGGGCAGGGCCTTGGCCACGACCTCGGCGATGGCGGCCTGGCGCTCGGGGGTGGCCACCGTCCCGGTCACCACCACCTCGCGGTCGTCGACGGCGATGTCCAGCTCCAGCTCGGCCGTGCGGGGGTCGCTGGCCAGGGCCTCGCCGGCGTGGGCGACCAGGTACTCGTCGGGCACGTCGGCGCCGGTCTCCTGCTCGCGGGCCTGCTCCAGCAGCGACTCGATCACCCAGTCGGGCACCCGCAGGCCGTCGGTCTGGGCGTACAGCAGCAGGCTGGCCACCCGGCGCGGGCCCGGGGCGGCCCGGCGCAGCAGGTAGGGCCAGTCGAGCTCGCCCGTCTCGACCAGGGCGAGGGCGTCGAACCAGTGCCGCTGGCGGTGCTCGCGGTGGACGATCGCCTTGATGACCAGCAGGTCCTCGGGGCCGAGGACGTTGAGCTGGAGATGCTCGAAGCTGCCCTGGCGGACCCGCGACAGCATCTCGTCGTCGAGCACGATCCCGCCGGTGCTCTCGAAGATCAGGTCGACCAGGACGCCGTCCTTGGTCGCCTTGTAGAGCCAGGTCTGGTCGGTCTCCTCGGTCTCGTAGCCGGCCTCGGCGAAGGCGGCGAGCATGGCCCGGGCGTCCTGGGGGCGCACGCACAGGTCGATGTCGTGGGTCCAGCGGGGCCGGCCCAGGGCGGTCGAGGCGATCCCGCCCATGAAGGCGTGGGGCAGCCCGGTGCCGCCGGCCACCCGGATGGCCTCGGTGAGCACCCCCAGGAAGGTCTGCTCGTCGACCTCGGGCAGGGTGCCGCGCCACTCGCGCTCGTGTGGGTGATGTTGGTCGTTCATGTCCAGGCTGTTCCACCCGCGACAGCGGGCGAAACGCCTCTGTCGACGCCGGGTGGCGGCCGGGCCCGGCCCGTGCCACCGTTGCCCCCCATGGAGACCCTCGAGCTGCTGATCGGGCTGCTGGCCGCCGTCGCGGTGGTGGTCCGGCTGGCCGGCCGCACCACCATCCCCGAGCCGGTGCTGCTGGTGCTGGCCGGGCTGGCCGTGGCCCTGATCCCGGGGCTGCCCCAGGTCGAGCTCGAGCCCGAGCTGATCCTGGCCCTGTTCCTGCCCCCGCTGCTGTACTGGGCGGCGCTGCACACCGACCTCCGCGACCTGCGGGCCAACCTCCGCCCGATCGCGCTCCTGGCCGTGGGGCTGGTGCTGGTCACCACGGCGGCGGTGGCGGCCCTGGCCCACGCGATGCTGGGGCTGCCGTGGGCGGTGGCGGTGATCCTGGGGGCGGTGGTGTCGCCACCCGACCCGGTGGCCGCGACCGCGGTCGCCGGCCGGCTCGGCCTGCCCAAGCGGATCGTCACCATCCTGGAGGGCGAGGGGCTGCTGGACGACGCCACCGCCCTGGTCGTGTACCGGCTGGCGGTGGCCGCGGCCGTGTCGGGGACCTTCTCGTTCGGCGAGGCCGGGACCGAGCTGGTCGTCTCGGCCGTCGGGGGGACGGCGGTCGGGCTGGCCGTCGGCTGGGTCGGCAGCCGCGTCCTGCGCCGGGTGTCGGAGGCCCCGGTCGAGAACACGGTCAAGCTGCTGCTGCCGTACGTGGCCTGGCTGGCCGCCGAGCGGGTCCACGCCTCCGGGGTGCTGGCCGTGCTGGCCTGCGGGGTGGTGATGGCGCGCCACTGGGGGGCGATCTCCTCGGGGGCCCGGCTCCAGGCCCGCCAGCTCTGGGACTGGCTGGTGTTCGTCCTGGAGGGGCTGTCGTTCGTGCTCATCGGGGTGCAGCTGCGCACGGTGGTCGAGGGGATCGAGGGGCGCTCCCTGGCCGACCTGGCCCTGGCCGCGCTGGCCGTCAACCTGGTCGTGGTGGTGGTCCGGCTGGCCTGGGTGTACCCGGCCAGCTGGCTGCCGCGGCTGTCGGCGCGGGTGCGCGAGCGGGACCCGTTCCCCGGCCTGCCGGCGATCACGGTGATCGGCTGGGCGGGCATGCGCGGGGTCGTGACCCTGGCCCTCGCCCTGGCCATCCCGACCGAGGTCGACGGGGGTGGGCCGTTCCCGGAGCGCAACCTGGTGGTGTTCCTTTCCTTCACGGTGATCGTGGTCTCCCTGGTCGGCCAGGGCCTGACCCTGCCGCTGGTGATCCGCTGGCTCGGGGTGGGGGCCGACGACGAGGGCCCGGCCGGGGACAGCCGGCGGGCCCTGGCCCGGCTGTCCGAGGTCGCCCTGGACCGGCTGGACGCGGTCGACCCGGAGGCCGACAGGGTCCCGGCCGAGCTGGTCGAGCGGCTCCGCGAGCGCTACCGGGCCCGGCTGGCCCACCTCGACCAGCAGGGCGAGGACGGCCAGCCGGACGGGTCGCGGGCCTTCGCCGAGCTGGTCCACGACGTGCTCGGGGCCCAGCGGGAGGAGCTGCGCCGGCTGCGCGAGCGGGGCGCGGTCACGGCCGACGTGGCCCGCCGCCTCGACCACGACCTGGACGTGGAGGAGTCGCGCCTGGAGCGCGAGCGCCCCGGCTGATTCCCGGGGGCGTCCCTTGGGTAGGTGTGCCCGGGCCGGCACGGCGGTCCCCGACGACCCACCCCGACGACCGACTCAACGACCCCGACGACCGACTTGACCAGGAGGTACCCGACCCGATGGCCGTTGACCTTGACGTGCTGGAGCAGATCCGCGAGCGCCTGCGGGTGTCGACCCGGGTCGGGGACGAGCGGATCGAGGTCGCGACCCGTGACGACGACGTGGTCCTGCTCGGGGCCGTGGCCTCGCCGGAGGAGGCGACCGTGGCCGCCCAGCTGGCCGAGGAGTACGCCAGCTCGGTGGTCAACGAGCTCCAGGTCGACCGGGGCCTGCGCGAGGGCTTCGACGACGACCCGATGGACACCGAGCCGGCCTCCCCGGCCGGGGACGAGGTGCTGATCGGCTCGACCGACATGCTGTCCGGCCCGGACGCCGCCCCGACCGAGGACATGGCCGAGGCGCTGGACGAGAACGAGCCCTGGAGCCCGCCGGACGTGCCCCAGCTCGCCCCCACCGCCACCGAGCAGCGCGGCGGGGTGCCGGCCAGCGACCGCCTCGCCCTGTCGGAGTGGGAGGAGGGCGGCGGCGACCCCGACGACCTGCTGGACGAGGAGGACCGGGCGGCCAGGGACGGCGTGGCCGCCCCCGACCTGGCCGCCGCCGACCTCCAGCACGCCGCCGACGGCGGCCAGCTGCCGTCGCTCGACCCGAACGCCGCCACCCCCGGCGGCGACCCCGAGGCCGAGCCGGCCTCCGCCGAGACCGGCGGTTGGGGCGAGGACATGGTCGAGCAGGTCCCGGGCACGGCCAAGGGCCCGGGGGCGGTCGGCGAGCCGGCCACCGAGGGCGGCGGCCTTGGCGGCGTCCCGGCCACCGAGACCGGGGCCATCGGCGCCGACACCGCCCCGGCCGACCCGGCCCGCGACGCCTCCGGCGGCACCCAGAAGATGGCCGGCACCGACCGCGGCCCCAGCGCCCCCGAGGACCGCGCCATCCGCGAGGACGTCGAGGAGGGCTAGGCGGCTGGGTCGGGCCAGGGCCCGGGCGGTCACGCCGGTCGGGATGGTGACCCGGGCGGGCTGATCTTGCTCTGGTGGTGCCAGCCGCGGGCGGTGTGGGTGAGCTCGCGGAAGCCGAGGCGGTGGAGCAGGGCCAGGAGGTCGTGCTCCTCGGGCCAGGCGTACTCGAGCAGGCGCTCCACCCGGGCCAGGCGGAGCCAGTCGGCGGCCTGGCCGACCAGCCAGGTGGCGACGCCGCGGCGGCGGTGGGGCTCGGCCACGTGGAGGTTGCCGATGTCGGCCCAGCCGCCGAGGTGGGCCAGGCGGCCGCCCTCGGCCAGGTTGGTGTCGACCTCGATGAAGCCGACCAGCTCGTCGCCGGCGAAGCCGGCCAGCCGGGTGCCGGCCTCCCCGACCGACCGTTCCAGCCGGAGCCCGTCCAGCGGCGGCCGGGACGGCTGGGGCAGCTCGTCGACCCTGGCCAGCAGGATGATCTCGACCAGGCCGTCGTGGACGAACCCGCTGCGCTCGTACAGCTCCCGCACATGCGGCCACTGCCGGGGCACGCCGTACACGCCGGGGGCCGGGAGGGCGCCGTCGGCGTGCCAGTGCCCAGCCCCCCAGGACCGCAGCTGGGCCAGGCAGGCGCCCATCAGGGAGCCGGCCGCCTTCTCCGAGTCGGGCCAGTGGTTGGCCTGCGGCCAGAACAGCAGCCAGTTGATCTCGGCGGTGCCGCGGTAGGCCTCGCCGACGTCGTCGCCCTCGCCGTAGCGGAGCAGGTGGGCGGCGGCCACCACCCGGCGGCGCTGGGAGGCCACCAGGGTGGCCCGCTCGGCCACCCAGGGGTCGACGATGAACTCCCCGGGGTCGCGCTCCAGCTGGCTCATCACGGTGTTGACCGACACCGAGACGCCGGGCACGACGGCCTGGACGTGGGCGTTGACCAGGGCGGTGAGCTGCTCGCGGTCGGCCCGGCGGAACGGGCGCACCTGGACCTCGGACATGGCGAACCTCCACGACGACAGCGCCGTTGGGCGCGAGGGGCAGGAGGCCGCTACCGGTGCGGTACGCCTGCGACACTACCAGGCGGCGCCGGCGTAGGTCCGGGGGTCGAGCAGGCACAGGTCGGCCCGGCCGGCGGCCAGGACGGTGTTGACCTCGTCGGCGGTGGTCAGGCCGCCGCCGACCATGGTCGGGACGCCGGCCTGGTTGCGGACCAGGTCGCTCCAGCCGACCAGGTGGAGGCGGCCGTAGTCGGGGCGGGTGAGGGCGGTGGTCTGGCCGGCGGTCACCTGGATGAGGTCGCAGCCGGCGGCGGCCACGGCCCGGGCGGCGGCCACCGCCTCCTCCGGCTCGAGGCCGCCCGGGGCCCAGTCGGTGACGGTCAGGGCGGCCCACAGGGGCCGGTCGGCCGGCCACTCGGCCCGGACGGCCTCGACCACCCGGAGGGGGAACGCCAGCCGGCCCCCGGGCGACCCGCCGAGCTCGTCGCTCCGCCGGTTGGCCAGCGGGGACAGGAACCCGCCGAGCAGGTAGCCGTGGGCCAGGTCGAGCAGCAGCACCTGGACCCCGGCCCCGGCGGCCCGCCGGGCGGCGTCGGCGAACGCGCCCGTGACCCGCTCCAGGTCGCCGGCGTCCATCGCCCTGGGCACGGGGCTGGCCGGCGTGTACGGGACGGCCGAGGCGGCCAGCAGCGGCCAGCCGCCGTCGGGCAGGGGCCGGTCGACCCCGGAGCGGCGGGGGCGGGTGGCCCCGCGGCGCCCGGCGTGGCCGACCCGCAGGGCCAGCGCCGACCCGCGCCCGGCCAGCTCGGCGGCCAGCGCCGCCCACGGCCCGGCCTGGTCGTCGGCCCACAGCCCGGGCGTGCCCGGGGTGATGCGGCCGTCGGGGGCGACCGCGACCAGCTCGCTGACCACCACCCCGGCCCCGGCGGCGGCCGCGTCGGTCAGCCGCCGGCCGGCCGCGCCGGGCAGCCGGCCGTCGCTGGCGTCGTCCTCCCCGCCGACGGCCAGGGCGACCCGGTTGGCCAGCGTCACCGCCCGCTGGCCGAGCGGCGCGAACAGCGGCGGCGGGGCCAGCAGCGTCCCCGGCCGGCCGGCGAAGCGCCGGTCGACGGTGGCCGCGAAGCCGGGGTCGCGCCGGGTCAGCTCCAGGTGGCCGATGCGCCCGGAGCGGGTCAGCAGGTTGCAGGCGAACTGGACCGGGTCGAAGCCGTCGTAGCGGCGGACGTTCTCGAACCAGCTGGCGCTGTCGCGGGCCGCCTCCTGGAAGCGCTCGACCACCGGCTGGCGCTCCAGCTCGTAGTCGGTGAGGGCCGCCTCCAGGGCGGTCGGGTGGCGCTGCAGGGCCTGGCCGAGGGCGACCGCGTCCTCCATGGCCAGCTTGGTGCCCGACCCGATGGTGAAGTGGGCGGTGTGGGCGGCGTCGCCGAGCAGGACGACGTTGCCGTGGTGCCAGCTCTGGCAGCGGACGGTGACGAAGCTGATCCACAGCGACCGGTTGGAGAGCAGCTTGTGCCCGCCCAGCTCGGGGGCGAACAGGTCCTGGCAGAACCCGATGCTCTCGGACTCGCCGGCCTGGTCGAGCCCGGCCGCCCGCCAGGTGGCCTCGGTGCACTCGACGATGAAGGTGCTGGTGTCGGCGTCGAAGGGGTAGGCGTGGACCTGGAACATGCCGTGCTCGGTGCCGCGGAAGATGAAGGTGAAGGCGTCGAGGGGCAGGTCGGTGCCGAACCAGATGAACTTCGACCGGTGCACGTCCAGGGTCGGGCGCAGGTGCTCGGCCAGCAGCCGCCTGGCGGTCGAGTTGACCCCGTCGGCGGCGACCACCAGGTCGCGGTCGGCGAACAGGTCCAGGTCCGGTGCCTCGCGCCGGAAGGCCAGTTCGACCCCGACCTCGCGGCAGCGGTGCTGGAGGATCTCCAGCAGCCGCTTGCGGGCGATGGCCGAGAACACGTGCCCGCCGGAGCGGACGGTCCGCCCGCCGTAGACCACGTCGATGGCGCTCCAGCGGGCGAAGGTGTCGGTGATCTCCACGTAGCTGGGATAGTCGGCGTCGCGCAGCGCCCCCAGCGTCTCCTCCGAGAACACCACCCCCCACCCGAAGGTGGCGTCGGGGGCGTTGCGCTCGACCACGGTGAGCTCGTGGGCGGGGTCGGCCCGCTTGGCCAGCAGGGCGAAGTACAGGCCGGCCGGCCCGCCGCCGAGGACCCCGATGCGCATCCGGTCCCCTTCAGCCCAGCACGTCGGCCAGGCGGTCGAGCTGGGCCGGGTCGGGGACGGTGGGCAGCAGGACCAGGTGGTCACATCCGGCATCCTCGTACCCGCGGACGAAGTCCTTGACGGCGCGGCCGCTGGTCAGGTTGCCGGCGGCGACCTTCTCGGCGAACGGGCCGGTGAAGGCGTAGTAGTCGCGCAGGTAGGCGCCGCCGGCGTCGGCGTCGCCGAGGGCGAAGTAGCCCTGGCCCCAGAGCTGGGGCCGGCCCGGCCGCTCCAGGTCCCGCCAGGCCGCCCACGCCTTGGCGGCGGCGCTGGCGAAGGCCCGCGGTGGGCCGCCGCCGTGGACGTAGCCGTCGGCGCCGCGGGCCATCCGCGCGAACGCCGCCCCCGACAGCCCACCGGCCAGCAGCGGCGGCCCGCCCGGCTGGACCGGCTCGGGGCCGACCTCGCCCTTCTCCCAGATCGAGCGCAGCTCGGCCAGCTGCTCGCCCAGGCGCCGCCCCCGGCCGCCCTGCTCGACCCCGAGGGCCTGGTAGTCGTCGGCCCTGGCCCCGATGGCCAGCCCCAGGGTGAGCCGGCCGGCCGACAGCAGGTCGAGGGAGGCGGCCTGCTTGGCCAGGAGCACGGTGTTGCGCAGCGGCCCGATCACCACCATGGTCACCAGCCGGGCCCGGGTGGTGACGGCGGCGGCCGCCGCCAGCGCCGCGAACGGCTCGACGCTGGGATAGACCATCCGGTCCAGCACCCCCAGGCTGGCGAACGGCCCCGCGTCGGCCCGCCTGGCCCACTCCAGCACCCCGGGCCCGTCGGCACCCGGCGTGGTGGTGGGCAGCCCGACCCCGACCTCCATGCTCGCTCCTCCCGCCGGTGGTGCAGATGTGGTGCAGCCCTGGTCGCCCGAGCGGGATCATGGTACGGCTCAGGGATGCGAGCCGGGGTCATCCTGCTGGTCGTCGCCGCCGTCCTGGCGGCCTCCCTCGGGCTGCTCTGGGCGTTCCAGCGCCGCCTGATCTACCTTCCCTCCCCGGGCCCGGTCCCCCCGGCCGCATCGGTCCTCCCCGGGGCCGAGGACGTCAGCTTCGAGACCGCCGACGGCCTCCGGCTCCAGGGCTGGTTCGTCCCGGGGGCTGTGGACAGCCCCGCGCCCCCTCGTCCCCGGTCGGTTACCCTCCCAGAAGGGGCCCCGCCGCAGGTGGGTGAGGGTGAGGCGCACCCGAAGGTAGGTGAGGGTGAGGCGCACCTGAACCCGGGGCCGGCGGTGCTGGTGTGCAACGGGAACGGCGGCGACCGGTCGATGCGGGCGGCGCTGGCCGCGGCGCTCTCCCGGATGGGGCTGGCGGTGCTGCTGTTCGACTACCGCGGGTACGGAGGGAACCCGGGGAGCCCGAGCGAGGAGGGGCTGGCGGACGACGCCCGGGCGGCGCTGGCGTATCTGGCCGGGCGGCCGGAGGTCGACCCGGGGCGGGTGGCGTACCTGGGCGAGTCACTGGGGGCGGCGGTGGCCCTGCGGCTCGCCGTCGAGCGGCCGCCGGCCGCGCTGGTGCTGCGGTCGCCGTTCGCGTCCCTGGCCGAGGTCGGGCGGCGGCACTACCCGTTCCTGCCGGTGTCGCTGCTGCTGCGCGACCGGTACGACTCGGCGGCCCTGGTCGGGCGGCTGACGGCGCCGTTGCTGGTGGTGGCCGGGAGCCGCGACCGGATCGTCCCGGCGAGCCACAGCCGGCGGCTGTTCGCGGCCGCGCCGGAGCCCAAGCGGCTGGTCGTGCTGGACGGCGCCGACCACAACGACCACGACCTGCACGCCGGGCCCCGGCTGGTCGGCGAGCTGCGGGCGTTTCTGACCGGCGTCGGTGGGCTGCTGGGCTGACCAGGGAAGGTTTGCTTCCCGCCAGGCTGGGGAGGAAGCGGACGAGACGGTCCCCCCACCCTGCCGTCGACATGCCGAGGAGAGCCGTGCGAACGGACATGACCAAGGCAGCTTTGACCCGCAGACGTTTCGCCCGCCGTCCCGAGGAGGTCGCCGCCGCCCGGCGGTTCGTCCGGGGCGGCCTGACCCGGGGCTCCGACGCCTGGGAGACCGCGCAGCTGCTGGTCTCGGAGACCGTGACCAGCTCGCTGGACCAGTCGGCCCCGGCCAGGGGCGCCGGCACCCTCGAGGTCGGCTACGCCGTGGTCGGCCGCCGGCTCCGGGTCGAGGTGTCCGACGACGGCGGGCCGGCGCGGCTGCGGCGGCGCATCCACGCCGTCCGCTCGGCCGGCGGCCGTGGCCTGGAGCTGGTCCGCGCCCTGGCCAGCCGCTGGGGGGTGCGCGAGAGCTCGTCCGGGCGGACGATCTGGTTCGAGGTCGACATCACCGGCGGATGACCGTCCGGTCCAGGACGGTGTCGTCGTCGGCGACCACGGTCACGGCCAGCGAGCCGTCGCGGACCTCGACAGCGGTGAAGTGGTGGCGGCGGGCCTCGGCGACCTGCGCCGGCGTGCCGGCCGGGCAGTCGTCGTCCACCGGGTACAGCGGCTTGCCACCGCCCCCGGTGACCACGTAGGTGACCCCCTCCGGAGAGGTGAACCGCTGGTAGTTGTGGTCGTGACCGTTGAGGACCAGCGCCACCCGGTGGCGCTCCAACACCGGGCCCCAGTGCCTGGTGACCTCCTCGGTCGAGTCGTGACGGCTGCACGACCAGGCTGGATGGTGGAACACGACCACCCGCAGGCGCGGGCCCGGACCGGCCAGCTGCCGCTCCAGCCAGTCCGCCTGGGCCTGATCGACCCGGTTGCTGTCCAGCAGCAGCAGCTGCACCCCGGGCAAGGTCTTGGCGTACGGGTGGTCGGGCAGGCCGAGGTGGCGGAGCTGTTCGTCGCCGTGGCCGGCGGCGACGTCGTGGTTGCCGAGCGACACCCACATCGGCCGCGAGCGCCGCAGCTCCGCGTAGGGCCGGTCCAGCTGGGCGGCGAACCGCTCCGGCTCGCCCCGTTCGTAGACGTTGTCGCCGGTGGTCACCAGGGCGTCCACCCGGTGCCTGATCGTCCAGCGCTCCATGGCGTCGGCCACCGCCTCCTGGGCAGGACCGCCGCCGAAGTCGCCGAAGGCCACGAACCCGGAGTGGACTGGCCCGGCTGGCCGGTCCAAGAGGGTGGTGGAGGGCACCGAGGTGGCCGCCTGGGGCGCCACCGCACCTCGGGCGCCGCAGCCGGCCAGGACCACGGCCAGGGCCAGGGCGGCGGCCCGGGCGGCAGCCGAAATGCTCATCGGCGTCGACCGGGGCGGATGCGGACGTGCAGGTGGTCGTCGTGGTTGCCGAGGGTCATGAC
>OCZS010000063.1_pt1 | contig 31616 bp, 28 predicted proteins | sample 1539071 | NCBI WGS metagenome assembly OCZS01 (sample SAMEA3113584, study PRJEB22503) | soil metagenome
GCCGTGGCCGGCTGGTCGAGCCGTTCGCCGCGGAGCCGCACCACGTCGAGCGCCACGCCGCCGATGGGTCTCAGGGTCACTGCGTCCTCGCCGAGAGAGGGCAGTACCCGCTCGATGTAGTTCATGAACGCGTTGCTGGGGCCGACCACCAGTACCCCGCCGGACTCGAAGCGTCGCCGGTTGGAGTAGAGCAGGTAGGCCGCCCGGTGCAGGGCGACCACCGTCTTGCCGGTTCCCGGACCGCCGCTGATCATCGTGAAGCCCTGGTGGGGCGCGCGGATCGCCTCGTCCTGCTCGGTCTGGATGGTGGCCACGATGTCGCGCATGGTGTGACCACGGGCCCGGGACAGCGCGGCCAGCAGCGCGCCTTCCCCGATCACTGCCAGGTCGCCGCGGGCGTTCTCCGCATCCAGCAGGTCGTCCTCGATGCCGACCACACGGTCGCCCGAGCAGCGCAGCACCCGGCGGCGGACGATCTGCATCGGCTGGCTCTGGGTAGCCCGGTAGAACGGCTCGGCGGCGGGCGCTCGCCAGTCGACCACCAGCGGCTCGTAATCGGCGTCGCGGACGCCGATCCGGCCGACGTAGCGCACCTCGCCGTCGGTCTTGTCCAGCCGGCCGAACACCAGGCCCTCGTGCTCGGCGTCCAGTACCGCGAGCCGCTTGGCCGCCTGGAACGCGAACACGTCGCGCTCGTAGAGCCCGGTGCCGTCCTCCTCACGCAGGTAGGACTCGCGGTCGGAGCGGTGCAAGTCGCGGCCGGCCCGGGCCAGCACCTGGGCGGACCGGGTCGCCTCGGCGAGTCGGGCGTACACCAGGTCCACGTGCGCCTGCTCGATCGCCAGTTCGCGCTCGACAGTGCTCGAGGCCTGCACGTCGGTCAAGAAAGAGGTTCCTCACACGCACGGGACATGAACGTCTGAGTATACGGAACCGCATGGCGGCCAGGATGCTTCCGGGTCAGTCGAAGGTTCAACCCGCACTCTCGGCGGCGTTCGCTCGCCAGTAGTCCTGCACCGCGTACGCGGCCAACGCGCCGGAGAGCACCTCCGCCGACCCGCCCGGGCCGGCGGGGGAGAACGGACCGGCCACGAACAGCCCCGGGACCTCGGTGGTGACGGACGGCCGTCGAGCCCAGCTGCGCATTCCAGCCCAGGCCACACCCGCAGCCGGACGGGGCCGGGCGGTGCCGTACTCGTGGATGCTGGTCACGGTGGTCGAGCCGACGGGGCGGGCGTACGCGACGGTGGGTACACCGGTGGCGGTCAGCGTCACCGTCTCCTGTACGCCCGCGGTGGGCTGGTCGGTCAGCTCGTGCCGGACCGCCGCAGCGAGAGCTGGGCGCAGGCCGCGGACCCGCCGCCGGGTCCGTCGGGCAGCTCCGGCCGGTAGCAGGGCGTCGAAGGTGGACCAGGGGTCGACCGTGCTGACCACCGCCGACGCGGGCCGTTCCTCCGGTCCGGCGGTGACGGCGACGACCCGACCGTCATCGACCCCGATGGCGGTGACCGGGCTGTTCAGGCGGACATCGACCCGGCGCAGGCCGAGCCGCCCGACCAGGACCTCAACCAGGAGCGAGGACCGCCCGGGCTCGCCGGTCCTTCCGCCGCTCTCCTCGGCCGGCTGGACCTGCCAGCGCCCGAACGTGCGCTGCACCGACAGCTCGACCGCGGCCCAGGCTGGCGTGTCCTCCGGGGTCCCGCCCAGCCGGTGGGCGACACTGCGGACCAGAGCCTCGAGGTGCGGATGACCGGCTGAGCGGGCCAACCCGGCGACGCTCTGCCGGCCCAGCAGGTTGCGCCGGACTGCTCGGGTCAGGTCAGCCTCCCGCCGCTCGGCCTCCCAGCCCAGCGGGCGCAGGGTCTGCCAGACCTGGTCCAGCCGGTCGACCAGGTCCCGCCAGCGTTCGGCCACCGGACCGCCGTAAGCCGCCGCCAACGCGGCGTGCTGCGCCCCTCGGTCGGCCGGCCAGACCAGCCTCGCGCCGTCGGCGAAGACGATCACGGCCGGGTCGGCCGGCGCCAGTGTGTAGCCCTGCCGGGCGAGCTCAGCCTCGAGCGGCCGCCCGCTCTTGCGGAACAGGTCTCGCCAGGGCGCCGGGAACCCCAGCACCGCGGGGGCCGCGTCAACCGGCGGACCGGACGGCGACGGATGAGCCGCCCAGCGGGCGCCCAGCCGGTCGGACCGCTCGTGCAGTTCGACTGGGTACCCCAACTTGGCCAGGCGGGCGGCCGCGGCCATCCCGGCCAGTCCGCCGCCGACCACGACGACCGGTGCAGTCACGCCGGCTGCAGCCGGCGGCGAAAGGCTCGCCGGCCCCGGCGCACCCGGCCCATCACCGCAAGGGTGAGCCAGACGCCGGCGACCAACAGCACCGCGACGACGACCGCGGCCGCCACCGGGTTGAGCACCGCGAAGGCGGTGACCCCGGCGACCGAGACGTCACCGACGAGGGAGGCGCCGATGTTGCTGGCCGGCTCGGGAGAGGTGTTGATGGCCAGCCGCAGCCCCGGCTTGACCAGATGGCTGACCAGGGCCGTGATTCCGCCGACCGAGGCCATGGTCAGGGTGACCAGGTCGCCGTTCCCGCCAGCCAACAGGGCGCCGATGACCGCACCGGCCACGGGTCGCACCACGGTAGAGACGCCGTCCCAGATGGAGTCGACGTAGGGGATCTCGTCGGCCACGAACTCGATCACCGTCAGCACGCCGGCCGCGATCAGCACGTCGGTGCGCTGCAGCCTGGAGGGGATTTCCTCGACACCGACGAACCGGCCCATCAGGCCGAGGAGGAGCACGGTTGCGTAGGCGTTGATTCCGCTGGTCCATCCGCTGGTGAAGGCCAGCGGCAGCAGCTCCATGGCAGCAGCGTATGTGGTCCACCGGCCCATTAGGCTCATGCCGTGGCTGATCTTGAACCGGTGGACGAGTCCTGGACGAGCGCGCTCTGCGTGGTCGCCCATCCCGACGACATGGAGTTCGGCGCGGCCGCGGCCGTCGCCCGCTGGACCGGTCAGGGCAAGCGGGTCGTGTACGCCATGGTGACCAGCGGTGAGGCGGGCATCGACGGGATGGCGCCGGCGGAGGCTCGGCGAGTCCGGGAGTCGGAGCAGGTGGCTTCTGCCGAGATCGTCGGGGTCGACACCGTCGACTTCCTCGGCCTGCCTGACGGGGTGCTGGAGTACGGCGTGCCGCTGCGCCGGGCGATCTGCGCGGTCGTCCGTCGGCATCAGCCGGAGATCGTGATCACCAACAACTTCCGCGACACCTGGGGCGGCCGCAACCTGAACCAGGCCGACCACATCGCCACCGGAAAGGCGACCCTGGACGCGGTCCGCGACGCTGGGAACCGCTGGATCTTTGCCGAGCACATCGAGGCCGGCCTGGCCCCGTGGGGCGGAGTGCGCGAGGTCTGGGCGGCGTCCTCGCCGCAGGCCGGGCATGGCGTCGATACGACCGGGACCTTTGCGGTCGGGGTGCAGTCGCTCAAGGCTCACTCGGCCTACATCGAGGGGCTCGGCTGGCAGCACTTCGACCCGGAGGAGTTCCTGGAGGGGGGCGCCCGTCCGGCCGGCACGCGGCTCGGCGTCCCCATGGCGACAACCTTCGAGGTGTTCCCGATGGGCTGGGGCTCTTGAGTGTCGCGTCGCCGCCGGACACCCCGCGTCGCAACGGCCGCTTGCGCCTCGGGCTGCCGCCAGGCCGCCGGGCGGCTCGTCGATCACCTATCGCGGGCCGGTCGCATGCTCCGGTTACGGGGGCCAGATTCGGCGCGTCGTGACTTGACGCACGGTCGGCGGCATGGTGTAACGTTGGGCAAGTTCGAACACGCGTTCTAAAAGGCACTTGGGGAAGGGTCTGCGGACACACGGTTCGGAGCCAGTGCGTGTTCGCGGCACGCACTCCCGGCTTGCCTCGGTGCGGATGGACCTCGACCCCCGTCCGCACCGGGGACGCCGACTCGGGGTCGAGCCAGTCCCCCTCCCGACCCCGAGAAAGTCCGTTCCTTGTTGCCCGACCAGTCTGACGACGCCCCACACTCGCCACCCCCCGCCTCGCTGCGGGCCGACCTGCAGCGCGCCCACGCGGCGATCCTCGAGGCCGAGCTCGCCGAGCATCCGAGCGAGCGCTTCCTGGCTGCACACCTCGCCGCCCTGCGCGTGGCGGCACTCATTCTCACCGTCCGCGGGGGACCGTCTTCGAGCGGCCGGTCGCGCCGACGAAGCGCCTGGGAGGTGGTCGCGGACGTGGCCCCTGAGTTCGGCGAGTGGGCGGCCTTCTTCGCGGCCACCGAGCCCAAGCGTGATGCCGTACGTTCCGGGGCTCGAGCGATCGTCAGCGCCCGGGAGGCCGACGACCTGGTCCGCGACGCGCGGGCGTTTCTCAGTGCGGTGGAGAGGTCGGTCGCCTAGCCGTTCCAACGCCTGGAGGCTCGACCGATGAGTCGCGGTGGTGCCTCGTCGTCGGCGGTGACACGCCAGCCCGGCGCGTCCGGGACACTGGCTCGGTACCCGCCGCACTGCAGCCTGCCCAGATCGCCATCCGAGCCGGTGTCCAACCCCGCGGGCGAGCACACGCGATCGCCCGCGGCACACGCGCCGTCCTGGCCGGTCTGGCGACGATCCGTGCCTACCGCACCCCCTACCTCGTCGTCCTATCTCGTCGCCGGCGCGCTGACCGCCCGCCTGGCCGAACGGCACTCCGGCCGCCCTTCGCTCACCCTTGCCGGAATCGGCGTGGTCCTCGGAACCGTCGGCACGGTCACTCAGGATGTCACTCCACCCTGGTTCTCGGTCGCGCTGCTGGTCCTCGGTCCGCCGATCGTCGGGGTCGGGGGCCGGATGGCGCTTCGTCGGTCGGTCCGTCGCCGACCGGTCCGGCGATCCGCCGGGCCGCCGCAGTGATGGAGCTGCTCCTTATATCCTTCGCAACATGATCGACGTGGGCCGCCGCCGCTCGGTGGCCCAGGCCCACCTGCTGAGTCTGCTGACCGACCAGCTCGACGAGCTGGTGGCGGGGGAGTGGCGTCCGCTCGACCTGGTGGACCTGGGTGGCGGCACGGGCGGGGTGGCGATCCCACTGGCGGCTCGCGGTCACCGGGTCACCGTCGTCGACCCGAGTCCGGACGCCCTCGCCTCCCTGGAGCGGCGGGCAATCGATTCCGGGGTGACCGAGCGGATCAGCGGGGTGCAGGGGGACGCCGGGGACCTGGGGCGGCTGTTCCCGGCCGGGCAGGTCGATGCGGTCATCTGCCACCGGGTGCTCGAGGTGGTGGACTCGCCCGCCGACGCCCTGGCCGCAATGGGCGCGGTGCTGCGTCCAGGTGGTGCCCTCAGCCTGCTGGTCGGGCTGCGTCACTCCCTGGTGCTGACGCAGGCGCTGGCCGGCCACCTGGCGCTGGCTCGGCGCAGCTACGCCGACCCGCATCGCCTCGACTACAACCGGGTGATCGCCTTGGTGCAGGAGGCCGGCTTCACCGTGCTGGCCAGCCACGGGATCGGCGCCATCGCCGACCAGGTGCCGGAGCGGATGGTCGAGGCCGAGCCCGGCGCGTATGAGGAGCTGGCGGCCCTGGAGGCCGAGATCAGCCAGGACCCGGCGTTCCGGGCGCTGGCGCCGAGCGTGCACGTCTTCGCGCAGCAACCGTCGACCCGGCTGGGCTAACCGGCGGCGAGCCGACCGACAGCGTGACGGAGCCGAGGTCGTCCACCTCCGCCCGAACCTGCTCACCCGGAACAACGCGGTGCTGAACGATGGAGCCGGTGATGACGAGATCCGCCGCGAGCAGATTCTCGCCGACGGCCTGCAACACCGCACGGACCCGATCGACCCGCTCCGCCAGGTCGTCCGCCACCGGCCCCTCGGCGCTCACCCGGCCGTCGATCAGCAGACGACCGGTCTTGGGGGTCCCGCCCACCACGGGCCCGAGGGCGAACGCGCGGTGGAAGACGTTGTTCGCCACGACGACCTCGGGGCCGTCGTCGCCAGCCAGGTCACACAGTTCCAGGGCGCACGCATATCCCGCCGGCTGTCCGTCCGGCCCGATCAGGACGGCGACCTCGGCGTCGGCATGGAGCTGCTCGCGCGGCCCGGGCGGGTAGACACCGCCCAGCCGCAACTGTGTCTCGCTGGTCAGAAAGCCCACCGACATGCCGCCGAGGAACTCCCGGTCACCGGCACCGACCTTCCAGCCGACATGGTGGGCGCCGTGGGCCAGGCTGCGTTGCCGACGCCGATGCTGCACCACGGTCGCCCGGACCAGCCGGCTGTCCACCTCGTCTTTATATCAGCGGGCTCGGACCCTAGTCTGTAGAACACACGTTCGATAATGTTTGCACCATGTCGACCCGGCCGCGCATCGTCATGCATGTCGACATGGACGCGTTCTACGCCTCGGTCGAAGTGCGGTACCGACCGGAGCTGCGCGGCCGGCCGGTCATCGTCGGCGGGTTTCCGCGGGGGGTGGTGCTGTCGGCCACGTACGAGGCCCGGGCGCTCGGCGTACGGTCGGGGATGTCCTCGCCGCAGGCCCGGCGGCTGGCCCCCCGGGCCACGTTCGTCGATCCCAACTTCGACCGCTACGCGGCGGTCTCCAAGGCCATCGCGACGGTGTTCCGCTCGGTCACCGCAGTCGTCGAGGCGGCCTCGATCGACGAGGCTTTCCTCGACCTGACCGGGTCGGTCGCCATGTTCGGTCCACCGACCCAGATCGGGGAGTACGTCCGCGCCGTGGTGGCCGATGAGCAGCAGATCACCTGCTCTGTCGGCATCGGGCCGACGAAGTTCGTGGCCAAGATGGCCTCTCGGGCGGCCAAACCGGACGGGCTGGTCGAGGTAGCGCCGGAGGGCGTCGAGGGCTTTTTGCACCCGATGCCGGTCGAGGCGATGTGGGGCGTAGGCCCACCCACGGCCGAGAAGCTGCACCGGCTCGGCCTGCAGACGGTGGGTGACCTGGCCCAGACGCCGCGGGGCACGCTGCGCCGCGCCTTCGGCCCGCACGCCGGCGCGGGGCTCGCGGAGCTCGCCTGGGGGCGTGACACGCGTCCTGTGGTCCCGCAGGTGCCAGAACGCAGCGTCGGCTCCCAGCAGACATTTGCCGCCGACAGCACCGACCCGCGGGTGATCCGGCGCGAGCTGCTGCGGATGGCCGACCGCACCGCGAGCCGGATGCGGAAGCAGCGGGTGCTCGGCCGGACGGTGTCGATCTCGATCCGCTTCGCCGACTTCACCGAGGTGAACCGCTCGGCCACGGTGCCGAGCCCGACCGACGTGACAGAGGAGATCTACCTGGCCGCCCTCGGACTGTACGAGCGGCTGGGGCTGGACCGCGCCCGGATCCGCCGGGTCGGGGTGCGGATGGAGCAGCTGGTCGACGCCTCCCGCGCGTACCGGCAGCCGCAGCTGACCGATCCGGAGTTCGGGTGGCGGGAGGCCGACCATGCGGTGGACCTCGCGGTGCAGAAGTTTGGATCAGGAGCGGTGCGCCGCGCGGTGCTGGCGCGGTCCCGCTGACATCCCGGTCGGGGTGTCGAGCCGTTCGACCACCGATGGATGAACTGTGCTTGCTGATCCTTGGTTTGGGTTTCCCCTGCGCCCCGGGCCACCTAAACTGGCTTTGTTGACCCAACAGGGGCGATGGCATGTTGCACGACACCACATCGGGGTGGGTGGCCGGATCGGTAGGATCCCAGGCCCTCCAGCGTGTGTAGTGGCGCGTATCATGACGAAGGCAAGCGCACGACGAGACCCAGGTGGGGGTGTGGCCAGTGGCCCTCTCGGATGAGGAGCAGCGCCTTCTCGAGCAGATGGAGGCTGCGCTTGCGGCTGAGGACCCGAAGCTGGTCAACGCGATGCGCGGTACCGGGGTCCGCCGGGTGCACCGTCGCCGCGCCGCCATCGCCGGGGTGGGGTTCTTCGCCGGACTGGCGCTGCTGATCGCCGGGATCTCGGTCACGCCGATTCTCAGCGTGTTCGGCTTCATGATCATGGTGGCCGCCGCGGTCACCGCCATCTACTCCTGGCAGCACGTGGGCAACAGCGCCGATACCGTTCGCGGTCGGGACCGGGCCAAGACCGCCCAGGGCTCCCACCCCGTCGACGGCCAGAACTTCATGGACAAGATGGAAGAGCGGTGGCGCCGCCGCCGCGACGAGGGCTTCTGACTCCTCGCGCCTTGTAACTCCCTGACTGGAGACGAACTCGGCCGGCGGTCCACAGGTAGGCCGGCGGAGCGTGGACGGGCCTGGCGGGAGCGCGAGCCTGCGAGCGCGGATGGTTGCGAGGCCCGGCCTACCTGAGGACGGCCGGCTCTGCGAGGAGCTCAGCGTCTGCGGCAGGGAAACAGCGACCGGGGGAGTACCACCGCCAGCAGTCGCCGGCCCGGGCCCATCGGTGCCGCGATGGCGTGGCGGATCTCCTGGGTGACGGCCGGTAGCTCGCTCGCCGCCTCGGTGTCGGTGAACGTACGCGCATAGCGGGCCCGCTCGACCAGGGTGGCGACGCGGCCCATTGATGCCGCCTCCTCGGTGTCGAGACGGCTCGACACCTCCTGCCCGATCGCGCGCGGTGAGCCGCTGGGCCAGGCGCCACCGTGGTCGACCACCGTGTCGCGGATCTCGGCCCAGGCACTCTCCACCTGGTCCTCGGCAGCGCCGTCGGAGCTCAGCCGCTGGCTGCGTCGACGAACCCGGATGGTTGCCGGGGCAGCCAAGATGAGCAGCAGCACGAGACCCGCTCCTGACCACAACAGGGTGCGCAGCCACCCGGCCCCGTCGGTGTCCTCGGCGGTGACCGGCGTCTCGGCCGGCGTGTCCCGCGGGTCGGTGGTGGCCGACGGCCCAGTCGACTCCGAGGCCGATGGTTCCGCGGTCGGGTCGTCGGTCGGACCGTCTGCCGGCTGCAAGGTCCACGGCGGGGCCTCGCCGGTCTGGACGCTGGGGGTCGGCTCGAAACGGACCCAGCCCCAGGTCGAGAAGTACAGCTCCGGCCAGGCGTGCATGTCCCTGATGGACACCTGCCAGGAGTCGCCGACCCGCTCGCCCGGCAAGAAGCCGACGGCGACCCGGGAAGGGATGCCGGCCACCCGGGCCATCATGGCCATCGCCGAGGCGAACTGCTCGCAGTAGCCGAGCTTGTCGTCGAGCAGGAAGTTCTCCAGAGCCTGGTAACCCATGCCGGGCAGCGGCTGGACGCTGTACTGGTAGTCGCCGTCGCGCAGGAAGCTCTGGATGGCTGCCGCCTTGGCGGCCGGCGTCTCTGCGTCGGCCTTGTCGATGACCTCCCTCGACAGCTCGATCAGACTCCGGGGCAGGTCGTCAGGAAGCTCGGTGGTGATCTCCACGTCGGCCGGAACCCCGGCACTCGACTCGGCCAGATCCTCGGCACTCGGTGTGATCTCGGCGCTGTCGACCGAGTACTCCAGCCCCGGGAGATCGTCGGGCCGGCCGTCGCCGTTGAGGACGACCAGGGACAGCGGGTCGTAGCGCCAGTCGCCGGGGGCGTCGAAGCCGCGCGGCGCGTACGGCACGGGAAGGTACTGCGAGCGGAAGTCGCGGATGTGGATGTCGGTGGTGCGGCTCTCGACCGTCCGGCCGAGGCCGGGGACTGCGCTGAGCGTGCTTCCGGAGTTGAGCTCGATGGGCACGCTGTTCCAGCCCGTCTCGTTGAGCCGGGGCAGCGACGCCATCCGCAGGTACACCCCGCCGGGTGACCGGCTCTGGTACTCGATGACCAGCCGGTCGTTGGACTGGCTCAGGTTGCGTCGCAGGTCGAGCGTGGGGTCGGTGAGCTGCAGCGGGCCACCGCTGCCTCCGGTGCCGAAGCCGAACCCGGGCAGCGAAAGCGTGGGCAGGGCCACGCCGAGCAGGATGGCGGTGACCAGGGCCGGCACGCCCAGGTACGCCGTCGCCCGCCAGACCACTGGAGTGGCCTCACCGAAGCCCTCGGCCGAGTCCCGCGCCAGCCCGCGGGTCCACCGCGCCGCGGTGTTGAGACCCTCGGCGAGCAGGATGCCCAGGTAGCCCAGGGCGATCATCAAGAAGCTGGCCACGCCCGTGTCGGCGCTCAGCCCGAGCGCCGGGACCAGGAACAGTGTGGCCGGCGGCGCCACTGCCCAGGCCGGCCGGGAGATGCCGCTGACCAGCAGGTCGGTCATGATCATGATCAGCCCGATGACCGTGACGAAGATCAGCCGGGTACCGTCGTTGGGCTCCATCGGCGACGCCTGGGTGCGCATGTGCTCGATGCCGGCGGCCCACAGCTCGGCGTACTGCGCGTACCACGGAGCGCCGCTACTCGGGCTGACCAGGCCGAGGCCGAGCGAGCACAGCAGCCAGAGGAGGACCTGCGTCGCGAGCACGGTGCTGCCGCCCATCCGGAGCCGGCGGAGCACGATGCTGGTGCCGCCGATCAGGCCGATCAGTAGCCAGCCGAGGATGAGGTAGCTGCCGTCGCTGGTCAAGGGACGCAGGGTGATGCTGGCCAGGGCGACCGAGATCATCACCGCGACGCCACTGCGGTCGCTGGCTCTCATGACGCCACCGCCGTCAGCTGCTCCAGGGACGACCACGCCTCGGCGACGCTGGTCCCTCGACTGACCTCGATCACCCGCCACTGGTTGTCGCGCAGGATCTGTCCGGCGATCGCGTGTTGGGCCCGCTGCTGGTCGCTGCCCGGCTGGTCGGCGAAGGAGTCCACGTCCAGGAGCACGGCGAGCCCTTGCGCCCGGTTCCGGCGCACCCGGAGCAGCGTGTTGGCGTCCTCGGCCGTCATCCGGCCCATGATTGCGACCGCCAGCTGACCGGGCCGATCGATGGTGGCCGACTCCACGGCGTACTGCATCGTCGTGGTCGTGCGTGCCTTGAGGTCGGTCAACCGGTTGATCACCAGCTCGGCCGAGGCGGAGCTGTGCTGCCCCATGGTGCCGCTGATGTGCAGCGGCCCGTCGGCCTCGTAGATCTCGATGCCGAACCCGTCGTCCAGGAAGTGGATGGCGATCGACGCAGCCGCCGAGATGGCCCACTCCAGTGAGCTCTGCATGCCTCGGCCGGCATGAGCGTTCGCCCGGGAGTCGAGCACGACGCTGGCGCTCGGATCCCAGGCCTGCTCCTCGCGCCGCACCATCAGGTCACCCCACCGGGCGGTCGAGCGCCAGTGGATCCGGCGTACGTCGTCCCCCTGCCGGTACTCGCGGACGAGGGCATCGTCCTGACCGACGACGCCGATCCGGTGCGGTCGAGCCTCACCGGTGCTCCCGCCGCCGCCGATCGTGCGGATGGCCGGCAGGGGCACGACGTGCGGGGTCACCATCACCTCGGTGGTGGCCACGAACTGGCGGTCCAGCTGTACCAAGCCGAACGGGTCGGTCGTGCGAACGGTCAGCGGCCCGGTGGCGAAGCGGCCCCGGACCCGACCTAGCAGCGGGTACTCCACCACGCGGCGCCAGCGCACGTCCGCCCGGTCGACGAGGAAACGGGGTCGGCTGCCCAGCTCGCGCGGAACCGCATCCTCCAGGAGGAGGATGCCGGCCGGCAGTCGCCCCTCCTGACCCAGGACGATCTGGCCCTTCATCGGGGACCCGAGCGGCACCTGCGCAGGCTCCACCGAGCGCTCGCAGGACATCCGCAGTCGAGCCCGGGCGACCAGGATCGCCGCAATCACCGGCAGTGCGGCGAGCAGCAGGCCGATCCGCATCACGTCCCGTTGCCCGGCCGCCATCGCGATGAGCACGACGACGAGCCCCGCGAGCAGGAACGTCCGACCGCGCACCGTGAGCAGGCGCCATGCGCGGGTCATCGGCTACCTCCGGTCGGGAACATGCACCGATGAGACGGCGTGCCCGATCACATCGCTCACCGTTCGACGGGCGAGCTGCGCGTCGGTGGAGGGCAGGACGCGGTGGGCCAGCACCGACACCGCGAGGGCCGCGACGTCATCGGGGTTCACGTAGTCGCGGCCGGACAGGGCGGCGAACGCGCGGCTGGCCCGCAACAGCTGCAGCGTGGCCCGCGGTGAGGCACCGAGCCGCAGGTCCCGCGAGTGCCGGGTGGCGTTGACCACCTGGACCAGGTAGTGCTTGACCGCCGGGCTGATGTAGACGGTCTTGACCGCCTCGATCAGCCCGCGGATCGTGCGCCCGTCAGTCACCGGCTGCAGCGCGGCCAGCGGGTCGTAGGAGCCGTGGGACTCCAGCATGTCCAGCTCGGCGTTCGGGGTGGGATAGCCCATCTCGATCCGGGCCATGAACCGGTCGCGCTGCGCCTCGGGCAGCGGGTAGGTGCCCTCCATCTCGATCGGGTTCTGCGTCGCGACCACCATGAACGGGGTCTCGAGCACGTACGTCGTCCCGTCGACACTGACCTGGCGCTCCTCCATGGACTCCAGCAGGGCGGACTGGGTCTTCGGCGAGGCCCGGTTGATCTCGTCCCCGACCACGATGTTGGCGAAGATCCCGCCCGGCTTGAACTCGAAGTCGCGGGTCTCGGCGTTGAACACCGACACCCCCGTGATGTCGGACGGGAGCAGGTCGGGGGTGAACTGGATCCGGCGCACCGCACAGGCGATGGAACGGCCCAGGGCCTTGGCCAGCATCGTCTTCCCGACCCCCGGCACGTCCTCGATCAGCAGGTGACCTTCGGCCAGCAGGACGACCAGGGCGAGGTCGACCGAGCTCCGCTTGCCCTCGATCACGTTCTCGATGGCCGACCGCACCCGGCCCGTCACCTGGACTACGTCGCCGAGGGAGTACTCGGTGACAGCGTCGCGACCGGGGTCGGCCTTCTTGTCGTAGCTGATGCTCACTGCCCCTCCGCGCTCGCCCGCTCGGCCCGCATGTGCGTCGATACGCCCTAACCCTATGCGGTCGCTTCGGAGCCAACAGTTCGTGGAGAACACGCCCAGAGAACCGAAATTGACCAGTTCGACAGCCATGTGGAGGGAAGTGGAGTACAGTGGCGCGAAGTGGAGAACAGCGGATCTTTAGTGGGGCGAAGGAGGGTGGCCTGTGTTTCTCGGCACCCACACTCCGAAGCTCGACGAAAAGGGCCGTCTGATCCTTCCGGCGAAGTACCGCGACGAGCTCAGCGAGGGCCTGGTGATCACCCGTTTCCAGGAGCGATGCCTGGCCATCTGGCCACGAGCTGTGTTCGTCGAGGTGGCCCAAACCGTGAGGAGTGCCTCCTCCAGCCAGCAGCACGTCCGCGACTACCAGCGCATGCTCGCGTCGGGAGCCTCGGACGAGACGCCGGACAAGCAGGGCCGGGTGACCATCCCGCCGCACCTGCGGGCGTACGCGGGCCTGGAGAAGGACTGCGTCGTGGTGGGGGCCATCAACCGGGTCGAGGTCTGGGACGCCGCCGCGTGGGAGCAGTACTCCGCTGAGAAGGAATCGGCGTTCGCCGAGCTGAACGACACCGTGTTCCCGGGCATCTAGGAACACGGACCGCAAGGAACGACACGGGGCAACGCGTGTCGAGAGGCTTCAACCCGTAGGTCCGCTCCCTGACACACCTTCCCCGGTGCCAGGTAGGACTCCCCAGGACCTCGGGTTGAAACCCCTCGACACGGGCTGCAACACCCACCGCGAAGGGTCGAGAACTACATGTCGGTACGCGTACTTCCCCACGCGTCAGTGGCCATGGTGCGTCCTTGGCAAGGGGGGCGACCCCCTTGGACCCCCGCGGCGCGCGCAACAACACACGGGAGCGCGCCCGAGCGGGCCGAGTCCGTCGCATCCGCGACGACGCCCGCGACGGGCTGGCCGCGGCCGCCGTGTCCCTGGGCGGCAGTCTCACGATCACTCTCACCCTCGGCCTGCTGCTCCGGTGGCTGGGATGAGCCAGCCACCCCATCACCTCCCGGTGATGCTCGCCGAGATCGTGGACCTGCTCGCCCCGGCCCTGGCCGGGCACGAGCCCGTCCTGGTCGACGGCACGCTCGGGCTGGGCGGCCATGCCGAAGCCCTGCTCCGGGCCTGCCCGGACGCCCGCCTGGTCGGGCTGGACCGTGATCCCCAGGCGCTGGCTCTCGCGGGCGAGCGGCTGGCCCCGTTCGGTGACCGGGTCACCCTGGCCGAGGCGGTGTACGACGAGCTGCCGGAGGTGCTGGATCGGCTGGGCCGGCCGCGGGTGCAGGGCGTCCTGCTCGACCTCGGCCTCTCCTCGCTGCAGATCGACGACCCCGAGCGCGGCTTCGCGTACGCGTACGACGCCCCACTGGACATGCGGATGGGCCGACAGGAGCTGACCGCCGCCCAGGTCGTCAACACCTACGCCAAGGCGGACCTGGCCCGGATCCTGCGGACCTACGGCGAGGAGCGCTTCGCCGACCGGATCGCCGGGCGGATCGTGGCTGAGCGGGCGCGAGAGCCGTTCACGACCTCCGGCCGGCTGGTGCGGCTGCTGCAGGACGCGGTGCCGATGAGGTCGCAGCGCAGCGGCGGTCACCCGGCGAAGAGAACCTTCCAGGCGCTCCGGATCGAGGTGAACGGCGAGCTGGCGGCTCTGGAGTCGCTGCTGCCCGACGCGGTCGCCGCGCTGGCCGTGGGCGGCCGGATCGCCGTGCTGGCCTACCACTCGCTGGAGGACCGGCTGGTCAAGCAGCTCCTCGCGGCGGGCGCCAGGGACCGCGCCCCCCGGGACCTGCCGGTCGTGCCGCCCGGGCTCCGCCCGGAGCTGCGGCTGCTGACCCGGGGGGCGCAGCGCCCGACCGAGGCCGAGGTCTCCGCCAACCCGCGGGCCGCTTCGGCCCGCCTGCGCGCCGCTGAGCGTATCGCCGAACGGAGCGCCGCATGAGTGCGCTGTGGCAGGGTCTTGTCGCGCCGCCGGCCAGGGCCCGTCCCCGGCTGCGGCCGGTAGCCGACCCGTCACCGCGGCTCGCCCGGTTCCCCTTCCTGCTGGTGCTGATCGGCATCTTCGGGATCGGCATGGTGGGGCTGCTGATGCTCAACACCACGCTGCAGAACCAGGCCTTCGAGGCGCGGGCCCTCAACCGGCAGGCGACCGAGCTGGCGTACGTCCAGGCCGACCTGGAGCGCCGGCTCGAGGAGCATGCCGCCCCGGGGGAGCTGGCTCTAGCCGCATCGAAGCTCGGCATGCGGCCGAACCCCCACCCGGCGTTCCTGGTCCTGCCGGAGGGTCGCGTCGTCGGGGAGCCGAAGCCGGTGAACGGCAGCGAGCAGAAGGTGCTCGTGGTCAAGACGCCGGAGCAGATTGCGGTCGAGGAGGCCAAGCGGGCGGCGAAGGCCAAGGCCGCTGCGGAGAAGAAGGCCGCGGAGGAACGCGCCGCCGCTGAGCGGAAGAAGGCGGCGGAGAAGAAGCAGCAGCAGGCGGAGGCCGGGGCGGAGCAGGGCGAGGGCGAGGGCTGATGGCGGGGGAACGGCGTCCGCCCGCGGCCGGTCATCCGTCCCGAACGCGCACCGGGCACCGGCCGGCGACGTCCGGGCGGACCACGGCCCAGCACAGCCGCAGCGAGCGCGTGCTGCGGGACGGCGCGCGGACCCGCGCGGCGAGCCCGTCCCGGCGCCCGCCGGTGTCGCGGTCCCGGCTCCGGCGCAGCGGCGTACGCGGTCGGCGGCGGGTGCTCCGCCTGCCCCTGGCCTCGGCCACCCGCCGACTGCACCTGGTGCTGGTCATCGCGGCCATGGCGCTGTCCCTGTGTGCCGGCCGGCTGCTGCAGCTGCAGGGCTTCGAGTCCTCCTCCTATCCGGCGGACGCCCTGCTGCGTACCCTGCCACTGCTGCCGGCGCGGGGAGAGATCACCGACCGCAACGGCCTCGTGCTCGCCTCGACCCAACCCGCCGTCGCAGTGACCGCCGACCCCACCCTGACCGGTGAACGGGCGGCCGAGGTGGCCGAGATCGTGTCCCGGCACCTCGGTATGACGACCACCGAGCTGATGCCGCTGCTGACCAGGCCGGGGACCCACTTCGTCTACCTCAAGAAGCAGGTGCCGGCGTTGACCTACAGCGCCCTGGCCGCCGAGCTCTCCGCCCGCAAGATCTACGGCGTCTTCCGCGAGGCCGACCCGGTGCGGACCTACCCGGGCAAGACCGTCGGCTCCTCGGTGGTCGGCTTCGTCGGGGCGGACGGCCAGGGCCTGGCCGGGCTGGAGCGGAAGTACAACACCGAGCTGGCCGGCATCGAGGGCGAGCAGACCTTCGAGAGCGCCCCGAACGGCAGCCGGATCCCGCTGGGGGACAGCTCGTTGAAGCCGGCGCGCAACGGGGTGAACTACCAGCTCACCCTGGACTCCGAGGTCCAGTGGGCCGCCGAGCGGATGATGGAGGCGCGGGTCAAGGAGCTCGGCGCCGACTCCGGGTTCGCCATCGTGCTGGACGTGCGGACCGGCGAGCTGCTCGCTCTGGCCAATGCGCCGGGGTTCGACGCCAACCGGCCTCAAGAATCGGACAAGAAGAACCGGGGCAACCGGGCGGTGTCCGAGCCGTTCGAGCCCGGCAGTGTGCAGAAGGTGCTCACCGCCGCGGCGCTGTTCGACTCGGGGACGGCGACCCCGGACACCAAGGTCGAGGTGCCGATGAGACTGAAATCCAGCGATCGGTACATCAAGGATTCCTTCGGGCACGAGGCCGACATCCTCAAGCTGAACCTGCGCGGGATCATCGCCCGGTCGTCGAACATCGGCACCGCCATCATGGCTCGGCAGATGCCCAAGGAGACGCTGTACGAGTACCTGACCAGGTTCGGCCTCGGCGCCCGGACCGGCATCGAGCTGCCCGGGGAGTCCAGGGGCATCCTGGCCGCCCCGGAAAAGATGGCCGAGGGTCAACCCGACCAAATCGCCTTCGGCCAAGCCCTGGCGGTGACCGGGGTGCAGCAGGCCGCCGCCGTCGCCAGTGTCATCAACGGCGGGGTCTATCACGCACCCACCATCATCAGAGGGGTCACCGACGCCGACGGCCGGGAGGAACCGGTCGAGCGCCGGCCGCCCCGCCGTGTGGTGTCGGCCGAGACTTCGGCCCAGGTCCGCGACGTGATGGGCGCGGTGGTCGAGAGCGAGAACGGGCAGAAGGCCCTGAAGCTGGACCGGTATACCAGCGGCGGAAAGACCGGAACCGCGCAGCGGTCCGATCCCAAGTGTCAGTGCTACAACGGCTACGTCACGTCCTACGTCGGCTTCGCGCCGGTCGACGACCCCCGCATCCTGACCTACGTTGTGGTCACCAACCCCAAGAGCGCCACGTCCGGGACTGGGTCGGCCGGACCGGTGGTCAAGAACCTTCTGAACCTCGCGCTGCCCCGCTACTCGGTCGCGCCGGACGCCAGGCCGCCCGTGAACCGCCCGACCGAGTGGGAGTGAACCGGATGGACGTCCGACGCACCGGGCGAAGCACTCGCTAACGTCAAGGTCGTGCCTCTTGCATCCCCGCCGTCCGCCCTGCGGCCGCGGAACCGTCCCGCGGTCGGTCTGGCCGACCTGTTCCCGGGCGCCGGTCGGGAGCAGGTGCGTGGCATCACCCTGGACTCGCGGCTGGTCGGCCCCGGCGACCTGTACGTCGCTCTGCCGGGCCGCCATCACCACGGCGCGGAGTTCACGCCGGCGGCGGCCGCGGCCGGGGCTACGGCGGTGCTGACCGACCCGGCGGGCGCCCGGCTGGCCGCCGGCACCGCGGTCCCCGTGGTTGTGGTCGACGACCCGCGGCAGGCCATGGCGGAGACCGCCGCGGCGATCTACGGACGGCCCGCCGAAGCGATGACGATGTATGCCGTCACCGGCACGAACGGCAAGACGACCACCACCTTCCTGGTCGACGCCGCCCTCCGGGCCGCCGGGGTCCGGACCGGCCTGGTGGGGACGATCGGGTACTTCCTCGACGGGCAGGTCCTGCCGGCGCCGCGGACCACCGTCACCACGCCGGAGGCCACCGAGCTGCAGGGGCTCCTTGGCTACCTGCACGAGCAGGGTGCCGAGGCCGCGCTGATGGAGGTGTCCTCGCACGCCCTGACCCTGGGCCGGGTCGACGCCATCGTCTTCGCCGTCGCTGCCTTCACCAACCTCGGTCGGGATCACCTCGACTTCCACCTCGACGAGGAGGCCTACTTCGAAGCCAAGGCCTCGCTGTTCACCCCGGAGCGCAGCCGCCAGGCGGTAGTGAACGTCGACGACCCGCGCGGTCGCCAGCTGGCCGAGCGGGTGGCCGCCGAGGGCAGCGTCGAGCTGACCACGGTCAGCCTGGGCGGGACGACCGATGCCGCGGCGCTGAGCTGCGAGCTGCAGGACGACGGCCGGACCGCCGTACGCGCCCGGCTGCGCAGCCGCCCGGTCACCTTCACGCTCGGCCTCCCGGGAGCCTTCAACGTCCGGAACGCGATCACGGCGCTGGCGATGGTCGACGCGACCGACGGCGACGTCGATGCGGCGGCCGTCGGACTCGCCGGCGCGTCGGTCCCGGGGCGGATGCAGCGGGTCGACCTGGGAGCGGACGCGCCGGTGGTCTACGTCGACTTCGCCCACACCCCACAGGCGGTGACCGCGGCGCTGGAGGCGGTCGGGTCGCGGCGACGGATCGCCGTCCTCGGCTGCGGCGGTGACCGGGACCCGGCGAAACGGCAGCCGATGGGCGCGGCGGCCGCTCAGCACGCCGACCTCGTGGTGGTCACCGACGACAACCCCCGCAGCGAGGACCCCGCGACCATCCGCGCCGAGGTGCTGGCCGGGGCCCGGGCCGCCACCGGGACCTCCGAGGTGGTCGACGGCGGCGACCGCCGATCCGCCATCCGGCTGGCCCTACAGCGGGCCCGGCCGGGCGACGTGGTCGCCGTGCTGGGCAAGGGCCACGAGCTCGGCCAGGAAGTCGGCGGGACGGTACTCCCGTTCAGCGACGCCGAGGTCGTCGCCGCCGAGTGGGTGGCGGTGGCCGGGGACGAGCCTCGGTGATCGCCCTACCGGTTGCCGAGCTGGCCGCCGTCCTGGGTGCCCCCCTGAAAGGCCCCGGAGATCCGGCTGCCCTGGTGACCTCGGTCACCGCGGACAGCCGAAACATCATTCCTGGAGCGCTGTTCGTGGCGCTCCCCGGCGCTCGGGCGGACGGCCACGACTTCGTACCCACCGCGTACGCCGCCGGCGCGGTCGCCGCGCTGACCCGGTACCCGGTCCCCGATGCCCTGTGCCTGGTCGTCGCCGAACCCCTGGTCGCGCTGGGCCGGCTGGCTCGGCATCTGGTCGACCGGGCCGCCGTCGGCGGCCTCCGGGTGGTCGGCATCACCGGGTCACAGGGCAAGACCTCCACCAAGGACCTGCTCAGCCAGGTCCTGGAGGCGGCCGGTCCGACCGTGGCCCCGACCGGCAACCTCAACAACGAGCTCGGCGTCCCGCTCACGGTGAGCCGGATCGACGAGCAGACGCGATACCTGGTCGCCGAGATGGGCGCCCGGGGCATCGGCCACATCGCCTACCTGTGCGACATCGCCCCGCCGACCGTCGGCGCGGTGCTCAACGTCGGGCACGCCCACGTCGGAGAGTTCGGCGGTCAGACGGCGATCGCCCAAGCCAAGGGGGAGCTGGTCGAGGCGTTGCCGGCCGACGGGGTGGCGGTGCTCAACGCCGCCGACCCGCTGGTCTGGGCCATGCGGGAGCGGACTGTCGCCCGCGTGCTCGCGTTCTCGGCCGACGGAGCGCCGGACGGGCCGGGCGTCTGGGCCTCCGACCTCGTCGGCGACGCGTCCGGCCGCTACGCCTTCCGGCTGCACGCCACTGGCTTGCCGGCAGTGGAGGGGCACGGCGAGGTCGAGGTCCGGCTCCAGGTCCCCGGTCGGCACCAGGTCGCCAACGCACTGGCCGCCGCGGCGTCGGCCCTGGCCCTCGGACTCGATCTCGGTGGGGTGGCCGCCGGACTGAGCAGAGCCACCGCCCGCTCCCGATGGCGGATGGAGCTGCACCAGCGGGGCGACGGAGTTACCGTGCTCAACGACGCGTACAACGCGAACCCGGACTCCATGGCCGCCGCTATCGGCACCCTGGCCGAGCTGAGCGGACAGCGGAGCCGGCGGACCTGGGCCGTGCTCGGCGACATGCTGGAGCTCGGCCCGGAGGCGGAACGGGCGCACGCTGACCTGGGCACCCTGGTTGCGCGCACCGGGATCGACCGGCTGGTCGCGGTCGGCGCGTACGCCGAGCCGATGGCTGCGGCCGCCCGGGCCGGCGGTCTGAACGGCGGGGCGGTACAGGCATACCCGGACAAGGACGCCGCCCAGGCCGAGGTGCTGGCCGGACTCGTCCCCGGCGACGTTGTCCTGGTCAAAGCGTCCCGTGGCTTAGCCTTGGACACCGTGGCGGAGGCGATCCTGGCGTTCGGCGAGGGCCCCGCGTGACGTTCACCCAACCGGAGGCGCGGTCGTGAGAACGATTGTGCTGGCCGGCGGCATCGCGCTGCTCGCCACCTTGTTCGGCACCCGCCTGGCCATCCGGTTCCTGGTCAAGAAGGGCTACGGCCAGCTGATCCGCGACGACGGGCCGACCTCGCACCACGTCAAGCGCGGCACCCCGACGATGGGCGGGCTGGTCATCATCGCCGCGGTGCTGCTGGCCTACTTCGGCAGTCACCTGATCACCCTGACCCCGCCGTCCATCTCGGCCCTGCTCGTCCTGTTCCTGTTCACCGGCCTGGGGGTGGTCGGCTTCCTCGACGACTTCATCAAGATCAGCAAGCAGCGCTCGCTCGGGCTGCGCAGCAAGGCCAAGATCGCCGGTCAGTCGCTCGTCGCCGTGCTGTTCGCCCTCGGCTCCCTGCAGTTCCCCGACGAGCGGGGGGTCACGCCGGCCTCGCGGTTCATCTCCTTCCTGCGTGACCTGCCGTGGCCGGAGCTGCCGGTCGTACTGGTGGTGGTCTGGGTGATCCTGCTGATCGCCGCGGCCAGCAACGGGGTCAACCTGACCGACGGCCTGGACGGCCTCGCGGCGGGGGCCTGCGTGATGATCTTCGGCGCCTACACCCTGGTGAACATCTGGCAGTTCAACCAGTCCTGCGCCTACACCGCCTCGGCCGGGCCGAAGTGCTACGAGGTGCGGGACCCGTACGACCTCGCCGTGGTGGCCATCGCGCTGACCGGGGCCTGCTTCGGCTTCCTGTGGTGGAACGCCGAGCCGGCCAAGATCTTCATGGGCGACACCGGGTCGCTCTCCCTCGGCGGCGCACTGGCCGGGATGGCGATCTTCACCCGGACCGAGCTGCTGCTGGTGATCCTGGGCGGGCTGCTGGTGATCGAGGTGATGTCGGTCATCCTGCAGGTCGGGTTCTTCAAGCTGACCAAGGGCAAGCGGCTGTTCAAGATGTCACCGATCCACCACCACTTCGAGCTGCTCAACTGGGCCCAGGTCACCATCGTGATGCGGTTCTGGATCATCGCCGGGCTCTTCGTGTCCGGGGGGCTGGGCATCTTCTACGCCGAGTGGGTGTCGGGCACATGAACGGTCGCTGCGCGACGGAGTCGCTTCGCGACTCGAAGGGCGTTGTGGGCGCAAGCGCCCGCGTTTTCCGGTTCCGCCAGAACCAAGCCCTCCTTCGTCGGGCGGTTCTGACGGTCGGGCTTCGCCCGAGGATGCGCCCGGAGCCTGTCGAAGGGCGGGTTCGGTGAGCGTCGCCTGGCTGCCGCAGGCCGACGGCACCTCACCCTGGTCACAGGCCCACGTGGTGGTCGCCGGCATCGGCGTGTCCGGGTTTGCCGCGGCCGACGGGCTGCTCGAGTTCGGCGCCCGGGTCAGCGTGCTGGACGACCGGGCCGACGAAGGCAACCGTGACAAGGCCACTCTGCTGGAGACCCTCGGCGGCACCGTACGGCTGGGTCCCGGCTCGACCGCCGAGCTGCCCGTCGACGCGGACCTGGTGATCACCACCGGCTGGCCGGCCACCGCCCCACTGCTGGTCCAGGCCGCCGCCCGCGGCGTCCCGATCTGGAGCGAGGTCGAGCTGGCCTGGCGGCTCAGCCGGCCGGCCAAGGCCGTGCCCTGGCTCGGCATCACCGGAACCAACGGCAAGACCACGACCACCCAGATGCTGGCGTCGATCCTGACCGCGGCCGGACTCCGCACCGCGGCGGTCGGCAACATCGGCCGGCCGATCACCGAGATCGTGCTGGACCGGGAGGGATACGACGTTCTCGCGGTCGAGCTGTCCAGTCACCAGCTGCACTGGTCGCACTCGCTGGCGTTGCACTCGGCCGCGGTGCTCAACGTCCAGCCGGACCACCTGGAGTGGCACGGCTCCTACGCGGCGTACAGCGACGCGAAGGCCACGATCTACTCGCGCGTCCAGGCCAGCTGCGTCTACAACGTGGCCGACCCGGAGACCGAGCGGATGGTGGAGCAGGCGGAGGTGACCGAAGGAGCCCGGGCCATCGGCTTCACTCTCGGCACCCCGGGACTTTCCATGCTCGGGGTGGTGGACGACCTGCTGGTCGACCGCGCGTTCATCCCGCAGCGGCGCGACTCGGCGCTGGAGCTGGCCAAGATCAGCGACGTCCCCGGGGCGGCAGCGGGCCAGCCCCCCGCGCCCCACCTGGTGGCGAACGCCCTGGCCGCGGCCGCCTTGGCCCGGTCGTTCGGAGTACCGGCCACCGCGGTCCGCGACGGGCTGCGGGTGACCTCCCTCGGGGCGCACAAGATCCAGATGGTGGCCGAGCTGGCCGGGGTGCGCTGGGTCGACGACTCCAAGGCCACCAACCCACACGCCGCCGACGCGGCGCTGCGCGCGTATGAGCCCGACGCTGCCGGCGAGGCGGGGAAGATCGTCTGGATCGCCGGCGGCCAGGCGAAGGGCACGACTTTCGACGACCTGGTCCGCGCGCACGCCGGACGGCTGCGCGGCGTGGTGCTGCTGGGCGTCGACCGAGCGGTGATCGCCGACGCGTTGGCCCGACACGCGCCGAACGTCCCGGTCAGACTGATCGCCACCACGGACACTGGTGCCATGGCACGGGCCGTCGCAGCTGCCGACCAGCTGGCCAGACCCGGCGATGCCGTGCTGCTGGCCCCGGGTTGCGCCAGCAAGGACATGTACACCGACTACGCCGCGCGCGGAGAAGCCTTCACCGCCGCGGTCCGGGAGCTCGCGAGGGGGGAAGGCAGCCAGTGAGCGAGACGTTGACCCCGCGCCCGGACCAGCCGTCCCCACGAGGGACGGCCTCATCGTCGCGTCCGACCTCGGGCCCCGAGCTGGCGGCCTGGCTGCGCGGCGTGCTGGACCGCCCACTGACCAGCTACCACCTCGTACTCGGCTCGGTCGCGCTGCTGCTGGTGGTCGGCGTCATGATGGTGCTGTCCGCCTCGAGCGTGAACGCCTACGTCTCCAACGACGACTCGTACTACTACGTCAAGCGGCAGCTGGTGTTCCTCGGCATCGGCGCGATCGGCGCCGTGGTCATCATGAAGCTGCCAGTCCAGACGCTGCGGGCGCTGGGCTGGGTCGCGGTCGCGCTGGCGGCGGTGCTGCTGATCCTGACCTACACCCCGCTCGGGATCAGCGTGAACGGCAACCGGAACTGGCTCAGCCTCGGCTCCCGCAGCTTCTCCGTCCAGCCCGCCGAGTTCGCCAAGCTGGCGATGATCGTCTGGGGGGCCAACGTGCTGGCCCGCAAGCAGCGGTTGCTCGACCAGCCCAAGCACCTGCTGGTCCCGTTCCTGCCGGTCAGCGGACTGCTGATCCTGCTGGTGGTCTTCCAGGGCGACGCGGGGACGGCGGTGGTGATGGCTGGGATCGTGGCCGGCATCCTGTGGATCGTCGGTGCCCCGCTGCCGGTGCTGGCCGGACTGGCCGCGGCGGGGGCCGCCGGGGTGGCCGCCATGTTCGTCACCTCACCGGTCCGGATGCGCCGTCTGGCCGCTTTCCTCGACCCGACCCTGAACGCGGGCGGGATCAACGACCAGGCCAGCTCCGGGCTGTGGGCGATCGCCTCCGGCGGCTGGTGGGGCGTCGGGCTCGGCGCCAGCCGGCAGAAGTGGGGCAGCCTGCCCGAGGCGCACACCGACTTCATCTTCGCGGTGCTGGGAGAGGAGTTCGGGCTGCTCGGCAGCCTGATGGTGCTCGGCCTGTTCGGCATCCTCGGGTACGCCGGGATCCGGATCGCGATCCGCTCCGACGACCCCTTCGCCCGGTACGCGGCTGGAGGCGTGACCATGTGGTTCGGCGTGCAGAGCCTGTTCAACCTGGCCGTCGTGCTGCGCCTGCTGCCCGTGGCCGGCGTCCCGCTGCCGATGGTCTCCTACGGCGGCTCGGCCCTGATCGCCAACCTGCTCGCCGTGGGGGTGCTGCTCGGCTGCGCCCGGCGCGAGCCCGACGCCCGCCGGATGCTGGCCCGTCGGTCGAAGCGACCGGTGTCGCGAATGACCACGGTGACCGGCTCGCGTGCGGCCGCGGCCCGACCGCGCCGATGAGGGAGCCCGCCGGCTCGATCGTGCTGGCCGGCGGCGGCACCGCGGGACACACCTCGCCGCTGCTGGCCACCGCGTACGAGCTGCTCGACCAGCGACCCGACCTCCGGCTGACCGCGGTGGGTACCGCTCGCGGTCTGGAGACCACGGTGATCCCCGCGGCCGGGCTGGCCCTGGAGCTGATCCCGCCGGTGCCCATGCCCCGGCGTCCCGGTGTGGACCTGGCCCTGGTGGGGCCCCGGCTGGTCTCGGCCGTGCAGGCCAGCGTGGCGGTGCTGCGCCGGGTCGGCGCCCAGGCGGTGCTCGGCTTCGGCGGCTACGTGTCCACTCCGGCCTACCTGGCCGCCCGCCGGCTGGGCCTGCCGATCGTGCTGCATGAACAGAACACGCTGCCCGGTCTGGCCAACCGGCTGGCCGCCCGCCTCACCCGCCACGTCTTCACGTCGTTCCCGACCACGCCGCTGCCGCACGCGACCTGCATCGGACTGCCGATGCGCCGCAGCATCACCGAGCTGGACCGGGCCGCGCTGCGCGGACCGGCGCGGGCGACATTCGGGCTGCCCGACGACGGCGATGTCCTGCTGGTCAGTGGCGGGTCGCAGGGTGCCGCCAGCATCAACCGGGCAGCCCGGGAGGCCCGACCGCGGTTGCTGGCCGCCGGGGTCTCAGTGCTGCACGTTCTCGGTCCGAAGAACATCACCAGCGACGACGTCGGTGTCGTCGACCCGGACACCGGCGCTGTGTACGCCCCGGTCGCCTACGTTGAGCGGATGGAGCAGGCGTACGCGGTGGCCGACCTGATGCTCGGCCGATGCGGGGCCAACACGGTGATGGAGACGACCGCGGTCGGCCTGCCGGCGGTGTTCGTGCCCTACCCGCACGGCAATGGCGAGCAGGGCCGTAACGCCGCGCTGGTGGTGGAGGCCGGCGGCGGGCTGCTGCTTCCCGACGCCGACTGCACGCCGGAGTGGGTCGCCGCCGAGATCCCGGCGTTGCTGGTCGACCAGCAACGGCGGCAGGGAATGACCGCGGCCCTGGCCGGTGTTGCCCGGACCGACGCCGCCGCCGTACTGGCGAGAAGAACTCTGGAGGTGATCGGCTGATGGGGCTCCTCACGCCCGTCGAGCTGCCGAGCCTGGCCGACCTGGGGCCAGTGCACTTCATCGCCATCGGCGGCTCCGGTATGAACGGGATCGCGTCGATGATGCTGGCCAGCGGCGTACGGGTCAGCGGCAGCGACCGCCAGGACTCGAAGTACCTACGCGCGCTGGAGGCCGCCGGAGCCCGGGTGTATGTCGGGCACCGGGCCGAGCAGCTGGGGAACGCGGAGACGGTGGTCGCCTCGTCCGCGATCCGGGAGGACAACCCCGAGCTCGCCGAGGCCCGGCGACGAGGGCTGCGCGTGCTGCACCGCAGCGCCGCGCTCGGCGTGCTGATGCTCGGCCGGCGGGGGATCGCCGTGGCCGGCACCCACGGCAAGACCACGACCACGGCGATGATCGCGCACGTGCTGACCGGCTGCGGCCAGGACCCCTCGTTCGTCATCGGGGGGGCCCTGACCGGCTCCGGCACCGGCGGCCACCTCGGCTCGGGGGAGGCGATGGTGGTCGAGGCCGACGAGAGCGACGGCTCCTTCCTGCAGTACCCGGCCGAGATGGCGGTGGTGACCAATATCGACCCCGACCACCTGAGCAACTGGGGCACGGCGGAGAACTACGCCGACGGGTTCCTGGCCTTCGCCACCGGCGACGAGGTCCGGTTGGTCGTGATCAGCGCCGACGACGCTGGGGCCGTCCAGCTGACCGAACGCCTGCGTGCGCGCTCCGGGGATCCGGAGATCGTCACCTTCGGGGTGGCGGAGACCGCCGACATCCGGGTCTCGGGTGTCACGCTGGCCGGCTCAGGCTCGGAGTTCGCCCTGCACCGCGACGGCCGTGGTGGGCCGGTCACGTTGGCCGTCCCCGGCCACTACAACGTGCTCAACGCGGCGGCGGCGTACGCGGTGACGACCTGGCTGGGCGCCGACGAGGCCGAGGTGCGCCGGCAGCTGTCGGCCTACGGCGGCACCTACCGGCGGTTCCAGCACATCGGCACGGTGGACGGCATCCGGGTCTACGACGACTACGCGCACCACCCCACCGAGGTGCGCAACACGCTGATCGCGGCGCGCACCGCGGCCGGCGACGGACGGGTCGTCGTCTGCTTCCAGCCGCATCTCTACACCCGCACCCGGGACTTCTGGCTCCAGCTGGCCGAGGCGCTGGAGCAGGCGGACCAGGCCATCGTGATGGATGTCTGCGGTGACCGGGAGGACCCGCTGCCCGGGATCGACGGGGCGATGGTGGCCCGGGCGGTCCGGCCCGGCACGGCCGACGTGACGTACGAGCCGGTGTGGGACGCGGCGGCGCCGACGGTGGCCGCGATCGCCCGCCCCGGTGACCTGGTGATCACGGTGGGTTGCGGGGACGTGACCAAGGTCGCGCCGCTGATCGTCGGTCAGCTGGAGCACCGCGCGGCAGGCGTCCGGTGACCGCCGGCGCCCGCCGACCCCATCGGGCGACCGTGGTGCTGCTGGTCGCGGTGCTGCTGCTCGCGGTGGGTACCTGGGTGGCCTACTTCTCGCCGTTGCTGGTGGTGCGGGAGGTCGCCGTGGCGGGTGAGCGTCAGGTCAAGGCCGACGAGGTGATCGCGGCCGCGGCGGTGCCGATGGGTACGCCGCTGGCGCGCCAGGACGTCCAGGGCATTGCCGAACGGGCGACCCGGGTCCCGGCCGTCCAGGCGGCGTCGGTCACCCGACAGTGGCCGAGCACCCTGGTGGTCACGGTGACCGAGCGGCAGGCGGTCCTGGTCGTCCGGCAGGGCGCTGACTTCCTGCTGGTCGACGCCACCGGCGTCGCCTTCGACCGGGTCCCGTCGGCGCCTGCCGGTGCGGTTCAGGCGGAGGCCGACCCGACCAACCGGCAGCTACTGGCCGACGTCGGCATGGTGGCCGGCGCGCTCTCCGGGGGCCTCGGTCGCGAGGTCACTCGGCTCACCGCGGCCTCACCGGACCGGATCAGTCTCGAGCTCCGCTCCGGGGTTCTCGTCAACTGGGGCAACGCCGCCGACTCGCCGCTCAAGGCCCAGATCGTCACCGCCCTGCTCAAGGACCACAAGCCCCGGAAGACGATCGACGTCTCCAGCCCCAACAACCCGGCGGTGCGATGACTGCATGAGCACCCGCCCGCTCTTCGAGCATCGCCAGGTGCGCCCCGCTGCCGGACGGAGAAGCGATGAGCGAAGGGCGTTCTTTCCGCTCGCGAAGAGGACGACGACGGCAGCTCAGGGCTCGACGGGTGCGAGAAGAGCAAAGAAAAGGGCGTGAAGGTCAACTTGACCTCAAGGGCGTTCGGGCGTGTCGCTTGCCGCCTCGACAGCCGACCCGTGAGCCTCTCGTAGCCTCAAGTCAGGTCGCAGAGATCTCAGTTGGATCTCCTTCAACGGTGGAGTGAAGGTTGAGGGTTCGGCGACGGTACCAGCGTTCACCACTGCGGGAAGAGAGGCGCACCTGATGGTCTCCGCATCACAGAACTACCTTGCCATCATCAAGGTCGTCGGTGTCGGCGGCGGCGGGGTCAACGCGGTCAACCGCATGATCGAGGCCGGCCTGCGCGGGGTCGAGTTCATCGCGGTGAACACCGACGCCCAGGCACTGCTGATGAGCGACGCCGACGTCAAGCTCGACATCGGGCGGGAGCTGACTCGCGGCCTCGGTGCCGGGGCCGACCCGGACAAGGGCCGGCAGGCCGCCGAGGACCACGCCCAGGACATCGAAGACGCCTTGAAGGGTGCCGACATGGTGTTCGTGACCGCCGGTGAGGGCGGTGGCACCGGAACCGGCGGGGCCCCGGTGGTCGCCCGGATCGCGCGCGCCCTCGGGGCGCTGACCATCGGTGTGGTGACCCGGCCGTTCTCCTTCGAGGGGAAGCGTCGGGCGAGCCAGGCCGAGCAGGGCATCGCGAACCTGCGTGAAGAGGTCGACACGCTGATCGTCATCCCCAACGACAAGCTGCTGCAGATGATCGACCACCAGATCGCGATCCTGGACGCCTTCAAGCAGGCCGACCAGGTGCTGATGCAGGGCGTCTCCGGCATCACCGATCTGATCACCACCCCGGGCCTGATCAACCTGGACTTCGCCGACGTGAAGGCCGTGATGTCCAACGCCGGCTCGGCCCTGATGGGCATCGGCTCGGCCCGAGGCGAGGACCGAGCCCGGGCCGCGGCCGAGATGGCGGTGTCCTCGCCGCTGCTGGAGGCGAGCATCGACGGCGCCCACGGCGTACTCCTCTCCATCGCCGGCGGGTCCGACCTCGGCCTGTTCGAGGTCTCTGCGGCGGCGAACCTGATCCAGGGGGCGGCGCACGACGATGCCAACATCATCTTCGGCACGGTGATCGACGACGCGCTGGGCGACGAGGTCCGGGTGACGGTGATCGCCGCTGGCTTCGAGGGCGGCCAGCCGCCGCGACGCCAGCCCGGGATCAGCCGGTCGACCGACCTGCGCAGCAGTGCGGCCCCCCGACCCGCCGCGGTCCCGGAGCCGACGCCGGCACCGTCGGTGCCGGAGCCCGCGGCCAACGGCAACGGGCACGGCAACGGGCAGCCGCACCCGGCCCCGCCGGTCGTCACGCCGGCTCCGTCGGTGGCCCCGGTGGCTCCCGTTCGTCCGATGCCGGTGTCAGTGCCGTCCCGGCCGCTCGACGACGACCTGGACGTCCCCGACTTCCTCAAGTAGGGACACGTTGTGACGCCTGGATCTGCTCCGCGCGTTTCCCCGACCCGCCCGAAAAACCGGGGTTCGGGTGAGACGCGGGTAGCCATTTCCGACGCGTTCCGGGGGGTCGGAGTGGATACGCGTGTCGCGCCTGTCGCTCCCGATCATCGCGTGTTCCGACAGGTAACGTCAGCGCCAGGAGACGTGCCGATCGGGCGCAGTCACGGCACCGAGCGAGGACGATGAGATGGCGGAACGACTGAGACGAGCGGCCGCGTGGTTGGGCCTGGTCACCGATGATCGCTACGCCGACTACGACGAGCACATCGACGACGAGCCGACCGAGGGGATCCACCGCGACGACCTGCTGGGCCCGCCGGACCGCCGGGTTGAGCACAGCGGCAACGTGACCCCGCTGGAGCCGCGACGGACTGGAGCCACCAGCGCCACAGCAACCGCCGTCCGGCCCCGGACCGCCGACGTCTCCCGGATCATCACCGTGCACCCGAGGACCTACAACGAGGCCCGGACCATCGGTGAGCACTTCCGCGACGGCGTCCCCGTGATCATGAACCTCTCCGAGATGGAGGACGTGGACGCGAAGCGGCTCGTCGACTTCGCGGCCGGCCTGATCTTCGGGCTCCGCGGCACGATCGAGCGCGTAACCAGCAAGGTCTTCCTGCTCTCCCCGCAGAACGTCACCGTCGCGGCGGAGGACAAGGAACGGATCGCCGGCGGGTTCTTCAACCAGAGCTGAGCGATCGTGGTGTCCCAGCGCCCGCAGAAGTCAGGGTCTGACCTGATTCCTGGTTGGGCGCGGGGTCGTAGGCTGGACCCACGTGTCGTACCAGAGCGGGAGTTGAAGACCGAACGTGACCTTTGTCGGAATCGTCATTGACTGGATCTTGTGGATCTTCCTGCTGATCCTGTTCGCCCGGATGATCCTGTCCTGGGTGCCGGTGCTGGTCCGCGACTGGGAGCCTCGTGGCCCGATGCTCGTCTTCGCGGAGATCATCTACTCCATCACCGACCCGCCGCTGCGGGCGCTGCGCAAGGTGCTGAAGCCGGTCCGGGTGGGCTCGATGATGCTTGACCTCGCCTTCATCGGTCTGGCCATCGGAGTCAGCATCCTGATGCAGATCAACCGGACCATCTTCTTCTGAGCCCTCTTCCGGAACCCGGTTCGAGAGGTAGGCTGGCTCGCCGGACGAGGTGTGCTGGTCAAGACAATTGGGTACGGTAGTTCGGATGGGCCGTCGGTTAGGCTCACACCACCAGCTCCGCTGACATATCGAGGTGAATTGATGACGCTGTCGCTGGACGATGTGCGCAACAAGCGTTTCCGGATGGCTCGTAAGTCGGGATACGAGGTCCTGGAGGTCGACGAGTTCGTCGACGAGGTCGAGGAGAGCTTCGCCCAGCTGATCGAGGAGAACGTCAACCTCAAGCGGCAGGTCGAGTCCCTCAAGTCCTCGCCCCCGCAGCAGGCGCCGCAGCAGCCGCGCGCCGGTGACACCGGCACGATCGTCGTCACCACCGGCAAGGACGCCAGCGCGGCGGTCGTGCGCCTGGTCGAGATGTCCACCGAGCAGGCCGAGCGCCTGGTGGCCGAGGCCACCGAGGACGCCAACCGGATCCGCGAGGAGGCCAACCGGACCGCGCATCAGGTGACCACCGACGCGCGTACGCGGGCGGAGCGGGTGGAGTCCGAGGCCCGGGTCAACGCCGAGCGGGTGCAGGCCGACGCCCTCAGCCGGGCCGAGAAGCTGGACCGCGAGATCGAGGGCCGGCGCGGGGAGATGTTCGGCGACCTGGACCGGCAGCGGGAAGACCTCGCCGCCGCGGTGGCGGCGCTGCGCAACTTCGAGGCCGCGTACCGGGCGAACCTGACCAACCACCTGCGCAGCCAGATCGAGTCGCTCGAGTCCGGGCGGGCCGAGCCGGCCGACGCGCCGGATGTGGTCCGCGACCTGCGGCCGGAGGTCAGCACCAACGGGTCGGGCAATGGTGAGCAGCACGACGGCGCCCATCCGGCCGAGCGGGACGAAGCTCCGACGCTCGGCGGCGGCGGCGCCCCGTCCAGCAACACGCCCCGACTGGACGCGCTGCTCGGCGACCAGCGCTGACCCGACGAGGCGGTCTTTCACCTTCCCTGGCAGGAATTTCGGCGTCTTCCGCGCGGTCATTTGAAGATTGACCACTGGCCGCCTACTGTCTCTGCGACACACTCCGGTGTCCAACACTCTCGTGCGCAGAAATGGGGAGCCAATGACGACCGCCAAGGCCAGTACGGAGGCATCTCCCGCCGACAACGGTGATGGGTCGACCACCGTACGGAAGGTGCCCGCCGACGCCGCGCCGAACGTTCACGCTGTGCCGGTCGAGCACGCCGAGAAGCCGGTCAAGCCCGTCGACATCGCGACCCTTCCGGTGCGCCCGGGCGAGGACCCCTGGACCGCGGAAGAGCTGGACGAGGTGAAGG
>OCZS010000064.1_pt1 | contig 31452 bp, 35 predicted proteins | sample 1539071 | NCBI WGS metagenome assembly OCZS01 (sample SAMEA3113584, study PRJEB22503) | soil metagenome
GTAACGCAAAGACCAAAAACTAGTTTATTGTTTTATTTTTTTGAACTTCTCAGATGCAAGGAGGCAGGGAGACGGATCCTAGATAGCTCCCCAGAAATATCGTGACGACCACTCTAGCTGTCTTGCCAGCTGATATGGCTAAAAAGGGCTCACCAGGATGAATTAGCAATTCTTCTATCTTGACTTTCATTTCTGAAGCTTGCACTAGAACGACGGTTGATTCGACTTTTATTCTCTGTAGAACGCTGCCTCATAATATGAAGCAGCGCGGTAAATTTTCTATCACGACATTATGATTCAAGAATGTCTGTCATGTTTCACTGGTGCTTACTTGAGCAGGTTCATGCGATTCCTTTTTGTAGGCTATCTTGAGCCAAATCGGAGTAATTATCGTAGTAGCAGCAACCATGATTATTACCGCCGTATAGATGTCATTAGTCAAGGCGCCTGATGATACACCTACACCTGCAACAATCAGTCCAACCTCTCCTCTTGATATCATACCTATGCCAACTCTCATTGATCTTGCTTTGTTTTTGAGGAAGAGAAGTGATGGCAGTCCACACCCTATCAATTTCGTTACAACGGCTATTGCTATCATTATTCCAGCCAAGAACAGCACATCTATGTTAACTCCTCTTAGATCAACCTGCGCGCCGATAATTGCAAAGAACAGGGGTGCGAAGATGATCTGGAGTTTATCAACATATTCATGCACTTGATGGATAATCCTTGTACTGGCTACTGCCATGCCAATTGCAAATGCTCCCACAATGGGTGACAGCCCTAGAAATGCTGCGATTCCAGCTGCTGCAAAAAATGTAGCTGTCACTATCCCTTCCAGGCTCCCTTTGGACTTCCACAATCTCTCCGTGTGGAGAACCCTTGGAATAACTAACACAGAGACAATCAATATTGCAGCAAAAGTGCCTAGCACCTGCATTATCAGAAGTATAATGTCAAAGATGGCCGGTTGGGTATTGCCCGTCTGAACCATTGTTACCACTACAGATAGGACAGCTATTGCAAGAATGTCGTCAACTATGGCAGCGCCTAAAATCAATCGAGCTTCCTTTGATTGCATTTTGCCAAGTTCTGTTAACACTTGAATAGAGATGGCAATGCTAGTTGCAGTAAGAGCGGTGGCAATCAAAATGGATTGCAAAGCTTCAATCCCAAACGCTGTAAAAGCATAATATCCTACAAAGAATGGTACAACGACTCCAAGAGAGCCAACAGTAAATGCTGCAGCACCGCCTCTAAGAAATTCGCGTGGAGTAATTTCAAGCCCCGCGATAAACAGTATTACAACTGCAGCAATTTCGCCTATATGCATGACTGTCTCGTCAAGGACTACGAGTGGTTCTCCATCAACAAGCGGAAGTGCTCCTAGCGCAAATGGTCCAACAATAATTCCAGCAAGCAACTCACCCAAGACTATTGGTAGCTTTATCCTGTGAAACAATTCAGCCATCAACTTGGCTGCAAATAGCAATATGCCAAGTGAAATCATTACATGGAGAAATGACTCTACTGCCATATCCTTATGACGTTTATCATCAGATCAAGCTTGATTTTAGGATTACCAAAAAGTTGCTTTTGATTCACTTATGTCTCCATTGCGCAGATATATGATAATCATTTCAAAATCAAAAACTATTATGCCGTCTGATAAATAGTTGAACGCTCAGTGAGCGACAGGGTGATAAATGTAGATCATTTTGCTACTTGCTGCATGCTTGAGCGTCTGGCTCTTTATGAGAAGATTACACAAGCAGTCGTTTAGGCTAACAATAGAAAAGCCAAGTGCCATCGTATAGTAGCAATACCTCATTTTAGCACCCTTCGTTTCTCGTCGGGGATTTCTTTATCTTTCTTCTGAAAGAGTCAAAGAAGTATATCCAACATCATTTAATTGTGATGCAAGCAAGCTATGTCACACAATTGATGTGCTGCAAGATAGATGGGGGTAGGCGGGGCTTTGGCTGTGAACGTAAACATCCTATACACAGTTCTAGCCAAATCAAATTGCGCGATGATGATACCTTGTTTAATGATCATGTTTAGCACGTCCTCCTCCACCCAACCTGATGGAGGCTCGTTGAGCTAGAGCGGCACAATTTAAACACAGTTAGAAAAGGCTGGATGGCGAAAGCATTGCTTCTCTGGTTCTTGTTATGTTTGAATCTGAGCTATTAAACGGCTATATTTCATGCGATGCAGAGAATTAAGCAATAGGAGAGATACGGAGGGAATGTGGGGATTTGGAATCTATCTGATGCATTTGTCGGATTTCTTGGCAGGCAGAAAGCATAAAAAGAAAGCAAGGAGATGCGACGTCTGCGGCCAGCAATTCAGAATGATTGAAGAGATGGAAGTGCACAGACGAAAAGAACATCCTGATGCACATCCAAGAAAAGAAGAATCGCCGGAAGCTTGAAAAAATGCAAGGAGGGAGACTTCCTAGTAGTAAGGTAGGATTTTGGCAGAGCACCGCATAAGCAGGCCGAGAGTAAGATGTATCAGGGCCCGGGCTTTGTGGCCAAGGAGTACCGCCTCTTTAAGGCTCTGTTGGGATAGTGGTCTGCGGTAGCATAGAGAATCCTAAGGCCTTAGTTGTTAGTATGGTAGTAAAGTCTAGGTTGTTCTCTGTCTATTTGATGCGTACTTTGCTTTATACAGATATCCGTCAGCATTTTATTTGATCTGAGGAGAAGTTTGGGGCACAAAAGCGCAGTCCTTGCAAGCCGAGCAAAATGCGGTATCACTTATCCCCGTCCAGCTAAATTCGCTCTCTTCTTAGGTTAAAAATAACAATCTACTATTCAATGTTTAGATAACAACTATCTACAATCCTTAACTGACTATTTCCTTACTGGAAGGCTAGGAGATGTCATCTGGAAATGAGTGGACCTAAGAATAATGATAAGAGCAGAGATAGTGATGGAAAAAGTTCGCCAGTTAGCGGCGCCGGATTGGGTCTGCTCTCAATGGTAAAGAATAAGAAGATTATGACGGTAATAGGTGGAATATTAATAGTCATAGGGATAGCAGGCATGATAGCAGTAGGCTCAAACGCGCTGAACAGTATAATTGGCGGTGGATTTTCACAGCAGAATCAAGGAACACAATTTCAAATGCAACAATACGTGTTCCTGTTCATATTGATAGCAGGTCTCGTTATAGTAATATATTCACAAGTTGCACTACAGTCACAAAGAGCTAAAGCAAGAGAAAGAAGAAGCAGCAATAGTTAGGTATCGTCTTACCATTATTGCTACAAAGGAAATATCAACTAATTCCTAGAGCATAGCCCTCTTAACTCATTTGTGACTCACGTATGCTTCTCATGCTAATGCCCAAGATTTGATAATAATAATAATAATATCCGTTACGGTGTAAATGATATTAAACACTGAGTTATCCCACAAGACGTAGTAAAGTTATGCCAGCAGGGAAGTTTTTACATGGAAGGAACAAGCCAGTCCAAGAGTTTGTCTTTAACAATTTTGTCTCCATCATCATTATTACCACCAAAAGCTGTAGCAAGTGCTGCTGGTGTTAATACTGGGCTACTTGTACCAAATACAGTCATCATCATTGCAACCATTAAGATAGTTAGTCGGAGAGTTGATGTTATCATAATTGCGTATTATGAGTGTAAGATACATTGTTTATAAGAAATTCTTCAGGTTTAGACCACAAGGATAAAGATTTCCTTCATTATCATTGTCAATTGTAAGAAGAAAGATATGAGCTGTTTCTGAGATTTCAACAGACTCAAACAATACCAACTTGAGCATTTCAATCTCCTTAACTAGTCTTTCTATGTCTTCACTAACCTCTGCTTTTTCATACTCTTCTTGCTTTACTTTCAAAATCTCTCTTAGTTTCTTTTCATCTAGTGGAGCATCTCGTAGTGTCTTTATCTGTGATTCCCAATGTTTCTTCGCTGCAAGACTAATTTCAAGAGGACCTTTGATTAGAATAAAAGAAGCAGAAGCGATAGATAAATGGTAAGAAATTCAAAATCTTTTGACTGTTCATCCCGTCTTCTTAGTTCCAGACTTCATGGTTTGCAGTAGTCTTTTTTTTTGCTTCTTGATAGAGTAATAAAAAGAAAAAGAAAAATGAAAGAGAGAGATTTATTCGTCTTGTTTACTCATCATTGCTTTCAATGAGTGGTGGTAATATTTCACATCCACCAAGTTCCTCTAATGCTTCTGTAGTAATCCCAGCCTCACACAATCCTTGGTGAAATGGTATGTCTGCTTCAGGTGCAAATTCATGTACGAGTTCGTCTGCTAACTCTATTCCTGGGTTAAAAGTCTGTGCAAAAGCTGGTGCTGTTGTCCCTAGAGCTCCTAGAGCCACGACAAGCATTGTAGTTAATTTTGTGTTTGTGTTCATTGTAGTTTATTAAAGATTATAAGGTAATTATCCAGTCCGAAAGAGAAATCTCGTGTCAATTTATAGAAATCTTGTTTAGATTAATTCTGGGGTGTCTAGTTAGAAGAAAAGAACACTTTTTCCTTTTCTCCTACACCCATACACAGACATACACATAACCCGAATTGTAAAGCCTGCTACTCATTCAATAACAGTCTGTGACTGCAATATGTCCTCATATATTAGGAACATATTCAAGCTAAGTCAACCTTAAAGCATTGCCTATCAAACTTTTCCAGTGCTTGCAGTGTGTCATCTTTTATTATTGTCCTCCTGGAGCTGAAACTGATGATGATGGGCTGCCGACAGTAAAGAGAAATCTATCTTCTCCTGTATTGCCTGCTTCATCTGTTGCTCTTACAGTGACTTGGTGAGTGCCTCTGCTCAGTCTATCGTAAACTACAGGATTTGTGCAGGATGTAAATGGTTGTTGTCCATCTAGGCTGCATTCTGTATTTTCAACCCCAACTGCGTCAGTTGCTTCAAATGTTATTCTGATGTAAGGTGTTGGTGTTGTGTCACCCTCTTCTAGCACTCTATTTCTCTTATCTGTTGCTTGTGTAATTTCAACATCTGGGGCGGCAGTGTCTTGTACTGTCACTGTATGGAGGTTCCTTAGCATTTTGTCTATCTGACTATATGCTCTGAGAAAGATTCGACCTTTTTTAGTAGCCCTGTATGTGTGCATCTTTGGGTCATATCTTAGTAAATTATTCTCAACGAGCAGTGTCTCCAGGGATACTTTGTATAAAGAAGAATGCGCGAGTGCAGAACGCGATATCGTCATCATTGCCTGGAATTAACTCAAGGAAAGTAGGTGTTATTATCTCGTTGATTGGCCCATAAATAATATCAGATGCCTTGAATCTAGATGAGGTTGTATGGATTAGACTTACTATCTTTTACATACTTCATAGCATCTAGCCTGCCGCTCTTCTCGAATTTGAGTAACTTTTCAGATAGTTCAAGATATTGCACTATAGCTTGCATCTTATCTTTTGGTGGCGTGCTTTTATTATCAATAATTCCTTGAAGTTCTCGAACCTTCTGGCATATTGTCTCCCTATGGATCACAAGCTCTTCAGCAAAATGTTCTACATTTTCCGATATCCATTGCTCCGTGATCTGCTTGTCCTGTTCTTGCAATTTCTTTACATAATTGTAATAGGTTCTTCTGGGCATGTTATCTAGCAACTTCATTATTTCAGAGTCAGGGTATCTCTGCGTTCGATAGGATCGGATCTTTTCGACGACAAGTGGACTTTCTTCATACTGTCTATATTCCCCTCTATGTATTTTCCTTGTTGCTTTTTGTGATCCTCCTCCTCCTCCTCCATCACCACCGCTAACTGCTTCCTCCTCTTCATCGCCTATGCTTATTTTTTCTTGACGTTCTTTTTCTATTACTATCTCTTGGTTCGTCTCACTTTCCTGTTGCTTGTTTGGTGAGACCGCCGCTGCTACATCTCTGTTTTTAGTTCTTCGATCCATGTTTTGATATTACTTCTTACATAAAGTCAGTATATGAGAACTATCACATCGGCCTCTTAGAGCATGGTTATCCTCGTTAAGTTTAGGTTCTCGGTCCCTTATTCAACTCCGGCATATCGCACACATCTTTTAACGTGCCTATGCTCACAAAAGGAGAGGTTAATCCGCAATAGAAGAAGAAGAAGAGAGAATGAGAATGCCAATATTTTAAAATGCCTTGATATGTAACAATTCTTCATTATGGCGCACATAAAAAAGCCATCCAGTAAAGTCATAGACTTTGCTGACAAAGATTTTGTAAGTTTAGATGAGAATACCTTGGTTGCTGAAGCTGCAAGGATAATGTATGAAAGAGATGTCTGCAGTGTCATAGTGACTCATAATGATAGTGAAAAGCTAAGACGATCAGTTGGAATAATTACTGCCAGAGACTTTCTCCATAGGGTAGTAGCTCAAAGCAAGGGTCCATTTAAACTGACATTAAAGGATATCATGAGCATACCGCTAATTGCCATAAATAAAGATGCGTTAACCAATGATGCAATCATGCTCATGAAGGACAAGAATATCACTCGACTTCCTGTAATAAATGAAGAAGCTAGTGTACTTGGGATTGTCTCCTTGAGAACACTTATTGGCTGAGCTTCGGATGAGCACATTGACTCAATTAGTGCCTAGGTATTCATCTGATTACCTCAGTTTACATCAGCCATCTTTTGTATCCATTGGATGAAAAGTAAGATCTAGCAAGCAGACTAGAGGGTGATTCAGATGCAAGGATTATTGGAATTAAGAGGGAAGATATCTTTGAATTAAGAAAAAATATCTGTGCTATTGCACTATGCGGTTCTAGATGGCAAGCAAGTCATATATGTATCCGTCTCTCATAATGTATGAAACCTGTATAACGCTTAAAAGACCAATTACTTTATGGTAGACGAAGAGTCTCAAAAGAAGATAACTGCAGACTTTCAGTGTTTTGTATGTGGTGCTATTTTTACGAGTGAGGAAGACAGGCGCCAACATCTAGAAAAAGAAATGCACAGGGCAACTGAAAAGAAGGATGTTGATACTGTGAAAAGACAGACAGAGCTAAGCGAAATGCATAAGCAAGCGTACGAGTCAGTATGACACCACTTCTACTACGGCTTCTCAATCTGTGTACACATGACTAATACTATAAGTAGAGAGAATTTCAAAGAGAAAACTGATAATTAGTGTCTTGACTATTATGTAGTCATCAATGGTGATTGCCTCTAAATGAGCGACCAACAGCAACAACAGGCCCAGCTTTATCAATACAGCGTCAAAATAGAAATGACTGCTAAAGGTCTGGCTATGCCTACAATCCATGTTTACTCAAACAATATGGAAACAGCTAGACAACAAGCAGTGGAGCAATACGCCCAGGTCATAGAAGAGCTAAAAGGTAAAGGCCTGCCAGTTGCAGCTCCAGACTTCAAAACGTAGATACTGTTGTCCTATTGTATTTGTGGATCTCATGTATACGGATCGTCATCATGTAAGATGTAGGGATCTTACTTTGCACATGATTTGTAATATCGTTAATTGAGTTTATCTTCTGACAATACTGGAGTCAACTTTTGCAATTAGTGCCAAAAAGTGCCAAATCTAGTTCCAAATGGACCTAATCTTTATTTTACCTCGAGCAAAGTTACCCATTCAATTCCTGAAGATGAGGGGACAGTATGATATACAATTGTGCTAAAATTTTAAAAGAAAGAGAAAAGAGGGGGGAAGAATAGATAGTTGTTTCTTAGTCCCACTTGCTCCACGCAGCCATCCAACGGTATGTCCATGTGTTGAGCTTTGCACCCAACGCTGCTATTGGAACCGTCAGCACTGCTCCCGCGCCTGCTCCCAAGGCAACAGGACTGTTGTAGAATTTACCCACCTGAGGTTCAATAGGAGTCATATAAGCGGGCAGTGTAGGCCTTGGATACTTGAACGCCACTTCAAGGGGGTCCCTTATGAGCAGCAAATTGACCATGTTGAACAGCGGTAATGACAGGCCAATCAGGGTTCCTCCTATGATTATAGCAGCGTGTTTGTTCCTTCTCGTAGCCCAGTATGTTAGGTCCAACAGCATTGCCGATGGTATCCAAATAGGTACTGCGATGAAGTCATAGGGATAGCCCAATGCAAACCATGCACCCTTGGCGACCCAAGTGTATATGGTCATAATTGTGGCATAATATGTGGCAGTTCCTGGAACTCCTGTGAACAGCATATAGTATATCGCTCCCACTGCGAGCATTGTAGATTGAGAGATCGAAAATACAACAAATGATGTCCACATCCAGTCAGTGTAGAAGATGTAGTCCCCTGCGTTGATAGTTAACAGCGTGCTGTTGACAGCAACCACCACTATGAACAAGTAGTGCGTTGTACGTCTAAGCCAGACCATTATCTACCCAGACATAGAGGTAGTATATAAAATTTTATGCAAAGAAAAACGGCTAACGATACTGATAACGTGTACCCTTCAGGCACGTAGGCTATAAAAAATACGCAGGCACATCCGGCTTTCCACCATTAGAAGAGAAAATCTGGCTGTATATATTAAAATAAAAAGAAGAAAAAAGGACGTTTATGCTCTAACCGGCTTCTCGTGAGCAATCTTCCACATAAAGAAGAATCCCAGAGCCTCAATTACAGTTAAGACGCCAAGCGCATAAAGGCCGCTAGGCAATGGATAAGCCCACGGATAGATTGTGACACCCGCGTAGACTCCGCCTGCGGTTGCAGCCCAAGCCAACGCAAAGCCAATGATGAGTATGCCATTCATGCGCTCAACTCTGCGACCAATCATGCGTTCGACATCATCACGGCTTTCGCCTGTCCCGGTTCTACGTCCGCCACTTCCATATCCCTTTGGTAATGTCATTTGCTATACGATCAGAGTAAAGCTTTTTAAATTTTGCTGTTAGGCATGCAGTCAGATTTGACAATAACTAAATCCGTCGTATGAGAAAAGATAAAGAAAAAGAAGTTAGGGGGCACCTTGGGTGCCAGATGGACTGGCGCTACTCCCGCCTATGCTCCAATCCTTAATCCTCATCATTAGGACTACGAAACCTATTACACCTGCTGAAACTACTGCGGCACTTATAGGGAATTCTGGAACGACGACTAGATTAAAGTCGGTGGTCTGGATTAGCTGTGCTGAAGCCTGACTTCTAATAGAGTTAATCTGGACCGTAATAGTCTTTGGACCTGTACTGTTGAATGCAGCTTGATGTGTGGCAGTTCCCGTTAGTGCCTGTTGGTTTCTAAATTCCTGTAAGATCTGGCTGTTGGCATCCTTTATTATAAAGTCGTAGGCAACGTTACTTATGGAGGAATTGCGTGCATCACGGAACTCAAGTCCGAAGTTGACCGTACTGTTTGGTTGGATATCAACAGGATCCCATGTTAATATGACGCGGGAGCCATCAGTTGTTGTTCGCTCGAGTGGAGGTCCAGAAGCTTGGCCAGTTCCCGTTGGAGCTGCTGGCTGCCCTGAGCCTGTTTCCAAAAGCTCGTACCTGTACTGAATAGGCGCCGGAGGAGTAGTTACATCAGCATATGTCTCCGCCATGACAGGGAATGGAAACTCGTTTACTACCCATACGTTGCTATCCACGCCTTTGTGCCACGTCACACGCGTGGCTTCACATGAAGGAGCTCCACACAAGCTTTGTGCTCCTGCAAATGTTACTTGTTCTGTCCCCGCCGGTTTGACTTCACTGCCTCCAATTGAAGCTATTTTGCCCCAAGACCCTGCTGTCAGCGACAGAGGTGCAGACACTGTAGTAAATGCATCGAGCCAGGTAAGTGAGCTTTGATAACCCGCAACAAAGTCTCTCATTTCTTGCGGAACTTCGCCGCCTGAAAGGGGTGACATGGTATCTGAAAGCTTCAAGGTTCCTTGAAGAACCCTGCCATTAGTTTCTACATAGGCCGGGACTATCCAATTGCCGTCCTGATCCTGCTGCTGGAAGTATAATGTCATCACAAAAGGTTGTCTCTCGTTTGTATCATAGTCTTCGATCCTGTATTTGACATACATATCCTGTCTTACGCCTTCGCCCGGGTACCAGTCAGGTGTTTGAGCGAAAGCGCTGTTCATCATGTTCAGAGTTCCGAATACAAGTATTGAAACTACCAATGCAAAGGGGAGAAGCTTAGAACCCATTGGCAGAAATAAAGCATGTGGCAACTGATAAATGTTTATTTTAAGGAATAAACAGATAAGTAGACCTAAAGAAGGACTGTATATTGAAGATGTGCAACTGTCCCAAGGTCACCTTTTACGAAGTTGAGTTCAAGCTGGTTGGAATGAAAGTTGTGGCAAACCACAAAAACTGTGGCGACTTTTTAAATGATGATCAGTTCTCCCAATTTGAGAAAGAGCTGACCAAATACTGGGGTTTTGGGGAAAAATGATATAAGCGCTTTATATTCAAAATAACATTATGGTTTAAATTTCTATCACATACCGCATACCTGCGCCGCGCCAACTTTATTAATACCGACCTAGATTGCGTTGTAGGTGATTTGTGATGACCAAAATGTTGAACGTGAATATTGACACCTCAGGTGTAGATGCAAATGAAGCCAGGGAATGGGTTAACGAGCTTGCCAATGTCTACGCAGATATGCAGATTGATGACATAAATGTCTCAGGCAGCAAAGTCTCATTCAAGGCTGGCTTTCAAGGCATGGACGATACCGAGCCAGATGATGTCAAGTTGAAGATTGAAGAATATCTAACGATGAATGAAGCGTTCCAAGCCAACAATATCAACGTCCGGTAATAGGCTGCCCGCCTTTTTTCTTATCTTTTACAATCATTGCTTAAGAATCATGATTGACTGTTACTAACTATTAAATAGAAAATTTAACGCGTATCTTTGCTAATGACTTGTAAAGGTATATGCCTTCGTCACAAGGCTCAAAAGCCTGTTGGCTCCGGCAGATATGCCAGCGGACAGAAAAGATGTCAGATATGTGAGATATTCATAAAGTGGGATGGTCTTTGGTGTCCCTGTTGTGGATATAGGTTGAGGACTAAGCCTAGGAACTTAAAGTACAAGGCAAAACTGAGGGCGAGAAACAGCCGAACTAGGTTCGAGACATCTGAGCCACCCGTCCTAGCAGTAAGACAAAGATAATCAGCGTCCTAAGCCTCTGTTTGCGGCTTTAAACAGCCGCTTTTGCATCTTTTCCAGGCTCTGCAGGTCATTAACTAAATCTAACGCAAGTTGTACAAGCTTCGAGTATTGGCTGTAGAATATCTCATTTCTACTTACAAGATTTTTTGCTGCAACTCTTCCTGCATAAAAATAGCAGTCTACCAACATACGGCGCTCAAGCAGATGGCTTATCTTTGACATAAAAAGCTCTCTATCATAGTCCTTTGACTTTAATTCCTTGATGGCCTCCATTGACCTAGATATCGCAGGTCGGGTAGCCCTTTCTGCTCCAATACACTCTAGCGCAACATCAACACCTTCTGCCATTCTAGAATCAATTTGCCTGACCTGTTCCAAAATATGCACAGGCATAGGCCTGTTCCCCGACAGAGCAAGCATTCCATCTATGAAGTCGTAAGCTGCAATTTTTAGCCACATTGCAGCAACCATAGGATGCTTGGTTCCCCTCATTTTCTGCTGGCAAAACAGGGAACTAATCAGTAATTTCTTGCCTGAAGCAGCTAGCATTTTTTTATATTTTTCCACTATGATGTCATTAGCTGCAGAAGACAGCATGAGCTTACTGTCATCCTTCAATATGACCATGTCTGCCAGATCAATAATGTGATCTTTTATTGACCCGGTGAGATGCATCAGCTCAACTGTGCGGTTGTCAACTTGCACCACTTGGTTTGTTTGATTGTCTTCTTGAGATACTGCAAACACTGCCAGATCGTATTCACAGCAATCAAGCGACATCTCCGATGTACGGCAGCCGACAAGTGCAACGGGATACACGATTTCACTAGCAAATACCTTGATGGCTGTAGGTATTGATTCAAGCAATAATGCTGCATTGGCTGCTTCATTAATTTAACCTATTAGCTGATATGCAAAAGATTAACTCTAATATATGAACAGAAACTATATGTTAGACTCATATGAAGAACCGCAGCAAGACCCATGCAGTCTCAGCTAACAAGACCAACGCCACAGATGCAGATCTTGCAAGAAGAATCAGATCAGGCGAATTTAAAATCGCGGTTTACGGCCTTGGACATGTAGGCTCTCCTCTTGCCTCCACATGGTTGCGAGCTGGCGCTCATCTGATAGGCGTAGACAACTCCTCTGAAGTGCTTGAAAATGCAAGGAAGGGGAGGACACACGTCGATGAGCCAGGAGTAAACGAGGCCTATTCAAAAGGGCTCAAGGAAAAACGGTTTTTGGTCTACGGCGACCCCGTCAAGGCTTCTCAAGACAGCCATTTCAAGTTGATATGCGTGCCAGTGCTCCTTACTGATTCATTTTCTGCAGACCTTTCCTCGGTAAAGCAAGTGGCGATTGCCATTGGCCAAGGCCTGAAGAAAGGAGATGTTGTTTCACTCAATCCAAGTGTGCCACCTGGCACATCTGAAGATATTGTCCTCCCGATCTTAGAGGAAGAGAGTGGGCTGAAAGTCGAACGGGATTTTTACATGATATATAATCCAGAGCGCATCTATGAAGGCAGGGCGATTGAAGATATTGAAGAGAGATATCCAGCAATCGTCGCAGGCGCGGGTGCCAAGAGCTTAGAGATTGGTGCCAAGCTCTATTCCTTGGTGGCCAAGAAGGGCGTCATAAAGATGGGTAAGATCAGGACCGCAGAGACTGAAAAGCTCCTAGAAGGAGTCTACCGAGATGTCAACATCGCTCTTGCAAACGAGATGGCCAAATTCTGTGAAAAAGCAGGTGTTGACTTTTGGGAGGCAAGAGAAGCTGCCAATTCTCAGCCTTTCTGCCACATACATAAGCCCGGACCGGGTGTAGGTGGCGCATGCATACCAGTTTATCCTCAATTCATAATCCACGCAGCAAACATGAGCGGGGTTGAGTTCAAGCTCGTAAGCTTTGGAAGGAATGTCAACAATTCGATGCCTGCCTATTGCGTCGAGCAGGCATTGAAATTGATTGACAGGTCTGATCTTTCGAAGTGTACGGTGGCATTACTTGGACTGGGATTCAGAGGTGGTGTAGCAGATACGCGCCTGTCGCCCACTTATAAGGTCATTGAAGAACTGAAGAAGTTGAAGGTGAAAGAGATCCGTGTGCATGACCCGCTCGTAATAGAAGACCCTAATCTACCACACGATATCATGCTAACATCGGACTTGTCAAGAGCGGCAAATAATGCAGATCTTGTTATGTTGATTTCAGACCATCCAGAATATCGCAACATTACAAATGAAGATCTGGACAATGCACCAGTCTACGATGGTCGTGGGATCCTTGACAGATCACGATTTGCTGCCAGCAGGTTTGCATCAATAGGCATCCCTAGTTAGATTTAATACTGCTTGAAAAAAGATTCAATAATATTTGATGACTCATAATCGAGATCCTTTGCTGACAGTTGCATGGAAAAATAATTCTGTGATGCTCATCGATCAGACAAAGCTTCCAAACAAGCTCGTGTATGTAAGATGCAGAAACTACGAGGAAGTAGCAGATGTAATCAGAAAACTTGTAGTGAGGGGCGCACCAGCGATAGGCGTAACCGCTGCTTTCGGTCTTGCCCTAGCAGCCCAGCAGAGCAATGCCAAGACATTGCCTGAATTAATGACTGATATGGACAATGCATTCAAGGTGCTCCGGGCGACGCGACCTACTGCCGTTAACCTCTTTTGGGCATTAGAGCGGGTGATGGGAAAAGGCATGCATGCCAAGAGCATACAAGAAGCGAAAAGTGCAGTGCTTAACGAGGCACTCAAGATGGCTGAAGAGGACATTGAAACCAATAGGAAAATCGGAGCACATGGCCTCAAGTTGATCAAAGATGGCGATATTGTGCTCACCCACTGTAATGCCGGCTCGCTTGCGACAGTTGCTTATGGTACTGCCCTTGGTGTCATAAGAGCTGCTAGAGAATCTGGCAAACGCCTGAGCGTAATTGCGACAGAAACGCGTCCAGTGATGCAGGGTTCTCGTCTCACTGCGTTTGAGCTCCTGCATGACGGCATCGATGTCAGCCTGATAACCGACACGGCTGTCGGCCACATGATGGCGAAGGGTGCAATCAATCACGTTATCGTAGGCGCTGACAGGGTGCTTCACACAGGCCATGTGTTCAATAAGATTGGGACATACCAAGTGGCAATTCTTGCCAACAAACATAATATCCCGTTTTACGTTGCAGCACCGTTATCAACATTTGATTTTGAAAGTAATCCTGATGATGTCATAATTGAAGACAGATCTGTAGACGAAGTGATCAAGGTAGGCAAGAAGAGGATCGCGCCCAAAGGAGTGAGGGTCTTCAACCCTGCCTTTGACATGACGCCACCGGAGCTTATCACAGGCATTATTACTCAGAAAGGCCTGCTCAAGCCGCCCTTTGAGAAGAATCTTAAAGCCTTTCTTGGCTGATAAAGTTTTTATCATGTTTTGTCCAACCCATATACAACAGTAGGTAGAGCCATGTCAACACAGCAAACAGTCACTGAAGAGCAAGTTTATGCAGCACTGAAAAAGTGCATGGACCCAGAGATACCTGTCAATGTAGTAGATCTTGGACTCATTTATGGAGTCAAGGTTGCTGGCGGTAAAGACGTAGACATCAAGATGACAATGACTACCAGAGGCTGTCCGCTTCATGATACTCTAGTAAGTGATGTCAAGCGCTACGTAGGCAAGGTAAACGGAGTCGGCAATGTCAATATTGACATAGTATGGGATCCTCCTTGGAGTCTTGAAAAAATGAATCAGGATGTGCGGGAGAAGCTTGGCTTTGGTAAGCCAAAGCTTCGATTCCAGATCGACTATGAAAAGAGCAAGCCCATGAAAATGGGTAGATTTTCAAAGCAGGATGACGGATCACTGATGCTTGCAAACGAAAAAGATCAGGGGTTCATGGTAAATGATGCAATTGTAGAATTCTGGAATGCCTGCGACGGAACCAAGACCATCAACCAAATCACCGACCTATTCTCAGCCAAGCTTGGCTTGCCAAGACAGCAGGTTGAGCAAGAAGCGGTTCAGCTTCTGCAGCAGTTGCTTGAGGCTGAGCTTCTCAAGGCTTAACGTTGGAGGATGGGCCTTTCTCTCCTTTTCTTATCCTAGGCTGGTTGTGGAACTTGGCATGGGCGATGGCACATTGCTTGAAACCCTTGCGCAAAGCAATCGCAATTCAATATATATTGGAATTGAGCTTGACGATGAGCAGTGCGGACAAGCTCGGTCAAGAATCACCCTTTCCAATGTAATTATTGTGAATAGATCTTTTGAAGATATTGTACCGATGTTCTGGGATAATTCTATTGATCAATTCGTAGCAGTGCTGCCTGACCCCGCATTCGTTGACGAGAAAAGGGAAGAGCAGTGGAAACCGTTCTATAAATCTGTATACTACAAGCTAAAAAAAGGGGGGATCCTCCGGCTTGTTACAGAATTAACTGATGAGTTATTGCAGCCTGTAAGCGATGATCGCTATTCGGCATGGGCTGATTGGCTTAAGTCCTGCTTCATTTCGCTTGGTTTTACATTAGCAGGTCAACAAGAAGATGCACCAAGACAATACCTATCACGCTGTATCAAGCAGTTCAGGGCAGATCCCGAGCGCATACGCATGATCACCCTTGATCTGCTCAAGCAGTGATGAAATTTCAGTTTCAGGGCCTTCATGAACCCGATTCTAACCTGCTAAAGATGGCCTTATGATGGAATGCCACATCAGTTGTGATGCAAATTTCTTTTTTGGCGATCGTATTTGTATCCTTTGTTGCTAGCCATTGCTGCGCAACCGGAAACACGCGCGTCGAGGCCAGAGATAACTTATCGTCAGATAACAAAGGTCACCACTTCTCGCTCTATTAGTATAGGCCATAACTGCAGGTCAGGGGGTGGAAGTCGACGGATCAATGATAATATGACCTGTTTATGCAGTTTGTTGGTATAGGCCGGTATTCTTACAATAGAGTGGATTCCGCCCGCCTTACAAATGCTATCGAGAACAACAGGCTAAATACACGCCGAATTATCTCTAACTTTATGCCGCAATGCAAGATGATTTGCCATGCACTCCCTTGAGCAAAACTCGGCCTTACAGCCCTCATGCCTGCAGGGCAGTGGTTCGAGGTCATTGAACTTTTTGTTGCAGTACGTGCAAAGCGATTCAAGCTCTGGAACGTCAGAGTTAAGAAATGGTTCGCAGGAACGCTTTTCGCGGAACCACATCACCTCCATGTTCATATTTTCAGCGTACGTCATAACTGTATCATAAGCTTCGTAAAAGCCGGCTGCATAGAATTGACGAATAAATATAGAGCCATCTGGATGCTTTTTTGATGCAGGATTCCGATAGCATACAAGCCACTTTTCTAAAGGCACATCGTCATTGGATGCTATATTTTTCCTATTTCTCGTCCCCTTTTCATGGTACTTCATGTATGTTACCTTTTAATTTCTTTCGATCCTAGTTGATCATCAATTTTCTTCGATCAGATATGCTTTACAAAAAAGGAACTTCTATTACCTTGAGCAAAATTAGAGGCTATAGTAAAAATTTCATTTACCTTTGCTAAAGGAATATCAAGGACGTCTATGAATCTAGCGGCGTCCAAGTGTCTTATGCAAATATTGATGAAGATCAGATATGGTGGTCCTTTCTTGTTGCATTGTGTCTCTGTGTCTTACGGTCACAGTATCATCCTGCATTGTCGTCTTGTCTACAGTTACAGCAAATGGTGTCCCTATCTCCTCGAGCCTTCGGTAGCGCCTGCCAATAGACCCTGATTCATCGTAAAAGGTATCAAAGTCATATTTTAACTCAGAATTGATCTGACGCGCTTTTTGGTCAAGCCCATCTTTGGTCATTAGAGGTAGTATACCAACTAAAATTGGCGCAAGGTAAGGCCTTAGGCGAAGCACTACTCTATCATCATGCTGTTCATCTTCATAGTAACAGTGTTCCAAAATTGCGTAGATGCTTCTGTCGATCCCCATCGACAGCTCAAACACATGCGGCAGCACCTTGCTTTGGGTTGCAGAGTCTAATACTTCGAGGTTCTGCTTGCTTGTGATCGCATGCCCTTTTAGGTCATAGTCAGATCGGTAGTTACATGCCACAAGCTCGAGCCATCCAACGCTGGTCTCGACTTCAAAATCAAATGCGACAGAGGCATAGAAGGCCTTTTCATCGACTGATAGGTTCCTGAAACGGCTACGCTTCATATCTATGCCAGTCTTGTCATAAAATTCCACGAGAAGTGCTAGGTAATATGTGATAAGCTTGTTCGGTGTCAACCCCTTACTGATCGCCTCCTCCGCAGTTACTTCAATTATCGACGATCCATCCGATAGTCGAAGCACGGTATTCTTGACTTCTTCGAACTTTGGTATTTCATTCAGTCTTTCAGGGTTGCAAAAGATCTCTATCTCTGCTTGGTAAAACTCCCTTAAGCGGAGAAGGCTCTGCCTAGGTGCAATTTCGTTTCTAAAACTCTTGCCAACCTGTGCTATGCCAAGTGGAAGGCGACCCCTCATTGTCTTAAAGACACGTGCAAAGTCGACAAAAATCGTCTGGCAGGTTTCCGGACGGAGGTATGCTTCCTCTGCCGTAGGGCCGATGCCAACAGGGAACATCATGTTAAACTTACTTACCTCACCAAACTCGCCGTTGCAATTTGGGCATTTCAGGTTGTGCTTTTTTATGAGCCCTTTAATCTCTTCTACTTCCATCCTCTCTAGTACATTCTCACCTGTTTTCTCTGTGATGTACCGGTCTGCCCTGAAAGAAGATCCACACTTTGTGCATTTTACTACAGGGTCGGTAAAGTTTCCAATATGACCTGATGCAACAAAGACGCTCTTGCTCATTATCTGGCATCCGTCAATCTCTAGCATGCCATCACGCCGTACAAGCTCGCGCCGCCATAGCTCTATAAACTTGTTTTTCATGTTGACGCCTCTTGGCCCGTATTCCCAAAAGCCAGCAGGCGCATCTGAGTAAATCTCGCAACCTGGGAAATAGAATCCTTGTTCCAGTGCCAATTTCATTACTTCATTATAATTAGCCACCATCTGCAAGGAGCAGACAACTCAGAGAGGCTTTAAATTTATGCCTAAGTTCTTGCAAAGAGTATCATTTGTGAAGACATAACAATTTATCTCGGTCACATTCCCCTAGGTTTCAGGTTGAAGGTTTCAGATAGGACACACGGGGTGGAGTACGCTATCCGCGACATTATCACTTATGCGCGCAAATACCAGGCATCCGGCAAGGAGATAATCTACCTCAACATTGGAGATCCTGTTAGGTTCGACTTCAAGACGCCCGACCACATCAAAAGAGCCCTTGTAGATGCGGTCATGCACGATGAGAATTATTACACCGATTCTGAAGGGCTGCCCGAGCTCCGGCAAGCGATCATGGAAAAAGAGTCTGAAAAAGGGTTCAACGTTACAGTAGAAGACATCATTGTCACCAACGGAGTATCAGAAGGACTTGACATGACGATGGCTTCTATTGTCGACCCCGGCGCTGAAGTGTTGATGCCTGGTCCATATTATCCCCCATATGCTTCATACGCAAAATTTTATGGCGGCAAGCCTGTTGAATTCAAGCTTCATGAAGACGGAAGACCAAACCTTGAAGACCTTCGTAGCAAGATAAGTCCGCGCTCGCGTGCGCTGTGTATCATTAGTCCAAACAACCCCACAGGTGAAGTATTCGATCAAAAGAGCCTTCAACAGTTGATAGACATTGCAGCCGAATATGATCTCTATGTCATTTGCGATGAAATATATGACAAAATCGTTTTTGACTCCCATTTCACGGGCATAGGCAAGGTAGCCAAAGATGCCCCTGTTATCTTGCTGAACGGCTTTTCAAAGGCCTATCTGATGACTGGCTGGCGCTGCGGCTATATCTGTCTGAATAGCAACTCCAAAAAGCTTGGAGGATTGCGCGAGGATATACCTAAGCTTGCAAGAGTGAGGATAGCGGCCAATCTGCCTGTCCAGATAGCAGCAGTGCAAGCGCTTCGGGGGTCTCAGGCACACATATCCAAAATGGTTGATAAGCTGAGGACAAGGCGCGACTATGTTGTCAAACGCCTCAATGCAATGGGCATTCAATGCAAAGTTCCGCGTGGCGCATTTTATATTTTCCCGAAGATCAATATCAATAGCCGCTGGAAGGATGATCAGCACTTTGTAATCGACCTACTCAATAGTACCGGAGTGCTAACGGTACATGGTTCCGGCTTTGGCTCAACCTATGGGTCAGGTCACTTTAGGATCGTCTATCTGCCACCGGAAGAAATGCTTGAAAAAGCAATGGACAAGCTTGAAGGTTTCTTGAATACCAAATTATAAGTAGAATTTGCTCTGCAAGGAAAGAACTAATTCTTGTATGATACTTGAAACCTTCACCGTGTCGTCTTTGTTTACTTTGCAAATGCCTTAAGCTTGCCTCTCATCTCTCTATCTTTGGAAATGGCTGGATGAGACGGGTCGACAAGAATGACTTCGTACCAGATGTTCATTCCGTCCTTGTGTAGGAAGTATGAGCCAAGGACTTCAAGGTTTGGAAACTTTTCTCCCACTCTTCGCTCAGCAACCTTGCGCATGCTGATGCCCTGTTTGATACGGACAACACCTATGTGTTTAGGCCTTCTACCTGAAACTGGGCGTTGCTTTCTCATGCCACCTCTGCCCACACGAGCTCTGATGATAACAATGCCCTGTTTGGCCTTGTAGCCTAGCCTTCTAGCTCGGTCAAGCCTGCTTGGTCTCTCTATCCTGTGGATGGTCGGTTCTGTTCTCCAGACAACTGCCTTGGATTTGAGCTCATCGGAATTCTCCATCCACATCCGATGCCACGTTTGGGCCATGTAGCTGCGCATTATATCACTTCTCCTGATCTTGGCCCCTTTATATGTCATATTACGCCACGCAAAATTTGAATAACCTTTTCTGCAATAACCCTCGAGGCAAGCTCTTGTGCCTCCTTTGTCTGCGCGCCAATGTGAGGTGTGCATACGACGTTTGTCAGATTCATCAGCTGCTTATTGGTAGGCGGTTCCACCTCAAAGACATCAAGTGCTGCGCCTGCAAGCTTGCCACTCTTTAGCACTTCGTAAAGTGCATTTTCGTCAATTATCTCGCCTCTTGAAGTGTTGATCAGATACGCTGTTGATTTCATTTTGGCTAGCCTCTCCGAATTAAACATATGCTTTGTCTCCGGCGTACCTGGTACATGACATGTTACAAAGTCTGCACTTTCCAGAAGGGTATTCAAGTCAGTCACTATCATGCCAGTTTCACTGATGAATTCACGATTAATTGGGTATGGGTCGAAGCCTATTAAGTTCATGCGTAGTGCTTTTGCCATCCTACCTATGTTGCGCCCAATGTTTCCAACACCCACAATGCCAAGGTACTTGCCTGACAGTTGCGTGCCCATGAGGTCTTTTTTGATCCAGTTGCCGCGCTTGGTCTCTGCATCTGCCCTTGGTATGCTTCTTGCAAGAGATATCATGAGTCCGATAACAAGCTCGGCCACCGCTGTAGAAGCGGCTTCAGGCGCATTAATCACTCTAATTTTTTTCGTTTCAGCAGCCTTGACATCGATATTGTCAAGTCCGACGCCCACACGGGCAATTATCTTGGCTTGGGTAGCAGCGTCAACAATATCCTCGGTGACCTTAGTTCTGCTTCTTACGATTAAAACATCGTAATCCTTAACTGATGACACCAGCTCGGCTGGCCTGATCTCAGGTTTATAGTGGACTATTAGCCCTGCGCGCTTCATGCTGTCGATCCCAACCTGATCAATAGAATCACAAACTAGCACCTTGCCGCCAACTTGCACGGAGCTTGAGAATTTTAGTAGTAATATAATGTTTGTTGCCTAAGAGAATATAGTAATGTTTATGGTCAAAGATTGTTACTCTCAAAATACAACTGTCCTAATGATTCATTCTTCGACTCACGAATTTTTCGCTTCCTTGGTTTCTGCTGGCGCCATTTATCACCTATCTCTAGAGAAAATTGCCTCTCAATGAATGTGCTTTTTGCAGGAAGACACATTTACGATCATAATCTGGATCATGGTCGTTAGATAATTGGTCATATCAAAAGTTAAATTATTTTTGAACTTTCCAACTTGATCGTCTCTCATAAAGGGATTGCCGCTGATTTGAAGGTCCTGTATAGCGCTATTAATCTTCTCATGAAGTGATTCCCTCTTGAGCTATCAATCATTGCGATATTAATTTCCTGACGCAGAATTTGCTTAATTCTTGTTGGGATTGGACGTGCCTATATGATAGGAAGATAGTATGTACATTGAAATTAGGCATTTTCTTGCATAAACGATAAGCTCTTGTCTATCATTATCTCTTATTTTAGGTCTTTTTCAGAACCATGGATTATGCTGCTGTTCTTTTGGGATAAATTCTGATGCTAGTGAAATGAGCTAACGGTATGTAAGAGCTTTTTGTGCAGAATCATCTTAATGTTCTCCGGGTATATACTTCCATTGTTATCCTTTATGAAAAAACAGGTTTATTCATCAACCTGTTTCGGTACGATATCATCGGTTATTCTAAATTCCGAGATGGAAGTCTGTAGAGGTTATACAGATCACTGACAACATACTTACTTTCGAACAGGTCTTTTGCCGTTATTGCCCATCGAGTTTTGCAAACTTGCTAATATTTTTGCCCCAGGTTGTCTGTTAGATAAAAGCAACTAGTGAGTCAGAAAGGCATCACATTATCATACTTTCAAAACAAATAGTTGGCGAATTCTTAAAACTATGGCGTTGAAGTACTGGTTAAAGTGTGCTTTTAATTATGGTAGGCAGCGAAGCAACAAGTTACATCCTTCGAATACAAAGAGATGAGCTTGAAAGACAGCTCTATAGTCAACGCATACTCTATGTCAGCATAAAACGCGACTGGCTACGCAATACAAAGTTGCTGTTTATGAGAAAGGCTGTATTCATTGGTTCTGGCATAATTGAAGGGTTTGTCTCACTTGGCGAGCTAAGAGAAGACGAGAAAAAGATATGTCTTGAAAACAACTGTTACGGCAAAATTGAGTTTGCCAAACTGGTGCGGTTTTATCCTACAGTAGCAGTGGAAGATACACCTGTTGCAGGCCAAAACACCATTGGGCTGCACGGTGCCAGTCTGCTGCGCTCCGATGCTCTTCAAATTGAGCGGCTTGCAAGGATAAGGCTAATAATATAGGGAAAGGTTCTTGTCGATTAATTTATTATAGCCGATTTTTTAGTATTTTTCACATTTGGCAATGTCCTTCAGGATTGACAAAGACTCTCTTGGCGAAGTCAAAGTTCCATCTAGCGCCTACTATGGCCCTTTTACAGCTCGCGCAATCAACCAGTATAAGGTGACGGGCCAAAAGGCCCATATCAATCTCATAAGAGCTTATGTCATGATCAAGCGGTCGGCCGCGCTAGCAAACAACGACCTCAAATCGCTTGACAACGACAAGGCACAGGCGATAATAACGGCGTGTGATGAAATATTGGCAGGCAAGCTAATCGATGAATTTGTCGTAGAGGCAATTAACTCCGGTGCTGGAACTGCATTTAACATGAACACTAATGAAGTCATCGCAAATAGGGCATTAGAAATCCTTGGCAAGACTAAGGGTGAATATGAAACAATCAATCCAAACGACCACACTAACATGTCGCAGTCAAGCAATGATACTTTTCCAACAGCGATGCATGTTGCCATTTTGCTGAATATGATGGAGACGATTGCCTCGCTTGATAAACTGATTGCTTCCTTGGAAAGGAAAGCGAGAGAATTCGCCGGGCTCATCAAGATTGGCCGCACCCACCTGATGGACGCAATTCCTGTTACCCTCGGCGCCGAGTTTGAGCAGTATGCTTTTTCGCTCAAGCAGGCAAGGGTAAAACTTGTTCATGCAATGGATGACCTACATTATATCGGACTTGGCGGCACAGCAGTGGGCACTGGTGCCAACACTCCAAAAGACTACACCCAGCATGCCATCCAGTACCTATCAAAGGTTTCAGGGCTGGACTTGAAGTCCTCTAAAAACACATTCTACTCTCTCCAGAGCAAGTACGATGTGGCAAATTGTTCGTCGGCCCTACGCAACCTTGCAATAGATCTCAACAAGATGGCAAATGATATTCGACTTATGGCCTCGGGGCCGACTGCTGGCTTTGCAGAAATTCTGATTCCTGCAGTACATGCTGGTTCGTCGATAATGCCGGGTAAGGTAAATCCGTCCTTAGCGGAATGTCTCAACATGATATGCTTTAATATTATAGGAAATGACGTTTCAGTTGCGATGGCAGCACAAGCAGGTCAGTTTGAGTTGAATGTTATGCTACCGGGCATGTTGAAATGTGTCCTTGATTCAACTGACATGTTGAAAAACTTCTTGCCGATATTTGCAGCCAATTTGGTGGATGGCATTGAAGCAAACAAGGACCGACTGGAATCTTATATAGAGAAAAGCCCAGTGTTAGTCACACTGCTGAATCCCTATATTGGTTATCTAAGGGCAGCCGAAATATACAAAGAGTCGCTCAAGACCAACAAGAGTATTCGCGAGCTGGTTCTGAGCAAAGGACTGATGACAAAGGAGCAGCTCGACAAGGTGCTCTCAAAGGAAAACATATTTGGTGCTCCAGTCTAGTTCTTTTGCTTTTGAACAATTATTTGGCGCGTTCTTACAAGCTGCAAAATGGTTGTGCCAATAAGCGCAGCCTGCAAGAGATAACCACCAATAATTAGCATTACAGCATTGAGTGGTTTTGAAAATGTTGTCATCATCTCGACATGAGGCGATGCAAGCGAGTTTCCCACTATTATAATGATTGCAAGCGGGATGCAAGCATACATTGCTAATTTTGCAAGCGGTACTTTATTAAGAGTCAGTCTGCCATCCAAAAGAATAAGAACACCTAGCGTAACGAACGATAGCTCAAGTGCTATAGCCCTGTCGAGAAATTGTGGATCGCCAAAGGGGATTGCGATTGTGCCCACTATGCTTATTGTCACAAGCACAATGACAACAGGAGTAAAGGGCATCACAATTTCTTTGCCGAAATTTCAATTAAAGGCTTTTGCTAACTATTAATAACGATCTTTAGTATCCTCTCAAGATATGAAGGCTGCACGGATAATGAAGACGAAAGAGCCGCTTGAAATCAAGGATGTCAACATTCCAAAACCAAAGAGCGATCAGGTTCTTGTAAAGGTTGAAAGTGCAGGTGTGTGCCATAGTGATCTACATCTGTGGGAAGGTGGATATGCTGGCCCACAGGGCGTATTTATGAAGGTTGAAGACCGTGGAGTAAAATTCCCTCTTACGCCCGGCCACGAAGTTGCTGGGACGATAGATGAAATAGGCGAATCAGTCACAGGTTTTTCCAAAGGCGATAAAGTGCTAGTCTATCCCTGGATAGGCGAGGGCACTTGTCCCGCATGTCGTGTCGCCGAAGAAAACATCTGTGATAGCCCAAGAAGCCTTGGAGTATACCAAGACGGGGGGTACTCGGAAATGGTTCTTGTCCCAAGCCACAAATATCTCGTCAAGTTGCAGGGGCTCGATGTAAACTCTTCTGCCTCGCTTGCCTGCTCCGGCCTCACAGCATATACAGCTGTCAAAAAGGCAGAGTCACATCCAGGTCAAACGGTTGTGGTAGTTGGAGCCGGCGGCCTTGGGCTAATGGCCGTGCAGCTTGCCAAGGCAATAACAAATGCACGAATAGCCATTGTGGACATTGACGAGAAGAAACTTGCAGAAGCAAAGAGACTAGGAGCCGACGAAATTATCAATTCAGCAGCTGGCGACCCAGTCAAGGGTGTCAAGGAAGTCACCAACGGCCTTGGAGCGGAAACAGTCATTGACTTTGTGAATAACGGCAAGACCGCGCCAAACTCGCTAAACATGCTGAGGAAGAGGGGTCGGCTTGTGATGGTAGGGTTGTTTGGCGGATCGCTAGAGCTGAACCTTCCACTTGTACCACTGCGGGCATTTACATTGACCGGAGCCTATACCGGCAAATTTGCTGACCTAGTCGAACTGGTCGCCTTGGCTAGGATGAATAAGATACAATCATTAGTATCTAGAAAATTTACGCTGGATCAGGCAAATAGTGCACTTGAAGAGCTTAAGGCAGGCAAGATTATTGGAAGGGCGGTGATTAATCCATAGATGGTATTAAATTTATTATTCTCCCTGTTGTATAGAGGCCATTGCACTCTTCAAACCTTATTGCTCTAGATATCTTTCAGGGCTTGTCTGTTCTCCTGGCAGACGACTTCTCCAGGGCCGAGTCTATTAGCATACTTCATGTTTTTTATTCTACATAATTCTGGTATGGTACGCTTCAACACTCTCTGAACTTCTTATAAAGTTTAAGTACCTAAAACTATCGTGACAAGCGAGGATAAAACTGATACTTATGACGAAACGGTGAGCAGGACAACTTCAGAACCCACAGCTGATGTCACAGTTACTGAAGAGACAGCTATAACGACCGTACCAGCCAGCGAGGTTGAGACATATGAAGTACAATCTGAAACAGCAACATCAGAGGAAGAGTCAGTCTCTACAAAAGCCAGAGAGGCAGGAAGATCGCTCAAAGATCTTATTTATTCGTTAGGCAGAAAGACGAAAGAGGTAACCGAGGAAAAAGCGCGGGAGATTAAAGCCCAATCAGTCGATATTAGCACGAAAACAGATTCACGAGACATTCAGCACTTGGGCGATGACGTCGAAAAGCTGATCACAGTCTTTGAAGATACAATGACGGAGATCCGCAAAGAGCCATATGATGAGCAGGAGAAGCTGCTCGTGGGCTACAAGAAGCTGCTAGAGGAGCAGATTAATGTCATCAATGCAAGGCTGTCGATGGCTAAGCGCCTGAAGCCAGGTGCCTGAGTGAAAGAGTCCTTTCTCTCTACTACTCTACTAGCAGTTTGCTTGCAATGTCCTTTACCACCACAGACTTAACATTGACAAACTCCTTAATGCCAAACTCGGAAAGCTCCCTCCCAATACCTGACTTCTTGACACCACCAAAGGGTAGGCGAGGGTCAGACTTTACCATCTCATTTACTGACACTATGCCACTTTCAACCTGACGAGCCAGCCGGATACCTCGATCGATGTTGTTTGTCCATATGCTTGCACCAAGTCCAAATTCAGAATTGTTTGCTTCCATTATAGCTTCCTCTTCGTTGTTAACCACTATAATTGGGGCTGCTGGACCAAACACTTCTTCCCTCACTACTTCCATGTTATGGTTCACATTTGAGATTATAGTGGGCTCATAAAAGAACCCCTCCCTATTGATAGGTCTGCCACCCGTTAGCACCCTGCCACCCTTGTACTTTGCATCATCCACCTGTTTGGCAAGTGCCTGCCTCTGGCTGTCTCTAACAAGGGGGCCTATAGTGGTCTTGGACTCAAGTGGATCGCCAACTACTTCTGCTTGCGTATTTTCTACAAACAGCGTTGTAAACTTATCTGCAACTTCCTTTACGACGATAAAGCGTTTTGCAGCTATGCAGCTCTGACCTGTATTCAGCAACCTCGACTGCGTTGCCATGTAAGCAGTCTGGTTAAGGTCGGCATCTTCGAGCACGATAAAGGGGTCGCTACCCCCAAGCTCTAGTACAAATTTTTTCAAATCCTGAGAAGCAAGCTCGGCTACTCGCCTGCCAGTATTGACGCTTCCGGTAACCGAAACGGCGTCAATGTTTGACTGTACTAGTGCCTCGCCGGCTCGATAGTCTCCTACTACCGCCTGGAATATATTTTCTGGAAAGCCAGCATCCATGAACGCCTGCTCTATTTTTATTGCGCTTCCAAGGCAGACGCTAGAGTGTTTTAAAATACCCACGTTACCAGCTGTTAGCGCTGGTACTGCAAACCTCATGACCTGCCAGAACGGAAAATTCCATGGCATAATACACGCCACAACTCCGAGCGGTTCAAATGACACGAAGCTCTTGCGAAATTCAGTCGGTATTATTTCATCTCGCAAGAATGCTTCTGCGTGCTCTGCATAATAGTCACAAGCCCATGCACATTTTTCGATTTCTGCTAAGGATTGCCTGATTGGCTTACCCATTTCTTCCGTGACCAATCGTGAGTATTCTTCTCTGTTTTTCCTCATCACCCTGCCAAGCCTACGCATATGTTCGGCTCGCTCTGCAACATCCAACTTCTTCCACTTGGGAAATGCTTCTCTTGCGGCCTTTACCTTCCTGCTGACTTCATCAGCCTGTACATTTTCATAGGCCGCAAGTATCTTTCCAGTGGCCGGGTTGATAGTTTCAATCTTGGACATGCGAGACAAGATTGTACTTCCGACATAAGAAATTATGTGTATCCCGCGGGCAGGATTTGCCCCAAATGGCTCTAGACCAGTTTGTTTGAGCCTGCGACTCTTCGGTTACTGCATTATTGTACGCCCGATAGGCTGCTTCACGCGGTCAGCTACTGAGAAGCCGACATCTACAGCCGAAAGCTCTACCAGGCTGAGCTACCGCGGGACATTTTCGTTTTCTGCAAGAATGCTATATAATTGTGGCGTCAGAGATATTTGGCAACATCGAGCACAAAATAAGAGATGATTTTGTCAGCTCCAGCCCTCTTTATTGAGGCAATAGAACGAACCTTCCATTCCTCTTCATCGATCCACCCTCGCATTGCAGCCGCCTTTATCATTGTATACTCACCGCTGACATTCTGCACTGCTAATGGATAATTGAATTTATTCTTTACCATTCTGACAAGGTCAAGGTACATAAGAGCAGGTTTTATCATGACCATGTCTGCTCCTTCGTTAATGTCAGTTTCTATTTCCCGTAGGGCAAGTCTTGAATTATAATATGATACCTGATACGACGACTTATCAAGTCGTGCAGTCATCTTTGCGAATGCTGCTGAGCGAAAAGGCGTGTAAAGGGATGAAGCATGCTTGGCAGAGAAGGAGAGTATTGATGCACCATACCTGCGGCTATCAAGCTCTCTCTTGATTGCATAAACCTGCCCGTCCATCATGGCAGAAGGAGCAACTACATCTGCGCCGGCTTCTGCATGACTTGCCGCGATCTTCGCTAGGACTTTTAGAGTAGCGTCATTATTTACCCTGCCGCCGTTGCTGGCGATGCCGCAGTGTCCTGTCAGATTGTACTGGCAAATGCAAACATCAGTTGCAACACTCATCGCACTGCCAAAAGATGACTTGATTTCCCTTATTGCGTCCTGGACAATTCCTTTTCTGTCAAAAGCAGATGAGCCGATCTGATCCCTGCTCTTGGGTATGCCAAAGATAATCACTGATGAAATACCACTATCAGCAATTGATTGGACATGCTGTGAGATCCTTTGAACAGGCGTCACGGCCATGCCAGGCATTGATTTTATCATGCTTGGACTGTCAGAAACAAATACGGGAAATATGAGGTGGCTTTTGCGTAGGCCCGAAGAGGCAAATATTGCCTTGTAACCTTCCTCGTCGCTGCAGGTATTTTGCCGTTGCAAAAGGTATCCTCACTGCTTGGCGAGCAGCCTATGAATATATGTTTTCACAAAGCAAACACACCAATAATCAATCAAAAAACTCAAATGGTATCTAGGAGACGAAGCTAATGTGCGCAGTATAACGGTTGGCATTCCTTCATACAATGAAAGGCAAAACATAGTGAACCTCTTACGGGCAATTGAAGAGCAGCCAACACCGATATTTGAAGTCCTTATTTCAGATGATTCATCTGACAATACACCTAGTCTTATACGCAATTTCGCCCAGCATTCAATGCTTGACATCCAGCTTTTCCACCATGATACAAGAAGGGGTGCTGCCGCGGCATGGAATGAAATTCTTCAGAGGGCGGCTGGAGACATCGTAGTTCTTTATGATGCTGACACCATTCCTCACCCTTCCTGCACCGCGCAGCTTGCGTCGCAGATTCAAGGAAATGTTGGTATCTGCGCATCAAACTCTCAGCCCGTACAGGCGGCAGGCATAGCTGGTAGGGCGTCTGTATTCATCTCAAACTGGCTCAGGTCCGTGAGGCTAGCACGGCTGTCTCAGTACACGGTGATGGGCAGGGCGCTTGCCATTAATTCTAGGGAAGCTAAAAAAATAGAGATACCAACGAAGATCATTGCAATTGATCTTTATATACAGTGCAAGATTCTTGAAATGGGCCTAAATATAATCTACAATGACAATGCAATAGTGTACTTCAAACCTGCTGATAAAATAGACGATCTCACATCTCAGGTCATGAGGGCAGTCAATGGACATAAGCAGATAGAGGATTACGTCTTATCATGTGGCATTGGTTTGCCGCGACAAGTAGCGATTGCCAATGCGGTAAAGAATGCTGCTAAAGATCCGCTTGGTGCCATGTCAGTCGCAATCGGATATTCGTTGATATCGTACTACAGGTCAAGACTTGAGCACACTGACACAGCAAAGTGGCATACTGCAGCAAGCTCGAAAGCAATAGACTACCAGCAACTAAAGACAAGGTTCTGACTGACTGAAACACTTTTTTATAACCCATCTTCTGTAACGAAACAAGCGAGAAGGGTTTCGGGATGTCTGAGGTGAAGAGGCAGTTTGAGACAATCACCAGTAACGGGGTGCTGTGGGTAAATATACAAAAGCCAACATTTGCGGATATTAACGCTCTTGGGCAGAAGTACCCGTTCCATAGGCTCAACCTTGAAGATTGCCTCTCCAAGATCCAGATTCCTAAGATTGACCGGTATGAAAGTCACATCTTTGCCATTCTGCATTTTCCTACACCCGACAAGGAAAAGGGTTTCCTCTTTAGTCAGCTTGCGATCTTTATGGGCTCCGATTATCTGGTGACAATCCACCAAGGAGACCTGAAGGCTCTTCAAGAGCTATTCTACATGTGCAAGAAGGACGAAAAGCAGCAGCAGGCAATAATGGGCAGGTCGTCAGGGTATCTACTTCATAAGATAATCGATACACTGGTGGATGACCTCCTCCACATTCTGATGAAAGTTGTAGGCAACATCGACGATATTGAGGATAGCGTATTTGACGAGCAAATATCGATCCCACGCCAGATCTCTCTTCTAAGAAGGGAAATAACAACCTTAAGAAGAATAGTAATCCCACTTCGCAGGACGGTAGTTGACCTGTCTAAGGATGTGCAGCGCTTTTCGAGAGAAGATCTTGCTCCATATTTTAAAGACGTTCAAGATCACATTGAAAAGGTGTACGAAGCTTTGGAGGAGGCAAAAGAAACAGTAGAGATCTACAAGGACACGGACTACATGCTCAGCCAAGAAAAAACCAACAAAATATTAGGCGTGCTAACAATAGTGTTCACACTATCGATCCCAGCTACAGTCATTGGCACCTTTTATGGCATGAACATAGTTCTGCCAGGTGGGTCAGAAACAGAGCCTTGGACTCGGCTGGGGCCTTACACTACTTTGATATTTGTTTTGGTGGTTTCGTCGATTTCTGCCATACTTATGATATTATATTTCAGAAGGCTTGGATGGTTAGGATCATCAAGGTAACCATGGCGTATTTGACAATTGCTATTTACCTAATAGATAAAGTATAGGGACAACCATGTCCCTTTAGTAGCACCCCAATAGCTAAAAACCGTTAGATTGCAGCAGTCCTCTTCGTCTTCGGAATCACAGTCGTCATCCTCCTCCTCCTCCTCCTCCTCCTCCTCCTCCTCCTCCTCATCATCATCATCATCATTATTATTGTCGTCAATACGACAAACAACCCCAGTTGCATTTGCAGCTAATCTGTGATTACCTTTAAAGCTCAGTAATACTGATAGTCAGCTCGTATATGTTAGCTCAACAACAGCAATCGGGCATGACCGAGAACATTAAAGTGTGGGATGAACTGGCAAAAAGGTTAGCATCCCATGGTGGCTTTGATTCCACCTACGCCCAAATCATATAGATGCTGCTTGATTTTTACGTGAAGCATCATACTAGGGATGAGGAGAAGAAAAAATGATTATCATGTGTTCTTCTAGCCATACTATCACATTGATGCAAGCGGTGCGTGTTTTTTGTGTTCAGATGCATTCTAATAAGTCAGGAACGAATTCGCCATCAAAGGTTAAATAGTGAAGAAATCCCCTATTAAGGGGACACACAAAGAAAGACATGACGGGCAAAATTTCACGATGCAACAGCTGCGGTAAATTCTTTAATTCAAAGAGTAAACTAAAAGATCACATAGATAAGAATCATAGAATAACGAATTCAAAGGTACTAGCGTCACGAA
>OCZS010000065.1_pt1 | contig 31241 bp, 25 predicted proteins | sample 1539071 | NCBI WGS metagenome assembly OCZS01 (sample SAMEA3113584, study PRJEB22503) | soil metagenome
ACCTCCTTCGATGGGGCGTTGCTCGCGTCATTAGATCTCGATGGAGCGACACCGGACGGCTCTGGATGCTCCTGTCCTGGGACTGCCCCTTCCTCCCCAACGGACGGAGCCGCGTGACCCGCAGCCGATTCGCTCCCGACAGCCCATACGGAGGTCGGTGAAGGAACACGCTGGCTCGACTCCAGTAGAGACTCCGACGCTGTGCCCTCGCCAGCGGACTCGATGATGGGTTCCGGGTCATTCGACTCCGCCGCCCCACCAGTGTCCTGACCCTCAGCGGTCCGACTGAAGAGGCGCGGCCAAGTTGGATCGGGCTGGGGTGGGAGCTCGTCGGGTGATCCCTCGTCGGTCGGCTCACGTCGCTCGGCGCGGTCTGATGGCTCCAGCCCCAACGGCCAAGCCATCGGTAGCGCTGGTTCGTTCCAGGGGACCTGCTCGCCGCCTGGGGAAAGCGGGCTTTCGACCGCATCACTGGGACCGACCGCATCGACGAGCCTGGTGCCTTCCGGAGCATTCTCTGGGCTGGCCGGAGGTCTCTCGAGTGAGCCGCTGCCGATGGACCCGTCGTTGGTGCTTGCGTCGACGGTCGCGGCTTGGTCGCCGCCGGATGCAGGAGAAGGCGAGAGCGGAGCCAGAGGGCTCGCCGGCGAGGCGTCCACCTCCGGCCGGGGAGCATGGGTTCCCGGATCGCCGATGGCGTTCGAGGGAGCACCGGAGGCCTGTGTCCCTGTCGTGGGGACCCCGGCCTCTGCGAGGCCCTTGGTTGCTGCGGAGCCTTCGATCCTTGCGGAGGGCTCGGTCCCGGCGGCCTCGGTCCCAGCCGAGGTGCCGTCTGACCCTTCCTCGAACTTGGCGGTTGTGTTCGGATCGGGGGCGGTAGCGATCCCCTGGTCCCGATCCCGATCAACCGCGTCGGCATCGCTCTCGTCCCTACCGGCGACGGATCCTGAGCCGTCAGGTGCGATCCGGGCGTCCGTCTCGACACTCGACGTTGCCGGTCCAGCCGGTCCAGCCGTCCCGCCGGCGATGGGATCCGATGAGCTGGAACTGTCGCGTACCTGGGAAGGCCCTGGAGCGACCGCCGCAGGCCGACCCTCCACTCGCGAACGACCAGGCTCCTCCGACTCGGTCTGGCTCATCGGGTGTTGGGCCCATCCGGCCGGGCGAGGGGGAGAGCCGATCTCGGGATCGGGGTCGACGTGGACCATCCCGTTCTCGATCAGCTCTGGACCTCGATGCTCCTCTCGAACCGGTGTGAGCCCGATCCCAAGATGCGGTGTCCCCCCGCTTGGTGAACCCTCAGGTCCAGAGGACCCAACCGGCTCGTCGCTCGGGCGTTCGGCACTCAGTTCTTCGGAGAGCATCTCGCTGTGCTGGCTGGTGCCGGGCTCTGTCGAGAACCAACCGACGCCGGTTTCGGCGCTCCCGCCCCCTGAAGTGGGCTGCTCAACGACGAGACCCTCAGCTCGATCGTAAGCCTGCGCGGGTGCCTCCTCGAGAGCCTGGTCGCCCGGACCGGCCACCCCGGCTTTCCGATCAGGTCCTGCGGCATGGTCACCCTGGTCCACTTGAACCTGCTCGACCGATACCTGTTCTGCCGACGGCCGTTCGACCTGCTGTACGCCCGCGGCGTCGACCGACTCCTGACGTGCCACGTCCCTGTTCGTGGTTGGCGACCTGGAGGTGACGGGCACCTGGTCGGGGGTCATGTCCATGTGCCACCGGACGGCGTCCGGTGGGTCGGCTCCCCAGATTGGATCGTGTCGAGATTCGGCTGGGTCCTGCCCGAGTGCGGTATCGCGAAACGGCCACTCCCGAGACTGATTCACCGTCGGCGTTTCACCGTCCTGTACTGATCCAATGACGGCATCGCGCCCGCTCCTCTCGCCTGCGGGTGACGCTTCCGCGATGCCGGCCCCCCCGGCGGTGCCCGTCGACGGCGATGCCGACCGCACCGATTTACCCTGCTCGCGTACGCCTGCTCCTGCGTGGTCCTCGGTTCTCCGTCGCCGGCGTAGCCCCAGTGCGGCTAGCAGCCTGCTCAGGAATCCGCCCGTGTGTTCCTCTTGGACCTGCGGTGCCTCATCGGGTCGCCGACTGATGGCTCCCGCCTCCCTTCCCAACAACTACGAGGCGGCGCGTGGGACCCGGGAGCGCTGGTCGAGCACGCCCGACGCTCGAACTGGCTCCTGATGCCGCCAACCCGACCCCGGACCGTACGTTCGGCCTACCGCCACTCCGACCACAGAATGCCGAAAGCCAAGACGGTGCCGGTCAACGACCGGATACCGTCCCTGCTCGTTTCCTCGATCCCGCAGCAACCTACAACACCATCCTGACGGCACTCCGATCGGCGCTTGGTGTCAGCTAGCGCTTCTGATCGCGCTGCTGGCCGAGCGGAGTTCGCGCCGGCATGCCCGATCGCCGGGGGAAGCGGGGGGAGGTCGCAGCGATCTTTGCCATGATAACGACGAAACCGACCCGGTCAATCGGCGAACTCGGGTTGGGGACAACGTTGTCGAGGCGCGCGCCGAGCTGTTCGCAGGCAAAAGTGGCTTGCTCGAGCTCATCGGGCTCTGGTCGCCCTCGTGGGACGAGCAGCTGTCCCCCGATAGTCAGCAACGGAAGGCCGAGCTCAGCGACCACGGGGAGCGACCCGAGCGCTCTTGCCGTTGCCACCTCGAAGGACTCCCGGGCAGGGCCCTGGCCGTAGTCCTCAAGTCTTGCATGGACGACCGAGACGTTGGTGAGGCGCAACTTGCCGGCGGTCGCCTCGATCCAGTCCAACCGACGACGCTGCGCATCGATCATGGTGAACGAGGTGGCTGGATGCGCTACGGCCAGAGGGAGGCCGGGTAGTCCAGCGCCCGATCCGAGGTCGGCCCAGCGCTCCCCTGGCTCGGGTCGTCGGATCGACGCCAGGCCGAAGGCATCATCGAGATGGCGCTCCCAGAGCCGTTCCTGCTCCCGCGGTCCCAGGAAGCCGAGTTGGACAGCCTCGGCATAGGCCCGCTCCAAGAGCTCCACGTCGTGTGTGGCGAGCGTCGGACGCCAAGGCGAATGGTCGCCGTCGCGCCAATGTTTCACGTGAAACGTTAGGTGGGCCGGATGACCACGCGCCGGTGAGGGTCTTCGCCCAAGCTCTCGGTCCGGGCGCCGTCGATCGCGGCGACGGCGTCGTGGACGATCTTCCGCTCGGCCGGGCTCATGGGCTGGAACTCATGGTCCTCACGGGTGCGGATCACCTGTTCGGCAGTCGCCTTCACGATGGTGACCAGTCGCTCGCGTTGCCGGGCACGGAAGCCGTTGATGTCGAGGAGCAACCGAACCCGCCGCTTTGACTGACGGAGGACGGCGAGACGGGTCAATTCCTGGAGGGCGTCGAGCGTCTCCCCATTGGAGCCGACGAGTACGTCCAGATCGGATCCCTCGAGGTCGATGTGGCCGCCCACCTCATCCACCCAGGTGGTGATGTCACCGTCGACGTCCAGGGCGTCCAGAAGTCCCTCGAGGAAGTCGCCGGCCCGCTCGGTGTCAGCCTCGACCATCTCTGGTTCGATTGGTTCGTCGCGGTACGTGCGACGTGGAGGCCTGGTCGTGCTTGGCGATTCCGAGCCAGGAGCTGGCGAGGCAGCGGCCGGTGTGGAGAGCGGCGAGGTTCCCCTGGCCGCCTCCACGTCCGAGGCCCGATCGCCATTGCCACTGGGCGCGGTCGTCGAGGATGGCTGCGCGGTGGGGGATGCAGCGACGGTGGCGGCCTCTGGCGTACCGATCGACGGCGTGGGCTCGTCGCTCGCGACCGTACCCACACCCGGGTCCACAACCGAATTCGCACCCACAGATCCCGCTCCCGAGCCCACACCGAAGCCCGCCGAAGCCTCTCCCCCTGAACCCGTGCCCGACCCGGTGCCAACTCCAGCCACGCTCGGGGCAGAGGGGTCCGAGATACTCGAGGGACTCGTTAGGTTCGAGTCATTCACTCCTTGCGTTACGGTTGGAGCGGCACCCGATGCAGGATCGGGGTCCAGGGCCGGGGCGGGGTGGGAGGTCAGGGCGGAGGCGGAACCGGAGGGGGAGGCCGGGACCGAAGCCGCGTCGGAGTGCGGGGGGGAGTCGGAGGCCGAGGTCGGGGCGCCGGCCGGGGTCGTGGCCGCGGGGTCGCGGAGCGAGCTCGGAGGCGAGGTCGCGGGATCAAGTGATTCCGTGGCTGGAGTCGGGACATCGCCCGGGACCGGGGCATCGGCCGGGGCCGAGGCGTCGCCTGGAGTCGGGATATCGGCCGGGGCCGGGGCCGAGGACGGAGCTGAGGTTGCGGCCTGCGCTGATTCAGGCTGCGGTGAACTCGAGGCGCCACGAGCATCGGCGGCCTGGTTGGCGATTGCAGTAGCGGCTGGGCCGGAGGCTGCCTGACCACTCGCGTCTGCTGTGGGGGTGGAGGCGTCGGCCTCCGAACTGGTGGCGCCAGCGGGTCCCACATCGGCGGTCCCAACGCCGGCGGGACCCACTCCAGCCGGTGGAGCCGTGGCTGAGAGGGTGCCTGGGGTGTCGGGAGCGGACCCAGAGCGGGGGGTGACCCGGACTCGGGCGGGGGTGCCGATGTAGCCGAAGGTCGAGGGAACGGGGTCTTCGAGGACCTCGATGTCGACCTGGTCGGAACGGAGACCGAGCTGGGCGGCCGCGGCGGTGACCGCCGCGTCGACCGTCTTAGCGCTTGCCTCGGCGTGGGCCACTCGACTTGCCCTTTCCGGACGAGCGGCTGCCCGACCTCCGGTTGCCGCTGGTGCCCTGCCGGCCACTCTGCCCTTGGCCCTGCCCTTGCTTCGCCTGGGTTCCCTTGGCCGGTGGTCGACCTTGCTTGGGGGATGGTTTGCCGTTCCCGGCCTTGGCGTTGCGGTTGCCGTTCTTGTTGGTGGCCGGGGAACGCTCTTCTGTCGCCCGCGACTGCGAGGAGCCGCGGAACATGCTCAACGCGCCGAGGCCCTTGCGGTCCTCGCCGGTCTCCACCAGGGCGGGGGCCCCGGCGGCCGCGGCCTGCACCTCGCCGGCCGGCACCGGAGCGTTGCGGAGCAGGATGTACTGCTGGCCGACGCTCCAGAAGTTGGTGGTGACCCAGTAGATGATGACCGCCAGGGGCACGTTGACCGCGAACACGAAGAACATCAGCGGCATGATCTTCAAGATCATCTGCTGCTGGGGGTTCACCTGCGCCGTCTGCTTGTTCATCAGCTGGCGCTGGGAGATGTAGGTGGTCAGCGACATCGCGGTGGTCAGGGCCAGGATCGTGAGGCCCGCCGCCGAGAAGATCTTGTCCCAGCCGTCCAGCTGCAGCCAGTGCTGCTGCAGGGGCACGCCGAAGAAGGTCTTGCCGATCAGGACGTTGGGCCCGCCGGCGATCTCCTTGGCGTAGATGACCTGGTAGAGAGCGAAGAAGAACGGCATCTGGGCGAGCAGCGGCCAGCAGCCGGCCATGGGGTTGAAGCCGCGCTCCTTGTAGAGCGCCATCATCTCTTCGTTCAGCTTCGTCTTGTCGTTCTTGTGCTTCGCCTGGAGCTTCTTGATCTCGGGGGCGAGCTCCTGCATGACCCTGGTCGACTTGACCTGCTTGACGGTGAGCGGGATGAGCAGGATCCGCACGGCCACCGTCAGCATGACGATCGCGAACCAGTAGCTCTGGCTCCCCATAAGGGGCTCGACCATCTCCTGGAAGAACGTCAGGACGTGGTAGAGCGCATCACGGAAGCTGTTGAACAGTTCGATCACGAGGAGCCTCTCTTGGGCGGGCCGACCTGGCCGGCGCTCACCACCTCACCGTACCCCTTGCGGCCCGGCTTCACGCGACCGGTCGCGGGAGGAACGTAGTCGAAGCCCCCCGGATGGAACGGCTGGCACTTCACGAGACGGCGCAGCGCCAGCCAGGAGCCACGAAGGGCTCCGTGCGTCTCGATCGCCGTCTTGGCGTAGACCGAGCACGACGGGTGGAACCGGCAGCGGCTCCCCAGGAACGGGCTGATGAAGCGCTGGTACGCCCCGATGAGCGCCATCAGCACGGCGGCCGCCCCGCTCGGGGCTGGTGTCCTGGCCGGTCGCTCGCTCAACCGCCGTCGCCTCCGCGCAGGCCGGCCGCGTTCAGCAGATCCCGGATGTCGCCGGCGATCTGCCCGTAGGAGGCACCGGCGACGCTCGGCCGGGCGACGACGACCAGGTCGAGGCCCTCCGGCAGCTCCTTGCCCTCCAGCCGCAGCGCCTCCCGGAGCAGGCGCTTGGCCCGGTTGCGGGCGACGGCGCCTCCCACCTTCCGGCTCACCACCAGCCCGGCCCTGGCCGGCCCGCTGCCCGTTGTCCGCTTCGCGACGTACAGCACAACCGCGCCCTGCGCATAGGAGCGACCGGTCGAGAACACCGATCGGAAGGCCGACGGCGAGCTCAGGCGGTTCACCGCCATGAAGGGCCTCCGGCTCCCAGCGCGGCGAGGTGGGTCACCGGCGCTCCTCAGGCTCCGAGCCGGACGCGGCCCTTGGCCCGGCGGCGGGCGATGATCGAGCGGCCGGCACGCGTGCGCATCCGGATCCGGAAGCCGTGCGTCTTGGCACGCTTACGATTGTTTGGCTGGAATGTACGCTTCACGACGACGGCTCCTAACCCGGTCGAGGCGGAGGGCAGGCAGAGACAGGGCGCGGAGAACGCGCCGAAAGACGATGGTACGGGCCTTGCGCGAACGACGTCAACGCGACTCGTTAGCCCTGCTGGGTCTTGAGACGAGACCTTGAGAGCCCGCCGCCGCCGATGCTATTCTCCGGCCCGCCTTCAGTCGGCGGCCCACACGTTCTGGCCCGGCTTCCCCGTCACGGCCATCTGCCCTCTACGTCGAGGGTCTGCCGTCTCTCCCGGTACCCGGCCCGGTCGGGCCACCGCGTCCACAGGTTCAGGTTCTCCACACCTGTGGATGGGGGTGTGGATATGTAGGTTGCAGCGGGTCCAACGGTCGTAGGGTGTGTCGCACGGTCGGCGCACACTGTGGACATCCGGAGGGCCCGGATTGCCGGAAAGGGATGAGGCGGCTGTGGTCGAAGGGTTCCATGACGACGCGGCGGCGATCTGGACGGCGTGCCTCGAGTCGCTCGACGGCGCCGGGTCGACCCACAAGGCCTGGCTGGCCCAGATCCGCCCGGTGGCGGTGTCCGGAGACACGCTGGTCCTGGCCGTCCCGGACGAGTTCGTCAAGGAATGGATCGAGCAGCGCTACGCGCCGACGGTGGTCGCGGCCCTCGGCCGGGTGACGAACCGCCAGCTCGACATCCGGGTCACCGTCGGGCCGCTGGAGGACACCGGCGACGAGGAGCAGCTGCGGCCGGTGGCCGCGCCCAAGCCGGCCGCCGAGCGCCCCCAGCTGACGCCCAAGTACACCTTCGAGCGGTTCGTCATCGGCTCGTCCAACCGCTTCGCCCACGCGGCCGCCGTGGCCGTGGCCGAGGCGCCGGCCAAGTCCTACAACCCGCTGTTCATCTACGGCGGGGCCGGGCTGGGCAAGACCCACCTGCTGCACGCCATCGGGCACTACACGGGCAACCTCTACCCCCAGGCCCGCATCCGGTACGTGTCCAGCGAGCAGTTCACCAACGAGTTCATCAACGCCATCCGCGACGACCGCACCGGGGCCTTCCAGCGCCGCTACCGGGACAACGACGTCCTGCTGATCGACGACATCCAGTTCCTGGAAGGCAAGGAGCGCACCCAGGAGGAGTTCTTCCACACCTTCAACGCGCTCCACAACGCCGACAAGCAGATCGTGATCTCCTCGGACCGCCCGCCCAAGCAGATCGCGACCCTGGAGGACCGGCTCCGCAGCCGGTTCGAGTGGGGCCTGATCACCGACGTCCAGCCGCCCGACCTCGAGACCCGGATCGCCATCCTGCGCAAGAAGTCGGTCGCCGACGGCCTGAGCGTGCCCGACGACGTGCTCTCCTTCATCGCCTCCAAGGTCCAGTCCAACATCCGTGAGCTCGAGGGCGCGCTGATCCGGGTGACGGCCTTCTCCTCGCTCAACGGCAGCCCGATCGACCTGGCCCTGGCCGAGATCGTGCTCAAGGACCTGTTCCCCGACGAGGGCCGGCGCGAGGTCTCGGTGCCGATCATCATGGCCGAGACGGCCACCTACTTCGGCCTCACCATCGAGGACCTGACCGGCTCCAACCGCTCGAGGCTGCTGGTCACGGCCAGGCAGATGGCCATGTACCTGACCCGCGAGCTCACCGACCTGTCGCTGCCCAAGATCGGGCAGGCCTTCGGCGGCCGCGACCACACCACGGTCATGCACGCCACCCAGAAGATCCGCGGGCTGATGCGGGAGCGGCGCAGCATCTACAACCAGGTCCAGGAGCTGACCAACCGGGTCAGGGTCCGCGCCCAGCAGCAGGGGTCGTGAGCCGCGATGGCCTGGGGACGAGCTGGGGACGACCTGTCGACAGACGGGGGACGAAGGGCGGTGTCCCGGGGGCGGCGGCTCACCTGGGGACAGCCGGGTGGTGTTCTCCCCACCCCATCTGGGACGGCCGCAGCGGCCGCACGCTGGAGGATCACCGGTCCGTCCACATGCCCACAGGGCCTATTGCTGTTCCAAGGTTCTCTAGATCTACAAGCAAACAACACCAAGAGCCTGGGGAAAGGTCGGGAGGTCGACTGCCTTGAAGTTCACGACTGAGCGCGACAACTTCGCCGACGCGGTGGCCTGGGTCAGCCGGACGGTCTCGACCAGACCGACCCTGCCCGTGCTCGGCGGCACCCTGGTCGAGCTCGAGGGGAACCGGCTGCGGCTGGCCTCGACCGACCTGGAGCACACCGGCGAGGCCGTGATCGAGGTCCGCGGCGAGGCCGACGGCCGCGTCGTGGTGCCCGGGCGCATCTTCGGCGACGTGGCCAGGAACCTGCCCACCGGCCTGGTCGAGGTCGAGGCGGCCGACGGCGGCCTCGAGGTCCGGCGCGGCCAGATCACCCACGAGCTGCGCCTGCTCGACGCCGAGGACTTCCCCACCCTCACCCAGCCGTCGCTCGAGCACGTCGGCACCCTCTCCGGCGAGGCCCTGGCCGGCGCCGCCGCCCAGGTCGGGCGGGCCGCCTCCCACGACGAGGCCCGGCCGGTCCTGACCGCCGTGCTGTTCGAGGCCGAGCAGGAGCGCCTCACCCTGGCCGCCACCGACTCCTACCGCCTGGCCGTGCGCAGCCTCGACTGGAGCTGGCAGCACGAGCCGATGACCGCCCTGGTCCCGGCGCGGGCGCTCACCGAGGCGGCCCGGGCCCTGGCCGGCGAGGCCACGGTCGAGATCGGCATCGAGCCGCACCAGGTGACCTTCGCCGGCGGCGGCCGCCGGCTGACCTCGCGGCTGGTCGAGGGCGAGTTCCCCAAGTTCCGCAGCCTGATCCCGTCGGGCTACGAGAGCGTCGCCACCATCGACCGCCAGATCCTGCTGGACGCGCTGAAGCAGGTCACACCGTATGGCCAGAACAACAACCCGGTGCGGCTGACCTTCGACCGCGAGCGCCTCCAGGTCGACGGCAGCCTCCAGGACGTCGGCCGGGGCGCCGCCTCGGTGGACGCCAAGTACGAGGGCGAGGGCCTGACCATCGCCTTCAACCCCGTCTACCTGAGCGACGGGGTCGCCGCGGTGGACGACAACGAGGCCGTCATCGAGGTCCGCGACGGCCTCAAGCCGGCCCTCATCCACGGCAACGACGCCCTCGGGTTCATGTACCTGCTGATGCCGGTCCGGCTGCCGGGATGACCCGTCCCGGGCCCTGTGGTTCGCCCTGGCCGGCGCTGCCGGTCTAGGGCGCCGGCATGCGGCTGGAACGGCTGGAGGTCGTCGAGTTCCGGAACCACGACGGGGCGGCGGTGGAGTTCCCGGCCGGGGTGTCGGTGCTGGTCGGGCCCAACGGGGCCGGCAAGACGAACCTGCTGGAGGCGATCGGCTACCTGGCCACCCTGGGATCGCACCGGGTCGGGCAGGACGCGGCCCTGATCCGGGCCGGGGCGGCGTCGGCGGTGATCCGGGCGGCCGTCCAGCGGGCCGGGCGGCGGCTCCTGGTCGACGTGGAGCTGCGGCCGGGCAGCGGGGTCCGGGGCCGCGTCAACGGGGCGCCGGTGCCACGGGCCAGGGACCTCCTCGGGGTGGTTCGGGCCACGGTGTTCGCGCCCGAGGACCTGGGGCTGGTCCGAGGCGACCCGGAGGAGCGGCGCCGCTTCCTCGACACCCTGGCCACCCAGCGGCTGCCCCGCTACCACAGCAGTCGGCAGGACTACGACCGGGTGCTCCGCCAGCGCAACACCCTGCTCCGGAGCGCCGCCGGGCGGCTGCCGGCCAGCGCCCTGGCCACCCTGGAGGTGTGGGACGAGAAGCTGGCCATGGCCGGGGCCGAGATCTGGTCGGAGCGGTTGCGGCTGGTGGCGGCGCTCACCCCTCGGGTCGAGCTCGCCTACCAGCGCCTGGCCGGCCGGGACGACCTGGTCGAGATCGCCTACGTCTCCTCGGTCGCCGGGACCGTCGGGCTCGACCCCGACCCGGCCAAGCTGGCCCAGGCGCTGCGCGAGCGGCTGGTCGCCGACCGGTCTCGCGAGGTCGAGCGGGGCATCACCCTGTCCGGCCCCCACCGGGACGACCTGGCGCTCGCCCTGCGCGACCTGCCCGCCCGAACCCATGCGTCCCACGGCGAGGCATGGTCGCTGGCCCTCGCCCTGCGCCTGGGGTCGCACCGGCTCCTGGCCGAGGAGGGCGAGGAGCCGGTGCTGCTGATGGACGACGTGTTCGCCGAGCTCGACCGGCAACGACGGGATCGGGTCGCGGAGGCTGCCCTGGCCGCGGAGCAGACGATCGTCACGGCGGCGGTCCCCGAGGAGCTCCCGGGCGAGCTCAACGCCGCCGTGTTTCACGTGGAACCAGGATCGGTGCAGCTCAGCGCGGGTCCGTGACCCAAACCGGCCCAGATGGGACGGGCCGGCGGGGCGGCGCGAGGGTGGGGTCGGGTGTGGGCCGGAGATGAGAGAGTGAGGCCATGACGCGCCGGAGCCGGGAACCACGACTGATCGGGGCCGAGCTGGCCGACGTGCTGCGGGCCCGCGGGTGGGACGGGCGGCTGGCCGCGGCGCGGGTGGTCGCCCGCTGGCCCGAGGTGGTCGGGGACGTGGTGGCCGCCCACTGCCAGCCGAGCCGCCTGGAGGAGGACGGCACCCTCCAGGTCCTCGCCGACTCCGCCGCCTGGGCGACCCAGCTCACCTACCTCCAAGGCAAGCTCCTCGACCGCCTCGGCGCCGAGTGCGGCCCCGGCCTCGTCCGCCGAATCCAGGTCCGCACCAACGAGGGTCGCCCCCGGCGCTGACCGGGACCACGCTGCTGCGGCCCGGTGGTGACCCGGGCCGGGTCGCTGAGACCCGGCCGGCGACCTAGCAGGGCAGGTCGCTGAGGCCTCCGGCGGTGGCGGGAGCCCCGGTCGGGAGGGTAGCCGAGGGACCCGGGAGGCACCGGGAAGTTTCCACAGCTCCCGCGACCCGTGGCCAACCTGGCCACGTCGGGCCAACGGGCACTGTCGCGGGGCTGATGTAGCCTCTGACCTGCGCGAACGAGGCATGGGAGCGGGAGTTTCGTGCTATACTTGTCGGTGGGATCTTCCCCCTCCCTGCGCACTGCGACTGCGCACCGTCTGGTTCCGCACGGACGGCGTGCCTGCCCGCGTCGTGCCTGTTTCGGGGCTGACTGAGGAGTTCAATGGTCACGAGCTACACCGCCGAATCGATCACCGTCCTCGAAGGGCTGGAGGCGGTCCGCAAGCGGCCCGGGATGTACATCGGGTCGACCGGGCTGCGGGGCCTGCACCACCTCGTCACCGAGGTGGTCGACAATGCCGTCGACGAGGCCCTGGCCGGCTACTGCACGAGGATCGACATCACCCTGACCGCCGACGGCGGGGTCAGGGTGACCGACGACGGCCGCGGCATCCCGGTCGACGAGCACCCGGTCGAGCACCGGCCGGCGCTCGAGGTGGTCATGACCACCCTGCACGCCGGGGGCAAGTTCGGCGGCGACTCCTACGCGGTCTCCGGCGGCCTCCACGGCGTCGGCGTGTCGGTGGTCAACGCCCTCTCCAAGCGGCTCGAGGTCGAGGTCGTCCGCGACGGCTGGCGCCACCGCCAGAGCTACGAGCGGGGGCTGCCCACCGCTCCGCTGGAGCGGGTCGGCAAGGCCAGGGGCCACGGCTCCACGGTGAGCTTCTGGCCCGACCCGGACATCTTCGAGGAGACCGAGCTCCGCTTCGAGACGCTCTCCAACCGGATGCGGGAGATGGCGTTCCTGAACGCCGGCCTGCGGATCAGCCTGGTCGACGAGCGGGACGAGGGGAAGTCGGAGGTCTACGAGTACGCCGGCGGCATCCGCGACTTCGTGGCCCACATCAACGCCTCCAAGGAGCCGGTCCACCCGCAGATCGTCTACTTCGAGGGCAAGGCGAACTCCCATTTCGTGGAGGTCGCCATGCAGTGGAACTCGAGCTACAACGACGCCGTCTCGACCTTTGCCAACACCATCAACACCCATGAGGGCGGTACCCACGAGGAAGGCTTCCGGGCCGCCCTGACCTCGACGATCAACCGCTACGCGCGCAACAGCGCCCTGCTCAAGGAGAAGGACCCCAACCTGAGCGGGGACGACGTCCGCGAGGGCCTGACCGCGATCGTCTCGGTGAAGCTGCGCGAGCCCCAGTTCGAGGGCCAGACCAAGACCAAGCTCGGCAACACCGACATCAAGGGGTTCGTCCAGCAGACCACCAACGTGGCCCTGGCCGAGTGGTTCGAGGAGCACGGCCCCCAGGCCAAGGCGATCGTGGTCAAGTGCATCCAGGCGGCCCGGGCCCGGATGGCGGCCCGCAACGCCCGCGAGCTGACCCGGCGCAAGTCGCTGCTGGAGTCGTCGTCGCTGCCCGGCAAGCTGGCCGACTGCTCCTCGCGCGACCCGCGCCAGGCGGAGCTGTTCATCGTCGAGGGGAACTCGGCCGGCGGCTCGGCCAAGGAGGCCCGCAACCGCACCTTCCAGGCCATCCTGCCCATCCGGGGCAAGATCCTGAACGTCGAGAAGGCCCGGCTGGACCAGGCGCTCAAGAACGTCGAGATCCAGTCCATCATCACCGCCATGGGCACCGGCATCGGCGAGGACTTCGACCTCACCAAGGCCCGCTACAACAAGATCGTGCTCATGGCCGACGCCGACGTGGACGGCTCCCACATCCGGACCCTGCTGCTGACCTTCCTGTTCCGGTTCCTGCGGGGACTGGTCGAGTCGGGGTTCGTCTACATCGCCCAGCCGCCGCTCTACAAGATCAGGTACGGCCGTGGCGAGGATGACGTCTTCTACGCCTACACCGAGGCCGAGCGTGAGCAGTGGTTCAAGCGCAACCCGGCCAAGAGCCGGAACGTGAAGCCGCAGCGCTACAAGGGTCTGGGCGAGATGAACGCCGACGAGCTGTGGGACACCACCATGGACCCGGAGCGGCGCACCCTGCTCCAGGTCGGGCTGGAGGACGCGGCCATCGCCGACGAGATCTTCACCATCCTGATGGGCGAGAACGTCGAGTACCGCCGCAACTTCATCCAGCGCAACGCCAAGGACGTCAGGTTCCTCGACATCTGATGTCCGCACCACGCTTCACCGGAGAAGGGGAAAACGAACGTGCCTGACGCCCGACGGATCGAGCCGATCGAGATCGAAGAGGAGATGCAGCGGTCGTTCCTCGACTACGCGATGAGCGTGATCGTGGCCCGGGCGCTGCCGGACGTCCGGGACGGGCTCAAGCCGGTGCACCGGCGCATCCTCTGGGGCGCGAACGAGGAGGGCGTGCGGCCGCCGAACGGGCGCCGCAAGTCCGCGTACATCGTCGGGTCGGTGCTGGGCAAGTACCACCCCCACAGCGACACCGCCGTGTACGACGCCATGGTCCGCCTCGGGCAGGACTTCGCCTCCCGCTACCCCCTGATCGACGGCCAGGGCAACTTCGGCACCGCCGACGGGGACGAGCCGGCGGCCATGCGCTACACCGAGGCCCGGCTGAACGCCCTGGCCATGGAGCTGCTGCGCGACATCGACAAGGACACCGTCGACTTCACGCCGAACTACGACAACGAGAGCCAGGAGCCGGTGGTCCTGCCCGCCCGGTTCCCCAACCTGCTGGCCAACGGGTCGGAGGGCATCGCCGTCGGCATGGCGACCAAGATCCCGCCCCACAACCTGGGCGAGGTCATCGACGCCACCGTCGCCCTGATCGACAACCCGCAGCTGACCAGCGAGGACCTGCTCCGCTGGGTCAAGGGCCCCGACTTCCCCACCGGCGCCTCGATCATGGGCACGGCCGGGATCCGCGACGCCTTCCTGACCGGGCGCGGCTCGATCCGGGTCCGGTCCAAGGTCCGCATCGAGGAGAACAACCGCGGCGGCCAGCGCCTGGTCGTGACCGAGCTCCCCTACCAGGTCTCCGGTGACCGCCTGCTCATCCGCATCCGCGACCTGGTCCGCGAGGGCCGCCTCACCGGCATCGTCGACATCGCCAACGAGACCAACAAGGAAGGCACCCGGCTGGTCATCGAGTGCCGCCGCGACGCCGTCCCCCAGGTCGTGCTCAACCAGCTCTACAAGCACACCCAGCTCCAGGACAGCTTCGGCGTGATCATGCTGGCCCTGGTCGACGGCGTGCCCCGGGTGCTCAACCTGGCCGACATGCTGTCGCACTACATCGCCCACCAGGTCACCGTCGTCGTCCGCCGGACCCGCTACGAGCTCCGCAAGGCCAAGGAGCGGGCCCACATCCTCGAGGGCCTGCTGATCGCCCTCGACCACCTGGACGAGGTCATCAACCTCATCCGCAACGCCGAGTCGGCCGACGTCGCCCGGACCCAGCTGATGGAGCGGTACTCGCTGTCGGAGATCCAGGCCACGGCCATCCTGGACATGCAGCTGCGCCGGCTGGCCGCCCTGGAGCGCCGCAAGCTCCAGGAGGAGTACGCCGAGCTCCAGGCCAGGATCGCCGAGCTCCAGGCGATCCTCGACGACCCCTCCAAGGTGCGCGGCATCGTCAAGGACGAGCTGGTCGAGATCAAGCGGCGCTTCGCCGACCCCCGGCGGACCGAGATCCGCCCCGACGAGGGCGAGCTGTCGATCGAGGACCTGATCGCGGCCGAGCCGGTGGTGGTCACCGTCACCAGGACCGGCTACGTGAAGCGGGTCGCCCTGGGCGACTACCGGGCCCAGAACCGGGGCGGCCGCGGCGTGCGGGGGGCCAACCTCAAAGAGGACGACATCGTCCAGTTCCTGGCCCTCACCAACACCCACCACTGGGTGCTGTTCTTCACCAACAAGGGCCGGGTCTACCGGGTGAAGGTCCACGAGCTGCCCGAGGCGGCCAAGAACGCCCGCGGCACCTATGTGGCCAACGTCCCAGGAGCGACATTCCAGCCGGATGAGAAGATCGCAGCAGTGCTCGACCTGGACGACTACGACGATGGTAAGTTCCTCGTCCTAGGCACCAAGAACGGCATGGTCAAGAAGACCGCTCTCAACGAGTACGACTCGCCGAGAGTTGGACTGATCGCGATCAACCTGCGAGGCGACGATGAGCTCATCGGGGTCAAGCTCACCTCGGGCGAGGACGACCTCCTGTTCGTCTCGCGCAAGGGCATGGCCGTTCGCTTCAGCGAGTCCCACGTGCGCCCGATGGGAAGGCAGACCAGCGGCGTGACCGCCATGCGGCTCCGACGCGAGGACCAGGTGCTGGCCATGGAGGTGGTCCGCTCGAACGCCGACCTGCTGGTGGTCACCGACGCCGGCTACGGCAAGCGCACCCCGCTGGAGCAGTACACGCGCAAGGGCCGGGGCATCCAGGGCGTCAAGACCGCCGAGCTGACCGAGGCCCGCGGCTTCATCGCCGGCGCCCACGTGGTGCAGGACGAGGACGACATCTTCCTGATCACCGATGCCGGGCAGATCATCCGGACGAGGGTCAACGAGGTCCGCCGGGCTGGCAGGGCGACCCAAGGTGTGCGCATCATGCGGCTCGCAAGAACCAGCGGCCGGGTCGTCGCCGTGGCACCGGTCGTCAAGGACGAGGAGTAGCCAATGTCCAGCCAGTACCCGCAGGTGCAGACGCGGCCCTTGCCGCCGCGCCCGGCGGCCTCCGCCATGGCGCCGGCCGTCGACCGGCGGGCGCGGCTGGTCCTGCGCCGGCTCGATCCCTGGTCGGTGCTGAAGTTCTCGGTCGTCTTCTACTTCTGCCTGATGCTGATCAGCCTGCTGGTGTTCGCGGTCATCTGGTTCGTGCTGGTCAACATGGGCGTGTTCCAGTCGGTGACCGAGTTCGCGCTCAACTTCAACATCGAGGTGGGCTTCCCCGCCGGCACCGTGTTCCGCTGGTACGCGTTCATCGGGCTGCTCGGCGTGGTCGTGTGGAGCATCGTCACCGTGCTCCTGACCCTGCTGTTCAACCTGGTGAACGACGTGACCGGGGGGATCGAGGTCGTTCTGGCCGAGCGGGAGCAGCGCCCCCCCGGTTCCTGACCCCCTCACGGCCCCTGGCCCCATCGCGACCCCGACCGTCGCCGCGGTCGCGGTCCCTGCCGCCACGCGGCTGCCCGCCGCCCTGCCGGGTCTGCGGCTGACCTGCGCGACCCCCCTGCCCCCGGCCTTGGCCCTGCCGTTCGGCCGGGCGCTGCCCTTGCCGCTGGTGGGGCTGGCGGCGGTCGAGCTCGGCGCCGAGCTGGTCGCGGCGACCTTCCCAGCGCTCGGCGACCTCCTCGACGGCGTTGCGCACCGACTCGAACCGGTCCAGCTCCCCCGGCCCGGCACCCCGCGCCGGGGCCGGGCGGCCCTGGGCGCCCTGACCTGACCGGGCCGGGCCCGGCTGCCGGGAACGGAGGCCGTCGATCTGCTCGTCGAGGTCGCGGCCGAGGCGCCGCAGCTCGAACAGGGCCTGGGTGAGCACGCGCTTGGCCGCGGCCAGCTCCCGCGTCCCCGGCGACCCCTCGGCGGGCAGCGCCTGGACCAGCGCCCGGCCGGCGGCCAGTTCCTGGCGCTTCAGCGCCTGCTCGTAGTCCCGGGCACTCCGCTTGCGCTCCGGCGCCACCGTCCACTCCTCGCTCTGGGTCTCCGCCACGCCACAGCCTAGCCAGCGGGCGCCATTTGGAGTACCTGAATTCCTGACGATCGTGCCGCTTGCTGGAACTGTCACCAACAGGACGGTTCCCCTGCCCGATGGTCCATATACTCCTGGACATGGCGACATGCCCGAACTGCGGCAACGGCCTGGTCGACCGGGCCAAGTTCTGCCCCGAGTGCGGCAGGGCGGTCGGCGCCCGGACCTCGACCCAGGAGTTCCGGATCGTGACCGTCGTCTTCTGCGACGTGGTCAAGTCGACCGACCTGGAGCGCGAGCTCGACCCCCTGCCCATGCAGCGGCTGCTCGACCGCTACGGCCAGGCCGTCCGCACGGCCCTGGGCGACCGGGGGGCCAGCGTCGGCAAGCGCCACGGCGACGGCTTCATGGCCGCCTTCGGCGTCCCCGAGCTGCACGAGGACGACGCCCTGCGGGCCGTGCGGGCGGCCGGCGAGCTCCGCACCACCCTGGACGAGCTGGCCAAGGAGGTGCGCGAGCAGCGCGGCCTCGAGTTCCACGTGCGCCTCGGCATCAACACCGGCAACGTGCTGGTGCGCGACGCCGGCACCCTGGAGGAGGAGCTCACCGGCACGCCCGTCAACCTGGCCAAGCGGTTCGAGGAGCTGGCCGGGGCCGGGGAGATCCTGCTCGGCGAGGAGACCTACCGGCTGGTCGCCGACGCGGTCAAGGCCGAGCCGGCCGGGCCGCTGACGGTCAAGGGCGCGGCCGAGCCGCAGAACGTCTGGCGGCTGCTGGAGGTGCTGCCCGACCGCCCGGGCCGGGCCCGCCCCCCGATCGCGCCCATGATCGGGCGGGGCCGCGAGCAGGAGCTGCTGCGGCAGCTGTTCGAGCGGGCCGCCGCCGAGGGGACCTGCCACCTGGTCAGCGTGCTCGGCTCGGCCGGGGTCGGGAAGTCGCGGCTGGTCGACGAGTTCGTGGCCGGCCTCGGCGACCAGGCCAGCGTCCTGCGCGGCCACTGCCCGGCCTTCGGGGACAGCGTGACCCTGTGGCCGATGGTCGAGATCGTCCGCCAGGCGGCCGCGATCGCCCCCGACGACTCGGCCGAGCAGGCCAGGGCCCGGCTGGCCGGGCTGCTGGCCGGGGTGGAGCGGGGCAACCTGGTCACCGAGCGGATCGCCCAGCTGCTGGGCCTGGGCCAGGACACCGGCCTGCCCGAGGACACCTTCTGGGCGCTGGAGCGGCTGCTGGAGACGCTGGCCCGCCGCCGTCCGCTGGTGCTGGTCATCGACGACCTCCAGTGGGCCCACCCGATCCTGCTCGACGCCGTCGAGCACGTGGCCGAGTACGCCGACGCGCCGCTGGTGCTGCTGTGCATGGCCCGTCCGGACGAGCTGTTCGCGCGCCGCGCCCAGTGGCCGGGGGGCAAGGCCAACGCGCTGTCGTTCCTGCTCTCTCCCCTGCCCGAGCGGGAGGGCGAGCAGCTGGTCGTCCACCTGCTCGGCGGTCGCGTCGACCAGGCCGTCCAAGCGTACGTCTACGAGTGGGCGGAAGGGAATCCGTTGCTGGTCGAGGAGCTGGTCACCAACCTCAGGGACGAGGGCCGGCTGCGGGCGGTCGACGGCCGCTGGACGCTCAAGGTCGAGTCCGAGGAGGCGGCCGACCGGCGCGGCCGGACGGTGCCGACCTCCATCCACGCCCTGCTGCTGGCCCGCCTGGACCGGCTCGGCCCCCACGGCCGGGCCGTGATCGAGCCAGCGGCCGTGGTCGGCCAGCAGTTCCACCTCGGCGACGTCGAGGCCCTCCACCCCGAGGCCCCGGCGGCCGAGCTCGCCACCGGGCTCCAGGAGCTGGTCCGCCTCGACCTGATCCGGGCCGACCACGGTCCCACCTCGGCGCCGCTGCCGCCCAACAGCGGCCCCGGCTACCGGTTCCGGCACGCCACCATCAAGACGGTGGCCTACGAGCGGCTGCCCGACGACCGCCGGGCCGAGCTGCACGAGCGCTACGCCGACTGGCTGGAGCGGGAGACCGAGGACCGGCGCAGCCAGTTCGACGAGATCGTCGGCCACCACTTCTACGAGGCCTACCGCTACGCCAGGCGGCTCGACCCGGGCGGCGACCAGATGAAGAAGCTGGCCAGGCGGGCCGGGGAGCGCTACGCCGTCGCCGGCCAGCGGGCCGCCGTCCGCGGCGACACCCGGCTCGTCCAGGCCTGGCTTGGCCGGGCGGTCCGCCTGCTCCCGGCCGAGCATCCGCTGCGGCTGTCCGCCCTGCCCCCGCTGGCCGAGGCCCAGCAGAGCGCCGGCAAGCTCACCGAGGCGACCAGGGCCTACCAGGAGCTGGCCCGGTCGGCCACGGCGGTCGGCAACGAGGGCCTGGCCCTGCACGCCACCATCGGCCGGCTCGGCATCACCGCCGTCCACGACCCCCGCCAGTTCCTCCAGGAGGGCCGCGACGAGGTCGAGCTGGCCATCGCCGCCTTCGAGCGCCTCGGCGACCGCCTGGGGCTGGCCAAGGCCTGGCACCTGCTCGCCTACCTGGACTGGACCAGGGGCCGCCTGACCCAGGCCGAGGCCGCGGCCGAGCGGGCCCGGGCGCTGGCCCGGGAGGCCAAGGACCCGGGCTGGGAGGCCAACGCCATCGGCATGCACTGCCTGACCCTGTACTGGGGGCCGCTGCCGCTGGAGGTCGTGGAGCGGCGCAGCCGCGAGGCGCTGGCCGAGGCCGAGCGCAGCGGCGTCTCCAGCCTGGCCGCGACCGCCTACCGGGTGCTGGCCAGGGTGGCCGCCCACCGCGGCGACCTGGACGAGGCGCGGCGGTTCGTGGAGGCGGCCACCGCCATCACCAGGGAAGAGGGATCGCTGCTGCCGAGGGCGGTCGACTGCATCTCCCGGGCGATGGTGGACATGCTCGCCGGCGACCTGCCCGCCGCCGAGGAGGTCCTCCGCAACGGCTACCGCCAGCTCGAGGAGATGGGCGGCACCGGGCCGCGGGTGAACGTGGCCGCGCTGCTGGCCAGGGTCCGGCTGCAGCGGAACCGCAACGACGACGCCGAGGACATCACCCGCACCTGCGAGCGCCTGGCCGCCCCCGACCAGGCCGACGCCCAGATCAAGTGGCGCTCGATCCGGGCCATCGCCATCGCCCGCCGGGGCGAGCACGCCGAGGCCGAGCGGCTGGCCAGGGAGGCCCTCTACCTGGCCGGCAAGACCGACCAGCTCGACTCCCGGGCCGAGGCCCATGTCGACCTGGCCGAGGTCCTGCTGCTCAGCGGCCGCGGCCGTGAGTCCGGGCACGAGCTGGAGCGGGCCATCACCCTGTTCCAGGAGAAGGGCAACGAGGTCGGGGAGCGCAACGCCAGGCGGCTGCTCGCCCGCACCCGCAGCTGAACCGCGTCGATGAGGGCGTCGCCTGGCTCGGACTGGACCCGCAGCTGACCGGGCCTAGCGGGTCTCCCACCGGGGGCTGGCCAGCGTGACCAGGGCATAGATCCGGACCGGGACCAGCAGGACCACGTGCAGCGGCCCGTACAGCAGCAGGAACGGCACGCTGGCCCCGTGGACCAGCAGGAACGCGGCCGTCACGCACAGCATGGCCAGGGCCAGGCTGAGGTCGGTGGCCAGCAGCTCCCAGCCGACCAGCAGCCCCTCGGACACCAGCAGCAGGAGGGCGGCGGCCAGCAGCAGGGGCAGCAGGGCCCTGGCCAGCACGTCCAGGGCCAGGTAGGGGTGCCGGGAGCGGATGCCGTGGAAGGTCCAGCGCAGCTCCCGGTAGAAGCTGCGGTTCCAGCGCAGCTGCTGGCGCAGGTACTGGCCGAGCGACCGGGGGACGCTGGTGCTGGCGATCGCCCGGGGCTCGAACAGCACCTGGTGGCCGGTGGCCAGGACCAGGTTGGTCAGGTGCAGGTCGTCCCCGTTGGTGCAGCGGACGCCGCCGAAGGTCTGGGTCAGGTAGCGCTGCCAGAGCTCGGCCAGGAGGGCCCGCCGGTAGACGGCGAACGGCCCCGAGCAGCACAGCAGCGAGGTGAAGAACCCCTGGGCCGGCCGCTCGACCTGGAAGCGGAGGCGGTAGCGGTGGTGGATCAGCCGGGTGAGGAGGTTGGTGGGCGCGTTCAGCACCCCGACGCTGCCCGAGACGGCCCCCACCTGGTCGTCCCCGAAGGCGGCGGCGGCCTGCCGGATGGCGTCGGGGGCGAGGACCGTGTCGGAGTCCATCAGCACGACCAGCTCGCCGGTCCCGTACCGGACGGCCTCGTCCTGGGCGGCCCGCTTGCCGATGTTCCGGTCCAGCAGCCTGACCTCCCAGCCCCGCTCCCCCCACCGCTCGTAGACGGCCAGCAGGGCCGCCCGGTTGCTGGAGCCGTCGTCGACCAGCCAGACCCGCAGCGGCCCCGGGTAGTCCTGGCCGGCCACCGAGCGGCAGCACGCCTCCAGCAGCGACGGGTCCTCGTTGAAGACGGGGACGACCACGTCGACCGCCGGCCACCGGACCGGGGCCGGGACCGGGGCCGCGGCCGCTCGGGCCCGGCGCTGGCGGCGGCTCCGCAGCGCGTACACCCGCTCAAGGGTGGAGTGCAGCAGGACCAGGGTCACGTAGACCAGGAACACGACGCGGAGGGCGACCACCACCAGCTGGTCCGCCATCAGCCGCCGCCCGGGCCGGGCGGCCGTCGGGCTGATTGCCCCGCTCTACCGTGATGCACCACTACAAGAAGATAGTCGCCGTTCCAGGCCGCGGCTTCAAGGCCGGCATGCGCCGGGCGCCCGGCGCGGGAATGTCAGGAAGCTGACACTCGGCCGGTCGGGCCGGCGACGGTTCCGGCGGCCGGGTGGTGGGCATGCTTGCCGGAAGACCTGGAGGAACGGCCGCGACCGGGGAGGTGCCCATGCGCCTGCGCCACCGGGTGGTGCTCGGGCTGGCGATGGCCGCCCTGGCCGTGGCCGTGCCCGCCAACCGCTGGCTGCTGGTCTACGCCGGCCTGGCCCTGGTGGTGCTGACGCCCCGGGGGCCGCTACTCGTCCAGCCAGTTGTGCAGGGACAGCCCGCCGTCCACGGCGATGTTCTGGCCGGTGACATAGCCCGACCAGGCGTCGCTGAGCAGGAAGAGGGCGACCCGGGCGACGTCGGCGGGGACGCCGGCCTGCCCGGCGGGGATCCGCGGCCGCAGGCGGGCGTACTTCGCCACCTGCTCCGGGGTGCTGGTGTCCTCCGCGGTCCGGATCCAGCCGGGTGAGATCGCGTTCACCCTGATCCGGTGCCGGCCCAGGTCCTTGGCCATCGCCTTGACCAGCATGGCGACCCCGGCCTTGCTGACGCTGTAGTGGGCCTCGCGGGCCACGAACCGGTCGTGCAGCGAGGAGATGAACAGGATCGAGCCGCGCGGCCGCGGCGTGCGGTCCGGGGTCCGGGTCTGGTCCTCGATCAGCGCCTTGACCAGCCGGTCGGTGAACAGCCACGGCCCTCTGAGGTTGGTCCCGAGCACCAGGTCGAGCTCCGAGGGGCCGATCTCGAGCAGCCGGTGGGGTGTGGTGATGCCGACGTTGTTGACCACCAGCTCGACCGGCCCGTTGCGGGTCAGCTCGTCGGCCACCCCGACCACGTCCTCCTCGTACAGGTCGGCCTCGATGACCTGGCAGCCCTCGGTGCGGAACGACTCTTTGAGGTGCTCGGCGTCCCTGTCGACCACGGTGACGTCGGCCCCGGCCATGATCAGCCACTTGGCGACCGCCTCGCCGATGCCCCGGGCGGCGCCGGTGACGACGGCCCGCCGACCCTTGAGATCCTCGAGGAACTCGCAGACCGGCGGCACCTGGTTCGCCTGACCGGGATCGTCGTGACCGTTCGCCTGCACGCGCAGCTGACCTCCCCACCTGGACGGTGCGTTCCGCTATCAAAGAGCCTTCCCCGCGCCGGCGCTGTCAGCTACCTGACATCCACGGAAAACTTCTACCGCTCGGCCAGATGCTCCAGCCGTCGCCGATCGAGGATCTCGAAGCTGCGGCCGTCGGCCCGGATGTAGCCGCGCGACTCGAGCGACCGCAGGGCCTGGTTCACCGTCTGCCTGGCCCCGCTGACCATCGAGGCCAGCTCGGCCTGGGTGACCCGGCGGGTGCGGGCCATCCCGTCGCCGTCGGTCGCCAGGGCCAGCAGCTGCCGGGCGATCCGCCCCTGGAGGTCGAGGAAGACCAGGTCGCTGACCTGGCGGGTGGTGCGGCGGACGATCGTGCCCAGGGTGCGGAGCAGCGCCTCGGCCACCTGGTCCTCGGCCCGGAGCAGGTGCAGCAGCTCGGCCCGGGTCACCACCAGCAGGGTGGAGCGCTCCACGGCCTCGGCCGAGGCCGACCGCGGCCCCCCGTCCAGCAGGGCGACCTCGCCGAAGGTGGCCGGCGGCCGATGCCGGACCAGCTCCACGATGCCGCCGTCGCGGGAGGCGACGAACAGCTTCACCGCGCCCTCGGCGAGGACGTACATGCGGTCGCCCGGCTCGTCCTGCACGAACACGCACTGACCCCGTTCGACGACCCGCTCGGCGACGTGCTCGGCGATCCGCCGCCGCGCCGCCCCGTCGATGCCACCGAACAGCTCGGTCCGTGCCAGGACGCCGGCCCTGTGCTGGAGGTCCACGTCGGCCGGAGCTTACGCCGTGCTGGACCCGGCCGGGCGCTCTCCTGGCAACGGGGAACGTCAGCAAGACGACAGTTCCGCTGTCGGCGCCTGGACTGCCCGGTCCTGCCGCCAGGACCGAGACTGCTGGTACGCCATCAGGCCGTGACCGAGAGGGAGTGAACACCATGACCATCCGCATCGTCTCCAAGCTGACCCTGCTGCTGGTCGCCCTGGCCGCGGCCACCGCCCTGATGCTCGGGGCCCTCTCCCTGCTGGCCTCGACCGCACCGGCCGGCGCGGCCACGCTCCTCGAGCACGACCAGGTCGCCGCGGTCGAGCGGGCCATCGAGGCCCCGGCCGTCGAGACCCCCGCCACCGAGACCACCACCGACGCCACCCCGACCCCGGCCATCGTGCTCGTCTTCGCCGGGATCGTGCTGATGGCAGCGCTTCCGCCGATCCACCGGGTCCACGTCTACCACCGGTCCTACCACCGGTCCGACTGGCTCTAGCGAACGGGGGGAGGCGTCCGCCGGGGGTCACATCCCGCCCCCGGCGGACGTTTTGCGTTGCCGGCCCGCGCCGGGCCCGCTCCCCTACCCGCCGGCCAGGCGGCGCAGCTGCTCGCGGTCGAGGATCTCGAACACCCGGCCGGCCGAGCGGATGTAGCCGCGCGACTCGAGCGACCGCAGGGCCTGGTTCACCGTCTGCCTGGCCCCCCCGACCATGGTGGCCAGCTCCACCTGGGTGACCCGGCGGGTCCGGGCCCCGTCCGGCTCGGTCAGGTCGAGCAGCTTGGCCGCGACCCGGCCCTGCAGGCTCAGGAAGGCCAGGTCGCTGATCTGGCGGGTGGTCCGGCGGACCATCGCCCCCAGCGTGCTCAGCAGGGCCTCGGCCACCTGCTCGTCGGTGCGCAGCAGCCGGAGCAGCTCCGGGCGGGTCACCACCAGCAGCGTGGAGCGCTCCACGGCCTCGGCCGAGGCCGACCGCGGCCCCCCGTCCAGCAGGGCCAGCTCGCCGAAGATGGCCGGGGCGGCATGGCGGTGGAGCTCGATCAGCTCGCCGTCCCGAGAGCAGACGATCAGCTTCACCGTGCCCTCCAGGAGCACGAACATCGCCTCGCCGGGGTCGTCCTGCCAGAACACCATCTGGCCCTTGTCGACCGTCCGGCGGCTGGCGTGCTCGACCACGGTGAGGCGCGCCCGCTCGTCGAGCGCCTGGAAGGGCTCGACCCTGCCCAGCAGCGAGGCGGCCGTCCTTGCGTCCAACTCCTCACCACCTGACCGGAACGGGAACGCTCGTCCCAATCCTGGGGGATCGCCGGGTGAAATGCCAGGCCGCCAGCCGCGTTGACACCCGGGGAGGCGCTGCGCTCAACTTCTCCCGCCTGCAGCCCTTCTGGGAAAGGGATCAGCGATGGCCACCGAGTCGAACGTTCGGTCCGACCCTCAAGGCACCCCGCCCCGCTCCGGGCTGGACGCCTACTTCCACATCTCCGAGCGCGGCTCCACGATCGAGCGGGAGATCCGCGGCGGGTTCGCCACCTTCTTCACCATGGCCTACATCGTCGTCCTCAACCCGCTGATCCTCGGCGGCGCCCAGGACGTCAACGGCCAGCGCCTCGACCTGGCCCAGCTGGCCACCGCGACCGCGCTGGTGGCGGCGGCCATGACCCTGTTCATGGGTGTCTACGGGCGCTACCCGTTCGCGATCGCGGCCGGGCTCGGCCTCAACGCCGTGGTCGCCTTCCAGCTGGCCGCGGTGATGACCTGGCCGGCGGCCATGGGCATCGTGGTGATCGAGGGCCTGGTGATCACCCTGCTGGTCGTGACCGGCCTGCGCGAGTGGGTGATGAACGTCATCCCGCTCGCCCTCAAGCAGTCCATCAGCGTTGGCATCGGCCTGTTCATCGCCTTCATCGGCTTCGTCGACGCCGGGTTCGTGCGCCGCATCCCCGACGTCGCCAACACCACCGTCCCGGTCCAGCTGGGCGTCGGCAACCGCCTGATCGGCTGGCCCACGGTGGTGTTCGCCTTCGGCCTGCTGCTGACCATCGCCCTGGTCGTGCGCCGGGTGCGTGGGGGCATCCTGATCGGCATCGTGGTCACGGCCATCTTCGCGATCATCCTCAACTCGATCGTGGACGTCGGCCCCCGGGTCGACGCCGCCGGCAACGTCAACCCCTCCGGCTGGGCCCTGACCGTCCCCGCGGTCCCCGACGGCGTGGTCGGCTCCCCGGACTTCGGCCTGCTGGGCGCCTTCAGCCTCGGCGGCAGCTTCGCCCAGGTCGGGGTCATCGTGGCCGTGCTGTTCATCTTCACGCTGATGCTCTCCGACTTCTTCGACACCATGGGCACGGTCATCGGCGTCGCCAACGAGGGCGGCCTGCTCGACCGCGACGGCCGCCTGCCCGGGGTCAGCAGGGTGCTGTTCGTGGACAGCATCGCCGCGGCCGCCGGTGGGGCCGCCTCCACCTCGTCCAACACCACCTACGTGGAGTCGGCCGCCGGGGTCGGCGATGGCGCCCGCACCGGCCTGGCCAGCGTGGTCACCGCGCTGCTGTTCCTGGTCGCGGTGTTCCTCACGCCGTTGGTCGAGGTCATCCCCCAGGAGGCGGCCGCACCGGCCCTGGTCGTGGTCGGGTTCCTGCTCATGCGGCAGGTCGCCGACATCGACTGGGGCGACCCCGAGATCGCCATCCCGGCCTTCCTCACCATCGTCCTGATGCCGTTCACCTTCTCCATCACCAACGGCATCGGGGCCGGGTTCGTGGCCTACGTGCTCATCAAGGCGTTCCTGGGCCGCTGGCGCGAGCCGGGCCTGCTGCTCTGGATCATCGCGTTCCTGTTCCTGATCTACTTCGCGATCGACCCGGTGGAGCGCCTGCTCGGGGTCTAGCCCTCCGGGCAGGCACGCCCTGGCTCGGGCGTTCCACGTGAAACACTCGAGTCACCGCGGTGGGTCGAGCTCCGCGGCGAGCTTGGCGGCCTCGCGCTCGACCCGCGCCCGGAGCTCGCGCTTGTCGCTCTCGTCGAGCCAGGTGGCCTCGACCCCGTCCAGCGCGATCGCCACCATGTCCTCCCACCGGTAGCCGAACGCCTCCATGCACGACTGGTACTCGCGGCCGAGGTCGAGGTCGGTGAGGGCCGGGTCGTCGGTGTTGAGGGTGGCCAGCAGCCCGGCCTCCCGCATCCGCCGGTAGGGGTGCAGCTCCAGCCGCGGCACGGCGTTGGCGATCACCACGTTGGAGTTGGGGCAGACGGTGAGCGGGATCCGCTCCCCCGCCAGCCTCCGGGTCAGCTCCGGATCCTGAAGGCTCGACAGGCCGTGGTCGATCCGCTCGGACCCGAGCACGTCCAACCCGGCCCAGATGTGGCTCGGCGGCGTCTCCTCCCCCTGGTGCGAGGTCCGCCGCAGCCCGACCTTGCCGGCCAGCTCGAACGCCTCGGCGAAGTCGGTCGGGTCGACCCCGAGCTCGGTCGAGTCCAGCCCGACCCCGATGACCCGCTCGGCCCCGGGGCTGGCGCCCTCGCGCAGCTCGACCAGCCGCTTGACCATGGCCAGCCCGGCCGCCGCCCCGTAGGCCCGGTCGATGTCGGCGATCAGCATCGCCCGGACCCCGGTCTCGCCCTCGGCCGCGGCCAGCCCCTCGGCCAGCCCGGCCACGATGTCGGCCAGGTCCTGTCCGGCGTCAAGGTGCCGCGCCGGGGTGAAGAACGTCTCCCGGTAGACCAGACCGTGGGCCGCCCCGTCGACGATGCTCTCATAGGCCAGCCGGGCCCAGTCCTCACGGCTCCCGAGGGTTGACTGCACCAGCCAGAAGATCTCCAGAAAGGTGTCGAGGTTGGAGTACCGGTACAGCTCGGTCGGGTCCGAGGTCCGCAGCTCGACCCCGTTCTTGCCGGCGAGCTCCACGACCGTGCCCGGTCGCATCGTCCCCTCGACATGGCAGTGCAGCTCGACCTTGGGCAGCCGGTCGAGCGCGGTGACGACGTCCACCGTCCCTCCTTCGTCGGAGTCGGATCCGCAAACCCTAACCGCCGCCGCTGCGCTCGTATACCTCGCGCCGCAGGGTGCCGACGTACGGCAGGTTCCGGTAGCGCTCGGCGTAGTCGAGCCCGTACCCGACCACGAACACACTGGGGATGTCGAAGGCCTTGTACCGCACCGGCACCTCGACCCGCAGCTCGTCCGGCTTCTGCAGCAGCGCGCACACCTCCAGCGAGGCCGGCCGCCGCGGCCGCAGGGTGGCCAGCAGGTAGTCGAGCGTCAGCCCCGAGTCCACGATGTCCTCGACCAGGACCACGTGCCGCCCCTCGATCTCGCGGTCGAGGTCCTTGAGCAGCCGCACCACCCCGGAGGTCTCGGTCGCCGACCCGTACGACGAGGTCGCGATGAAGTCCACCTCGTGCGGCACCGTCAGCGCCCGCGACAGGTCGGCCATGAACACCACGGCCCCCTTCAGCACCCCGACGAGCAGCAGGTCGCGCCCCTGGTAATCCTCGGAGATCCGCCGCGCCAGCTCCGCCACCCCAACCTGGACCCGCGCCTCGTCCAGCAGCACGGTCTCGATCTCAGCCAGCACCATCCCGCACCCCTCGCCCAAATGACCGCCCCGCCACTGGGCGCGCCCACCTCCCTGCCGCCTCCAGCCTAACCGGATCATCATGGTTTGCCGAAGCCCCAACCCCGAGGAGACCGAGTGCCGGAGGACCCCCAAGCCCTCGCCCAGCGCTCCGCCGCCAGGATGTACGAAGCCGACCTGGCCTCCCGCCACCTCGGCATCCAGCTCGACCAGATCACCCCCGGCCAGGCCACCGCCCGCATGGTCGTCCGCGACACCATGCTCAACGGCCACAACATCTGCCACGGCGGCTATGTCTTCCTCCTCGCCGACACCGCCTTCGCCTTCGCCTGCAACACCTACGGCCCCACCACCGTCGCCGCCGCCTGCGACATCGCCTTCCTCGCCCCCGCCCACCTCGACGACGAGCTCATCGCCACCGCCACCGAACGCCACCACGCCGGCCGCAGCGGCATCTACGACGTCACCGTCCGCCTCCCCGACACCACCGTCATCGCCGAGTTCCGAGGCCACAGCCGCACGTTACGGGAGTGATGCCTCCCCACCCCCTGTGCTACATTGCCCCCTCGTCACCCGGGCCTGTAGCTCAGGCGGTTAGAGCGCATCCCTGATAAGGATGAGGTCCCAGGTTCAAGTCCTGGCAGGCCCACCAACCATTCCCCCAGCTCATGAGCACGCGAGCCGATCATCGCCGCTTGCCCTTCTGGCTGCGTTGCCCGGTTCGTGCCACCCGCGTGCCACTCCGAGCGGCGGTCGGGTCCTCCGAGCGTGTCGATGCTGCCTTGACCAGCTCGTCTAAGGCGGCCGCGATGGCGGCGTCCCGGCCAGCCATCACGTGCTGATAGCGCAGCGCCGCGGCCGAGGAGGAATGGCCCATCCACACCATCAGCTCCCGGGTGCTGGCCCCCGCCGCGACCGCCAGAGTCGCCGCAGTATGGCGCAGGTTATGGAAGCGCAGCCCCTCCACCCCGGCCGCTCGGGTGGTTGGGATTCAGACCCGGCGGGTGAAGTTGCTGCGACGGATCGGTCCGCCCCGCGCGGCTGGAAACACCAGCCCGTCCGGGCCGGCTTCGGCATAGACGCTCAGCTTGCGTTTTAACCCTGGGGTGGCGAGTGGACCGCTGATTTGATCGGCGGGTTGCTGGTGTTGATCGCGCGAGTCAGGCGGCCTTGGCCACCCTGGTCGGTTTCTTACGGGCCTTCTTGGTGGGCTTGGTGGCGGGCTTTTTGACCGCCGGGTGGCGCAGGGCGGGGCCAAATCGGTGGCCCTTGGGCCGGCCGGGGGAGCGCCCGGAGGGTTTCGGCGCGCTGGCCGGCGAGCCCAGCGCGCACAGCAGGCGCGGAAACCCTCTGCGGACCCGGTAGGGCGACAGTTGACCGGGTGGGCGGGGCCGCTCCCACGCCAGCCGCTGGTCGGCCACCAGCTGGCGGGCCAGGCGCAGCTGGGTGTAGCCGGCCACCACTAGCCAGGTCCACCGGTCCGCCTGCTCAGGATGGCGCGGTCGTGGCGTGGTCCACCCCAGGGACTGCTTACAGAAGCGGACGGTGTGCTCCAGGTCGAACCGGCGGACATAGGCCCGCCAGGCCAGGTCCAGATCCAGGGGGCCGGGGCCTGACCACCACAGCCACAGCACCTTCGGTGGACGCGTCTTGGCGGGGACCCGCTCGACCTGGACGCGCACGATGGTGCCGCGCACGATTGGCCGCGGCCCGCCGGAGCCGTGGCCGGGGTGGCGCTGCTGCTTGGGATGCAACCCTGACCAGGCTGCCACGGTCACGGTGCCGTACTGGTCGTCGGTGGCCACGTGGGTGGCGGTCGCGGCCGGCCAGGTGGCCGGGTCGGCAAAGGCGAACTTGGCGCCGTGGCGGCGCGGGCGGCCGCCAGCGCCGGGCGGGCGTGGCGGCGGATCGGCGTAGAAGCAGCGGTCGGACCTGAGCCGCACCAGCACCGCCACCCGGGCGTTGGCCAGGTCCAGCGACAGCTGGGCGGAGTCGTAGCCGGCGTCGAACACAAACAGCGGTGGCTCCGCGTTGGTGGGCAGCCGCCCCAGCAGCGCGCGGACCTGCACGGCCGCGGTGTGGTCGGTGTCCTCTGTCGGCTGCAGCCGGCGGGCGTCCACCGGCACGGTCCAGGAGTCCCGCGCGAAGCCCAGCTGGCAGACCCACTGGAACGCCCAGCCGGCCACGATCGGCTGCCCAGCTGAGTGCCGCGAGGGGTGGTAGTAGAGGCCGCGCTCGGGCGAGCACTCGGCGTCGCAGCGCGGCCAGGCGGTCACGTCCACCGCGAACACCAGCGGGTCAGCGGGTGGCAGGCAGCCTGCGAGCAGGTCCCGCAGCCGCTCGGCGTCGATCCGCCCGCACGCCAGCGCGGCGTAGGTGCTGCCCCAGCCGCGCCGGTGGGCTGGCTCCAGGCTCAGCTGCGGCAGGGACGTGACCGGCCCCTGGGCGCTCAGCAGCGCATCGGCCAGGTCCACCAGCGCATCCGCGCGGCGGGTGCAGCAGGCATGCAGCCCGGCGCGGAAGCCTTGCAGGCATGCCAGCGCTACCGGAGGGTCGGGGTAGGCGGGCAACCCGGATGGGTGCACACTCCAGGGTGCGGCCACCGTCGTCTCCTTCGTGACCTTGATCTTGGTTGTCCGAAGGATCACACGGTGGCCGCGTCACGTCACCAGCCGCTCCGTCGTACCGCCTCACGGACCGGCACCAGGGTTAAAACGCAAGCTTAGGGGTCCCTGCTCGGCTATTTTGCCGACTGTGCTGCTTGCTCAGTGGCCCCGCGAAGGCGTGGTTCCGCTGATCGCAGGCGCTCGGCTGATCATTGGTTCCTTCCGACGAGGAAGTAGGTGACCATCTCGCCCTTGCCCCTGACCTGGATCGGTCCCCGCCGCTGGAACCGGTAGCCGTCCCGCAGCCG
>OCZS010000066.1_pt1 | contig 31233 bp, 31 predicted proteins | sample 1539071 | NCBI WGS metagenome assembly OCZS01 (sample SAMEA3113584, study PRJEB22503) | soil metagenome
TGGCCGACGACCTCGGCACACGGGACAGGTATGCCGCGGGCTCCAGACTCTGACCGGCATCCGGATGCCGTGCGCACTCTGCCGCTGGCGTGGCGCGTGGACCGACGGCTGCGGCAGCTGGACGTCGACCTGGTCCACACGACGTCCGTCAAGGCGGACCGCATCGGGGTGCCCGTCGCCCGGCTCGGGCTCACCGACCGGTTGGTCCTGACCGGTTTGTCCAGGACCCCGTGGCGAGATCGACCGGCTGACCGGATCCACCGCAGACGGTGTCGCCGCCGTCTGGTCGGAGGTGGCAGGACCCTCCAGGGGCGCTCCGAGGCACCCAGGCGCCGGTGGCCCGACGCGGTAGGATTCGTCGTCCGCCTGCCCCCTACCACTTGCTCCTGTCCGAGATCACCCGTGATCGCCGCCGCTCCGGTTCGGAGGAACGCGGTCACCCGGAGGAGTCCATGCCCCCCCGTCCACGTGTCGCCATCGCGCACGACTACCTCACCCAGCGCGGTGGGGCGGAGCGCGTCGTGGTCTCCATGCTGCGCGCCTTCCCGGAGGCGACGGTCCACACCCTGATCTACAACCCGGACACGACGTTCCCGGAGTTTCGGGACGCCACCGTCGTCACGTCCCCGATCAACCGGGTCGGCGCGTTCCGCCGCGACCACCGTGCGGCACTGTCGGTGATGCCGTGGGCCGTGTCCCAGATGCACATCGACGCGGACGTCGTCATCGCCTCCAGCAGCGGTTGGGCCCACGGCATGAGCACGTCGGGGCGAAAGCTCGTCTACTGCCACGCCCCGGCGCGGTGGCTCTACCAGAGGGATCGGTACCTCGGGGGATCCCCGGGCCGCTCGGCACAGGGCCTGGCGTTGTTCGCCATGCAGGGCTGGTTGACACGGTGGGACCAGCGTGCCGCGGAGAGCGCCGACACCTACGTCGTGAACTCCCGCGACGTCCAGCGCCGGGTCGCCGAGACCTACGGCATCGGGGCGAGCGTCCTCCCCCCGCCGGTAGGGGTGGACCCGTCGGGCGAGCGTCGGCCCGTCCCACAGGTCGCCGACCGGCTGCCACTGCGCTATCACCTGCTCGTGTCACGGCTCCTTCCCTACAAGAACGTGGACCGGGCAGTGGAGGCGTTCCGCGGCATCCCCGACCGGCTCGTCATCGTCGGGTCCGGACCGCTCGAGGAGGCGCTGCGCACCAGCCTCCCGGACAACGTCGTGCTCCTGAGCCGGATGGGCGACCCGGAGATGCGCTGGCTCTACGACAACGCCACGGCGCTCGTCGCGCCCAGCTACGAGGACTTCGGGCTGACCCCGATCGAGGCGGCGGCGTTCGGCAAGCCCACGCTGGCGCTGAAGGCGGGCGGCTACCTGGACACGGTGGAGGAGGGCGTCAACGGCCGGTTCTTCGCCGAGCCGACCGCTGAGGCCATCCGCGCCGCCGTGGTGGCATACGGGGACCACCCCATCGACCCGGCCGCCATTCGGGCGCACGGCGAGAACTTCTCGGAGCACCGGTTCCATGAACGGCTGCGCGACGCGGTGGACCGGCTCGAGGGGTCGCCCGCCCCACTGCCGCCGACTTCGGTCTGACACGTCGCGACTGCCGGCGCGTGCGTTCCGAGCGTCCGCGCGCTGACCGCGATGCCGTGACGAAACCACGCGACTGGCCCGCGACGCGTGGTACGAACGGATGCATGTTCCTCGAAAACATCGCCGTCGACGCCGCGGACCCCCGTGCTCTCGGGACGTTCTGGGAGGGCCTGCTCGGCACCACCACGCTGACCGACGAGGCGGACGCGTACGAGACGCGCCTGGACGTGGCCGAGGGCGCCTACCTGGACCTGTGCTTCCAGCGGGTCCCGGAGCCCAGGCCGCCCGAGCCGCGCCTCCACCTGGACATCGCCGGGGGCGACCGCCAGGCGGAGGTCGTCGAGCGCGCCCTGGCGCTCGGCGCGACCCACCTCGACATCGGCCAGCGCGACGTGCCGTGGGTCGTCCTCGCCGATCCGGAGGGCAACCCGTTCTGCGTCATGGAGGCCCGGCCCGAGTACGCGGCGTCGGGGCCGATCGCCGCCCTCCCGCTCGACAGCGCCGACCCCGGGCGCGACTCGGTGTTCTGGGCGGAGCTGTCGGGGTGGCGTCCCGTCGACTCGGCCATGCCGGCGGCGCTGCGGCATCCGTCAGGCCGTGGACCGCTGCTGGAGCTCTGCCTCGAGCCGAGGCCCAAGGGCGAGCACAAGAACCGCCTCCATCTCGATGTACGCCTCGAGGCGTCCGACGAGCCCGACGAGGTCGTCGCGCGCATCGTCGAGTGGGGCGGGCGTGAGCTCCACCCGGACTGGGGTCCCCTGCCGTGGCGCGTCCTCGCCGACCCCTCCGGCAACGAGCTGTGCCTGCTGCCGGCTCGCGGTTGAGCACGTCCCACGTCGAGCGGTCGGGCCATGCACGCCCCCAGTGACGTTCGGAGCACCCTGACGACCTCCGTAGACTGAGCCGGTCCGCGGACCCGCGGCCGGAGGCGGCCGGTGCGCCTCGGCATCCGCCCCGATCTCGACCGAAGGACCATCCGTGCTCCGCACCCACGAGGCCGGCACCCTGCGTGCTGCACACACCGGACAGACCGTGACCCTCGCCGGGTGGGTGGCGAAGCGGCGGGACCACGGGGGGGTTGCCTTCCTCGACGTCCGTGACGCGAGCGGTGTGGTGCAGGCGGTCGCCCGGGACGAGGTGCTGACCGGGGCGGCTCACGATCTGCGCAACGAGTTCGTCGTCACCGTCGTGGGCCAGGTGGCGGCTCGCGAGGAGCGAAACGTCAACCCGGACCTCGCCACGGGAGAGGTCGAGGTCGTCGCGACCTTCATCGAGGTGCTCAGCCCCTCGGCCGCCCTGCCCTTCCAGGTCGACGAGCGGGTCACCGTGGGCGAGGAGGCTCGCCTCAAGCACCGGTACCTCGACCTCCGTCGACCGGGCCGGCAGTCCGCCGGTCACGCGCTGCGGCTGCGCTCCGAGGTCAACGCCGCGGCCCGCAGGGTGCTCAGCGCGCGCGACTTCGTCGAGATCGAGACCCCGACGCTCACCCGCTCGACCCCGGAGGGCGCGCGTGACTTCCTCGTGCCCGCCCGGCTCGCGCCCGGCAGCTGGTACGCCCTGCCGCAGAGCCCGCAGCTGTTCAAGCAGCTGCTGATGGTCGGCGGCATGGAGCGCTACTACCAGATCGCGCGCTGCTACCGCGACGAGGACTTCCGCGCCGACCGCCAGCCCGAGTTCACCCAGCTCGACATCGAGATGAGCTTCGTCGAGCAGGCCGACGTCCTCGAGCTCGGTGAAGCCGTGGTCCGCGAGATCTGGGCCCTCATCGGGGTGGACCTCGCAACGCCCTTCCGGCAGATGACCTACGACCAGGCGCTGCGCCGCTACGGCACGGACAAGCCGGACCTGCGCTTCGGCGTCGAGCTCGTCGAGTGCACCGACTACTTCTCCCAGACCCCGTTCCGGGTGTTCCAGTCGGAGTACGTGGGAGCCGTCGTCATGCCCGGCGGAGCGAGCCAACCACGCAAGCAGCTGGACGCGTGGCAGGAGTGGGCCAAGCAGCGCGGGGCGAAGGGGCTGGCATACGTCCTCGTCTCGGAGGACGGCACCCTCGGCGGCCCGGTGGCGAAGAACCTCTCCGAGCCCGAGCTCACCGGGCTGGCCGAGCACGTGGGGGCGCAGCCGGGTGACTGCGTCTTCTTCGCCTCGGGGGCCACCAAGGCCTCGCGAGCCCTGCTCGGCGCGGCGCGCCTGGAGATCGGCAGGCGCTGCGGCCTCGTCGACGAGTCGGCCTGGAGCTTTCTCTGGGTCGTGGACGCACCCCTGTTCGAGCCGGCCACGGATGCCGTTGCCGCGGGTGACGTGGCGGTCGGCACGGGGGCCTGGACCGCCGTCCACCACGCGTTCACCTCGCCCAAGGCCGAGTTCCTCGACACCTTCGACACCGACCCCGGTCAGGCGCTGGCCCACGCCTACGACATGGTGTGCAACGGCAACGAGATCGGCGGTGGGTCCATCCGTATCCACCGGCGCGACGTGCAGGAGCGGGTCTTCTCCGTCATGGGGCTCTCCTCCGAGGACGCACAGGAGAAGTTCGGGTTCCTCCTCGACGCGTTCCAGTTCGGCGCGCCCCCGCACGGCGGCATCGCGTTCGGCTGGGACCGGATCGTCATGCTGCTCGGCGGCTTCGAGTCCATCCGTGACGTCATCGCCTTCCCCAAGTCCGGCGGCGGCTACGACCCCTTGACCGACGCGCCCGCGCCCATCACGCCAGAGCAGCGCAGGGAGGCCGGCATCGACGCCGTCCCCCCGGCATCCGCCCCAGCCCCGCAGGGCGCGCCCGAGGTCAACCCGAACGTGAGCTGACGGCGTGGGCGGGTCGCGGAAGCCCCGAGCGCCGGGTGACGTGCTCGTGCACCTCCGACGGGCCCGCGACCACGCCGACCGGCACTACGCCGAGCCGGTCGACCTCGACACCATGGCCTCGGTCGCGGGGCTGAGCCGCTACCACTTCCTCCGGCTCTTCCGCGCCACCTACGGCGTCACGCCGGCGGCCTACGTGTCGCAGCGCAGGATCGAGCGGGCGCAGGACCTGCTGCGGGCCACGAACCTCACCGTCACCGAGGTGTGCCACGCGGTCGGGTTCACCAGCCTGGGGTCGTTCAGCGCCCGGTTCCGTGAGGTCGTGGGGGAGTCGCCCACCGACTTCCAGCGCCGCTACGCCGCGGGCGCGCCACACGTTCCCGGGTGCTTCGTCTTCATGTGGGGCCTCGCCGAGACGCGGCGCCCGGAGGGCTCCGCGGGTCCGCAATCGGGGAGAAGCACCACTCCCGGGGGCGCTCCTACGCTTGAGCCATGATCACGAACATCAGCATCGTCAGCGTCTTCGTCAAGGACCAGGACCAGTCGAAGCGGTTCTACACCGACGTCCTCGGCTTCGAGGAGAAGGACGACATCACCCTCGGCGACGGGTACCGCTGGTGCACGGTCGTCCACCCCGCGCAGCCCGAGCTCCAGGTCAACCTGGCCGTGCCCGGTCCGCCGCTCGCCCCCGAGATGGTCGAGGCGATCCGGCGCAGCCAGGACGAGGGCGGGATGCACGGGATCGGCCTCACTGTCGACGACTGCCAGAAGACCTTCGAGGAGCTGTCGGCAAAGGGCGTGGAGTTCATGCAGCCTCCCTCGCGGCGGCCCTACGGCACTGAGGCCCTGTGCCGGGACAACTCGGGAAACTGGCTCGTCCTGGTGGAGCCCAGCGACGGCTACACGGCCGACGACTTCGACTGATCGACAGCCGGGACGGCACCGCACCCAGCGGTGCCGCCTCGGGGCACACGTCACGGTGGCATCAGCGCCCGAGGAAGTCCAGCAGGACCTGGTTGAACTCATCGGGGTGCGAGACGTTGATGCCGTGCGGACCGTCGCGAACGACGTGCAGCTCGCTGCCTGCCACCTGCTCATGGGTCCGCTGCCCGGACTTCTCGAGCGGGACGATGGCGTCCGCGTCCCCGTGGATGACGAGGGTCGGGACCCGAACCCGTGCCAGGTCCTCCGTGAAGTCCTCGACCCAGGAGGCGATGCACTCCCGCGCGCCGTGGACGTCCGCCTGGAGGGCCAGCCGCAGGGCCTCCTGCCGCTGCTCCTCGGTGACCTTGAGCTCGCCGTTCGCGCTGAAGAAGTTCTTGGTGAAGGCGTCGAGGAAGCCGGGCGGGTCCGCCTCGAGGCCTGCTTGCATCTCGCGCACGGTGGCGTCGTCCAAGGCACCGTCGGGATGCGCGTCGTCCTGCTTGAGACACGGAGGGATGGCCGCCGCGAAGACGGCGCTGCGCACCCGGCCCTCGTCCTCGGTCCCGAGGTAGCGGGCGACCTCGCCGCCGCCCATCGAGAAGCCGACGAGGGTCACGTCACGCAGGTCGAGCCCGCGGAGGACGGCGTCGAGGTCGCTGGTCAACGTCGAGTAGTCGTAGGTGCAGTCCGCCCCCGGCTTGTCCGAGCGGCCGAAGCCGCGGCGGTCGTAGGTGACGACCCGGTAGCCCGCCCCGGTGAGGGCCGGAGTCTGGGCGGACCACGACGCGCCGCTCAGCGGCCAGCCGTGGATGAGGACGACGGGCCGGCCGTCGCCGCCGGTGTCCTCCACGTGCAGGGAGTCGGGGCCGTTGTCGATCCTGGGCATCGCGATCCTTTCGCTCGGGGAACGGGACAACCCTAGGTTCGGCGTCGGCGCGCAGGGGCTCTCGCGACACCTCCGGATCACGCGTCGAACCAGCGGCTCGTCCACTCCATCCCGGTCCTGAACCCGAGCCGGAGGTAGACCCGGCGGGCGGCGTCGTTGTCGGCGAACATGCCGAGGGCGCACGCTCCCGACTCCCGGACCGCGAGACGGGTGAGGTGTGCGGTCACCGCCGCGCCCCAGCCCCGGCCCCGGCGCGATGTCTCCACGGCGATGCCGGCGAGTGTCGGCGTGCCGCCCTGGGACGGCTCGCTGCCACCGACCGCCACCAGCGAGCCGTCTGCCGGGTCCCGGACGCCGACCCAGCGCTGGCCCGGCCGGGCGAAGGGCTGACCGTGGGTCCGCGGGCTGTGCGCATCGAGGAACCGCTCGACCTCACCTCGCAGCTCCGGGCCGATGACGTGGACCTCGTCCTCCCCGGGAACCGGTGGCGGCTCCTCCCTCGTCCACATCCAGTCCCACTCACCGCCGCGTCGACCGAGGTCCAGGCGGTCGCGGAGCATGTCCACCGTGCCGCGTGGGACGCTGAGGTGCCGGTTGCCCCCTCCGGTGACCCACGCCCGGACCTCCGGGTCGTCGAGCAGAGTGGCCAGGCCGGATGCCGTGCCGAGAACCGCCGATCCCGGGACGCCGTGGTCCGAGCGCCGGTGGAAGGCCACCGCGCTCGGGAGCTCGCCGGGCTCCGGTGCGAGGGCGGCGTACGACGGGGGAACGACGCCGGCGCCGACGTCGAGGACGGCGACGGGATGGTCCCCGGTCGCGACGGCGAGCTCGGCCGACGATCCCAGCCTGCGGACCGGGCTCACTCCGTGATCCCCCACCGCTCGTGGAGCCGGCGAAGTGACCGCGGAGCCCACCAGTTGACCGAGCCGAGGACCGACATCGTGGCCGGCACGAGGAGCATCCGGACGAGCGTCGCGTCGATGAGGATCGCGAGCACGAGTGCGACGCCCGTCTGCTTGAGGACGAGCAGGTCACCGGCGGCGAAACCTGCGAAGACGATGGCGATGAGGAGTGCGGCCGAGGTGATGATCCGCCCGGACCGCTGCAGCCCCAACGTCACCGCCGTCCGCGTGTCGTGTCCCTGCTCGTGCAGCTCGACGATGCGCGAGAGGAGGAAGACCTCGTAGTCCATGGAGAGGCCGAACCCGAACGCGAGCACCAGGAGAGGGATGGTGTTCTCGATGGCGCCGGTCGACGTGAAACCGAGCAGTTCCTCGAGGTGTCCGTCCTCGAAGATCCAGACGGTGACCCCCAGCGCGGCCCCGAGGGACAGGACGTTCATCAGGAGCGCCTTGACGGGGATGACGACAGACCCGGTCATGAGGAAGAGCAGCACGAGGGTGGCGAGGACGACGAACCCGATTGCCCACACCGCCCGGTCGGCGACCGTGGCGCGGAAGTCGATGATGCCGGACGCCTGGCCCACGACGTAGCCCTCGAACGGCGGCCGGTCCGACCGCAGGGAGTCGACGAGGTCCCGTGACGCCTTGCCGGTGCCCGAGTCGCCGGTCTGGAACCCCACGGTCGTGACGCCGTTGTCCAGGGTGCGGACCGGGTCGACCGACTCGACGCCGGGGCGCTGCCCGGCCGCACCCGCCGCCCATGACTCCACCTGCGCGACGGGCGCCTCGGTGACCACGAGCACCTCCGCGCCGGCGAGGAGGGGGTAGCCGGCGCGGAAGTCCTCGTAGAAGGTGCGCTCCGGTGTGCCGACGGGCAGGAGCTCCGGCCCGGAGGAGGTGAGCTCCATCCGCAGGGCCGGCACCGCCATCACGAGGAGGACGGCCGAGACGAGCGTGATGACGAGCCACGGCACCCGGTGCACCGCCTCGGCGAGACGCGAGAAGACGCCGACGTCCCCGGAGGTCTCGGTCCCGCGTCGCAGCAGGCGGCGGGCGCCCAGCGCGCAGAGGGCCGGGATGAGGGTGAGGGCCACCGCCAGGGCGACGAGCACCACCGACACGCCGGCGGCACTGACGGCGCGGATGAAGGGGATCTCGAGGACCATCAGGCCCCCGAGCGAGATGGCGACGGTCAGGGCCGAGAAGACGATCGTGCGCCCGGCCCGGTCCATCGTCGTCGCGGTCGCCTCGACGACTTCCGCGCGGGTGGTGTCGCCCACCGGCCGGCCGTCGAGGATGCCTCGCATCTCCTCCCGGAAACGGCTGACGACGAGGAGGCCGTAGTCGATGCACAGACCCAGGCCGAGCACCGTCACGACGTTGACCACCGTGGCGTCGAGCTCGAGGAGGTAGGAGAAGCCGAGCAGGGACATGAGCGCCCCGGCGATCGACGCGACCGCGCCGAGCACTGGGAAGCCGGCTGCGAGGAAGCCCCCGAAGACGCCGACCATCACGAGGAAGCTCACCGGGAGCGCGATCCCCTCCCCACGCTGGCCGTCCACCCGGACCTGTTCGATGATGCGGTCCACGAGGGCCTGGAGGCCGCCGCGCTCGGCCCCTGTTGCGCCGGTCTCCTCGACGAGGCGGTCGAACACGAGGTCGACCTGCTCCGTGGCGGCCGCCTCCTGCTCGTCGGTGACCGTCTCGTCGAAGGTGACGACGGTGGCGAAGCCTCCTGCGTCCGGGTCGCCGTCGAGGACGAACCGCAGGGCGGAGGGGCTCGTGGGTCCCTCCGGCACGACGAAGGGGTTGACGGCCGACTCGACGTGCTCGACGGCCGCGAGGTCGGGCACGGCCCGGGCCGCCGCAGCGGCCACACCGGGGTCGGCGAGGTCGACACCGGAGAGCGTCAACGTGTACGTCCGGAAGCCGCTTCCGCCGCCCACGCCGAGGAGGTCGCGCCCCTGCTGGTTCTCGCCGTCGACGACGATCTCGCCGCTGTCGAGGCGGTCGAAGAGGCTCGGGGTGCCTGCGGCGCCGAGCGCGACGGCGAACCCGGCCACGATGAAGACGATCCAGAAGAGGACCACCGCCCTGGCCCGCCGGGCCACGAGGGCGCCCCACCGCGGCAGGAGCGCCCCGGGGCGCGGGCCGGGCGAACTCATGGGCGACAGCGTGCCACGCAGTCGCGACGCGGCCGCGAGGGGGCTCTCGCAGCGCGGATGCCGTTCCGCGACCTCCTGGCGCCCGTTCGGTCACCGTTGCGACGCACGGGCGCGGGGTGTCACGGTGGGTCCATGACGGCGACGAGGACCAGGCCCTCACGGACTGCGGTCGAGCGTGAGCAGCTGCTCGGCTGGTACGACCTCCAGCGGGGCATCGTGCGGATGAAGTGCGAGGGCCTGTCCGAGGAGGACGCCCACCGGGTGGTGGTCCCGACCTCTCCGCTGATGACCGTGGCGGGAGTCCTTTCTCATCTGCGCTGGGTCGAGGAGCTGTGGTTCCGGGAGGTCCTGCTGGGGGAGCCCGGCACGGGGCGGGGCTTCGGGCCGGACGCCCAGGGAGTGGAGGACGCGGAGTTCCGGGTGGAGGGCATGCCGATCGCCCGGCTGCTCGAGGAGTACGACGAGGAGTGCGCCCGGTCCGACGCCACCATCGCGGCGTTCTCCCTCGACGACACCGGCAGCACGGCGATCCATCCGGTGGGTGAGGCGACCCTGCGGTGGATCCTGCTGCATGTGCTGGAGGAGACCGCTCGGCACGCCGGCCACCTCGACCTCATCCGCGAGATGGTCGACGGCGACACCGGCTACTACTGACAACTGCGGACCGCGGCCTCTGGTGCCGGCCCTCGGTAGCCTCACCGGGTGAGCCGCGACGATCCCGACCTGTTCGGCGCCGCGGCACGGGCGCGCCCGGGCACCGCCGGTGAGCCCGGGGCGCACGCGCCCCTCCCGCCGCTGGCCGCGCGGATGCGGCCTCGCTCGATCGACGAGGTGAGGGGGCAGGGGGACGTCCTGCGCCCCGGGAGCCCGCTGCGCCGGCTCATCGAGGGCAGCGGGGGAGCGGCCGGGCCCATCTCGGCGATCCTCTGGGGGCCGCCCGGCACCGGGAAGACCACCTTGGCCCACCTCGTCGCCACGGCGGCCGACCGCGAGTTCGTCCAGCTGTCCGCCGTGACGGCCGGGGTCAAGGACGTCCGGACCGTCATGGAGCAGGCCAACCGGGCGCGGGACATGTACGGACGACAGACCGTCCTCTTCCTCGACGAGATCCACCGGTTCACGAAGGCCCAGCAGGACGCGCTGCTCCCGGGGGTGGAGAACCGACAGGTCGTGCTCGTCGCGGCGACCACGGAGAACCCGTCGTTCTCGGTCATCGCCCCGCTGCTCTCGCGCTCGATGCTCGTCAACCTCGTCCCCCTCACCGATGACGAGGTGGCCGACGTGCTCACGGCGGCGGTCACGGACGAGCGCGGTCTCGACGCGGCATACCGGCTGCACGACGATGGCCGCGACCACCTCGTGCGGCTCGCCGCTGGAGACGCCCGGCGCGCGCTGACCTTCCTCGAGGCGGCGGCGGGTGTGGCCGAGGATGCCCTCGCGCCCGGCACGGCCCGGCCCGAGGTCCTCCCGATCACCCTCGCGCACTGCGAGCAGGCGGTCGCCCGGGCAGCGGTCCGCTACGACCGCACCGGGGACCAGCACTACGACGTCGCCTCTGCGCTCATCAAGTCGATGCGCGGGTCCGACGTCGACGCCGCGCTGCACTACCTGGCCCGGATGCTCGAGGCGGGCGAGGACCCCCGGTTCATCGCCCGCCGTGTCGTCATCGCCGCGTCCGAGGACATCGGGCTCGCGGATCCCAGCGCTCTCCAGACCGCGGTCGCGGCGATGCACGCCGTGGCGCAGATCGGCATGCCGGAGGCGCGGATCATCCTTGCGCAGGCGGTCGTCCACAACGCGCTGGCGCCGAAGTCGAACGCGGCGTACACCGGCATCAACGACGCCATCGCAGACGTCCGCGCCGGAAAGGGCGGCCCGGTGCCGGTGCACCTGAGGGGAAGCGGGTATGCCGGTGCCGCCCGCCTCGGTCACGGCAAGGGCTACGTCTACGCCCATGACGAGGCAGACGCCGTCGCGGCACAGCAGTACCTTCCCGACGACCTCCACGGATCCACCGACTACTACCGCCCCACGGACCGGGGCTTCGAGGGCCGCCTCCAGGAGCGCTGGACCTGGCTCAAGGGCCGGCTCGGGCGCGGCTGATGCGCCAGCTGGTGCCATGGGTCACGATGGACGCTGGACTCCCAGGAGGTCGACCGATGGCACGCGACGCATACGACACCGCCGCTTCGAGCGTGGACCGACGCTGGGACAGAGCCGGTGCCCTGGGCGCCGTGGCGGCCCTGGCCATGCTTGTCCTCTCGGCGTGCGCGGCCGGCCCCAACCCCGTGCTGGACAGCGGCCCCGACCCGGCCGGCTTCTGGCTGGGCCTGTGGCAGGGGTTCATCCTCCCGGTGACGTTCGTGATCTCGCTCTTCACCGACGAGGTCAGCATCTACGAGTCGCTGAACTCGGGGAACTGGTACGACCTCGGCTACGTGCTCGGTGTCACGACCGTCCTCGGCGGTGGGGGCGGCGGCGCCCGTGCCGCACGCCGATAGCCGGACGCGCCCGTCTCCAGCCCGCCGGTAGGCTCGCCCGCATGACGGTCACGCTGGGAGGCATCGCCGGACTCGTGGCGGCGCTCGCGTTCGCCTACCTCGTCGTGCGGCTCGCGGGCCTCGTGGGAAAGGCGGGCCGGATCCTCGACGAGACGGCCACCAGCCTGCGCACCACGAGCGACAACGTGCAGCCGACTCTTCTGAGCCTCACGGACACCGTGGCGCTCACCAACGACCAGCTGACCCGCGTGGACGCCATCACGAGCTCCGTGTCGACGATGACGACGAACGCCTCTGCGCTGACCTCCGTCGTCGCCGCGACGATCGGATCGCCACTCATCAAGGTGGCGGCGTTCAGCTACGGAGTCCGCACCGCCATGGCGGGCCTGCGCAAGGGCGCGGGATGAGGAGGCGCACCGTTCTCCTGACCGTCGTGGCCCTCGGCGTGGGGTACGCCGTGTGGCACCTGCCGGTCACCCGGCGATTCACGTCGACCGTGCGTGAGGCGGCGGCACGCCGTGAGGCCGAGCTGCGCGAGGCCGTCGAGGTGGCCGTCGACCGGGACGCCCACACCCGGGCGCCGCGGCACGCCGCGAGTGGCAACCTCACCACGCCGACCAGCCCGTTGGGCGCGGGCCACCCGGGCCGCTCGCTCTCCGCGGAGGAGGCACACGCGCTGCTCCTCGACCCCACCGGCGAGCGAGCTCCGTAGGGGCTCCGCCCCCGCCTCTCGCACCCGCCCCGAGCCCGCCAGACCTCCGGGCGCACCGGCATACGATGTCGCGTGCCCGTGCCCGGACCACCCCCAAGGACTGGAACCACATGGAAACCGCTGAGATCCGGCGTCGCTGGCTGACGTTCTTCGAGAAGAACGGCCACACCGTCGTCCCCTCCGCGCCGCTGGTCCACGACGACCCGAACCTGCTGTTCGTCAACGCCGGCATGGTGCCCTTCAAGCCCTACTTCCTGGGGCAGGAGAGCCCGTCGTGGGCGCGCGCCACGAGCGTGCAGAAGTGCGTCCGGACCGGTGACATCGACGAGGTCGGCAAGACCTCGCGGCACGGGACGTTCTTCCAGATGAACGGCAACTTCTCCTTCGGCGACTACTTCAAGGAGGGGGCCATCTCCCTCGCCTGGGAGCTCATCACCACCCCGCAGCACCTCGGCGGGTACGGACTGGACGCCGACCTCATCTGGCCCACCGTCTACGAGGACGACGACGAGGCCTTTGCCATCTGGCGGGACGTGATCGGCGTCCCGTCGGCGCGCATCACCCGACGGGGCAAGCTCGACAACTACTGGCACATGGGCGTCCCCGGGCCCGGCGGCCCCTGCAGCGAGATCTACCTCGACCGCGGGCCGGAGTACGGCCAGGAGGGCGGGCCCGCCGTCGACGAGGACCGGTACCTCGAGTTCTGGAACCTCGTGTTCATGCAGGAGGAGCTCTCCGCGGTCCGCGCCAAGGACGACTTCGACATCATCGGCCCGCTGCCGAAGCGCAACATCGACACCGGGATGGGGCTGGAGCGCATGGCGACCCTCCTCCAGGGCGTCGACAACCTCTACGAGATCGACGAGGTGTACCCCGTCCTCGAGCGCGCGGCGGAGCTCACCGGCAAGCGCTACGGCGAGCAGTCCGGCCAGTCCGCGGGGTCCAGCCACCCCGACGACGTCCGGCTGCGCGTGGTCGCCGACCACGTGCGCTCGTCGCTGATGCTCATCGGCGACGGCGTGACCCCCGGCAACGAGGGACGCGGCTACGTGCTGCGCCGGATGCTGCGCCGCTCGGTGCGGTCCATGCGCCTGCTCGGGTACGACGACCCGTGCCTCCCTGAGCTGCTCCCGATCTCGCTCGAGCGGATGCAGCAGTCCTATCCCGAGCTCGAGTCGGGGTTCCACCGGATCAGCCAGATCGCCTACGCCGAGGAGGAGGCCTTCCGGCGCACCCTGGCGGCCGGCACCACGATCCTCGACACCGCCGTCGCCCGGGCGAAGCAGAGCGGCAGCACGACGCTTGCCGGGGCGGAGGCGTTCTCGCTGCACGACACCTACGGCTTCCCCATCGACCTCACCCTGGAGATGGCGGCTGAGCAGGGCCTCCAGGTCGACCGTGAGGGCTTCGCGCACCTCATGCGGGAGCAGCGCCAGCGGGCGCAGGCGGATGCGAAGGCGAAGAAGTCCGGCCATGCGAACACCGAGGTGTGGCGTGACCTGCGCGCGAGCGGCGCCACGGACTTCCTCGCCTACGACCACCTCAGCAGCGAGGCCACCGTGGTGGGCCTCGTCGTCGACGGGGAGGCCGTCCGCGAGATCGAACCGGGACAGCGGGGCCAGGTCGTGCTGAACCGGACGCCGTTCTACGCGGAGTCCGGCGGCCAGGTGGCCGACGAGGGCGTCATCTCGGCGGACGGCGTCAACCTCAGGGTCGTCGACGTCCAGCGCCCCGTGAAGGGGCTCATCGCGCACACGGTGGAGGTCGTCACCGGGCCGTTGCGCACCGGTCTGCCCGTGCTCGCCGAGGTGGACCCCGAGTGGAGGCTGTCGGCGTGCCAGGCGCACTCCGGCACGCACGTCGTCCATGCGGCCCTGCGCCAGGTGCTCGGCCCCTCGGCTCTCCAGTCCGGCTCCTACAACAAGCCTGGCTACCTGCGGCTCGACTTCGCCTGGGGGCAGGCGCTCTCGGAGGCCACCCGCAGTGAGATCGAGGAAGTCGCGAACCTCGCGGTTCGCAAGGACCTCCCCGTGTCGGCGACGTTCATGCCGCTACCTCGGGCCCGAGAGCTCGGGGCGCTCGCCCTCTTCGGGGAGACCTACGACGAGGACGTCCGCGTGGTCGAGATCGGCGGGCCCTGGAGTCGTGAGCTCTGCGGCGGCACGCACGTGCAGCACTCGAGCCAGGTCGGCGCGCTGACACTGACGAGCGAGTCGTCCGTCGGCTCCGGCGTTCGCCGGGTCGAGGCCCTCGTCGGCATCGACGCGTTGCGCTACCTCGCCCGCGAGCGCGCCATCGTCGCGCGGCTGAGCGCGCTGGTGGGGGCTCGCCCCGGTGAGCTCGCCGACAGGGTGGGGGCCATGGTCACCCGTCTGCGTGAGGTGGAGCGCGAGCTCGAAAGAGCGCGGCGCGACCAGGTGACCACGGCGGCCGGCTCCCTGACGGAGCGTGCGCGTGACGTCAACGGGGTGACCTTCCTCGCGCACGACGCCGGTGACGCCGGTGGGGACGACGTCCGCACCATGGTCCTCGACCTGCGGGGTCGCCTGGGCGCCGAACGCCCCAGCGTCGTCGCGATCACCGGCGCGGCGAAGGGACGGCCGGTCGTGGTCGTCGCCACGAACGAGGCGGCCCGTGCACGCGGCATCCGGGCCGGCGAGCTCGTCCGGCTCGCGGCGACGGCCCTCGGTGGCGGCGGCGGGGGCAAGGACGACATCGCCCAGGGAGGCGGCCAGGACGTGTCGAAGGTCGGGGACGCGCTGGCGGCCGTCGAGTGGCGCGTGGGCGAGCTCGCGGGCTGATGTCCTCGGACGCAGCCTCCCCTCTCCCGCCGGGGGCGCGGCTGGGCGTCGACGTCGGCACCGTTCGGGTCGGCGTCGCGGTGAGCGACGCACGAGCGGTGCTCGCCACCCCGCTGGCCACCCTCTCTCGCGACCCCGGCTCGGAGCCGGCGCCGGGTGACCCGGACATCGACGTGCTCGCCGACCTCGTCGTCGAGCACCGGGCCGCCGGGGTCGTCATCGGGCTGCCCCGCTCACTGAGCGGGGAGGAAGGTGCCGCGGCCGCCAGGGCACGGACGTATGCTGCCGTGGTGGCGGCGCGCATCGCGCCGGTCTGGGTTCGGCTCGTGGACGAGCGACTCACCAGTGTCGATGCGCATCGTGCGCTCCGTGAGAGCGGAGTCGCCGGCCGGCGGCAGCGGGCGGTGGTCGACCAGGCCGCGGCGGTGCTGATCCTCCAGACGGCGCTCGACGCCGAGCGGAGCTCCGGCACCCCTCCCGGGGAGCGGGTCAGACCAGGACGGCGCAAGCCCCGGACGAAGGACGCGAGGCCGTGACTCATCACGACTTCACCGAGACGATCTTCGGCGAGGAGCCAGAGCAGCAGCCGATCCTGCGACGGGCGGACCTGCACCGCCACCGCCATCGTCGCCCGCCGAGGCGGAGCCGGCGCCGTTGGCTCGTCCTCCTCCTTGCCGCCGTGCTCATCGGTGGAGCGGCGTACGCCGCCTGGTCGATCCTGCAGCCCACGGTCTCCGGCATGTTCGGGCAGTCGTCCGGCGCCGAGGACTTCCCGGGACCGGGTGAGGGCGAGGTCCAGGTCGTCGTCGAGCCGGGCCAGACCGGCGAGGACATCGCCACCACGCTGCGGGACGCCGGGGTGGTGAAGACGCGGAGCGCGTACCTGGACGCCGCCGCGGGTGATCCCCAGCGGGCCGCCGGCATCCAGCCCGGGGCATACGCGTTGCTCAAGGGCATGCGCGCGCAGGACGCCTTCGACGCGCTCGCCGACCCGGCGAACCGCGTCATCCAGGGCACGACGATCCGCGAGGGTCTCTGGGCCTCCGAGACGTTCGCGGCGCTCTCGAAGTCCACCGGTGTGCCGGTCGCCGAGTACGAGAAGGCGGCCAAGGACCCCGACGCCATCGGCCTGCCGCCGCAGGCAGACGGCAACGTGGAGGGCTGGCTCTTCCCCTCGACCTACGAGTTCGCCAAGAAGTCCACCGCGGCCGCGCAGCTCAAGGAGATGGTCGCCCAGACCGTCAGTGTCCTCGAGGACGCCGGGATACCGGAGGACGACTGGCAGCGCACCCTGACGATCGCGTCCATCGTGGAGGGTGAGGTGAACGGGGATGCCGACCGCGCCAAGGTCGCTCGCGTGATCCTCAACCGCCTCGATGACGGCCCGCCGAACTACGGCCTCCTCCAGATGGACTCCACCGTGCACTTCGTCGCGAAGGAACGTGGCAAGGCGGGAACGACGGACGCCCAGCGGGCCGCCGACAGCCCGTACAACACCTACAAGGTGCAGGGCCTGCCTCCAGGTCCGATCGGCAACCCCGGCGCGGCGTCGATCGAGGCGGCCGCCAGGCCGGCAGACGGTCCGTGGCACTTCTTCGTCACCGTCGACCCCAGCACCGGGGAGACGAAGTTCGCGGAGACGGAGGCCGAACACGACCGCAACGTCCAGGAGTTCCAGGCCTGGTGCTCGGCGAACCCGGGCAAGTGCTGAGAGCCGCGGTCCTCGGCTCCCCGATCGCCCACTCCCTCTCGCCGGTGCTGCACCGCGCGGGATACACCGAGGCGGGTCTGGAGGGCTGGTCCTACGAGGCGCACGAGGTCGATGCGCCGGGTCTCCCCGGCTTCCTCGACGGGCTGGACGACCACTGGCGGGGACTCTCCCTGACCATGCCCCTCAAGGAGGTCGCGGTGGGCCTCGCGACGTCGGTCGACGAGGTCGCACGGCGGACCAGGGCGGTCAACACCCTCGTCCGGCGTGCGGACGGCGGGTGGAACGGGACGAACACCGACCTCCTCGGGCTGGTCCGCGCGCTCCGGCCCTACCTGCCGGACGGTGCACGCCGCGCCATGGTCCTGGGATCCGGCGCCACGGCCCGCTCCGCGGTGCTGGCGCTCGCCGAGCTCGGCGTGTCGACCCTCACGGTTCGCGCACGGGACGCGGCGAAGGCGGCCGACCTCCTCTCCTGGGCGCTCGACGCCCGCACCGGCATCCGCAGTGGTTCGGTCGCCGCCCTCGGGCCGTGGGTGACCGCGGCCGACGAGGTCGTCGTGTCGACGCTGCCGGCGGCGGCCGGCGAGGTGGTCGCCCGGACGGTGCCGGGCCAGCACCCCGGCGTCCTGCTCGACGTCGTGTATGACGGGTGGCCCACGCCGCTCGCCCGGGCGGGCGCACGGGCCGGCATGACGGTCGTGTCGGGCCTCGACATGCTCGTGCACCAGGCCGGGGAGCAGTTCCGGCTCTTCACCGGCCACGAGGCCCCCGTGGCGGCGATGGCCGCGGCGGGGCGTGCCGAGCTGGAGCGCAGGTGACCTCCTGGTGGGCGGTGGGCGTCGCCGCACTCGCCATGGGGGTCGTCGGTCACATCACCGGGAGAGAGCTCGCCACGGGGGGGTACCGGATCCCGGAGGACCGTGCCGACCACCCCCCGGGGGTGAACTGGTGGCCCGGCATCAGCACCGCTGCCCTCGCCGCGGTGGCCACCTGGGCCGTCGGGGGCGTCGCCGGCTGGGCCGCACTGCCGGCCTACCTTCTCTTCGCGTGGCTCACCGTCGGGCTGGTGTGGATCGACCTGGACGTGCACCGGCTCCCGGTCGGTCTCGTGGTCCCGACGGGCGTCGCCGTCGTCGGCCTCCTGGCGGTCGCGAGCCTCGCGGACGGCGGGACGAGGTGGGTGGGCGCCCTCGCTGGGGCGCTGGCCATGGGCGCCACGTACCTGCTCCTCGCCGCCCTGCCCGGCGGCGGCGTCGGTGGCGGCGACGTGCGGCTGGCCCCCCTCATCGGAGCCCTCCTCGGTTGGCTCGGCGTGGCCGAGGTGGTCCTCGGGATGGCGAGTGGCTTCCTCGTCGGCGGGCTCGCGGCTGTGGCGCTCCTCCTGCTCGGACGGGCCGGTCTCAAGACGTCGATCGCCTACGGGCCGGCGATGTGCATCGGCGCCTGGGTCGCCATCGCGGGGACATCCCGGATCCTGACCTGGCTTCTGGGCGGCTGAGGGACGCGTGGAAGGATTCGCCGCATGCTGCGCTGGCTGACCGCCGGGGAGTCGCACGGGCCCGCCCTCGTCGCGACGGTGGACGGCATCCCCGCCGGCGTGGAGGTCACGACGGCCGACGTGGCGTCGGCCCTGGCCCGACGGCGCCTGGGCTACGGCCGCGGCGCCCGGATGGCGTTCGAGCAGGACGAGGTCGAGTTCCTCGGGGGAGTGCGGCACGGGCGCACACTCGGCTCGCCGGTGGCCATCCGCGTCGGGAACAGTGAGTGGCCGAAGTGGCGGACGGTCATGAGCCCGGACCCGGTGGAGGCGGGCGACCTCGCGGCGGCCGACGACGTCAACGCGGAGCGGGAGGTCGCCCGCAACCGCCCACTCACCCGGCCGAGGCCGGGGCACGCCGACCTCGTCGGCATGCAGAAGTACGGCTTCGACGACGCCCGGCCGGTGCTGGAACGCGCGTCGGCCCGGGAGACGGCCGCGCGGGTCGCCCTGGGGGAGGTGGCGTCCCGCCTGCTCCGCCAGGCGTACGGCATCCGGCTCGTCTCGCACACGGTTGCCATCGGCGGCGCGGCGGTTCGCGACGACGCCGTCCTCCCGACCGCCGACGACGTCCAGGCACTCGACGCCGACCCGGTGCGCGCGTTCGACCCCGTGGGATCGGCCGCCATGGTGGCCGAGGTCGACGCCGCCCACAAGGACGGCGACACCCTCGGAGGCGTCGTCGAGGTCGTCGTCACCGGGCTCCCGCCCGGTCTGGGCTCGCACGTGCACTGGGACCGCAGGCTCGACGCGCGCCTCGCGGGGGCGCTCATGGGCATCCAGGCGATCAAGGCGGTGGAGGTCGGTGACGGGTTCAGGACGGCTGCCCGGCGCGGCTCGGTCGCCCACGACGAGATGGAGCGAGGCGCCGACGGCGTCATCCGCCGCCGGACCGGCCGTTCGGGTGGCACCGAGGGCGGCATGTCCGTCGGGGGCCTGCTCCGAGTCCGAGCCGCGATGAAGCCGATCTCGACGGTTCCCCGGGCGCTGGAGACCGTGGACGTCGCGTCCGACGAGCCCGCTCGGGCGATCCACCAGCGCTCGGACGTCTGCGCGGTGCCGGCTGCCGGGGTGGTGGCCGAGGCGATGGTGGCCCTGGTCCTCGCGGAGGCCTGCCTGGAGAAGTTCGGGGGCGACTCGGTGACCGAGACGGCGCGCAACCACGCGGCATACCTCGCCGCGATCCCGCCCTCGATGCGCACCTGGGACGAGGGCTGATGCCGCGGGTCGTCCTCGTGGGTCCACCCGGCTCGGGGAAGAGCACCGTCGGAGGGGTTCTCGCACGGCTCCTCGGCGTGGCGCTGCACGACACCGACTCCGCCGTCGAGGCCGCCCAGGGTCGAGCGATCTCCGACGTCTTCGTCGAGGACGGCGAACCGGCGTTCCGGGCGTTGGAGCGTGCCGAGGTGGCCCGGGCGCTCGCGGAGGAGGACGGCGTCCTCGCCCTCGGTGGCGGGGCGCCGATGGACCAGGACACCGAACGCCTACTCCATGGGCACACGGTGGTCTTCCTCGACGTCGGCATCGCCGACGCCTCCAAGCGGGTCGGGTTCGACCGGAGCCGCCCGCTGCTCGTGGTCAACCCCCGCGCGTCGTGGGTGCGCCTGATGAACGAGCGCCGTCCGGTCTACGAGCGCGTCGCCACCCACCGCGTCGACACCGCGGGGCGCACTCCCGAGGACGTCGCGGGCGAGATCGTGCGACTTCTGGAGCAGCGGTGACCGACGCGGCGGCGGTCATCCCGGTCGGGGATGCCTACGAGGTCGTCGTCGGCCACGGCGTCATCGACCGGGCGGCGGACCTGCTGGGGCCGAGCGTCCGCCAGGTCCTCGTCGTCCGGCCCGAAGCCCTGGTGCGGCTGGCTCAACCCGTGGTCGAGCGCCTCCGCACGGCGGGCCTCATGGTGCACGAGGCGTCGGTGCCCGACACCGAGTCGGCGAAGACCGGCCAGGTGGCGGCCCGGCTGTGGACCGAGCTCGGCCAGCGGGGGTTCACGCGGTCCGACGCCGTCGTGGCGGTCGGCGGGGGCACCGTGACGGACCTCGCGGGGTTCGTCGCGGCGACCTGGCTGCGCGGCGTGGCCGTCGTCCACATCCCGACCACCCTCCTCGGCATGGTCGACGCCGCGGTGGGCGGGAAGACCGGCATCAACACCGCCGAGGGCAAGAACCTCGTCGGGGCCTTCCACGAGCCGGCCGGGGTGCTCTGCGACCTCGACGTGCTCCGGACCCTGCCGCGCGCCGACCTCGTCGCCGGGCTGGCCGAGGTCGTCAAGGCCGGCTTCATCGCCGACCCCCGCATCCTCGAGCTCGTCGAGGCGGACCCGCAGGGCGCCACCCGCTGGGACGGGCCGCACACCCGTGAGCTCGTCGAACGAGCCATCGCCGTCAAGGCGGACGTCGTCGGCCGCGACCTCACCGAGTCCTTCCTCCGGGAGATCCTCAACTACGGCCACACCTTCGGACACGCCGTCGAGCAGGTCGAGGGCTACCGCCGCCGGCACGGCGAGGCCGTCGCGATCGGCATGACGTATGCCGCTGAGCTCGCCCTCCGCTCCGGGCACCTCGCGGGCGATGTGGTGTCCCGGCACAGGGCGGTGCTGGGCTCGGTCGGCCTGCCGACGGCATACCCCGGCGGGCGCTGGGAGGACCTCCTGCGCGCAATGCGTCGGGACAAGAAGTCACGGGGGGAGTTGCTGCGCTTCGTCGTCCTCGAGGACGTCGCACGGCCGGTGCGGCTGGAAGGGCCGGACGAGGCGTGGCTGCGGGAGGCCTACGACGCCGTCACGGAGGCCTGACCCAGCGGCCGCCCCCGGCTCTGGTCCCTCCGCCCGGGTGGCGACGACCTGCGGGGGTGGCGGTGCCACCGCACCGCCACCGGAGCGGATGGACCCGAGCCGGGAGGGGCGACCCCGGCCGGGCGGAACGACCAGAGCCGAGCCCTTGCAGGGCAGCTGCGCTCCGTGACAGGAGGCGGGCCACCCGCGCGCATGGCCCCTGTGGATGACGCGGCACCCTGAGCCCAGGTCTGCCATCGTGCTCGGATGCTGGGTGACCCGCCGCCGCTGCCGTTCGACCCCGGTGTCCTCCGGCTCTCGACGGACCTCCGGCGGATCGGCACCGACCCGACGCGTGGGGGGTGGCACCACGTGCGGCACGGCGTCTGGGTGGAGGTCCCGGTCTGGTCAGGTCTGACGCCGGAGCAGCGCCACGCGGCCCTCGTCCACGCCACGGACCTCGTCTGTCGGCACCCCGGCCGGTACGTCTTCGTGCTCGAGTCCGCTGCGGCGGTCTGGGGCCTGCCCCGGGTGGAACCGTGGCCGGCACACGTCACGGTCCTCGCCACGGGACCGCGCACCCGGGGGTCCCGAGGGCTGCGGGTGCACGTGGGCGCGCCGGTGCAGCCGGTTCCGACGCGCGGAATCCTCGTCAGCGGGGTCGCGCGCACGGTCGTCGACCTGGCCCGGACGGGGAGCCTCGCCAGCGGGCTGTGCGCCGCCGACCACGCCCTGCGCCACTCGTTGTGCACGCCGGCCGAGCTGGCCGCGGCTGCCGCCGAGGTGCCGCGACGCGTGCGGGGACGGCCGGCGGCGCTGCTTGTCACGGAGCTCGCCGACGCCCGGTCCATGTCCCCGGGCGAGAGCCTGTCGCGGGCTGCGATGTTCCGGCTCAACCTCCCGCGGCCCGACCTCCAGGTCGACGTCGAGGATGCCGAGGGACTGGTGGGCACGACCGACTTCGGCTGGCCAGGAGTCGTGGGGGAGTTCGACGGACGGAGCAAGTACGGCATCCCTGAGGGTGCCGACCCCGCCGCGGCCGCCGAGGTCCTGTGGCGCGAGAAGCGCCGAGAGGACCGGCTCCGCCGGGTGGTGCGGGTTGCCCGGTGGACGTGGGCGGACGCTGTCGGCGACGCCACGATGGGGCGCCTCCTCGCCGAGCACGGCATCCGTTCCCAGCCGCGCAACACCTGGTTCGACCACGGGGCTCGAAGGGCCGGATGACCTGGACCCGCGTGGCCCGCGAGCGGCCCCTGGTCCTACTTCCCGTCGCCGTCCCAGACGCCTCGGCCTTCCCGGGGTCTGGTCCAGCCGCTCGGATGGCGGTGACCTGCGCCAGGGGCGGTGCGACAGCACCGCCATCCCGGCGGCATGGCCAGAGACCGGCGCGTGGACCAGAGCCGGGGCACCACGTCACAGGGGTCGCACAGCGCTTGCATGGCCGGGCCACCGACGCACACCGCAGAGTGGCCCCATGACCACCGCGACCTCCTCTCAGTCCACCAGTCCCGAGCCGCCGGTCCACCCCGACCATGACCGAGGCCTCGAGTTCGACGTGCGCACGCTCGTGGCGCGCCGCTCGGCGCTGGGGTTGCTCTCCGGTGCCGGCCTCCTCGCGCTGGTCGGGTGCACCGACGGCACCCCCGCCGCCACGACGGCATCGGGGCTCCCCTCCGCCACGAGCAGCGCGACGACCGGTGCGACGGCATCCGGCGCCGGTGCAGCAGTCGACTCCGTCGTCCCCGACGAGACGGCCGGCCCCTACCCGGCCGACGGCAGCAATGGCGTCGACGTCCTCGACGACACCGGCATCGTCCGCAGAGACATCCGCTCGTCGGTCGGGACGTCGACGACCACGGCCCCAGGTGTGCCGCTCACCGTCAACCTCACGGTGCTCGACGCCGCCTCCGGGTATGCCGCGATGCAGGGTGTGGCCGTCTACGCGTGGCACGCGGACGCGCAGGGCCGGTACTCGATGTACTCCCAGGGTGTCGAGAACGAGAACTACCTGCGGGGCGTGCAGCCGACCGACGCGGCGGGCACCGCCTCCTTCACCACGGTGTTCCCTGGGTGCTACGACGGGCGCTGGCCGCACATCCACTTCGAGGTCTACCGCAGCACCTCCGAGGCCACGAGCGACGGGCAGATCGTGCGGACGAGCCAGATCGCCCTGCCTCAGGCGGCCTGCGAGGCGGCCTACGCCGACACCTCGACGTACCCGACGAGCGCGACGAACCTCTCGCGCACGTCACTCACCCGCGACATGGTCTTCGGTGACGACGGCGGCATCCACCAGCTCGCCACGGTCACCGGCGACGCGGGCAGGGGCTACGTCGCCAACCTCACCGTCGCGGTCTGACCATGAGGCCGGCAAGGGTCGGCTGCCGCGGCCGCTAGACTGGCCGGCGAATCCCAGCCCCTTCGCGGGGGTGGCGCGCGCCCGCGACCGGGCGCACGGCATCCCCGACGTGACGAAAGCGAAGACCTTCCGTGGCATCGACGAACGACCTCAAGAACGGCCTCGTCCTCAACCTCGAGGGCCAGCTGTGGACCGTCGTGGAGTTCCAGCACGTCAAGCCCGGCAAGGGCCCGGCGTTCGTGCGGACCAAGCTCAAGAACGTGATGAGCGGCAAGGTGGTCGACAAGACGTTCAACGCGGGTGTCAAGGTCGAGACGGCGAACGTCGACAAGCGGACGATGCAGTACCTCTACAACGACGGCTCGGACTTCATCTTCATGGACCCCGACACCTACGACCAGATCTCGGTGCGCCCGGAGACCGTGGGGGACGCTGCGAGGTTCATGCTCGAGAACCAGGACGCCATCGTCGCCCGCCACGACGGGAGCGTGCTGTTCATCGAGCTGCCCGCCTCGGTCGTCCTCGAGATCACCTACACCGAGCCCGGACTGCAGGGTGACCGGTCGACGGGCGGCACGAAGCCGGCGACGGTCGAGACCGGTGCCGAGGTCCTGGTGCCCCTCTTCCTCGAGGCCGGCACGAAGATCAAGGTCGACACCCGCGACGGCTCCTACCTCGGTCGAGTCAGCTGAGCCGTGGCCGCCCGGACCAAGGCGCGAAAGCGCGCTCTCGACCTCCTCTTCGAGGCCGAGCAGCGAGGGGTCGACGCCACCGACCTGCTCCGTGAGCGGCTGGCGGCGCCCGTGACCGAGGCGCCGCTGTCCGAGTTCACCGCCGACCTCGTCTCGGGCGTCGTCGAGCACTGGAGCCAGGTCGACGAGCTCATCACGACGTACTCGCACGGGTGGACGCTCAAGCGGATGCCGGCCGTGGACCGGGCGATCCTGCGCCTGGGTGCCTATGAGGTGCTGTTCTCGCGGGACGTGCCCGAGCCGGTCGCGATCAGCGAGTGGGTGGCCCTGGCCACCGAGCTGTCCACCGACGACAGCCCCCGCTTCGTCAACGGCCTGCTGGCCCGCCTCGCCGAGGTGAAGCCCACGCTCGCCTGAGCTCATTCGCGACGGGAGACGGCCCGCCGCCCGTGGAGGAGACTCGTGCCCGTGACGACCATCCGGCTCGCGGAGCCGCGGGACCTGCCCCACCTCGCGGCCATCGAGGATGCCGGCGACCGGCTCTTCGCCGAACGGTTCGGCGCCCTCGACTGGCCTCCCGCCTCCACGGGGGAGGAGCGGGCCGCCGAGCCTGGCTTCCTCCTCGTGGCCGCCGAGGACGAGAGCGGGGTGGTCGGCTTCGCCCACGTGCTGGATCTCCAGGGTCACTGGCACCTGGAACAGATCGCCGTCGACCCGGCGCACGGTCGCCGGGGCATCGGCGGTGGGCTCCTACGCGCGGCACACGTCGAGGTGGTCCGCCGAGGTGGCGCCGAGGTGACCCTGATGACCTTCGCGGACGTGCCGTGGAACGCGCCGTTCTACGCTCGCCACGGCTACGTCGTGCTTGCCGCCCCGCCCGAGCACCTTCGCCCATTCCGGGACGCGGAGCGACGCATGGGGCTGGAGAGGCACGGGAGGCGGGTCACCATGCGCTGGGTCACGAGACCCTGAAATCCGGTGAACCGAGGGCCTCCCTCCGGCGGCACCGAGGGTATTTTTGGAGACGCCCTGCAACACTCGAACGAAAGGAGAAAGCCATGGCTACCCGTACCTGGGATGCATGGAACTATCGGGAGAGCGCTGAGGTGTCGTCACGGGGTAAGGACCTCACGGGCTTCACCGTCGAGGCCGTCGATGGCTCGATCGGCAAGGTCGATCGGTCCACTCTCGACGTCGGCAGCAGCTATGTCGTCGTCGACACCGGGCCGTGGATCTTCGGCAAGAAGGTCATGCTTCCTGCCGGAACGATCGATCGGGTCGACTGGAACGAGGAGAAGGTCTACGTAGACCGGACCAAGAACCAGATCAAGGACTCGCCGGAGCTCGACGAAGCCGGAACGTACGAGTCCGACCCCGCATACCGAGACCGCCTGGGCACGTACTACGGCGGCACGTACGACCGCGGCGTGCTCTGAGCACCCCGCACCCGCTGTAGCACATCACCGGAGCCCCGGTGGCGAGGAACTCCTCGCCACCGGGGCTCCTTGGTGCACGGGTCAGAGCGACGCGAAGACGACCTCCGGCCAGGGAGAGCTGGCGAGCCACCGTCGGCGGGTCTCGTCGTCAACGTCCTTGGGAGGGAAGAGCCGCGGGGCCGACTCCGCACGCCGGGCGTCGACGCTTGCGGGCTCGGATGGGACAGCTGGAGTGGCAGGCTGCACGACGACCTCCTTCGACGGAACGGAACGGAACGGCGGAGCGCTATTCCATCACGTCATGTTGGGATATAGATAGTGTTTGCTTATGCACATCTCTCATTCCGAGAAGGGCTCGACGACCCAGAGGAGCAGGGCGGGCCGCACCTGATACGTCCCCCGGGGTGCCTCGGACGTCCCCGCGACCCTGGTGTGACTGGGCCTTCGATCCGCCGTCGAGGGTCGCGGAGTCCCACCCGGCGAGCCCCGGCGCCGGCGCAGCGTCGCGCGCCGTAGAGTGGCCGCGACCGCATCCTTTAACGACCTGTCCCGTGAGGCAGGGAAGGAGGTCCGCGTCGATGGCGCGCGCCGACACCAGCGTTCCCCCGGGGCACCCGCTCGACCCCGCTGGTCGTACCGTCCTCACCGCGGGCGACGTGGCCCGGGCACTGCGCCGGATCGCCCACGAGATCCTCGAGCGCAACAAGGGCGCGGACGACCTCGTCCTGCTCGGCATCCCGAGCCGCGGCGTCGAGCTCGCCTCCCGCCTCGCCGGACTCATCCGCGAGGTCGAGGGTGCTGACGTGCCCTCCGGGTCCCTGGACGCCACGATGCACCGCGACGACCTGCGCTCCCAGCCGACCCGTGCCCTCATGCACACCGAGATCCCCACCGGCGGGATCGACGACAAGGTCGTGGTGCTCGTCGACGACGTCCTCTACTCCGGCCGCACCATCCGTGCCGCGCTCGACGCCCTCTCGGACCTCGGCCGGCCTCGCGCGGTGCGGCTGGCCGTGCTCGTCGACCGCGGGCACCGAGAGCTGCCGATCCGCGCCGACCACGTGGGCAAGAACCTCCCCACGGCACAGAGCGAGAAGGTGCAGGTGCGCCTCTCCGGCTTCGACGGCGGCTCCGACGTCGTCCGGATCGCCGGGGGCGAGGACCGGTGAACCGCCACCTCCTCTCGAGCTCGGACCTCACTCGGGACGACGTCAGGATGCTCCTGGCGACGGCCGCAGAGATGCACGAGGTGCAGCGCCGTGACGTCAAGAAGCTCCCCACCCTGCGCGGACGCACCGTCATCAACCTCTTCTTCGAGGACTCCACCCGCACCCGCAGCAGCTTCGAGATCGCCGGCAAGTGGATGTCGGCCGACACCATCAACATCACGGGCAAGGGCTCCTCCGCCAGCAAGGGGGAGTCGCTGCGCGACACGGTGCGCACGATCGACGCCATGGCGGTCGACGCGCTGGTCATCCGCCACATGGCGAGTGGCGCCGCCCACCAGGTCTCCCAGTGGGTCGACGCGAGTGTGGTCAACGCCGGAGACGGCACCCACGAGCACCCGACGCAGGCGCTCCTCGACGCGTACACGATGGAGCAGCGGATCGGGAGCCTCGACGGCGCCCGCGTCGCCATCGTGGGGGACCTCACGCACAGCCGGGTCTTCCGCTCCAACGCCATCACGCTGCGGACCCTCGGTGCGCAGGTCACGCTCGTGGCACCACCGACCCTCATGCCGAGCGGCATCGGCGAGTGGGCCCGTGCAGACGGCCTCGAGCTCACCGACGACATCGACTCGGTTCTCGCCTCTGGCCCGGATGCCGTGATGATGCTCCGGGTCCAGCGTGAGCGGATGAGCGGCGGCTTCTTCCCGACCGCCCGCGAGTACACGATCGGCTTCGGGCTCACGCGGGACCGCCTCTGGGCGCTCACGGAGGCCAACCCCAACGCCGTCATCTGCCACCCGGGGCCGATGAACCGCGGCCTGGAGATCAGCGCGGACGCCGCCGACGCCGCGCAGAGCCTCGTCCTCGACCAGGTGTCCGCCGGTGTCGCCATCCGGATGGCCGTTCTCTACCACCTGCTCGCCGGTGAGGGGGCCGCGGCGTGAGCGACCTGCTGCTCACCGGGCCGACGTGGTATGCCGCCGACGGCACCGCCCAGCGGGGTGACGTGCTCCTGCGGCAGGGTGTCGTCGCATCGCTCGGATCGGTCGAGGCGCCCGAGGACGTCGAGCGCCTCGATGCCGACGGACTCGTGCTCCTGCCGGGCTTCGTCGACCTGCACACCCACCTCCGGGAGCCCGGCCGGGAGGACACCGAGACGATCGCCTCCGGTTCCCGGGCGGCCGCCGTGGGGGGCTACACGGCGGTGCTGGCGATGGCCAACACCGATCCCGTGACCGACACGGCCGAGGCTGCCGAGAGGGTCCTCGACCTCGGTCGGGCCGCCGGTCTCGTGGACGTCGTGCCGGTCGGAGCCGTGACCAAGGGCCTGGACGGGGGCGAGCTGGCCGAGCTCGGCCTCATGCACCGGTCCCGGGCCGGCGTGACGGTGTTCTCGGACGACGGCCGCTGCGTGGCCGACGGACGGGTGATGCGTCGGGCCCTCGAGTACGTGCGGGCCTTCGACGGAGTCGTCTCCCAGCACAGCCAGGACCCCGCGCTCGCGGGCCCCTCGGCCTGCTGCCACGAGGGCGAGCTCTCGGGCCGGCTCGGTCTGCCGGGCTGGCCGCCGGTGGCGGAGGCGAGCATCATCGCCCGGGACGCGATGCTCGCCGAGCACACCGGGTCACGCGTCCACGTGGCGCACGTGAGCACGGCCGAGGGCCTCGACGTCGTCCGGTGGGCGAAGGCTCGTGGTATCCGGATGACCGCGGAGGTCACCCCGCACCACCTCGCGCTCGGCACCGAGCTGCTCACGGGCTACGACCCGACCTTCAAGGTGAACCCACCACTGCGCCCCGACGAGGACCGCCGAGCGCTCGCCGACGGCCTGCTCGAGGGCACCATCGACGCAGTGGCGACCGACCACGCACCCCACGCACGGCACGACAAGGAGCACGCGTTCGTCGACGCGGCCTTCGGGATGCTCGGCCTGGAGACCGCGTTCTCCGTCGTCCACGACCTGCTCGTCGCCGATGGTCGGCTGGGGTGGGCCGACCTCTCGCGGGTCATGTCCGTGAACCCCGCTCGGATCGCCGGCCTCCACCGCCACGGCCGGGAGGTCGCCGAGGGGGCCCCGGCATCCCTCGTGCTCGTCGACCCGACCGCACGGGTGACCGTGGACCGCGCCACCTCACAGTCCCTGTCCCACAACACCCCATGGCACGGCCACACCCTCAGCGGAGCCGTCCACACGACGATCCTGCGCGGCACCGTGACCGCGCGAGGAGGGAAGCCCACCGCATGCTGACCACCCGCGAGCCCGCCGTCCTCGTCCTCGAGGACGGCCGCACCTTCCCCGGCCGCGCCTACGGCCGCCGCGGCGAGACGGTGGGCGAGGCCGTCTTCTCCACGGGCATGACCGGCTACCAGGAGACGCTCACCGACCCGAGCTACCACCGCCAGGTCGTCGTCATGACGGCGCCGCACGTCGGCAACACCGGGTGGAACGACGAGGACGACGAGTCGGGGCGGATCTGGGTCGCCGGCTACGTCGTGCGCGATCCGGCGCTGCGGCCCTCGAGCTGGCGATCCCGGCGCTCCCTCGAGGACGAGCTGGACGCACAGGCGGTCGTCGGCATCTGCGACCTCGACACCCGGGCCCTCACCCGGCACCTGCGGGAGAGGGGTGCGATGCGGGTCGGGATCTTCTCCGGGGATGCCGCCGCCGCGCCACCCGAGCGGCTCCTGTCCTCGGTGGTCGAGGCACCGTCGATGACGGGTGCGGCGCTCGCCGAGGAGGTGGCGACCCGAGCGGCATACGTCGTGCCGGCGCAGGGGGAGAGGCGGTTCACCGTCGCGGCGGTCGACCTGGGGATCAAGACGAGGACGCCGCAGATGATGGCCGAGCGCGGCATCGAGGTGCACGTGCTGCCGGCCACGGCGACGATCGAGGACGTCCGGGCGGTGCGCCCCGACGGCGTGTTCTTCTCCAACGGGCCGGGCGACCCGAGCACCGCCGACCACCAGGCAGACCTGCTCCAGGCGGTGCTCGGCGACCGGACGCCGTACTTCGGCATCTGCTTCGGTAACCAGATCCTCGGCCGGGCCCTCGGGTTCGGGACCTACAAGCTCAAGTACGGGCACCGGGGCATCAACCAGCCGGTGATGGACCGCCGCACCGGGAAGGTCGAGGTGACGGCGCACAACCACGGTTTCGCCGTCGACGCGCCTCTGGAGGTCGAGTCGCAGACGCCGTTCGGTCGGGTGCGGGTGAGCCACGTGTGCCTCAACGACGACGTCGTCGAAGGGCTGGAGTGCCTCGAGGTGCCCGCCTTCTCGGTCCAGTACCACCCCGAGGCCGCGGCGGGCCCGCACGACGCCGCCTACCTGTTCGACCGCTTCGTCGACCTCATGGAAGGAGCCACGCAGTGATGTCCGGCGAAAATCGGGGTCCCCGCGAAGTATCGGAGCCGGGTCCCACGCTCTGCGTGGGCGGCACGAGCGTAGAACTTCGTGGGGTGAGTTGATGCCCAAGCGCGACGACATCCGCAGCGTCCTCGTCATCGGGTCGGGCCCGATCGTCATCGGTCAGGCCTGCGAGTTCGACTACTCCGGCACCCAGGCGTGCCGCGTCCTGCGGGAGGAGGGGATCCGGGTCGTCCTCGTCAACTCCAACCCCGCGACGATCATGACCGACCCGGAGTTCGCCGACGCGACGTACGTCGAGCCGATCACCCCCGAGATCGTCGAGAAGATCATCGCCAAGGAGCGACCCGACGCGGTCCTGGCGACCCTGGGCGGCCAGACCGCGCTGAACTGTGCGATGGACCTGCACGAGCGCGGCATCCTCGAGACGTACGGCTGTCCCCTCATCGGCGCCAAGGTCGAGGCGATCCAGCTCGGCGAGGACCGGCAGAAGTTCAAGGGAGTCGTCGAGCGCTGCGGCGCCGAGTCGGCCCGCTCGGAGATCTGCCACACCATGGACGAGGTGCTCGCCGCCGCTGGCAGCCTGGGCTATCCCGTCGTCGTGCGCCCGTCCTTCACCATGGGGGGCCTCGGTTCCGGGTTCGCCCACGACGAGGGTGAGCTGCGCCGCATCGCCGGTGCCGGCCTCCAGTACTCCCCGGTGACCGAGGTCCTCCTCGAGGAGTCGATCCTCGGCTGGAAGGAGTACGAGCTGGAGGTGATGCGCGACCACGCCGACAACGTCGTCGTCGTCTGCTCGATCGAGAACCTCGACCCGATGGGGGTGCACACCGGCGACTCGATCACCGTCGCGCCGGCGATGACGCTCACCGACCGCGAGTACCAGCACCTGCGCGACCTCT
>OCZS010000067.1_pt1 | contig 31217 bp, 32 predicted proteins | sample 1539071 | NCBI WGS metagenome assembly OCZS01 (sample SAMEA3113584, study PRJEB22503) | soil metagenome
TAACATATTTAGCCACTGGTAATCCTAACTGTCCAAGTCCTATTACTAGGATTTTATCGAACTGTATCTGATCGAGGGTTGACCTTACAAAAGTCGGCTGGTGCTCTGTACCTATATTACCATCATCGTCATTTCGATTAATTGAGAAAATCTGATTCTCCTTCCTATCACAACAGTTAAGCTTGTTTAGAAATTCTAAACCTTTTTGAGTAGTTCGATACGTAATCTCTCCCTTTTCCTGTACAAGCAAATCGTCTGCTATCAAACGCTCAAGTAACTCTTCAAGCTTGTCAAAAGAGACAAAGGATTTATACATAATATTTGTCTTCGATGAGCCTTCGCGGGCAGCCTCTAAGACTCGGCCGATTACTTCGTCTCTGCTCCTCATAGGCGCAGTTGTCATACTATTTTCGTTATTGTTGGTCAATATTACCTAATAAACAGTGTACCTCTGACATATGTAAAAAACTACTACTCTATTCGTAGGAACCGTTATCTAGAACTATTACATTCGCTATACACCGCAGGCAATAAGAAAACCTCCTCGTAAACCTTCAAAGAATTCTAGTACCACACCACATCTTTTGTTATGATTGATCTCTTGATTGGTTACTCACAGACACATAGGCTACCACCCACCAGAGCTATCGGTAAAGCGTAATGTTGGAACAAGGTACCTTCGCTCTTGCTGCAGCGTCCTCTGTTCTAAAAGCTGAGTCTGCTGCTGTTGTGGCTTCTGGAGTGTGCTTTGCTGTATTTGTATTGAGGAGCTGTCTTGGGGTACCCCCGTAACGTTTACACTGGAAAACTTTGTATAATTACTAGGGTAAGCAAGACAAGAGATCCTGGAGGTCATTTCGTTTTCTCCTTCTTTGGGTACCCCATAGCTTGGAGTAAAGGTAAATGTCCAGTTTGAATAATTATCTGTACTTGAGTCATCCATTGGCAAAGCTTGCTGGTACGGTGTCTTGGAATTTAGTACAACTGATACGTCGCAATCTGTGGTGCCGTTATCTGAAGATGTCCCTGATATCGTCAGATCAGAATCCATAGGTACATGTTGGCCCGGTTTGTGCGACTCGACTGTAACAAACATCTCAGTCTGGTTAATCTTGGCAGTGTTTGCTTTTGCTCTTTCTATCATCTGTTGCTGCTGCAATTGGGCCTCCTGCTGTTGCTGTAAAATTAGTTCCTGTGGAGCACCGGTCACGTTTACACTGGAAAACTTTGTATAATTACTAGGGTAAGCAAGACAGTCAAGCTTGGCAGTTAGTTCATTTGTTCCCTCAACGATCTCATGATATTCTTTGGTAAAGCTGTACGTCCAGTTTGAGTAATCACTCCTAATTGATGGACTCCCACCGGTACCGTTGCTGGCCGAGCTCTTTGGTATAGCCTTCTGGAATGGCTTAAGATCATTCCAATCAATATAAACCTCACAGTCTGTTGTAATATCATCAGACGATGTTCCGGAGATTGTAAGTGGACCGATGGGTGCATATTGATCCTTTTCATGTGATTCGATTGTAACAAACATCTCAGTCTGGTTAATCTTGGCAGTGTTTGCTTTTGCTCTTTCTATCATCTGTTGCTCCTTTTCTTTATTGAGTTGAATCTCCCGTAAGGCTAGTTGTTGTTGTTGCTCTCGCTCAAGTTTTTGCTTTTGGATTTGTTGCTCATGTAGAAGTAACTGTTCCTGTGTTCCTCCCGTAACACTGACGCTGTACCATTTCGTCAAGTTGACCGGCGATTTGAGACATTCCAACTTGGCTGTTATTTTGTTCTCTCCTTGTTTAATGGGTGCATAATCAGGCGAAAGAAGAAATTGCCATCTAGAATAATCGTTGTTATCCCCTGATGTGCCTTGCGGTATTGCTGGTTGATATGGTCGAACATCATTTAAGAGAACCGAAACCTCGCAAGGCGAATTCGAGTCATCAGTAGCCGTTCCAGATATCAATAAGGTGTTGTTGGAATTAGCATTACCACTAGCCATGCTGGTTGCGTTCGGGATCGAAACAGGAACCAGTTGACCTCTCTCAGGTGAGGTAATCTTTATGGAGGGGACTTTTGGCAAGGTATCCTGCTGGCCGGAGGCTGAATTTGAGTCAATATCAATAATCGAACAACATAATGAGGAGATTAGAACTATACTAGAAACAATACCAGTTACATTAATGCCACTTGTCAACTAGTGTAATTTTTTTGCAAGCATCTTATAAATATACCAGATAAATAGAGTTGATAATATCTTTACAATAAGCGCACTATTCTTTAATAAATACTAATTGGATATTTATTTAGTTTAATATCAATAGGTGGATAGACAATCCAGCTGGAATAGTTCTAAATAAGACCAACTAGGCCGCATAGCATTTACATCCAAATGCCCGTATACCTCACACCACCCAAGTCCAGGTTTTGCAATGGCTACAATGAATCTTAAAATTCAAGTGAGAATTAATAAAGAGAAGGTGACTTGTCATGCCACTTAAAGGCTTTACTGTCGCAATTACAGCTAGTCGAAGGGCATGGGAGCTTGCTCATATTGTCGAGAGTTTTGGAGGCAAGCCTTACTTAGCTCCCACCGTCGGTATTGATGCAGATCTTCAAACACCCAGCCACGATGTTCTTCAATTTTTAACGAGGGTAACCAATGACGATTTCGATTACATTATCTTCATGACTGCTCCGGGAGTTTTCTCACTTTTTTCTATTGCGAAGACATTAGGTATTGAGGAAAAATTACTCCAGTCTTTATCTAGAATAACAATCGTCGCCAGAAGTCTAAAGCCTAAGATGGCCTTAAAGAAATACGGTGCGAAAGTCAGCCTAATCCCAGAAGAAAATACTGCAATGGGAATATCAAAGCTATTGCTTACAAGGGGTGTAGCAGGAAAGAAAATCGCAATTTTATGGCACGGTGATGATTCGCAGCAACTTAGAGACGATCTGTACAGGGCTGGTGCCAAAAGTGTTATTGAAGCTTCCACGTACAGATATTCTTCTAATCTCGAGAAAGGAGGAGCCTCTATCCTAAAGTCAATGGGTTATGATTACGTAGCACCCAATAAGGAAAGGGTGATTCGTCTCATTCATGACATCATTGCTGGAAAGATAAACTCAATAACGTTCACAAGCCCTCCGTCAGTGCGCGACCTGATAAAAATAGCTGAGGCCGATCGCTTTTCAGAAACCTTGAAACATTCTCTCAATACAAATGTCATTGTTGTTGCAGTCGGGCCATCAACGAAGAGCGCGCTCGAAAAAAATGACATAAACGTACATGTAATGCCGCAGACCTTCAAAATGGGACCTATGATCAAAGCATTGGATGAATATGTCGGGAGAAATAATCTCTATGGTGACAGTATGACTTCCGAAGGAAATCTGACAATGCAATAGAAACCGGAACTGCAGGATAGAAAAGGCTGTTGTAAATAATCGGCACATAAGAAGGGAAATTATCAGCATAGCACCACTGGGATATCCGATCAAGGGTTGTTTCAGAAGGAAAACCAGTTCTTATCCTGCATATTAAAGCACACTTAGCAATAATCTAAATATTGGTTCCTGGGTAATATCTCTTGATGGCAAAGCTAACAGAAATGAAGGGCCAGGAGCTCATTGATATACAAGAAGAGGGAAATGAAATTAAACTAGCTTTTAAAAACGGTAAGAGCTATTCGCTCAAAGTTCAGGAAGGAAGATTTGTATTCAACTCTGAAGAATAAGTAAAACATAGGATTAGCCAAAGCTGGTAAACTCACCCTTGGCATTATTGTAGTTTGAATTGCGCTTAGGTCGAGGCAGCAATCTCACCAGGACGAAGAGGATCTAGTAGATACTGGCAAGCAAGATTCTCTATCCAAAAAAGGGGGAAAAATTTCAGTAACCTGGCAAGGACTCGCCTAGACCAGGTCTTTCTTTCTCAAGTTTTGCTATGTTCCTAGACAAAAATTCCATAGTTCCAGGCACATGACACTTGCAGATACAGTTATTGCAGTCTATGTGGCTGCCGGTTTTACAGTATTCAGTATATCCACTACTACCCATGAAAAGCTAAGAAAATTTAACCAAACAATAATTTTAGTATTACGTCACGAGGAAATAGATGGTAGAATAGCAAACGAAAGAGACTCGAGGCTCGTTGCTGTAACGATAATATGATGCTAGGGCAATGTAACTAAAATCGCTCATCCGTACGTTATTAATACTGCATGTACTTTTGAGTACTTAAAAGTATATATCTTATCGAGGTGATTAACAGTTCAGATGGGGCATGGACAAGAAGAATTACTTCTCTCGGTACTCCCCCGATGAAAACTCTACAGGCGCCAAGTGTTCCCTGGGCACCTGTAACATGACATACAATGGAATATCCGACCTTACTCGTTTCGAGGTTTTGATACTTCGATGCACAAGAAGCAACCCAAAAACTGAAACCAAAATATCCAGCGAGATTAAAATTAATTTGCCAATTGTTTCGCAACTTATAACAGAACTCATGATGAAAGGTCTTTTAGAAAGAACCAAGAACCGACGACCGATACTATTTGCCAAGAAAGAATATTTCTCGACCACCATTGAGGGCTTGATAGCATTAGAACATATTCAACGGAGTGGCACGCCCCATACCTTCCTTTCTCAAATGATAAACGCACTAAAGGATAGTGGTCAGAGAATGGTAGAGGAAGCGACACCTAATTCCCTAACTTTGAAGTTGATTTTTGGTACCGCAAGACTCATCTACCGGGTGGCAAGATATGCGTTGGTAAAATAAGACAACTAAGGAATGAATCCGTATTTGAATTATTAATTAACTCCGATACGCCTTAACCACCGCCGGACTCGGTTATGCGAACTTCCACATCTGCTCACCGGCGGACTTGCTGATTGAATTAGAGCAGTATACTCGTCCAGACTCTTGAGTGTAAAGTAGTAGCGACGAGGTGGAAGAACCTTACTGGAGATTAGTGAATTAAGCTAAGAAAAACGATGTTACTTGTTAGAACGATTGTAAGCATCTACTTTAAGTGTGGATGCCTGCATTTGGTCTTTGGCAAAGGTACCCCATCTTGAGCTCAGGAAAAAGGAAAATAAAGATAGAATTTGAGGATGCTGAAGGAAGCAGATACAATCTTTCATTGGATGGGGACATTTCAAAGAATAAAATATTAAAGGTTTATGAATTGATGGAATCTTTGAACGCACCAAACAGTGGTTCATTCGTGGAGAACAGTGCTGGAAACACGATGGGTGTTGGACAAGCAAATGTTCGTTCTGGCGGAAGCCTTACGTCGGTTGGTTCAAAGATATGGTATGTAGTGGAGAGCAAGTTCCCCACCAGTACATTCACTTCTTCGGACGTCCAGGAAATGTATGAGGAAGAATATAAAGAATCTATCCGTCTTGACGCTATTGCGACTTATTTATCCAGATATGTCAACAAGAGCAAATTGGTACGCAATAGGAAAGGGGGAAAGGAATGGGTATACAAAATAGTGCCACCTACAAAAACAGTGCCTCTTGCCGAGAACAACAGCAACAATTCTGCAAAAGTAGAGCAATACCTGAATTTCACGAAGCAGACAAATGTTCATCCAAGTTCGATAAATTCTATTCCGCAGACAGCCAATAATTTTTCAACACTAACAGAGGTAAATTAATGTGAAACCTTTTGACTACGTAACTGTATGGTAGGCCTTGTCTTAATCATTAGGCGCGGGCCCTGTGCCTCGTGAAGGTTAGCTCTGGATATCTTTGCTGGAGATCAGAGACATCTCGGAGAAAACTTCAAGACCCAAAAGAGCCGTTTAATGTGGCTTAGTTTGTGTACGGACAAATTTGGTAGGCAACTTCGCGGCATTATCTTTATAGGCTCGCTTAACTGGGGGACATTTTTCCTGAGGAAAACTAGGAAGGGTCATCTTGCGTCCATTGACCTGAAAGCATATTAACCATGGAAACGAATTTGTCATGAAGTTCATGCTCGGAGGCAGTTATATTTATGAAAAAAGCCCTGAACCCGACTTTATTCAGGCTCATCATCATCATTTTACATCCTTTCCAAAAAAAGACTCCGTAAATTTCGATTTGCGAATTAAAAAAGGATTTGTCTGCGTTTATTGACGGGAATAATGAAATGAGCTATACTAAATCCCCCTCTTCTGATTCAGAACCGATAGAGTCAAGTGTCTTTTCAGGGAGTGCATTTGATGAAGTTACTAGCGACGGTGATAGCTCTGGAAATGAAATATCATTCGTCGATACCAAATACCTCTGTGTAGGTGTAGTCGATATTGTGAATTCCACAAAGATTACAGCGGACATCGATGACTCAGAAAATGTCGCCAAGTACTACTCTATTTTTATAAACACAATGGCGGTAATCGCTAGAAGCTTTGGGGGAGAGGTTATAAAAAATATCGGGGACAGTGTCGTGTTTTTTTTTCCAAAGACATCTGGGTCCTCGCATGACAAGACATCTTTTAAGGAAGTTCTAAGATGCGGACTGACCATGGGGGCAGCACATATTGCTATGAACGAGAAGTACAGGGATTTCCACTTGCCGCCAATTGACTTCAGGATAAGTGCAGATTACGGAAAAATAGAAGTTGCTAAATCAGGCACATCACGGGTAGTCGACGTGTTTGGTCCCACAGTAAATATGTGTGCGAAAATGAACTCCAAGGCGCCTCTGAACGGATTGATTATAGGTGGGGATCTATACCAGATTATTAAAGGGCTACGCGAATCGTCGACTTCTTCTTTTATCATCAAACAGATGGGTGCTTACTCAATTGAAGGCTTAAAGGCTCCGGCCTATCCGCTATATCATGTAACAACCGATGCTCAGCTGGCCACTCCGGCTATAGTGACGCCGAATCAACCCAGAAGTAAGCCCCTTGCAGACCAGGGACACTCATTGGATCAACGTGAACAGCAACTCAAGGTAATGCTTATAGACGATGAACCAGACATGATAATAACCTACAAGTCTTTCCTTCACTCGGAAGGGTATTCTGTCGACGCCTTTAGCAATTCACAGGAAGCGCTCAAGCATTTTACCCAAGTGAATCCATCATATTACGACTTGATAATCATGGATATCAGAATGCCACATTTAAACGGTTTACAGCTGTATAATCGAATGAAAGCGATAAATAGTTCTGTAAGAGTATTGTTTGTTTCGGCTCTCGATGCGGTAGAGGAACTAGTCAGCGTCTTACCAGACATCAAGCGTAATAGCATAATTAGAAAGCCCATCGAAAAGGACCATTTCGTAAAAAGCGTTCAACTGGCAATGTTTCAATAGGAGTAAATTCCTAGGCTTATAATGACGGAAAATTTCGAAATTCGTGTCGATGACTAATACTTTAAGGAGGTAACAATTTGTTATTGTTTAATATATTACCCTCAGAGTATTGATAGCAGAGCGTGATTGTTGTACAATGGGAATTGATTCTATGCCAGTCTCCCGTTTCATGACAACGGAATTGATAACTGCTACTGAAGACCAGACTATCCAGCAAATATGCAAAATGATGTCAGACCATGATATAGGCAGTGTAGTCATCGTTAAAAGACTAGTAGACGGTAACAATCCCATAGGGATTATAACGGAAAGAGATATTGTGCATCAAATTGGGTCATCGGAGTTATTTTTAGTTCAAAAGCCAATACGCGAGGTCATGTCTTACCCTCTTGTAACAGTCGGTCTAACCACTTCTGTAAGAGAAGCCATTGAAATTATGCAATCGAGGAATATTCGAAGACTCCTTGTTGTTGATAGAGATCTTAGGGCGCAGGGAATTGTGACACAAAAAGATGTCATTAAGGCATTTTCTACATCTAACACCTAATGGCTTCATATGGAGGATATAAGCTATCATTCTCGACATCAAGAAAAGGACTGAAAATTAATTAAAAGAGATTTAGGATTGATAGTTGAGATCTGATTAGCTGTTTTGCAGTGACTTACGTAGATACTCTTTGAGTCCAGCCACCTTAATCCTTTCTTGTTGCATTGTGTCCCTTTGTCTTACGGTAACAGAATCATCTAGCAGGGTGACTTTATCAACAGTTATCGCATATGGGACCCCTATTTGTTCAAGACGTCTATATCGCCTCCCAATTGAACCAGAATCATCATAATAACAGTCGAATTCTCTCTTAAGCTCTGAATAGATCGATTGCGATTTCTCGGAAAGACCGTCCTTATTGACTAGGGGCAGAATTCCAACCAGGACAGGAGCGAGATAAGGTCTGAGTTTTAAAACAACTCTGTCGTCATGTTCGTAATCCTCAAAGAAAGAGTGCTCTAGGATTGCGTAGATGCTTCTGTCAATTCCCATGGACAGTTCGAAAACGTGCGGTAGTATTTTTGACTGGTCAGAAGGATCAACTACCTCCAGATTTTCCTTGCTGATCATTGAGTGACCCTTGAGGTCATGGTCTGACCGATAGTTGCAGGCAACCAGCTCCAACCATCCGATACTCGTCTCGACTTCAAAATCAAAGGCTATGGAGGCATAGAAGGCCCTTTCATCGTCTCCGAGTTGCCTAAACCGCGTTCTATGCATATCTATTCCTGTTTTGCCGTAGAAATCGCTTAATATGGCCAGATAATATGCTATCAATTTATTTGGTAGTAATCCTCTCCTAAGGCCTTCCCCGGCTAATACCTCCTCGGTTGAGATTCCATCCGTAGAGATTCTCAATACTGCATTTTCTACTTCTTCGAAACGTGGGAGAACATTTAGCCTAACGGGATTGCAGAAAACTTCTACTTCTGCCTGATAGAATTCTCTCAGCCTAAGTAAACTCTGCCTAGGGGCGATTTCGTTTCTAAAACTTTTACCAAGCTGAGCCACACCTAGAGGAAGCTTTCCTCTCATGGTTTTATACACCCGAGGAAAATCGACAAAAATAGTCTGACAAGTCTCAGGCCGCAAATATGCAATCTCACCTGATGGACCAACTTCTACTTTGAACATCATGTTAAATTGAGTCGTATTTCCAAACTCTCCTTTACAGCTTGGGCAGCGAATATTCTGCCGCCTTATTATCGCATCGAGGTTATCATTAGACGTCCTTTCAGGTATATCCTTTCCTATTCTTTCTGAAACTAACCTGTCGGCTCTAAAAGTGGATCCGCATCCTGTGCATTTTACTATTGGGTCGGTAAAGTTTCCGATATGTCCAGAGGCCTCGAAAACGCTCTTACTCATTATCTGAGAGCCATCGATCTCTAACATGCCGTCGCGTCTAACAATCTCCTTTCTCCAAAGATCGATCAGTTTGTTTTTTATTTTCAGTCCTGTTGGACCATATTCCCAGAATCCAGCCGGGGCATCTGCATAGATTTCGCAGCTCGGAAAGTAAAATCCTTTTTCGAGTGCTAACTTCATTATTTGATCATAATTGGTCACTCTTGATCCCTTGCCTTGAGGGATGGCGCGACAAAGGGCTTTAAATTCATTCTCCCGCTTTATTGGATAACTGGTACAGTGTCACGAAGAAATAGTATACACAGGAGGCTACTAATTAGTGCGAAATTTTCTACATGCACTTTTTATTATGGGATGTGGTATTACTTGTTGTTAATCTGTTGTCTAACATAAGACTGGGCACTGGCGACTTGGCAAAATATCCTTTTCTCAAAGAAGCATCAGAATACATCCGTCTTATCCAGTTGGATTACGAAGAGTTCGATCGCCCTGAAATGAAATTCATCATTGAGAGGTCAGCTCAGCGACTCGAAGGGGAAGTGAATCACGGAAAACTCATCGATACTCTTGAGAGATATGAGATCGAAGTATTAACCTTTCTAGTTTGCCTTATGATGGTAAAGTGCATCGGGATCGACACCATTTCTAAAAGGCACTCTCTATTTGAGGCGTTGAGAGCTGAAAGACTCCTCGGTGCAGATTTAAAAAAGGAGCGTAATGAAGATAGAAGACAACTCCTCATCTCTAAAATCTTCGTAGAACTATTCGGAGTACGAGTTGAGATTAACGAAGATGATCATAGATTGTTTAAAGTAAAAGTCAACGACTATCTTGCACGGGCATCGAAATTTCACGAACAAGAGTGGAAGTTGATAAATCGATCTGTCCATAAGGGATATGTCCACTTGGATGCTGATGAGACAGTTAGGCTCATACGCAGCGAGCTTAGCACATTAATTTATAATCGGATCAACGAAATGAATTTATCGGCCATGCCGAAATCTGTTAAGCTCAAACTTCTCGACATTGCTCCCAAATTTGGCCGAGATCATTATAAAGCAAACATACAGACAATTTCGGGGTATCCTCCTTGTGTAAAACATGCAATAGATGAGATGAGCAAGGGAGAGAATTTATCACACTCAGCCCGGATTTTGCTTGCTACATATATGCTGTCTATCGGCAAGAATATCGATGAAATAGCAAGCTTGTTTCATACCGCTCCTGATTATGACGAAAAAGTTACAAGATATCAGATTGAACATTTAGCAGGAAAAAAAGGAAGCGGAACAAAGTACTTTGTTCCATCATGCGAAAAAGTAATTAACGAGAACCTCTGTTTCGCAACGAAAGAGTGTGCCGGAATAGTAAACCCCTTTCAATTCGGTAGAGGATTAAGAAAAAAAGTTGAGTAATACTGACAGCGAGAGACCGACATCATCTCGTGGAATCGTTGAGGATAACGGAAAATTGGTACGTGCAGAGGGGAAAGCTAACCATGTTATTAGGTCCAAAAATTATGAAATCTTGAGGCGAGCATTCAAAGAGTATTACTTTAAACACGGCAATAGCATAGAATGTCCAAAAGAAATTAGGCAACGGGAGTTTGGATTCCGTCATTTTGCGTCTGACAGAGAACCCGCAAGAATGATACGTCATCTGACTTTTGCAAGCGAGGGGGAAATCCTCGCTACTGCCATAAGAGAGGTGCCGTCTGATATTTTCTGCTCAAATGCATACTACAGATTTCCGTCATACCCAATGAAGGAAAAAGAATTGCTAGGGGCTGACCTGATATTTGATATTGACGCAAAAGACTTGCACCTATCATGTCGGAACAGTCATTCATACTTGATATGTGAGAATTGTTTACAAGCAATTAAAAATCGACAGGGGCTAGACAGATGCCAGCTATGCAATTCCCAGAATCTGGTTCTAGAATCTATCCCGTGTAACAAGTGCTTCGATGGTACAAAAAACGAGGTACGAAGACTTCTTACCGTGCTTATAGATGACTTCGGCATCGACGAGAGAAGCATTCATACATACTTTTCAGGGAACGAAGGCTTTCACCTTTATGTCGTGGACCCCAATTTCCTAAACTTGGACGCTCAAGCCAGGTCAGATATCTCAGGATATCTTCTAGGAAAAGGTCTCATTCCGGAAACAATTGGGGTATACCGGAGAATAGGAGGTATTGAAAACAAAAAAAGCACCAGGACTATTCATGGTACCGAACGCATTTTCGATGATGTTCTGCCTGGTCGTAACTTTCACATTATGGCCCCAAAGAGTGACGAAAAAAGAGATGAACAGATGAACTATTCAATAAAACTTCCAAAAAGTGGGCTAAAGTATGGCTGGCAGATGAGATTATCAAAAAGGTTGGGAATAAAAGATTCCTCCGAAAAACGGCTGAGGAATATAGTTCAACAGAAGGGAGGATACTACAGCTTCAAAATAGAATTGGAAAAAATAGGAAAAGAATTGGGAATAAATATTGATCCTCAGGTAACCATGGATGTTCACCGCGTATTCAGAATGCCGGGGACCTTAAACAGCAAGAGTGGATTGGCCAAAACAAAATGCTCCGACCTAGAATCATTCAACCCACTGTATGAGGCATGTCGGTTAAGTGACAGCGAGACAAAGGTAAAAGCTAATGCTCCGATCAAATTTACACTCAAGGACCAAGAGTTTCAAGTTGACGAGAAGACAGCGTTTCTGCCTGCATATGCGGCGATCTATCTCGTCTGCAAAAGATTAGCAACAGCAATTTGAGAATAAAGGAGTTGCCGGAGAATAGCTTCCCTTGTAAATTAGATTCGGGTGGACTGATGCCGACTACCACCCATTTAATATCTTAGTATAGTACATTTACCCCACTTAGAATGATTTGAGCGAGAATTCGAATTTTTGTGTACGCGTTGCCGCCTGCTAAGCTTTTATATTATTAACTATAGTGCTTTCAATTAATCGGAGGCTATTCTATAGGTGGTTGTACTTGTGGTTGACAATCTTTCACCATATACAGGGGACATATTATTATGTCTCGAGAGACTAAAAACAAGATACGCCTGTAAAAAATTCTATGAAATAACCGATTACCAAAATGATTCGTTTGAAAAGGTTATTCTCTCCGGCAGAAGCAAGCCATGTAGAGACACTAACATCGCTAATACCAAAATCATATTGAATTGTAGATTTATTGATACTCCAATCCTAGGAATATGCTATGGGGCAGAAATCATGGCACTGGCATTGGGGGGATCTATACGTAAAATGATGTCACCTGTCCGAGAAATGACCCGGGTTTTATTGTCAAGATCGGCAGAGGTTTATTCTATGTTACCAAAGTGCTCGGAGCTTTATGTCTATGAAAGTCACGCCTATTGTGTAGCAAGGATACCCCAGCAATTTGTTTCTATCGCAACTTCAAAGTACTGCGAGAACGAGATCTTTCTCCAGCCTAGGAAAAAATTGGTTGGTGTACAATTTCATCCTGAGAAAAGCGGAGATGATGGACTGAAACTGCTTTCAGATTTCTTGTGTATGTGAAATATTCTGGCACAATATCTAGACTCAGTATGTTCCTGAAGGAAAGAAGGTAAACTGGTTTGTATAGCAGCCTATGTCAAGAAGAATTTTTATTGTCATTGTGCAGAGAAAAAAAGATAGATTTGCAATCAGAACCTGACCGTCATACATTGACTCTCCCATTGTTAAGTCCCGACGAAGAAAGTATCTGTCTTCCATTGGTGATCAATGTCATTTCCAAATACTGGGGAGAAGAACTTTCACTTTCTGAAGCTCAAGAAATTGCCAAAAAATATTCTGGGACAAAGGGCTCAATCATGATAGAAGGAATAGAGCTTGCTGAGAAACATGGACTTCAAGGATTTGCATACAGGGGTTCTGTCGCAGATTTAAAGAGGAAAATCGATCAAGGCATACCAAGTATAGTCATTCTACCCGGCATACGCGAGACCATTCAACATGCGAATATAGTTTGCGGATACGATCCTAATGAAAGCCGAATTTTGACTTATGTTCCTCAACCAGATACAGTTGGCGCGATACCTGAGAGAAGATTTCAGCGGGATTGGGAGCAAGATGACATGGTAAGTATAGTATTAGTCCCACAAGATTTGAAGCAAATAATAGAGAAAGAGAATCCCAGGCTTATAGAATCAAACCGGATCTGCCTAGAAGTGGAGAAGTTGAGACATGAAAGAAAAACCCATGAAGCCTTAGACAAACTGTCTAGAGCAGTGAAGCTTGATAATGAAAATGCTCAGGCATGGTGCATCATGGGGAGTATTTTTAATGAGCAAAATTCTGAAGAGGCAGTTTCTTGCTATCAGAAGTCTATCGAACTAAATCCCGTTTATTATTTGGCTTTCAGAGGTTTAGGAAATTATTATCTCAAAAAGAAAGATTTCTCCAAAGCCGAAGAATACTACTCGGAGGCAATAGGAATCAATCCCAACCGATTTGGTCCTATTTTCAAGAATCGTGCTCTGGCCAGATTGCAGCTCGGAGATAAGATAGGGTGCAAAAATGACTTTATCCAATATTTGGATCAGGTCCCAAATGCTAATGATAAAAGTAGCATCCAGGAGGCTTTGACCCAGCTCTAAATACGCCCAGAGACAAACGATCATGTAGTATCTGCTGTGCTTTATTATGCTCTATCCTTATTGCTGGTATATTAAGCGGCACGACATTCGCTTACTCGCCAAGGCAGACATTATGGTTAAATAAAACAGGGAGATAAAAGACTCCAGGCTTGCGGCAAGTTCTTCTGCTTTTCTTCTCCATTTTTACTAAAATTCAAAAAGAAAAACTAATCGGAAATATTCGACGGAAACTACAAGATAAAAAGATAAAGGTTCTCAGCATAAGATGCGAGGAAAGGTATATCGTTCTTGAAGTAAGCGATCCAGCGGAAGCAAGATGCGTACTGACTAGTACGCTTGGGATAGACAGAATCGGCGTTGCAAGAAAAACACGGAATGACTATTCACATGTGATGCGCGCTATTAGTGATATCGGAAAAGAGATCATTTTGCCGAAGGAGAAATTTCTTATCAGAATTAAATTGTCTACAAACGACTTGAATTCATTAAATTATAAGGAGAGAGATCTAGAATTTGCATCCGCGGCGAGGCTTACCTCGGAGTTGTCCAGCAGAGGCGCTCGACCAGCAATATCAGAAAAGCGTGTCGACCGGACAATAGAGTCCTACATAGGCAACAGGTATGCATACGTATGCCTCGATATTACATCTTCCGTTGGAGGCCTACCTTTCAATTCCCAATCCCAGAAGGTGATCACCTGCATTCACAACCCTTTGTCTGTTCTATCGTGCATGATAAGCATGAGATGCGGATTTCTACCTCAGATTGTTCTTCCTTATATCGACGAAGAAGACTTAAGAAATAAGGTAAAACTTTGCAGACCTATAATAAATATGATTGACAAAAGACGATATCAAGTATCCCTGGCTCACATTCATCTTCCGTATGTATTGGATATAAACATAAAAAAAATGGTACTAGAAAGCATTTACTACAAGATACTGACCTCATTGTCAGGTGATATTTTGATAGTCTCTCTGTCGGCAGCTGGTTCTCCGTTTTGGTACATAAGTTCTATAGTGAGAGATGTCATCTCTTCAGGCAAGATTCCTTGGACGCCATCGATATTTGCGAGCAAAATAACAGATGCTGAGATCAGGAGCAACAGAATGGTGGACGTCGCGGCTATCAATGGCTTTCAGAGTAAAGCAATTCCTCCCAATAGCCGTTCTTATCAACCATCAGTTCTTAAGGATATGGTAAATCCGAAATTGTACGAAAAATATCGACAAATAATAAACGACGTGTCGCAACGGTCTGTTGCGGCGGGTTCCAAAATGGTTTCATTTAATGTAGGATCGAATTATATTCACGACATTGTCAATTCCATTTAGATTCTCACTGTACCCCATAAGTTCTCTCGCTTTTCTTTGATAATTTGAATCAATCAGCACTGTATTAATGGCATCTGAAATGTTACCAGGTTGAAGTGGTTTGGCAAATAACGCAATTCCTAAACCTAGGCGAGCAATCTTGTCGGAATTTCCCAACTGCTCGCCGTGATTCTCTATTGGAACAGAGACCACAGGTTTTCCAAATCTTATCGCTTGGGATATTGCTGCGTGCCCACCACGGATTACTACGACGTCACTCAAACTGAATAGCTCATCTCTGACCGGACACCATTCATAGAACCATCCCCTTCCATGCACGATTTTAGGAAAAGGATTCCCACCAGGGTAACCTGCGGAAATTATATACTGAATATCATCTTTTAGGGTTCTGCATGCTTCCATCGCAAGGCGTACAAGAGGCATGCGGGTCTGTATTGGTCCACTTATGTGGACGAATACTATGGGATTGGCTCTCTTCAATCCCAGATCAGAACAAACTTTTTTCACGTTAGCTTCAATTATGGACGTTCGCGGACTGGTAAATCCTACGTACTTGAGCTTATTTCTTATAGAGCTGGTCCCCCAGATATTGTTCTCAGAGATGGTGTAAGGCGGAGGCAAATCTGGTACGAGAATTTTGTCTGTCATTGTCCATACCAATCCTAGGAGTTCTCCGTTGATTGCTTCGAAACTTCTAGCAACTTTATATTTTCGCAGTCTGGGAGAAAGTAGGAGTCTTACCTGATTGAGAACTACAATAGAGGGAATGTGCAAAATTTTCGAAGCAAAAATTGGGGATAGCCTCGTGTCTGAGACCACGACATCTGGACGAAATTCTATCATATTCCTGAGTTCATGATTAACTTGCCTTGAAAAATTAACAAAGTATCTGGGAATCTTAGCAATGCTGGAGGTTATCGAAAAGTGTCCTTCGGACGTCCAAACAAATTCCATCGATGGTACGAGGTTACACTCATACCCAAGAGAAGATACATATTTTGCAGCTTCGCCGAACGAGGAAAATCTGGCTGACGTACCTGCGACACGTAGTCTCTCAGCAAGCATAACTAGCCTACTGGCATGACCAAGACCAACTCCGTAAGGCGTAAAGTATACCTTGGCCAACCTATTCGCGTCTATTTGATTGACTATATAAAATGTTAATGCGCGCCGGAAATACCTTATGTTAATACGATTATTCTGACGTAGATTAACAAATCAGCGTGGCACTAACAAGGTAGTTAGATGCATGGAGGTATGTCCGTACGTTCGATATGGCTTGCTACCAACAGCGTCCTTATAAGAAAAGCAGACAAGAGATGTAAAAAGCAGTATAGTAAACGTCCGCGTTTAATTGTTTGAATCTTACGTTCTGAAACCTTTTTTTGTAGGTCTAGTAGGACAAACGGAATGTCCAGCCAAGCCATAAAAGCAGCGGCCAATAATCTTCCTCATCATTAAGGACTGTTATCGCCGTATATTAGTTTCATTTCATCAAAGGTTAATTTCTCACCACTAGACATTTTCCTCAAGGCTTCTTCCTTCAAAGTATTCCATCTTTCTTGATTTTCCTTGCTCCGTCTTACTCGTTCTTGCGTAGCCTCGTACCTGTTTTCACGCCTCCCTTCATATTCCCGTTGTCTCCTCTGTCTATTACCTATTGCTTGATTGCGGGACCTTCTGAATTCAATTGCATTTAACTGGGTTTCCACCATCTCAAGTTTTGCAGCAGCCTCTCTTATTGCATGAATTGTTTTCCGCCGTTCTTCATAGAGGCTCTCGCGCAGATTCATTAATCTATCTAATTCTGTCTTTATACTACCAATCTTGTTTCCGAATTCAGACTTTTGGTCAAATATCCTATTCATAATTGATTTGAGTGACTCATACTGAGAAAGTACATTTCTATACTTATCCTCTTTCTTATTAATTACTTTCAGATTGTGCAACTTGGTTGCAACTTCTTTTGACTTGGCGACCAACCTGCGCTCTTCATCTTTGGACAGTTTCTTTGTCTGAATATCACGTTCGATTTGCTCGAGGGCTCTACCGAGATGTACCATATCAAACCGGTCTTTTCTGGATCTCATATTTGCTCCCAAAGTCGATTTCGTATCCAGGGTCTTCATTTCATTTCTTGTTTCCATAAGGCTGTTTTTCAGCTCTTTGAATTTTACGTACTCCGTATCCTTCTGCTCATTAACTAACTTTAGCTGAGAACGCAAATCATCTAGTTGGTCCCGGTTTCCGTCTATGCTTTTTTTTGTCTCTTCTATTCTGGAATTAAGTTCTTGGATTCCCTGTTCGCTCCTCCTTTGCTCTTCAAGTAAGTTTTTCTTGAATTCTAGCAACGTTTTTAAATTAGAATCCAGAGAGTTTCTACCTCTTTTATATTCTGTCGTATTTGGTGTTGCACTAGTCGTAGTAGTAGCAGTAGTAGTAGCAGCAGCCGTCATACCGCTATTTCCGTTGCTGGCCTGTTGTTGGTCTCGTACTGTCACGCCTATAGAGTCTGTTAGATAGCCAAAAATATATCTTTTCTTATTAGAAGTATAATGGGAGACGATGCTTTCAGTATTTAGCCATGTCTACATACATCTTTATATGAGATGAGGTTGCTTAGATTAAAGTATGGATGACTTTGAAAAGGATTTCCCTGAGTTTGACTGGAAAAATGTCCCGGCTTATAAACATCCAGGCGGAAAGGACTGTCCATGTCCAAAACACGAATATATCAGGGAACAGATAAATGTCACCAAGACTCTTAGCATCGAGTCAAAGGAAAGTCGTCGACATGAGCTAAAACACAAGGCTCAAATTACGCTAAAGTTTTGTCCAGATCATTACAGTGTCTATTTTGACGAAGTCATCCCATCTATGCCCTTTAAGTATCGCTTAATGACTCGAATTGCGCTGAAAATTGGTGCAGTCGTAATTCAAAAGATACCATATATGCAATCAGACCAGTGTTTTTATTGCAAATTTGGCTCTGGTGGTTTTGGAAAGAAGACCGAGTTGCCACCAATCTAATCGCCTACGGAGCATTTGTCCGCTGAATCAATGAACATATTTTTTAACATATATGCATGGTCAAAAGCAAATCCGGGTGCAAGTATATTCCTTAGAATAACTGAAAGATATGGAAAGCCTCGATTGGTTACCGAACAATAACCTCGATGGAAACCACTTTCTATGGCTGTATATCTTGAAGGGCTCAGATCAAGGGCGCTTGCTAGAAAAGTACCTATATCCATGCTTCGTGAGAAGACTGAATTTTTTTTCTGAATAAAGCCTAAGTCTGTTCGATATAACATACCATAATTCTTACCAACCAGGTAATTCTGACACTTATTGTCAACAAATACACTTCCGTCACTGTGTAAACTACCTGTCATCATGCCAGCCTCATTTGCCAATGAGGAAATTACTCTTTTACTGCTGGTGTCAAGGAACACACTATACAGATCACCTTGTTCTATGAACTCTTCAACAAGCAGAGAATCGGAAAGGGAGATTAAGCGAGGCGTTCTGATCCCAAGTTTTTCTAAATGACTCCTCATGTTGTCACTTTCGTTCTTTACCACCTTTTCTCCAACAGTGGGAGGAGAATCCGGGTGGCCTAGCGCAACTGATACTAAGGTGTACGATAACGCTAATAGGTATTCATGAAAGCTCTTACTGCTCTTGTTGCTCTTCACAACAACCTTTTGTCCATTTCTTTTGGCAATGTTAACATCTCTCTGCCAGTTGATAAAGTACATAGTCCGGTGCCAATAATAGGAGGTAGTTTCTACTATATGTATCAACATCTAGCGGAAAATGACACGGAGTTAGATCTAAAATGAAGCTACATGATGGCTACAACGATGCTCAAGACTTCTTTAGTGAAAATAATGCGGCGACTTATGATTCGCTTGTTAATTACGCCACATTTGGACGAGACAAAGCCTGGAAAAATCAAATAACAAAAATTGTAGATAAGGGAAGATTCAAACCAACTGCAATACTGGACCTTGCTGCAGGGACGGGAATATTGTCTTCTAAACTTGAAAACGGTTCCGATGCTGTCTCTGTTCATTCGTTGGATCTCACATTAGACTATCTCAAAAAAGCAAAAGAAAAATCCCAAAGACTTTTCCTAATAAACTCAACAGCTGAGGTTCTGCCGTTTCGAGCAGAAATATTCGATTACGTAGTATCTTCATATTTGGTTAAGTACATTGATATCGAAACCGTAGCAGAAGAGTCTTGGCGAGTTCTCAAGCATCAGGGGATTGTCATATTTCATGAATTTACATGGCCAAACAGCCCGGTAGTTCAAAAATTCTGGAGATTTTATTTTTCTCTGCTGAAGCTTTCGGGAAAGTTACTTAAAGAGTGGGAACCAACATTCCAGCGACTAGATGAGGTTATCTGCAAAAACCATTCATGGCCCGACGATACTTCACGATGCCTCAGAAAAATCGGATTTGTTGAGATATTCTGTCAGTACTATACTTTAGGAACCAGCGCTATCATTTCAGCAAGAAAACCATGAATACCGAAGACAATCGTTTAAACGAATGGTTCGTGCCTAAGTTTGGGCCCAGAGGATTCAGAATATTTGTAGGTATGTTATTCTTGCCTTACACGGGTATGTGTATCTCTTTTGCGGTGTTGGGCTCGCTGGTAGCCACCCAAGTATTATGGGATAGGCTTTTCGCTATAGCCGCTATTTACGCGCTAGGGCTTGGTTTGGGAGCTCACGCGGTGGATAGTCTCGGCTCCAGAGAGGTCAAGCCCTGGGGAAATTATTTTTCTGCTAAACACCTTTGGTTGATCGCTTTAGTCTCCCTTTCTGCCGCGTATATTATCGGAGCCTATTATATGATCTTTTTCACTCCTATTTTATGGATAGTCGCCATACTGGAAGGGTTCTTTGTATTTGCGTATAATTTTGAAATATTCAGAGGTCTTTTTCATACCGATATTTGGTTTTCGGTATCATGGGGTGCTCTTCCTGTTCTTGCGGGTTTCATTATACAGAGTAATCAAATTGAGATACTTCCCATCGGCTTATCTGTTATTACAGGAACATTGAGCTACATTCACATTAGCATTTCCAGAAAATACAAAGCGCTCAAGAGAAGGGGACGGACAGACTCTGGCATAGCGAATCAAGAAAGAGCGCTCAAAACTATTAGTTTATGTACTATTAGCTTCACTTCGGCTGTCCTGATCCTCAGAATGGTTATTGGCTAGTAATTACTGGGGGTTATATAGATCCATTATGTGCAACGTCCTTATCGCAATCCAACAAAATAAAGTACTGCAAGGTATTTACGAGTTGGAGAAAAAGATAAAAAAGACAATACCGTTACCCCAAAAGATATTATTTGCTGCCACAGGAACTTTGGAGAGGACTTTATCTTTATTAATTGGCTCTGAAACAGAAGTCATGATACTAGAACAAAAAGATTTCTTCGATATTATACTTAGATCTGTAAATATCGTTCAGAAACAAAATGGCAAGGTGTTAGTAAATGCGAAATCAAAGATTTACCCTTATTTTCTGCCGAATAACGTTGTAAAAAAAGTAAGGGAAAAAAAGGAAAGCATAGGCGATATTATTGAGTCTGAGAGTGTGGAAACATTCAGAAGCATTCGCGCGTTAGGCTATAACTGTTCCGAAAAGAACTTTACCAAAATTTATCACATAATACATCAGAAGAATATCGCATTTAATATACAGGAGGTATTCGTGACAGAACTTCACCAGCATATTAATGGAAGTCGATGATTTTAGGTGGACCGGGTGGGATTCGAACCCACGACCTCAGCAATGCCAATGCCGTATCCTACCGGACTAGACGACCGGCCCTCCACTCGATCGAATTGCCTTACTTAGCTATTAATACCTTTAAGGGAATCGAGGTCAATCATTGCTTTTCATGAGCAATATATAATTATAATAGTCATACATATCACATATTTGTACTCAGGGTGGCGCTAATAGAGCGGTCAGTCGGAGCAGTTATAACGTATAAAAATAAGGGCGCAGCGGAAGAGTCTTTTTCCCACCGTCCTTCTGAATTTCTCCTATTAAAAAATAGGAGGGGCTTTTGGGGATTTCCCCAGGGTCATAAAGAAAAGGGCGAAAACGAGATTCAAACTTTGGTCCGCGAAGTTTCAGAAGAGACAGGAATTAGCAGTTTAGATATCAAGTCGTACATAGGCAAAATCCATTACTCGTATTTTCGATCCGACGGCATGAAGTCTAAAAAAGAAGTATCTTTTTACTTTGCCGTAACGGAGAGCAAAACCGTGGAGATCTCATATGAGCATTATGAATTTAGATGGGCGCCTTTTACTCATGCATTATTCTTGCTTCGTCATGAGCAGTTAAAACTAATCATGGTGAAAGGTCGCAGAAAAGGCTTTTACTGAAGATTCTGAATCACCTAAGCCATACTCGCAAGAATAGAGTAATAGATTTATACCCAATAGATAACGCAATAAACAGGATACCAAATTGGCAGCGGCTGGAAAACGCATAGTATTGACAGCAGATAGAAGTCTCATGACAAACTATAGGGGAAACTTTCTTTATGGTTTCATTGCCTGCGGCCCTTACGAGCTTATTCCTGAAATCGTGTTCGACAAGTTATTTTGTCCAAGCGTCGAGACAGACAAGAGTACAGGCGAGGTAAAGGTGGCACAGTGTGGTCTTAGAAGAATTGAAAGTGCTCTATTAAGAGAATATGACAGATCTGACGTGTTTCTGGCAAATCCTGAAATGCTTGACAAGTGTATAGGACCTGAGACTAAGGTAGTGGGACTGAACGTCATGGATCCATTAGGGATGGCTCCGGTAACTACAACCATGTCTCCGGAAAAACTATCCTACATAGCCATGAAGTTCAAGAAAATGTGTGCTTCTATCATTCAATTAAAAAAGAAATATAATTTCAAGGTCGTTGTGGGCGGAAACGGTGCATGGGAACTTGCAAAAACCGATCGAATGGAGATCCACGGGATTGATACTGTTGTTGTAGGAGAAGCCGATGAACTTGCCCTTGACCTATTTCACGATCTAGAAAACGGAGAGGCTCCTGAATTGCTTCACACGTTTGTAAGAAATATTGAGAATATTCCCATGATTCAGGGCCCTACTATAAACTCTCTCATTGAAGCCATGCGAGGATGTGGGAGGGGATGCGACTTCTGCGATGTCAACAAGCGCTCAAAGAAAGATATGCCTCTGGAAAGGCTTCAGGCTGAGGCTGGCTTTAACCTTAGATATGGTTTTGATTCAATCTGGCTGCAGTCAGACGAGATGTTGCTATACGGATGTGACAACAAGGAATTTGTGCCTAATTCAGATGCTATTCTAGATCTTTGGAAAGGACTGAAGTCACTTGGTGCCAATTTCGTTGGCACCACTCATATGACCTTATCTGCTGTAGCCTCATCCCCTGATCTCATAAGAAAAATATCTGAAGTAAATGGTATGGACAAGAATGGTAGGTGGCTCGCAACAAACCTTGGAGTTGAGACAGTTGCGCCCAGCCTAGTGAAAAAACACCTTGGAGTAAAGACAAAACCATTCCAGACAGACGAGTGGGGCGCAGTCGTCCGTGAAGGATGTAAGATTATGAATCAGAATCATTGGTTTCCTGCACTAACTCTAATAATAGGTTGGCCTGATGAGACTCCTGATGAAACACAATATACTATTGATTTAATAGATGACTTTAAGGAGACCAAAATGAGAGGGCTTATAGCGCCATTATTGTATCAGGACTTTTCTGAGCGAAACTCTATGCATTTTGGCAACTTAAACGAAGCACAGTTCACTCTATTTTGGAGATGCTGGGAACACAATATTTGGGTTATAAACGATATTATTCCGATAATCATTAGAAACAAGTCCTACGGCCCGGTTATGAAACTGTTCATGGCTGGACTGATAAGAGCAGGCACATGGGCAATCATGAGATACTTCCGGGGACTATCAAAGGATCTGTTCAATGGACGCCTTCCCGAAGATATTGTCGACCACTATTCAAGAAGAAGATCTGTCACCGCATCGGTGCCTGCAAAGTTGTAACTGCGAGGGCGATAACGGTCCTCGGTGGTGAACCGAAAGAAAATGTATAATATTTATCTACTCATTTTCGAGTTCTCATTTGGGGCGCCCTTCTAGCGACTCGATGGCATTATCAGCAACCGTAGCGATCTTGGGCGTCAAAACCACGAAATAATTTTTATCGGCCCGCTCGACCGATGGAACGCTCTTGTATTTCTTGGTAGCTATATCAAATTCGACCATTCCTGGCTCGACATGTCCCTTAGTATAAATCATCATTAACACATCTCCTGACAAGGGAGTTACCGGAATAATGGAAAATACGTAGCCTTTGTAAGAACTTACCGGCATCACCTGTTTCATGTACGGCGCAACTGATACCAAATAAAGAAAAACGTCTTCTACAGTCGAAAATTCTTCATATTCAAACTTCATATCCTAGTTTGACACGGCACACGATATATAAGGATTTAAATGCGCATTCTTGGCTGGTATAGGCAGCACCTAGCCGTATGATTCAAACTTGATATCATAACTGCCGTCCTTTCTCTTGTTACGCTCTGTAACAAAACCCTTCGGAACTAAATAGTCTAGAGCCCCGTCCACGGTTCCCTGCCATCCACATACATAAAACGAAGTATTTTCTGGAGTTATTCTTTCGTTGACCAATTCTTCAAGGGGTGATTGATCTGTCCCAGGGATTGGCCTCAGGAACGACTCAACTCTGCCCTTTTGGCCCTCCCATGATCTATTGAACCATTCCTGTGGTCGACTGATGCTTGCTCTGTAGCGGAAGTTCCATTTGTCCCTGCCTACATCCATGCTCTCTTCTTCTAGCTCTGTCAATAGCTCCCGATAACTTAGTTCGTCAACATAACTGGCTCCGTGCAAAACAACTATTTCCCGCTTACTTCCTATCGATTTTAAATGCAAAGAATACGAAATAAAGGGTGCCAAACCTGTGCCACCTCCTATTAGGACCATTCTTCGATTGTCTGCAGATCCGTCATGCATCTTTTCATTTATCGTAAATATCCCTGTGGGTTTCACCCAGGCTGCATCTTCTCCCTCCTTTCTATTAAACAACTCAGTAGTAAGGCGTCCAGGAAGAGGCTTACGCACCCATCTCACTAGCAGCTCAAAATACTTTTTCTGCTCTGGAGGAGATGCAATAGAGTACGCTCTCCTTACTATTTTTCCTTCATTAGGATTATGGAGACCTATCGTTACAAATTGGCCAGCCTTAAAGTCGGGGACTGGGCCATTAGTCGGTGTTATCTTGAAAATAGCGAGATCTTCTTTGAGGACTCTAATATAAGAGATAACTGCTGGATTGTCGACCACCATATATGGTTTTGGAATCCTGTCTAAGCTAAATAAATATATTGTTCAACACGCTCCAGCTAACTACGCGGGTACGAGGAAGAAATTTATTCGATACTTATAGAGTCAACTCCAGTATGATAGATAAGTCTGCAAAAATCAACGGAAGCAGGGCTGGATCTACTCCAGGCTCCTCAAACGAAATAGACGAGCTTACCAAGGAAATAAACGAAGATACAACAGAACATGAGAGAATTATGAGAGTCTTTGACAGCGCGATGAGGGACTTTGCGTCTGACAGATCACTGGAGACTTGCCTCAGTGCCCTCAATGCTTCAATTCAAATGGCAAATCTAAGGTACAAATTGTTCCAATCATACATGCACTATTCACGACTGTTGGAGAGGGAGATAACCCGATTGGATAGGCTAAGTCAAATTCATCAGCAAACAGGGTAGAGAAGCCTATCGCCAAGACACGCAGCTATCATTTGACTGTAACTCGATTTCTGATTCTGCCCAGCCTCTCTATAGCGATTTCGACAATATCCCCATGTTTTAGGTATTTGGGCTCGGCCATGGACATAGCGACGCCTGCTGGGGTACCAGTGGAAATAATATCTCCAGCCTCAATCGTCATGACGCTACTTAAACTTGAGATTATTCTTTTAATAGGGATGACCATATTTAGGCTAGAAGAATTCTGCCGCACCTCATCATTAACCCTGGTAACTATTGTCAAGTTCTGAGGATCAGCTATTTCGTCTTTAGTGGTTATCCAAGGACCGCATGGAGCAAAAGTGTCTATTCCCTTCCCTCTCGTAAATTGCTTATCTTTGAATTGTATATCTCTTGCCGAAACATCATGCATTATCATATACCCAAATACTGAGCTTAAGGCTTCTTCTTCCGATATTCCCTTCGTTCTTTTACCTATAACTACCGCGATTTCTGCTTCGTAGTCTAATCTTTTTACAAATCGAGGACAAATTATATCACTGTAAGGAGAATTTAGTGTAGTACGCGGTTTTATGAAAATTACGGGTTCGTCAGAAGGCATCAGACCAGCATCTTTTGCGTGATCATAATAATTGAATGCAAGACATATTATTGTCGGAGGATTTGGGAGAGGCGCGAGCAGTTCGACAGCGTCAAGACTTGTATCATATTCAATCTCTTCCTGATATGCCATTACTTCATTTGTCCAGTCATTAAACATGAAGTCTTTTACTGTCGGCGGAAGCGGGATTCCAGTTTGTTCCTGTATTCCTGACCTTGTGACCAATTTGCCTGCATCATGAGATAGGATGGCATATGTCTCTCCTGCTGAGTTGTCTTTTATTCTTGCGATCTTCATATCACTGCTTTACTTATCTGTGAGTGTAAACTGCCAAGCTAGAGCGGTCAATCCTACAAAAACCCATTCTCACGAATTGTACCTTACAGTCCGGTTTAAGCTTAGTCACATATGACTCACAGAATCCCTTCCAAACCTCAAGACTATCGATGTTATAGCTATCCCCTATGTAAAGTTCTTTGGGCACAAGAATTTCGAAGGTACGAGCGTCGTTTTTAGCCACCCATTGAATCTTGACCATATCCGGTTTGATTTCATCTCCAGAATACGAGCCAATGATCCTCAGTTTTTCGCCTTCTTTTATAATTTCGTTGATTCGTATATTGTACAGCTCAATCAACCTTATCTCGTTACCGGGAGAGAGTTTTATCGCATCTTCATTGGAAATATATACAGAGTCGCAGACCTGGATCTTTCGCGATCCCAGGTCGAGATTTGGATGATTCCTTAAAATAGTTTCGCGCGGCGAACAATTTAGTATCATAATCTCAACCGGGTCTTTAACAAAAAAGACCCTGATGCTAATGGGTTCAATTAATTTTCTGTTAAAGGCCTCGAGAGATTCAAATGGAGGCTTGGTTTCAGCGAGAGTCATACCTAATGAAAGAACGAATCTCCTTATGGCTTCCGGCATAAAACCTCTTCTTTTCATTGCTGCCAGTGTGGGTAGCCTAGGATCGTCCCATGATTTAACAATGCCATTTTCGATCAACGGCTTTATCTTCCTTTTTGAAACAGGAAGTCCTTTAAATTCCAACCTCGAAAACTCTATCATGATAGGCTTACGCAGTCCTAACCTTTCGAGAATTGCGAAATAAAGAGCATTTCTTAGTTCATATTCCTTAGTCCTAAACGCATGCGTTACACCGTCAAGACTATCCTCTATTGGAGCGGCAAAGTCATAGGTAGGCCATATTTGATATTTGTTCCCTAGTATAGGATGATCCCCTTTAATTATCCTAAAAAGAGTAGGGTCCCTCATTGCGGTGTTGTAATCAGACATTGAGCCCATGAACCTGATTATTGCTTTGTTTTGCTCGAATTTTCCTTCGAAGAAATCATTAATGCGATCGCCTGCTAGCTGCATGTTCCTTCGGCAGCTGCACTCAACTCCCTCCGATCTGAGTTCATGGATCGTTTTTTGGCTACACGTGCATATGTATCCATGGCCACCTAAAACGAGTTTCTTTCCATATCTATATAGAACCTCAATATCATCAGACGTGTTTTTGACTATGTCAGGCCTGACATCGAGCCATTGCAGTGCAAGAATAAACGATTCATAAAATTCAAGCTTTTCATTTAGTGGATTAGTGTCATCAAAACGTAGGATAAGCTTTCCGTTATACGTTCGAGCATAATATTCGTCAATTATCACAGCTTTGGCATGCCCGATGTGAGGATATCCGTTGGGCTCAGGAGGAAACCTAGTTATTACCTTTCCGGGGAACGCATTTTGTAATTCAGGGAGTACCGGCGAAGAAGCGGGATGCAACGTCTCAGCGGCGTCGACTTTGTAGTTAACCGCTGCAAGTTTCAATTTTTCGAGCAGTAACTTTTGTTCAGCCAGTGATAGCGCATTAATCTCCCGAACGGTATCTCTTATAGTTGGAATAATATTTTTAAGGTTAGAACGAAATTCTGGATTTGATGCGGCGACTCTGCCGGTTACTGAATCTGCTTTTGCCTTACCATTATGATCCACTGCGTTTTGAAGAGTGACCACCTTTATTGATTCCATCAACCGTTCATCTTGTAGCACTTGGGATTACAAACTCCGCTTGGCGATGAAATCTGCCGACGTCTGAAGTGCTTTTTTTGGTTCTGAATCTCCATATGCATCTAACGATTTCAAAGCGTGCGAGATGTATGACTCTGCTAAGGTTCGTATTTCCTCTTCTATTCCGAGACCTGATATGATGCCTAACGCTTCCTTCAGTTCCCAGTCTGCTGTATTTTTAGAACCAAAAATCTTTAAAAGCTGGTTTCTTTCTTGTGTATCTGCTTTTTCGAGCACTAGTACTATCGGATAAGTTTTTTTCCCCTCTCTTATGTCATTTCCCACCGCTTTTCCAGTAACCCTTGGATCTCCTACTATTCCAATGAGGTCATCGACTAGCTGGAATGCGATGCCCGTGTTGCTCCCAAAAACAGATAATCTGTCAAGATCCCGTTTAGCGCAGTTATTTGCAGATAAGACGCCTAGTGAACATGAGAGTTCAAATAACGAGGCTGTTTTCTTTTCGATCATTCTGATATAGTCTACCTGAGAATAGGAACTGTCACTTTTAGATGTCATATGCATATCTAATGCCTGTCCTTCACACACGTTAATACAGGCTGTAGATAGTCTGCTCACCATTTCAGATATGGATTTTTCACTGATTCCCTCTTTCAATCCCACCAGTGACATGAGCTGAAATGCTTTTGAAAACAAAATATCACCCGCTAAAATAGCCAATGGTATCCCATAAGAGGCGTGTACGGTAGGAACATTATGCCGCATTTTGTCGTTATCCATAATGTCATCGTGGACGAGAGAAAAGTTATGTACGAGTTCTACCGCGGCTGCAGCAGGCATAGCTTTAGTTGAATTGCCGCCAAAGAGCTCACAGGCTTTCAATACAATAAACGGTCGGAGTCTTTTTCCTCCACTTGAAATATAATGTGCTGATGCAGCATAGAGTTCCTTGGGACTTCCGTCAAGGTGGGATAAAATAAATTCGTTTACCTGTGCGGCGGTAGTTTCTAGCAGGCTTTGTATGGAGCTTATGTTCATGCAGCATTGACCTCTGCTGCTAAAGCTCCTGTTAATATATACCTTGACCCCTTTAACATCTCAATATTTTTCGAGCCAAGAAGAAACATTGTGCTTTTAAGCTCAGCCAAGATTAAGTTCATGTAATTAAATAGACTAGCCTCAGATTGGGCGGCAGCCTTTAGAAAAGGGTAGGCCATCGCGCACATATCTGCTCCTAGAGCAATGCATTTAGCAACCTCGAGCCCATTTCGCAAACCTCCAGACGCCAGTATTGGAGTCTTCTTTATAGCTCTTTTGACTTCTAACAGACTAAGAGCCGTGGGTATTCCCCAGTCCCAAAATAACTCGCCAAGATGAATCTTAATCTTGTTTTGTGCAGCATCTGCCCGTATTTTTTCAACCCCTGCCCAACTGGTTCCACCTGCCCCCGCTACGCTTATAGCAGCCACACCCGCGGTCTCAAGTCTAGTTGCCACCTCTCGAGAAATCCCAGCACCGACCTCCTTGACCATTACAGGCAAGTCCAACTTCGCTACCAGGTTAGCTATTTGTGCGAGGACCCCAGTATACTTCGGTTCGCCTTCAGGTTGAATGAGCTCTTGAAGAGGATTAAGATGAATTACCAGGGCATCAGCCTGAATCATTTCGATAACTTTCTTGACTTCAGTTATAGTAAATCCCTTAGAAAGCTGGGCACCACCAATGTTTGCTATCAGGAAGGCATCAGGCGCATTTTCCCTTGCTATAGCATATGTCGAGGCAAGCTCCTCACTTTTGAGGCCGGCTCTCTGACTACCCAAACCCATGGGTATATTGTGTTCTTGAGCAAGCTTTCCTAACCGCTCGTTAATTTTTCTCGCTTCTGGAGTTCCTCCTGTCATAGAATCGATCATAAGAGGAGCAGCAAATCTTCGTCCCATGAAGAAAGATGAGGTGTCAACGTCAGAATAGTCAAGTTCCGGTAACGCATTATGTACAAATCTGACATATTCCAGATATGTTGACGAGGTTTTCGCCTGCGCTCCCCTTTTAAGAGGTATGTCAATACCATCCCTCTTCCTGTTTTTGATAGTTTCAACTTCAGACTCTCGAGCGAATGATCTTTTCTTGTTCATTTTGTTTATCCGGAACTCCTACGTCGTCGAGCCGTTATGACAGTGCCTTTAAAATCTTCTGGCCCATGTCTGACCGCTTGAGTTACTCTTTCAGGCTTTAGTCCATTAACAATCATCACGGGTGCTCCATTCGACGAAATCTTTAAGGCTTCTTCCACCTTTCTGCCCATTCCGCCTGTGATGTCTGCAGAAGTTTTTGCTCGCGTAATCCTAAATAACCTAGCATCTCTGATCTCTGCACTTGTTACTTCATGAATTAGCTCTTCGTCTTCCATATCCTTGTAAATACCTTCAGTATTTACAGTAAAGATCACCTTCGAAGGATTCAGTGCTTTGGCGAGCATAGTCATTATGACATCTCCTGAAAGAATAGAATATTTCCCGTCGCTTATATGAATAACATCGCCAAAAGTTACAGGCACTATCCCTGTCCGTGCCATAGCATACATCTGGTCGATCTTCACTTTAAGCGGTATATTGTGGTTGATCAAAGACATAGCACAAACTGTATACGGGTTCACTCCATTTTTTATCATAGAACCAATTATGATCTGATTTAAGGCTATCATTGATTGATGCACAATTGATATTCCATGAACGTCATAGCGAGCAGGCTTTGTATGCATACCGTACCTTACCGACCAGTAATGACCAAAGGAGCCTCCCCCATGTACTAGGATTATGGGAATTTCCTTCAGCGAACTTATCACCCGTGCAATTCCATTAATTGCGGCGTTATTTGCAGACAGAGGCCTGTCTTTGAAAGTTACGACTGATCCTCCCATTTTAATTAATGCTAATTTTCTTCTCATAGGATTTCATACTTGAAGGGCTTAATCCTGATTAATTTTAAAGTTTAGTATTTCATAAGCCCATATGATTTGATCTGAACTGGAATACACTGGTATGAGTATTTTTTGAGCAATTTGTATTCAAACTCTGTCTTATATTCGTCTGGTACCAATGCAATTACGCTTCCCCCTCCGCCTGCTCCCGTGAGCTTTGCTCCATATGCTCCACTATCTAAGCAATATCTAACTAGGTTATCGGTTTCTTCAGTGGATACACCAAGGGTTTCCAAAAGTTTGTGGTTTCTGCTCATCAGTCTTCCTAACATGATTAGATTGTTTTCAGTTAACGCCAAAGCTGCTTGATCACATATATGAGTTGCAGAGTTTGCTAAATCGTCAAATAAGGAAGTATTTTGATTTCGAAAATTTTCTACAAGGGATACAAGTGCCTTGGTCGAATGTTTGATACCGGTGTTAACCAATATCAAAGACACACTTCTTCTTGTTTTAATTTTTCTGTTTTTTCCATTCCTAACGTAATAAATCAGACCTCCAAATGTTGAAACATAGCAATCTCCACCCGAGGAGCTTTTGTG